>ENA-ORCW01000192-ORCW01000192.1-marine-metagenome-genome-assembly--contig:-NODE-192-length-63428-cov-4.179760_pt1 | contig 63428 bp, 44 predicted proteins | sample MGYA00237784_ERZ508517 | MGnify/ENA primary metagenome ERZ508517 (study PRJEB26187, sample SAMN06268979) | marine metagenome | isolation source: Tt ae E1 feedstock associated aerobic enrichment on...
TCGCACTGGCGGACAAGCCGCCAGTGGCACCCGACGATGCCTGAGCTGTGAGCTCCGGCCACGGCCACCCGCCCGCGGTCGCTCAATGTCAGGTGGCCCGCCGGACGCGGCCGGTGGGCTTTCGTCCTGACCTCACGATACGAACCTCGAGTCTCACGCCTCGAGCCTGTCACGTCCCGGCGGGTTGCGGTCGGTGATCGGCTCGGTGTATTTTGCCTGCACTCATTTGCTCCTCTCAACGAGCCACGACCGATGACGACACATGCTGCGCGGACCGGCCTGATACTGTTCGCCGTCTACCTGCTGTTTTACGGCGGGTTTGTCGGCATCAATGCCTTTGCGCCGCAACTGATGGCGATCACGCCGGTCGCCGGAATCAATCTCGCGATCCTGTACGGCTTCGCGCTGATTCTGGTGGCGCTGATCCTGGCTCTGCTGTACGGCTTTCTCTGCCGGCCTGTTCGTGACGATTCTTCGAAAGACTGACGCATGATCTACGAACCGTCGGCAGTCGCCGTCATCGCGTTCTTCGCGTTCGTGGCGGCGACCATGGGCCTGAGCTTCTATCTGGGCGGCAAGGCAAAGTCGTCGCAGGGCTATTTTGCAGCGCACGGCGAGATTCCCTGGTTCATCAACGGGATCGCCTTTGCGGGTGACTACCTGTCGGCGGCGTCGTTCCTGGGCATCTGCGGGATGATCGCCTTCTACGGGTACGACGGGTTTCTGTACTCGATCGGATACCTGGCCGGCTGGATCGTCGCGCTGTTCGTTGTTGCCGAGCCACTCAAACGACTCGGCAAGTTCACCTTCGCCGATGCCCTGGATGCGAAATTCCAGTCGCGGGGGATCAAGCTGGCGGTTGGCGTGAGTACGCTGGCAGTGAGCATCTTCTACCTCATCCCGCAGATGGTCGGGGCGGGCGTGCTGATCCAGCCGCTGCTCGGCTTTCCGCACTGGGTGGGCGTGGTGCTCGTCGGAGCGGTGGTGATCTACATCGTCGTATCGGCCGGAATGGTCTCGACGACGTACGTGCAGTTCCTCAAGGGATCGCTGCTGGTGCTGTTCAGCGGCATTCTGACCTGGATGATCCTGCAGCGGGGCTTCAGCACCGGCGAAGATGTCGGGTATGCGTTTCGCACGCTGGGGCCGTACGCCTCCGCACAGGTGGACGAAGAACTGCAGGCCGCAACCGGCGAATCCCTGCTGCCGCTGGACGGGGAATGGGAATCGTCCCCCTACCTGCGGACCCGTGATGAATCGACCGGCGGAGTAACGACCTGGCGGGTCGAGCCGGCCGGCGACGACGAAGTGCTGCTGCGGGAAGCGCAGACGCTCATCAAGACGGACGACGGCAAGACGCTCGTCAACGGGTTGCCGAAGGGGACCAAGGCGGGCGAGCCGGAACTGCATCCGGTCGGTCAGCTGGCGGAGCTGCCGGGCGGCGTGACGAAGACCGGACCGGTCGGGCCGCTGCAGTTCTTCCGAACGCTGCAGGAGAGCGAAGTCATCCTGTGGAGCAGTGAGCCGATCCGTGGCCCCGATGGTGTCACGACGGTCTACTATCAGAAGCCGACCGCCGGCAGCGAGGTGCTGCGTCCGGGGCGTCATCCGGCGTTCGCCGGCCTGCAGAGCGGGCAGATCATCGACAAGGTGAACTTCCTGTCGCTGATGCTGGCGCTGTTCTGCGGGACCGCGTCGCTGCCGCACATCCTCATCCGGTATTACACGGTCAAGGACGAGGCGGCGGCCCGCAAGAGTACGATTGTCGGCATCGGATCGATCGGGCTGTTCTACATTCTCACGCTGTATCTCGGCCTGGGGGCGATGACCAGCGGGGCGCTCGATCCGACCAGCAGCAACATGGCCGCTCCGCTGCTGGCCAAGAGCATCAACGAGTGGCTCTTTGCGATCATCTCGGCGATCGCGTTCACGACCGTGCTGGGAACGGTGAGCGGTCTGATTCTCGCCTCAGCCGGTGCCGTGACGCACGACCTGGTGAGCAATGTCTTCCGCGTCGAACTGAACGACTACGAGAAGGTTCGCGTGGCGAAGATTGCGTCGGTCTTCGTCGGGGCGATTGCGATCGTGCTCGGCATTCTGTTCGAGAAGATGAACGTCAGCTATCTGGTCGGCTGGGCGTTCAGCGTGGCCGCCTCGGCGAACCTGCCGGCCCTGGTGATGCTGCTGTTCTGGAAGCGGACGACCCGGCAGGGGATCATCGCCGCCGTTGTCGTGGGGATGGTCTCGTCGCTGGCGTGGATTCTGCTGAGTGGCGACACGTTCTCGAAGGTGTACGGACTGCCGGCCGAAGACGCACTGGTTCCGTTCAGCCAGCCCGGGATCGTGACGATTCCGCTCGGCTTCCTGACGCTGGTGCTTGTCTCGCTGATGACACCTGCACCCGCAGATGAGGCCCTGGCGGAAGAGGCGGCACGGGAGGCGTGATGTCAGCCGCTCAGGGGCGGTCGACGGGCATCGGGGCGGCCTGATCGGTGTCGGTGGGAACCGGCGGCATCAGGTACTGCTTCGAATGTTCCTGAACCGCGTCGATGCAGGACTCGCAGCAGACGAAGACCGACTGCGAGTCGATCGGCACGTTCCATAACGTCGCCCGGGTCGTCAACGCACGGCCACTGACGGGACAGACGGTCTGCTGTGCGATGGCCTGCCGAACCCGGGCGGTGTCGGTGCGCAACGTGGCTGCGAATGTGACGGACTGCCGCGGCTGGCGGTTCAGACCGTAGAACGCGAAGCGGGGCGTGACCTCGTCGTCGAGCCGGTCGCTGCGGAGTCGCTCGCTGATGAGCACGTTGCCGGGGCTGTTCTTCTTCGTGTCGGGATAGAGCGGGTAGTGATACCGCCGGGGATTCTCTGCGTACTGCAGGGTGAGCGTGCCCCGGACTTCGCCGGCGTCGACCGGTTCGCCCTGGTCGTCAAACAGCCAGACCCGCACCACGTGGTCGGCGACGACGACTTCGCAGCGGACGTCTTCGACCTGCACCAGCGTCCCGCCGTGCGGACCGATCGGATGTGGTTCGGCAGCGTGGATGCCGATCGGGACGGCGCAGACCAGCAGCAGTGCCGCGGCGACGGGCAACAATGATCGAGTGGCGGTCCGTCGCGTCATGCCAGATCCTCGCGTCCTGCAGGAAGGACGTTTGCAGATGTTCATGAACAGGGCTCCCCTCGTCCGGGAGTGCGAGCGGTCTTTACGACAGATCTGCGGTCGGCTGCAAGGCGTGTTGGGCTGGGGGACTCTGGGGGGATGGACCGACTCCGGTCCCGATCCAGTGACGATCCTGCAGGCCCAGGTTCATCTTGAGCTCCTTGTAGCTGCAGAAGACGACCGGCACGACGAACAGCGTGAGTAGTTCGATCAGCATCCCGCCGAAGACCGGCCAGGCCATCGCCCGGGCGACGTCGGCTCCGCGGCCGGTCGCGGTAAGAACCGGCAGCAGGGCGATGACGGTGGTGAAGGTGGTCATCAGGCAGGGGCGGATGCGGCGCAGGCCGGCTTCGACCGTGGCGTTGCGGATGTCGTCAATCGATGCCAGCCGCCTGCGCGAGAAGACCTGGTCCAGATAGGTCGCCATCACCACGCCGTCGTCGACGGCAATGCCGAACAGGGCGATGAAGCCGACCCAGACGGCAGTGTTCATCTCGATGCCGTTGATCGCCAGCAGGATCATTCCGCCGGAGAAGGCGACGGGGATGCCGGCGAAGACGGCGAGTGTGATCGGCAGATGCCGGAACTGCAGATAGATGATGAACAGGTTGGTGAGGATCACGAGCGGTACGACCCACATCAGGCGGCGGTTCGCTTCGATCTGGTTCTGGAACGAGCCGACCGCCTGCAGGGCGTAGCCGGCGGGCAGATCGAGTTCGCCCTTCTCCTGGGCCTGGTGGAGGGCTGCTTCGACCGCCTGAACCGTTTCGAGGTCGCCTGCAACCCCGGACGGAGAGAAGGAGACATGGGCCACCAGTCGGGCGTCTTCGCTGTTGATGACACCCGGGCCCCAGGTGGTCTCCATGTCGGCGAGGAGTTCGAGCGGGACGACCTCGCCGGAGGGTGTAACGACCGGCAGGCGGTTGAGTTCGTCAATCCGTTCCCGCTGGCTCCGTTCGTAACGGATGCGGATCGGGTAGCGTTCGCGTCCTTCGACGGTGCGGGTGACGTTCACCCCCCCCACGGCCGCTTCGATGATCTGGTTGACCATCATCGTCGACATGCCGTAGCGGGCGGCCGTCTCGCGATCGACCTGGAACTCCACGTACGGCTTGCCGAGAACGATGTCGGGATTCACGGTGCCGCTGTTGACCTGCGGGATCGTGCGGAGCTGTTCGGCGACCTTCAGTGACGCCTCGGCCAGACCTTCGAGCGTGTCGCCGTAGACCCGGATTGCCATCGACGCCTTGATGCCGCTCTGCAGCATGACGACGCGGCCTTCGATGGGCTGCAGCGGCGAGGCAGGCGTGACGCCGGGGAGTGTGGCAACGGCGTTGATCTGATCCCAGACGTCCCTTGCCGTCACGCCCTCGCGCCACTCGCTGCGTGGTTTGAGCATGACGTACGTTTCAATCATCGCGGCGGGGGCGGGATCGAGGGCGGACTCGACGCGGCCGATCTTTCCGAGCACGTCCTGGACTTCGGGGATCTGTTTGATGAGGACGTCCTGCGTCTGCAGGATCTCCATGGCGAGGGAGAAGCTGGCACCCGGATAGAGGGTCGGCATGTAGAACCAGCTTCCTTCGTCGAGAGCGATCCAGTCGTCCGACTTCAGTCCGGGGAAGATGTGCTTGAACTCGACATACCCGGGCACCTCATTGAGGTCGGTGCCGAGCAGCTTCGTGCCCTGTTCAATGGGCCGCAGCACCTGTGGCAGTCCGAACCAGGCTCCGAGTCCGAGGAGAACGATCGTGGTGGGAACGGCAAGGAAGGGGCCCTTGTGTGCCAGAAACAGCCGGAGTGTCGGTTCGTAGAGCCACAGGATGAGCCGGCTGACCGGGTTCCCTTCGATCGGCCGCAGTTTCTCGCTGAGCATCCAGTAGCCGAGGACCAGACCGCCCACCCCTGCAATGAGCGTCAGGACCGGGTGGGAGAGTGGCAGCAGTTTCGCAGCGGTTTCGCCCCAGAACCACCAGCCGGTTGCGGCAAGCAGAGCAGCGAAGGCGACAGAGCCGGCGAGCCGCGTCGGCAGTCGCAGACGACTCGATGTGAGCAGCATCCGGCTCAGGAGCGGGACGAGTGTGACGGCAACGAGGAGGGCGGCGATCAGTGAGAACGTTTTCGTCCACGCGAGCGGGGCGAACAGCTTGTAGTCCCGCCCGGTCAGCATGAAGACCGGCAGGAAGCTGACGACGGTTGTGGTCACGGCGGTCACGACTGCGGGGGCCACCTCGGCCGCGGCCTCGCGAATGATCGACAGTCGCTGTTCCTCGCCGCCGGGACGTCCGTCGTTCTCCCACTCGGCGAGGTGATCGTAGATCGTCTCGGAAACGATGATGCCCATGTCGACCATCGTGCCAATGGCGATTGCGATGCCCGCCAGCGACATGATATTCGCGTTCACGCCGAACAGGTCCATGCCGATGAAGGCCATCAGCACGGCAATCGGGAGCGTAACGGCCACAACGAGGCTCGCCCGCACATGCAGCAGGAACAGCAGGATGACCACCGCGGTGATCATCACCTGCTGCGACAGGGCGGTGGTGAGCGTGGCGATCGTCTCGTCGATCAGTCCGGAGCGGTCGTAGACGATGCGGAGGGTGACGCCCTGCAGGCTCGGCTCGATCCGGCGGATCTTCTCCTTGACCCGCTCGATGACGGCCCGCGGGTTCTCGCCGTACCGCATCACGACCACCCCGCCGACCGCTTCGGTGCCGTTCAGGTCGATGGCACCGCGGCGGAAATCGGGCCCGAGCTGCACGTGTCCGAGGTCGCGGATGCGGACCGGGATTCCGTTCCGCGAGAGGACGACGGTTTCCTCGATGTCCTCGATCGCCTGGACAGGATCCTGTTCGGAACCGATGAAGCCCCGGCCGCGGATGATGAACTCCATGCCGCCCGATTCGATCGTCTTGGCCCCGACGTCGATGTTCGAATTGCGGATCGCCTGGATCAGCCGATCGATCGGGATGTCGTGAAACCGGAGCTTGTCCGGATCGACTTCGACCTGGTACTGGCGGATGTACCCGCCGACGCTGGCGACTTCACTCACGCCCCGCACCGCCTGCAGTTCGTACTTGACGACGAAGTCCTGCAGGCTGCGGAGCTCGGCGAGGTTCATGCCCGGTGGTGGTTCGAGGACGTAGTAGAGCACCTGCCCCAGGCCCGTCGCATCGGGCCCGAGTGTGGGGACGACACCCTCCGGCAGGCTGGCGGCGGCAGTGCCGAGCTGCTCGGCAACGCGAGAACGGGCCCAGTAGAAGTCGGTGTCGTCCGAAAACGTCACCTGGACGAAGCTGTAGCCGAACAGACTCTTGCCGCGGACGCTCTCTGCTTCCGGCACGGCCAGCAGGGCGACCGAGAGGGGATAGGTGATCTGGTCTTCGACATCTTTGGGTGATCGGCCCGGCCAGGCGGTGAAGACGATCACCTGGTTCTCGCCGATGTCGGGGATGGCGTCGATCGGCACGTTGCGGGTGCTGTACCAGCCGGCGGCGATGACGACGGCGGTCAGCAGCAGGACGATCAGTCGTTCGCGGACACAGAAGCGGATAATGGCGTTGATCACTGGTCGCTTCCTCCGCTGCTGGGGGGCGCGTCAGTCGATTCGCCATGTGCCGGGTTGCCTTCGGGGCCGCCGTGACCTTCCGGCGGAAAGACGTCGACCAGGTCGCCGCACGTCAGCATCTTCTCGCCCCAGTACGGATTGCGGAGGTCTTCGGGCGCGAGTTTGCCACCCGGTTGCAGCCAGTCGCCGGCTCCTCCCTTGACCATCGGGCAGAAGATGTGTGTGAACGGTTGTTCGGCCCCGCTGCCGCGAAGCTGCGTGGCGAGTCTGATGATCGCGTGACTGATCGGTCGGAATGCCTCGTGGCGGGCCCGGTCGATGTCCAGGTGATGCAGGTGTTTGCTCTGTTCCGCGATCTCCGTCAGCAGGGGACGCGCCTGCTCGGGGATGTCGTCACTGGCGGCGAGGCTTTGAGCCAGCGAGTGCAGGCGGAGGGCAGACTGTTCGGAAGGACGTTTGTCGGCTGCGAGTGTCTGCTGAATCTCGAAGTAACTGTCGTACAGCTGCTCGAGCTGTTCACCGGTCGTGGAGGCAACCGGCTCGACATGAACGTGCTCGAACTGCATCGGCGTGTTGCGGGGCCTGTTCGCGGCGGCGATGGCGCGGGCAGGGTCGATGAGACTCGGCTTGCCGGCCAGCTGCATCTGCGAGTCGATGAGGAAGTTGCCGGCGGTGGCGACCGCTTCCCCTTCCTTCAGTCCGCCCAGCACGATCACCTTGTCGCCGAGGATCGGACCGAGCGTGACCGGACGGATCTCAAACCGGCCGGGGTCCGTTTCCACATAGACGACGCTGCTGGAGCCGGCCATCAGCACCGCCGAGCGGGGCACGTAGAGCGATGCGGGCTGATCGACCGGTTCGTCGCTGTATCCGTAGCGCGTTGTGGGAACGAGATCCATCCCGCAGATGGGGCACTCGCCCGGTTCGTCCCGGATGATCTGCGGGTGCATGGGGCTGATCCAGCGGCCGGCCAGCTCGGAGTCGTAGACGTCTCCCTGCTGTCCAACCGGCAGGTAGATCGTGGCGGACGCATAGTCGCCGGGGCGCAGCCTGCGGTCGTTGTTGAGGAACTCGACCCGCACGCCGACTGTCCGCCGGGAAACATCGACGGTGGGATCGATGAAGGCAACGCGCCCGGTGAAGACCTCGCCGGGCAGCGACTGGATCTCCGCCTCGACCCGCTGACCGAAGCGGATGCGGGAGGCGTCTTCGGGATAGAGTTCGAGCATCAGCCAGACGGTGGAGAGGTCGGCGATGCGGTAGATCGGTTCGCCGGCGGTGACGTATTTCCCCTCGACGGCCATCTTCTCGATGACGGTTCCGCCCATCGGGGAGTAGATTGTCAGTCGGGATTTCGCGGTGCCGGACTGTTCGAGTTCGGTGATCTGCTCTTCCGTCATGCCGAGTTCGACCAGTCGCTGGCGGGCGCTTTCGGCAAGTTTCTGCTGCGTTTCGCGGACGACCTGGAGCGTGCTCTGTGACATCTCGCGAGCGGTCCGGCGGGCTTCGATGTACTCGACCTGGGCGGAGTAGAGTTCCGGGCTGTAGACGATCGCCAGGTGATCTCCCCTGGCGACATCGACGCCGGTGTAGTCGGCAAAGAGGCGTTCGATGCGGCCCTTGATGTAAGAGGAGATGGTCGCCATTCGGCTCTCGTCGATGGCGATGGCACCGACGGACTGAATGGTGGCCTCCAGTGGAGCCCGCTCGACCGGTGCGGTCTGGATATTGGCCAGCCGTCGCTGGGCGGGAGTGATCCGGACGGCCAGTTCGTCGAGGTCACCGGCCGCCGCCGCAGCAGGGACCAGTTCCATGCCGCAGATCGGACAGCGGCCCGGCTGGGGCTGGCGGATCTGCGGATGCATCGGGCAGGTGTAGACCGCGTCAGTTTCGCTCTGTGCGGATGTGGTCGCGGCCCCTCCGCCGGCGGAGATCCACCCCATCCGCTGGGCCAGACCGAGGGTGGCAATGAGGATCAGGCCGACGGCGAGGAACAGGGTGGCGCTGAGCAGCTTGCGGAGCCACCAGCGGCCGGGGCGGGCCGAGATGTGCGGCGTCGGTTGCCGTGATGGTGATGCGGTTGATGACGTCATGTTCGCTGGTCCGATGTCACGGACGATGGACAAGGTCGGCTGACTGCGACCCGGCCTGATTGGGGAACCGTGCCGATTCGTGGCCGCAGCCAGCCGGTGTGTGGTTGTTGTTGACGCAGGTCAGGTATTGGCCTGACCGACGCTGGGTGCCACTGGCGGCTTGTCCGCCAGTGCGACGTTTGATGGTTCCGGGCGTGTGTGCCACGGGCTCTGCCCGTGTACTTGGCGGCGCTTCATGCTGGTTCGGGATCGGCCCCTTCGCTCGCGTTGCTCGCTCCAGCCACGGCGACCCGAAGTTGCAGTCCGGGCGCGTATCACATGCGGTTGGTGCGTCACGGGCGGAGGGTGTGCGATGTGCTTGCCGTCGTCGAGCATCGAGAGTGGACAGGCCGTGACGCACCCTACGTGGCTCCAGCCACGGCGACCCGACGAAAACAAGCCATGGCGAGCCCGGTGCGTGAGCACCGGGGTAGAAACCGTACTCTGTTGCTGATCCCTCCCCAGCCGGTCTTCGGGGGCCACTCAGATGTACGGCCGGCAATTGCCGGCCGTTGAATTACGGTGGCCGGTTGGTACCGGCCCTGGAGTGCCTTGCCTTCAAGGGCAAGCATGCCCCCCCTCTTGTGCAGCGTCGAATTCGATGGGTGGCCCGGACAACTTGCCTGTCCGGGTCGCAAAGACGCGTAGGGTGCCGTCGCCGAAGGCGACGCACCGATCGCAGTCTATTTGTGAGCCATCGCCCGTGGTGCGTCACGGGCCGATCAGTAACTGCACGTCGTCCTCAGTGGCTTCCACCAGGGACGTCTGCCGCGACGCACCCTATAGTGCTCGCATCACCTGACGAGCGTCGAACGACTGCAGCGTCTGCACACGTCTTCTTGTGGCTGCGCCACCCGGACGCGGAACGCGTCCGGGCCACCCCTGTTGTGCGGCGCCTGATCCAACGGGTGGCGGGAGTTCCCCGGTCGTTCCACGTCGTCACCCCGGAGTTCACGCTCCGGGCTCGCCTGTGATGATGCTCGTACGTCCCTGATCTCTCAGGACTCACCTCTCAGAACTCACCGCTCACCCTTCATCCCTCCCCGGGCCTTTCCCCGATCCCGGCGACGGCATAAGATCGTCACATTGCTTCCTGCATCCCGGGTTCGAGATGATTGCCAGCCTTCGCGTCAACTGGGTGATTCTGCGCACGTGCATCGAAGAACGGCTCGTCTACCGGGCCGACTTCGCCATGGGGACCCTGTTCCGCTTTCTCCCCATCATCACGCAGATCTTTCTGTGGGGCGCCATCTTCGCCGTCGGCACCAGCAATCCCCGCGGACCGATCGCAGGCTACCGCTACCAGGACATGGTCGCCTACTACCTCCTCGCGATGCTGGCCCGGGCCTTCTCCAGCATGCCGGGCCTCGCCAGCGGCATCGCCCGTGATGTCCGTGACGGGACGATCAAGAAATACCTCACGCAGCCGATCGACATGCTCGGCTACCTGTTCTGGCACCGTGTCGCCCACAAGCTCGTCTACTACGCCGTGGCCGCCGGACCGTTCGCGCTGGTCTTCTGGATCTACCGCGGCTACTTCCCGGGCTGGCCGGACGCGTTCACGATGACGGCGTTTCTGCTGTCGCTGGTGTTCGCGTTTCTGCTGGGGTTCCTGATTGAGTCACTCATCGGGCTGATCTCGTTCTGGTTCCTCGAAGTCAGTTCGCTGCTGTTCATCTACATGATGCTGAACTACTTCCTCTCCGGACACATGCTGCCGCTCGACCTGCTCCCCGACTCGGTCGTGTCGGTCATCATGCATCTGCCGTTCAAGTATCTGGCGTATACGCCGCCGGCGATTCTGCTGGGACGCTACGGGACCCATGCCGAGCTGGCCCGCGAGCTGATGATTGAGCTGGCGTGGATTGTGGCCCTGGTGATCGCCAACCGCGTCGCCTTCACCCGTGGCGTCCGGCGGTATGGTGCCTTCGGAGGATAGAGATCGTGGCTGGGGCAGGTGATGGCGGGGACGTCCTGTTGCCGGAGTACCGGCCGGCTCGTCCCGAAGACTTTGCGGATGTGCTGGCACTCAACGAGGCGGCCGTCCCGCACGTCAACAGCATCGGCGAGGACGTGCTCGCGCGGCTGGCGGAGCAGGCGATCCACTTCGAGGTGGCGATCACGGACTCTGTTGCCGGCTTCGTCCTGGCGCTCCCTTCAGGTGTCGAGTACGCCAGCGAGAATTACACCTGGTTTTCCGCACGCTACGACCGGTTCGTCTACATCGACCGGGTCGTTGTGGCAGAGCCGGCGACCGGCAGCGGGATCGGCCGGCAACTGTACGAGCGACTGCTGACGCGCTCGGCGGAGGTGGCACCGGTCCTCACCTGCGAGGTGAACCTGCATCCCCCCAATGCCCGGTCGCTCGCCTTCCATCGCAAGCTGGGGTTCGAAGAGGTCGGCCAGCAACTGACAACCGGCGGGACCAAGCGGGTCTGCATGCTCGCCAGGCAGCTGGGAGAGGCGTGACCCACTACGGCGTGCCACCCGCCTACGGCGTGAGGGCATGGCACCCGGCGAAGATTGCTGGCACACTCCCGGAAGGCCTGACGGTTAGGGACGGAGTGACACCTCCGGGTCATCGTCCGGAAACGTCTTCGCGATCCCACCTCTTCGCTCCGAGGACCGACTGAATGAGCACTGCGCCCGAAATCCTTCCCTGTGCTGGCGTGAAGACGGACAACTGGTATGCATGGAACAACTTCCAGCCGCCCAAGCCGCACGATTTCCACATCACCGGCGATGTCGAGGTGCCGAATCCGGGTGTCGAACCGGTCCTGCTCATGAAGGTTCCCCAAGGTACGAATCCCGAGGTTCTGCTGCTCGATCTGTTTCTTGTCCAACGGCCCGGGGTCTGGCCGCCGGTCGAGGTGACGAAACAGGTGAGGTTTGATCGCTCCAACGCGACGTACCAACAGGCACAGGTCTTCTGTGACAAGGACATTGTTGCCGATGTGAAGGTCGAGGACGTTCACTAGCAACGTCGGAGCGTGCCGTCAGACGTCGCCGCGCCCCGAACCAGCCCCACAGTCTCGGTGTCGAACCCGCCAGCGTTCACACTCCTCACGAACTGTCGCTTGCGCCGGGGCTGACATGCGGGACAACGACAACCGGTTCTGGCCCGGCTGCTGTGGGCTCGAGGCCTGGGAGTCCCGCTGGGTCTCCCGGCAGCAGGTTGCCCACTGGCACGACGCCTTTCAGGTCAGCGTGACCGTCGGCGGGGGCGGTGCCGTCGAAACCCCCTGCGGCACGCTGCTCCTTCCTGAAGGGACTGGCGTCGTCCTTCCGCCCGGTGTGGTCCATCGGCTGCGACCGGTCGGCGGCGAAGGTTGGCACTTCCGGACCATCTTTTTTCCGCGCGAGTCTGCCGGGCACGGGCCGACTCATGAGTCCCCACCGGTCCGGCTGTCCCGGGTCGCGTCGCATCAGGTGTTCGACCGGCTGTTCGGGCAGATTGCAGCCGAGGCGGACCGCGCCGGCCAGTTGGACGCGCTCGGTCGACTGACGGCGGTGACCCTCAGCGACGATCATCCTGTCGCTGCCGGTTCAGAGTCGAAACATCCGGCCTGGCTGAGTGCGGTCAGGGAGTACCTGGACCGCACCCCGGACCGGAATCTGAAACTCGCGGACCTGGCCGAGCGGGCCGGCGTGGGAGAGTGTCATCTCGTCCGGACGTTCGGCAGGGAATTCGGCATGTCGCCCTATGCGTACCATGTGCAAAGCCGCGTCAATCATGCCCGATCCCTCCTCCGCGATGGCCGGGCTCCCGCCGAGGTCGCAGCGGATCTCGGCTTCGCGGATCAGTCTCATCTGACGCGTCACTTCCGGAGGCTGGTCGGCACCCCTCCGGGGAAATACTCCAGGAAATCAAGATCGTTCAAGACGGATCACCGCTGACCTGAGATCGTTCCGCCAGACAGGTACTGCGTTCTGACTGGTGGAGACTCAGATGGATACCGCAAAGCACAACCGGACGATCATTGATCAGTTCTCGCTTCAGGCCGTTCCGTTCGCGGAGTTGCCGGCCCACTCGCAGGAAGAGTCGACGGAGCGCGTTCTCCGAATGGCGGGCGTCGCTGGTGCGGCCCGCGTGCTCGACGTCGCCTGTGGACCCGGACTGGTCGCCTGCGAAGCGGCGCGCTACGCCGACGAAGTGGTCGGCATCGATATCACGCCCGCGATGATCGAACAGGCACGAAAGCGGCAGCAGGACCGCGGCCTCGCAAACGTCGTCTGGAAGGAAGGAGATGTCCTGCCGCTCCCCTTCGGGACAGGCGGTTTCGACTGCGTGCTGACACGGTATTCGTTTCACCACTTTCCCGACCCGGCGGCGGTGTTTGGCGAGATGTTGCGCGTCTGCCGGCCGGGAGGAACTGTCTGTGTCGTTGACGTCTTCACGCGTTCGCCGGACCAGTCCGAGCGGTTCAACGCGATGGAGAAGCTGCGCGATCCGTCACACGTGCGGGCACTCTCTCTGCCGGAGCTGACGGGCATGTTCGAGACCGCGGGCATGTGTGATGTGGCGACCGACTTCTACAAGGTGACGGTCGAGCTGGAGGCGCAGCTGGCCTCGTCGTTCCCGAATCCGGGCGATGCCGACCGTATTCGGGACGTGTTCCGCGAGGATGTGACGACAGGACGGCTCGGCGTGGAGAGTACGGAACAGGACGGCCAGATCCACTATTCGTATCCGATTGCGGTCATTGCCGGCCGGAAGCCATCGGCACCAAAGTGAGGACGGTGCGTGAGCTCCGTGGTGATGTCAGGAGAGGCACCACGGAGTTGTCATGACGGTGCGTCGCCCCGGAGGATGAAAACGACAGCGGGGTGCCATGGCCTCGCCCCGCAGCGGAGTGGCCATGCAGTTTTCCTCAAGCGTCACGCCTCGAGCCGTTCGGACCACGCCCATGTCTATTTTCGTAGGAGGCATGGAGGGCGTGCGGCGGAAGACTTAAGGCTCGTGCCGCGAGCAACCGGGGCGACTCGTTCAGGGCGTCAGTCCAGGGTGCCGCGGGCTCTGCCGTGCGTTCGCTGGCGCTTCGTGCTGGTGACGCATCGGGGCTGTCCTGGACGTGGCAGGCCTTCGAAAGCGTAGGGTGCCGTCGCCAAAGGCGACGCACCGTCATCGACCGAACAACGTCATATGGCTGGTGCGTCACGGGCCGCATCCCCGTTGGACGTCAGGTGTGGTGGGACGTCCAAAGGACGCCTGCCGTGACACACCCTACGGGCTTCGTGCTGGTATCGCATCGGAGCCATCTTCGACGTGGCAGGCCTTCCCTCGGGCCTCACGCCGCGCGCTCAGGCCTGACACCTCACCCGCCCTGTGTCCGGATGATCCGCGTCATGTAGTCCAGCACGCCCTGGATGTCGACGGCGGTCAGCACATCGATGTTCGTCTGCCAGCGGGAGACATCTCTGCGATCGAACACCGTCATTCCCCGTGTCAGCTCGCCGCTCAACTCGATGTCGAGCGACATCGCGGTCCGCTCGAACAGCCGCGGCTGGCTGATGGCCGCCACCGCCACCAGCTCGGGCAGCTCGGTTCCCTCTCGACCCAGATGCTGCCGGGAGGCCCGCAGGGCAAACGGAACGGTATGTTCCAACAGCCGGCCCAGCCGGGTCGTCTCGTCCAGACCGAAACGGTCATAGCTTTCAAACGACAGCATGAACCGGCTGGCGATGTCGCGGGGGACGAGCGTCTTGGTGGCCGGCGAGGTGAGCACGTCGCGGGCCGACTCGGGATCGGCGAAGATGTTGAACTCGGCGGCGGCGGTCACATCGCCCCCGTCGGCGACGGCCCCACCCAGGCAGACCAGCCCCTTCAGGTCTGTGAGAAAGTCGGGGTGCCAGTCCCGGGCCAGCTCGACGTTGGTGAGCGGCCCGAGTGTCAGCAGCGTGATCTCGTGGGGCTCGGCTTTGACCAGCTCGGCAAGCAGCTTGGGAGACTCGTGCCGCTGGTGCAGCCCGACGGTGAAGCTCTCGCAGTCCCCCAGACCGGACGGTCCGTTCATGATGACCGGGTTCGGGGTGCCGGGCTCCTTCGGGACAGGGACCGCCGGGCCTTCGCCGCAGCCGATGCGGGGCCAGCGGTCCGGATCGAGCAGCGAGACAAGCGTCTGCAGGTTACGGGTGGCGTTTTCGCCCGAAGTCCGGCCGGCGACAGCCGTCAATCCGATCACCTCGATTTCGGGATCGAGGAGTGCCAGAGCGATAGCGACGGCGTCCCCGATGCCGGGATCGGCGTCAATGATCAGTTTCTCAGGCAAAGTTCACTCGCGAGTCTAACGTGTTGACTGGACGACCGCTTACGCTTTGCGATAGTACGACGGTCACGCGAACGCGTCAATCTGCGTCGAACCGGCCGTGGGGGTTCGTCCTGCCCGCACACGCACCATGCAGGCCGTCTGCGAGCCCGGCCCGTTCACGCTCCGACCGAAGGGGGACCGAACCGATGCAATCCGATGTGCTGGCTGCCGTGGAAACCCTCCTGGACGGCAACTCCCCCGATTCCTCAACGATTGCCGCTGCCTTCGGTGCCGTCATGGACGGACAGTGCTCCGAAATCGACGTGGCCGCCCTGCTGACCGGCCTCGCCGTCGTCGGCGAAACGGTCGACGAACTGGTCGGGGCCGCCCAGGCCATGCGGGACCGCTGCACCCGCATTCCCGCACGCAGGACCGGGCTGCTCGACACGTGTGGCACCGGCGGAGACAAACTGCATACGTTCAACATCAGCACGGCGACCGCCATCGTCGTGGCCGCCGCGGGGGTCCCCGTCGCCAAGCATGGCAACCGCAGCGTCTCCAGTTCGAGTGGATCGGCGGACGTGCTCGAGGCCCTCGGCGTGAACATCGAACGGACCCCCGAAGAAGTCGGTCACAGCATCGACGAGATCGGGCTCGGCTTCTGCTTCGCCCGGCTGCTGCATTCGGCGATGAAGTACGTCGCTCCGGTCCGGGCGCAGCTCGGGTTCCGCACGATCTTCAACCTGCTTGGCCCGCTGACGAATCCGGCTGGTGCCGAGTACCAGCTGATCGGCGCAAATCGGACCACGATTGCCGAGAAGCTCGCCGGCACCATGGCCCACCTGGGGACAGGGCGGACGCTGGTGGTCTGCGGGGCCGATCAGCTCGATGAAGTCGCGCTATGGGGCGAAACGGTGCTGTTCGACGTGAAGGATGGCGAGGTGACCCGCCGGGTCTGGAACGCCGCCATGCTCGGGCTCGACGAGTGCACGCCCGACGACCTGCGGGTCAGTTCGGCTGGTGAGAGTGCGAGCGTGATCCGCGAAGTACTCGATCGCCGGCCCGGGCCGGCACGGGACATCGTGGTGGCCAATGCGGCTGCGGCCCTGATGGCAACCGGACGGTGCGAGACTCCGCAGCAGGGGGCTGCCGTTGCTGCCGAGACGATCGAGTCCGGGAAGGCGGCCGCGAAGCTCGAACAGCTGATTGCCGTCAGCAACCGGAAGTCTGGCGAGGGCTGCTAGCGAGGGGGGAGGGGCAGGAGCCAGGAACCAGGAGTGGGGAATCAGGGGAGAAGGTGAGATTGGGTGCCGCGGGCTTTGCCCGTGCACTCGCTGGCGTTTTGTGCTGGTGATGCATCGAACCCAAATTCGACGTTGCAGGGCCTGGCGTCCGTAGGGTGCTGTCGCCGGAGGCGACGCACCAGTCGCAGGCCGGACGAGTGTGACGTGCGAGTGGTGCGTCACGGGCGGAACGGATCAGGGAGCGGCATCCGTCATGGTGTGTCGCAATGACGCCTGCCGTGACGCACCCTACGGTACTGAGGTTGTAGGGGTGACGCCAGTCTTCAGACCGGCGCGGCGCAGCCGCAGGAGGTCACAGCCATCGGTCGCGTTCTCCTGCCGCCTCGTGTCGCTGCGCGACCCCGGTTCGGAGAACCGGGGCACCCGCGTGGCTCGCTCCAGCCACGGCCACCCGGCATTACCCCGGAGCTGACGCTCCGGGCTCGCCTCCGTGTCTCTGTGTCTCCGTGGTGCCCTTCGGGAGATCCGTCGGGTGCGACGGGCTCTGTCCATGCACTTCGGAAACAACACGGCCCACCGGCCGCAGCCGGTGGGCGTTGCTCAGTACTCACCTCTCGAGACTCACCGCTCTCTACAGCACTTCGATGAGTTCGACTTCGAAGTGGAGCGTCGCTCCCGGCGGGATGACGGGAGGAGCCCCGCGCTGGCCGTAGCCGAGTTCCGAGGGAATCTCCAGCTCGATCTTGCCCCCTTCGCCGACCAGCTGCAGGCCTTCGGTCCAGCCGGGGATGACACCACCGAGCGGAAAGGTGGTCGGCTCACCCCGCTTGTAGGAGCTGTCGAACTCGGTGCCGTCGTCCAGCCAGCCGCGGTAGTGGCATTTGACCGTATCGGCCGAGGTGGGCATCGTGCCGGTCCCTTTCTTCAGGATCCGGTACTTCAGACCGCTGTCGGTTGTCTTGAATTCGCCCGCGTTTTCCGTTGCAGGCTCGGCATCGGCTTCGGCGGAGGCCTCTTCGACGGCAGCGGCGGTCGGGACGGCCGGTGTCTTGTCGGCCATCTGCGAGTTGGTGCAGGAGGCGAGCGTCATCAGGCCCATCAGGCCGCAGCCGGCAATTCTGGTGGAACGGAACATCAAAGACCTCTCAGCTGGTGGAGGAGATACGAATTGTGTGATCGTCAGCCCGCGCGAAGTCTAGAAGAAACCGCGTGCCGGGGAAAGCAGACGGACGCATCGGGCCCGTCTTCGATGTTGCAGGCCCAGGAAAGCGTAGGGTGCTGTCGCCAAAGGCGACGCACCGCCATCGACCGGATGACGTCGCACGGCTGGTGCGTCACGGGCTGATCGGCCGTTGCACATCGCACATCATGGAACCTGCAAAGAACGTCTGCCGTGACGCACCCTACGTACTGTCACATCGGATCGCGTCAGTCGCATGCCCACCCGCCTTCGGCGTGAGGGCATGGCACCCGTGATTGCATGCAGCTCGATGTTCGCACTGGCGGGCAAGCCGCCAGTGGCACCCGATTCGTTGCCCACCGGACACAGCCGGTGGGCTCTCGTCACGTCTCAAGCCTTTGAAACCACGCCCTTCGCTCCGCTACAGGGCGTGCCACCCGACGTTACTCCGGTGCTCACGGGCCGGGCTCGATTGACACTCTCCAAAGTGGCATGCTCGCCCGTTGAGGCGAGCATGTTCGCGTTCATAGTACGGTCCGCCGGCCGCAGCCGGTGGGCTTCTCACTGGACGGACCCCACGCGTCCCCCGGTCACGCGGCCCGGCGTTGGGATGGCGTTCGCTTCTGCGCCGCAGGTCGTTTCGACTCACCCCGCAGCAGCTTCACCACCGCCGCCAGCTGGCCGTCCCAAAGGATCCCCATCCACACGCCGGCCGCCACCGCCAGCACAAACTGCCGCGGGCCATACACCAGCCAGTAGCCGGCAAGCTGGTTGACCGCTCCCGTCACGGCACCGGAGGCGGTCGCCCCGGCATCGGAAAACAGCGTGACTGCTTCGGCCGCACCGTCGTGGCCCCACCAGCGGCCCAGCCAGGCCCCCGCCAGCAGAATCCCCGCTGCCGCGACCGGTCCGCCCCACGACAGCCAGTCCCGCCGCAGTGCCAGCGTGACGACCGCAACCGACAGCGTCAGGGGAGCCGTCAACTTAAGCAGCTGCACGAGCGCGGTCGGCACGGCTGCTTCGATCAGAGTCTGACAGAGCGAATCGCAGACAGCCGGCAGTCCGGAGATCAGCCCGGTCGCCAGCACGCCGATCATCAGCTGCGTCGACACCGTCTGCTGAAGCCGGCCGGCCACTGCTGCAAGCCTGCCGCTACCCGGCCGTTTGGATTGTCGTGCCGACTGTGCCATGATGATCCTCTCCGGAACCGATGCGACCTCCTGTCCGACGGCGGCAGATACCCGATGTCGCAAGAAAGTGTCAACGTCAGTCGGTATTCGTGGTGACAGGTCGGCCGGTTCCCCGGACAGAGCAGAGTCCGACGATCACGCGACGAGGAGACTCGAGATGAGCGACGGCACGGTTTCGCGGCGGACGTTTCTTGGTACGACCACGGCTGCAGGGGTCTCGGCCACGCTCTCCAGGTCCGCGACCGCAGCTTCCGGATCGGCGAACGAACGACTGCAGATCGGATTCATCGGACCGGGCCGCAGAGGCTTCGGAGCGCACGTCCGCTCGCTGGTCAAACTTCACAAGCTCGGAGCACCGATCGACCTCGTCGCCGTCAACGACGTCTACACCGTCCACCGCGACCGGGCCGTCGACTACATCGAAAAGCAGACCGGCAAACGCCCGGAAACCTTCGCCGACTACCGCGACATGCTGGCGAGCGGCAAGGTGGATGCCGTCTGCATCGGCACGCCCGATCACTGGCACGCGAAGCAGACGATCGACGCACTGCAGGCCGGTCTACACGTCTACTGTGAGAAGCCGATCACCCACACCGTCGCCGAGGCGATGGACGTCGTCCGCGAATGGAAGAAGAGCGGCCAGGTCCTGCAGGTGGGCGTGCAGTCCTCCAGCTCACCGATCTGGGACCGGGCCCGAGCGCTGATCGACTCCGGCCGGCTGGGCAAGGTGGTTCAGTTCCAGACCGAGTACTTCCGGAACTCGAAGTACGGGATGTCGCGGCACAACGAGATCAGTGCGCAGATGACGCCGCAGACCATCGACTGGCGGCAGTGGCTGGGCGTCGACGAAGGGCTGGCTCCGGAGATGCCGTTCGACCGTGCGGTCTTCGGACAATGGCGCTGCTACTGGCCGTACAGCCGGGGGATGGCGGGCGATCTGTTCGTCCACCGGGTGACGGGGATGCTCAAGGCGACGGGGCTGCGGTTTCCGGGGCGGGTCGTCGGCGGAGGCGGCATCTTCCTCGAGTACGACGACCGGGACGTGCCGGACGTCAACTCTCTGATCGCCGACTTCCACGAGGGTGTCCAGGGGGTCGTCAGCAGCACGATGGTGAGCGAGGAACTCAAACTCGATCACGTCATCCGGGGACATCACGGATCACTGCGATTCGAGAAGATGTCGTACGGCAACGGACCGCAGGCGGCGTTCGAGTTCGTGCCGGAACGTCCGCAGGTGACGCTCGACAGCGAGTTGAAGCCGGAGCGGATCGAGGAGACGACCGAGCACGACTTCAACGTGATGCACTTCGCGAACTTCCTTGATGCGGTCCGCGAGAACCGGCCGGACATGGTCAACAACGATCCGGTACTGGGTGCGGCGGCAGTGATGATCGTCAACCTGGCGGTCCGCAGCTACCGCGAGGGAAAGGTCTATCACGTCGACCGGGACGGACAGATCAGCGACGGCGATTCGAGCTGGGCCGACCGGTGGGAACAGATGTCGAAGGAGCGGGCCGTGCCGCGGCACGTTCCCGGTTGGCAGGCGGGTGATGCGGGCAGCGTACTGCATCCGCCGGCGTATCAGAAGCTGGCCGGCCCGTGGATCGACGGCAATCCGCCTGAGGGGACGTAGGGTAATGTCGCCCGCGGCGACGCACCGTCATCGACCGGGTGACGTTGCATGGCGGGTGCGAGGATCAGATAACGCTTGCACACCTGCCGCGAGTTGCGTCTACGAAGGAGCCTGCCGGGGGACAATGGCTGATCGTTGTGACGACCGGTGTGAGGAGTTGATGATGTCAGCCACTCGACGTGTCTCAATCGCACTCGGGGTGATTGCATTTCTATTGCAGAGCGTCCCCCAGAGTGCAGCGGCTGACGCGACCGCAACCGATGTGATCGAAATCGCGCTTGGCCGGCGGGCCATGCTGTTCGAGCGGATTCACATCGTCGCAAAGGCGTATACACTCATGCTGTCGGAAGATTAGCATGAGAAGTTTCGAGCCTCGTTTCTTGACGACTCGCGGCGTCGAGGTGATGGCGGGCCGCTGCCAGCGCTGGGCTTCGAGGAGTTGATTGTTTCTGCTGCGAATATCGAGTTGTGGAAGCTCGGCGAGAAGTGGTACATGGTGACGGAGCTGGACCGGGAGTTTCACGACAGGGTGAACGACCGGATCAAAGCTGAGAGTCTCGAGGAAGGGCTCCCCGGGAACATACCGATCAGGCCGGCGACGCGATTCGAGCTTTCCACGGACGGAACGGTGTCGAGATACACATCAGATGTCCAGGAACATGTCGACGTGAGGGGCGCCCGTTTCGCATTGAAGCAACTCGATTACCGGCAGTTCGACCTGACATTGATGGATCTCTCTCCGGCGCTCGATGAGGCTGGCATGTTCCGGGTGATCTCCCACGAAAGCGGGGAGGTCCAGTTGCTTCGAGACTACGGGGCTTCACCGGCCATTGTAAGCTACGTGTTCGATCTCTCGCGTGACGGAGTGCCGGTGTCAATGTCACTGCATGAGTCGACGCTCGAAGATGCCCCACTGATCGAGTTTCTGTATCTGGCGGAGTCAGACCCGGCAACAGGCATCGTCAAGGTGCGCGAGTCGCTGGAAAGCAGAAGGGAAGAAGGACATGTGCGTGTCGTATATACCAGCATCGGGCAGTGGAATGAAGATGTCTCCGAGGCAGATGTCGAGGGGGTGCGAGGTGAAGGCGACTTTATTGAATTCGACCACCGGTTTGGCGGTGCTGCCGCAGAGATCATAGGCGACTCCAGCAGGCCGTTGAATCTCGAGAAGCCGGCACCGGGAGGACAGGACCCGGATCGAAGGGCATCGATTCCGTGGATACTGCTGATTAACGTGTTCGCAGTCTGTGCAGTGGTCGGTTGTGCCTGCATCGTCAGGTGGCGTCGTCATCGCGGTCGTTAGCAGCCCGTTGAGTTTCCTCGCTTTCGCCGGTTGGCCTGAACAAGTTGTTCGTCCGAGTCGCCCAGCGAGTAGGGTGGCCTCGCCACAGGCGACGCACCATCATCGACCGGGTGACGTTGCATGTGTGGTGCGTCACGGGCTGAGTGCAGCATGCACGTCGGCTGCAGGACAATGCTTCGGGATCGCCTGCCGTGACACACCCTACGGGGCTTTGACGCGTCCTCGTGGATCGGCCGCATGCCCACCCGCCTTCGGCGTGAGGGCATGGCACCCGTGTTTGCCAGCCTGCTGTCGCGTGCGGTCAGTGGGAGTTTGCTCAAGCCTCACGTCTCGAGCCTCAAGCCTCGGAGGTCACTCCTTCCGGCCCGGCTTTCGGAACACGTACGCACACGGTTCCAGCCGCGTGCCGTCCGCATCCGTCACCGCAAACTGCGTCGGTCCCCACAGAGACACGCCCGCGTGGGTGCCGTCCTTCCCGAGCAGGTAGAACTTCAGCCCGAAATTGGGGCGTCCATCCTCGCCGAGCAGGTGTCGCTCGGTCGTGTGCCGGATGACCCGCTGCATTACCTCCAGGCCGGCCTCTTCCGGCGAGGCTCCCTGCCGCATCAGCTCCACCGCGGCAAAGCTGGAGACCTCCCGGATGTTCGCCTCGCCCCGGCCGGTACTGCCGCAGGAACCGACCTCGTTGTCCACGTAGAGCCCGGCTCCGAGCAGTGGCGAATCGCCGACACGTCCTTCCATCTTGAACGCGAGCCCGCTGGTCGACGTAACGCAGGAGATCTCCCCCTTCGTGTTGATCGCCGCACAGTGGACCGTGCCGGTCGGCCGGTCGACCGCTTCGGAGCGCTGGTAGGTCACGCCCGACTCCGGCGTTGATGCGGCGTCCGACTTCGGCTGCAGCTTGAAGAACTTCACGACGGCCGGGTCGAGCTGTTCGATCGGCGGAGCGATCCAGTCGTCGCGGGTCGAGTTGGTCTGCTTCCAGTAGAGCCAGATCTTGCGGGCCGTTTCGGTCAGCAGGTTCTCTTCGGGGAAGCCCTGCGCCCGGGCGAATGCCTCGGCACCTTCACCAACCAGCAGCGTGTGGTCGGTCTGTTCGAGCACCAGCCGGGCCAGTCGGGCCGGATACCGCGTCCGCCGCAGGCCGGCAACGCCTCCACCCCGATGCGTCGGACCGTGCATGACGGCGGCATCCAGTTCGACGATGCCGTTTTCGTTGGGCAGTCCGCCGTAGCCGACCGTCAGTTCTTCCGGATCATCCTCGACGACGGTGATTCCCTCGACGACCGCTTCGAGCGTGTCGACTCCCTGGGTGAGAAGTTCATACGCCCGTTCGGTCGCCCGGATGCCGTTGGCTGAGGCGATCACCTTCGCCGGATATGTCGTGCTCATTGCTGGTCGGTTCCCGCTGCTGGTCCGAGGTCGGCAGGCAGAGTGTCAATGCATCCGATGACGATAGAACGCCGAGAGCAGTCTGACCAGTCGCCAGGCAGAGTGCCCGGTCAGCCGAGCCGTACGACCAGCTGAGCGATGACGGTCATCAACACCAGGGCCGCGGGGTAGGCTGCGGCGTAACTGATGACCGGGATCTCGCTGTCGGTCCGGCTGGTGATGGCACCGACGCCGGCGGTCGACGTCATCGCGCCGCAGGTTCCGCCGAGGATTTCGAGCAGGTTCATGCCGAACACGAACCGGGCGAGCAGGTACATCGCCACCATCGGAGTCAGAGCGACGCCGAAGGCAAACAGGAACGGGGCCGCCCCGTACTGCTGCAGCATCTCGATCAGCCTCCCGCCGGCCTGAAAGCCCGCCACAGCCAGAAACAGCACCAGGCCGATCTGCTGGGCGAACATGCGGGCCGCCAGCGGCATGTAGCCGACCACTCCGAGAAACCGACCGAAGTGGGCCAGGATCAGTCCGGACAGCAGCGGTCCGCCGGCCAGGCCGAGGGTGAATTCGCCCACGCCGGGGATCGAGATCGGCACGGTTCCGATCAGCACGCCGGCTGCCAGGCCGATGCCGAGCGACATCAGGTCGGTCTCATGAAGCCGGCGGACGCGGTGGCCGGCTTCCTGTTCGAACTGACGGAGTCCGTCCGGCGGGCCGACGGCGGTCACCCGGTCGCCGCTCGCCAGAGCGGTATCCGCACTCGGAACGAACGTCATGCCGTACCGCTCGAGGCGCGAGATTGTGATGCCGTACCGCCCCCGCAGATGCAGTTCGCGAAGGGGTTTGCCCAGGACGTCGGGACTGGTGACGACCACTTCGCAGCGGTCCCGTTCGCTGTCCATCACGACCGTGCGGGCAGAGGGGCGACCGAGCAGCAGCGTGACTTCCTCGATGTCCTCTTCGCTGGCGACCAGCAGGACGACCTGACCTTCTTCGAGACGATGCCCGGGAGGCAGCGGGACGAGCCGGTCTTCTTCGAGAACACGGGTGATCTGAACGCGGCGACGTTCGAGCGGCCGGATCTCGTGCAGCGTCCGGCCGAACATCGCCGGATTCGCGATCTCCACCAGTTGCCGATGGATTCCGTTGCCGTTCCCCTTTGAACCCTTCAGCTCGCGTCCCAGCGCGTCGAGGTCGACACGCAGCACCCGCGGCAGGAGCTGGACGAACAGCACCGTGCAGACGACACCGACCGGATAGGCCATGCCGTAGCCGATCGAAACCGCCTGCGCGTCCTCGCCGGCCGCGATTGCCGCTTCGATACCGGCGGCCAGACCGGGAGTGCTGGTCATGGCTCCGGTGAACAGCCCGGCTGCAAAGTCGGAGGGGATGCCGAGCAGACCCGCCAGCACCGCCGCAGCGACGCCACCAACGCCGGCTGCTACAACCGCCAGCAGGGCGAGGTTCTTCCCCTGGTCGCGAAAGGTCCGCAGGAAAGTCGGCCCGGCACTCAGGCCGACGGCATAGACGAACAGCACCAGGCCGACCTGACCGATGACGTTCGGCAGTTCCCAGCCGGCATCCCGCCCGAGGTGACCGAACAGCAGGGCGGCAAACAGCACGCCGCTCGCTCCCAGCGACAGACCCGCGATCCGGATTGCTCCGATCGCCATGCCGACTGCCATGATGACGGGCAGCAGCAGCAACGGCTCGCGCAGCCGATCCATCAGGCCGCTCGCATCCGTTTCGGCAATCGAGGCCAGCAGCCAGTCCACAATCTCTCCCTCAGTCTCTCTTTATCGCGTTGATGACACACGAGTCGGCAGAAACGCCCTCTGCCAGCAACATAGCGGACGGACTGCGGAGAGGAAGGTGCTGCAACGTTCGTGCCGGAGCATCTTGACCGGTCTCTCCGGTTCGAGAATGACAATCGAGGGAACCATACGGGCCGCACCGCCATCTCAGCTGCAGGACGGTTCCCCTTCCTTCGATCCGGGATTGCACGCATGTCACGTCTGCGCTCTTTCACTTTGACAGTCGCGGCCATTCTGCTGGTCTGTACGTCCGCACACGCTCTCTGGAGCATCGCCGACCGGGGAACCTGGCCCGACTCCTGGCCGAAGGAGCTCGAACCGCTCCGCCAGCAGGCCCGATCTGCGATGCACGATTCGCAGACGGTTTACGGGATTCCCTTCACCGATCGGGAACAGTTCGAAGCCGCCTGGCCGCACATCCTGAGCCTGAAGAGTCCGAAGGCGCCGATCATCCTCTACCGCGGACCGCACGCGTTCCTGGGGACCGGGATGGCTGCCGGCGTCCGCGTCCGCAGCCCCAATCAGGGGACACTCATCACCCCCGGTGGTTCCGTCTATCCGGCCGGTGCCGAGGCCTCGGTCCCCGATGGCAGGTTCATGAAGGTCGGTCCCCCCTGGCCGGAGGAAGTCCGGACTGCCGACGGTGCCCTGCCGGAGTATGTCCTCATCGACGACGGAAAGTGGCGGGCGTACCGTGAGGACGACGCGAAGGGGCCGATTGCTCGACGGATGACGATCCGGCGGGCCCGGACGGAGATCGAGCTGGTCGTCGACGGAAATGTCGTGGATCTGAACCGCATCCCACTGCCGGCCGACACGCCGATCATCGATCGGCGGTTTGACGACGATTCGCAGCCGGCCGCCGACAGCGACAACTGAGCGGACGTGCGGATTGATTGCTTCCGCCGCCGGTCCCTCTACGATGGCGGCATGGAACAATCGTCCGACAACTTCGATTCGCCCCCGGCGATCCTCGGCGGGACGCCGGTCCGCCCGGAGGGCCCCCCCGACTTGCCTCCCCGCGACCCGGCGATCGCTGCTGCGCTGCAGGAGCTGGCCCACACCGGCGACTGGGGGAAGTACCACGGTCCGCACTGCCGGCGGCTGGAGGACGTTCTGGCAGCGTATCACGGCCTCGAACATGTCGAGTTGTGTGCCAGCGGAACCGTAGCGGTCGAACTGGCCCTGCGCGGTCTGCATGTTGCGCCCGGCAGCGAGGTGATCCTGGCGGGGTACGACTTCAAAGGGAACTTCGTCGACGTGCTGACGATCGGGGCGGTGCCGGTCCTGGTCGATATCCGTCCCGACGACTGGCAGATCGACGTTTCCCGTGTCGAGGCGGCGATAACGGACAGCACGCAGGCGATCCTCGTCAGTCACCTGCATGGGGGCATCGTCGACATGCCCCGGCTGCGGGAACTGGCCGACCACCACGGACTGCCGGTTATCGAGGACGTCTGCCAGATGCCGGGCGCGACCGTGCACGGCCGGCGGGCAGGACAGTGGGGGGACGTGGCCGTACTGAGCTTCGGCGGATCAAAGCTCCTCAGTGCCGGTCGGGGCGGCGCGGTGCTGACCGGTCGTGCCGACATCGCCCAGCGGATCCGGCTGTACACCCAGCGGGGGAATGCGGCGTATCCGCTCTCGGAGATGCAGGCGGCGGTTCTGCTGCCGCAGCTCAGACAGCTTGACCAGCGCAACTCCATTCGTGCTGGCAACGCAGCCGGGCTCATCACGCTGCTGGGCGAAGTGCCCGGGCTTGTGCCGCTGGTCAGTCCCGGCGAGGGAAACGCTCCCGGATACTACAAGCTCGGTCTGCAGTACGATGCGGACGCCTTTGCCGGCCTGCCGCGGGACCGCTTCGCCGAGGCCGTCAGGGCCGAGGGCATCGCTTTGTATCCCGGTTTCCGGTCGCTGCATGCGATTCACAGCCGCAGGCGGTTTCGCGCCGCCGACCCGCTCGCAGAAGCGACCCGGGCCGATGCCGCCGTCCTCACGTTGCACCATCCGGTGCTGCTGGGAGATGATGGGGAGATCCGGCAGGTTGTGACGGCGATCGAGAGAGTCCGGCAGCATGCCGCCGCCATCGCAGCGGCGACCTGAATCAGTTGCGGCCGTCTGCATCAGCTGTCACCCTGTGGGCGAAGTGCCGCCCGCCAAGAATGAGAGATTGAGATACGTGATGGACTTTTCGGCAAAGTTTGAAACCGGACTGCCGTACGGCGAGTTTCTGGAAAAGTACGCCACCGACGACCAGCGGCAGCGTTGGGACGAGTTCCATGCCAGCATCAGTCTGGCCGACGATCAGAAGACGCTGCTGCAATCCTTCGTCCGCGACATGAAGGTTCTCGTGCTGGCCGGGACGTGGTGCGGCGACTGCGTCAATCAGTGTCCGATCTTTGAACACTTCGTTGCCGGGTCCTCCCGCATTCACGTCCGCTACTTCGACCGGGACGACAATCCGGATCTGGCCGAAGAACTGCAGATCTGCGGCGGCGCCCGGGTTCCATCGCTGCTGTTTCTCAGCGAGGATGGTTACGTCTGCGGACGGTACGGCGACCGGACCGTCTCGAAGTACCGGGACATGGTCGCGTCGCTGGATGGTGCGGCCTGTCCGACCGGCATCCCCGGCAACGACCCGCTCACGCAGCAGGTCGTGCAGGACTGGCTCGACGAGTTCGAGCGAATCCAGTGGATGCTCCGCACGTCCGGCCGGCTGCGAAAGCTGCACGGCGACTGATCCCTCCCCCCCTTCACGCATACCTGTTCGACACCGCGGTTGGAGATCCACGATGCCACACGTTCGATTGTTCTGCCTGCTCGCGCTGCTCGTCCTCTCAACCCGACCGGCGCTGGCCGGAAAGGTCGTCATCGAGAAAGGCGATGAGCGACTCAAGATCCTCATTGATGGCGAGGTGTTCGGCGTCTACGAGTTCGGCGACGAATGGAAAAAGCCGTTCATGCTTCCCGTTACCGCACCGGGCGGCATCGAACTGCTCGAGGCGGAACTGGACGAGGAACCGGCCGACGAGTTCGCCCCCGGCAACCGGGTTCTCGTCGTCGAGGACGATGCCGAGCTGCGGGTCTTCGATGACGTCACCGGTCATGTCGCCTACGGCGAAGAACTGACCGTCGAAGACGTGAAGGACGGCTGGCTGTGGGTGCCGGCAAAGAACGGCTGGATCTCCCAGAGCGACGTTGTGCCGCTGAAGGTCAACGTCACCCGCATCGTCAATCTCGATCCGCCCAAAATCAAGGACCGCAAGCATCCGCTCTACTACGATCACCCGCACCACAAGGGGATCTGGGTGTCCGTTGACGAGGTGAACGGCATCAAGTTCTGGAACGAGGACGGACGGATCGACAACCAGTCGGTCGAAGTGCTCGAGGCTTCCGGTGACCCGGCGTCGTTCCGCGTTGTCAATCACTGGCTGGGGACCGACGGCGAACCGCTCGTCGTCGAAACGACGACCGTTCAGGTCTTCGCCAATCGTCTGCTCGTTTACGACATCCAGTTCAAGCCGCACGATGCCGCCGTCACCTTCGACGACACCAAGGAAGGCCTGTTCGCGATCCGCCTGCAGAACAGCATGCGGGAGATGGTCGCCGGCGGCCCGGTCGTCAACGCGGAAGGACGGCAGGGGTCCGGGGAGAACTGGGGACAGCCAACTCCCTGGATCGACTACGTGGGTCCGGTCGGCAATCACAACTTCGGCGTGACGATCATGGACCATCCGGAGAATCTGCGTCCGTCGCGGTACCACGTGCGGAACTACGGTCTGTTCTCGATCAACCCGTTCGGCGAGAAGGCGTACACGAACGGCAAGAACGAAGCGCAGCCGGTCACGCTCAAGCCGGGTGATTCGCTCGACCTCCGCTACGGCCTGTACGTGCATCGCGGCGACGCCGCCGAGGGCAAGGTTGCCGAAACGTACGAGAAGTTCCTCGGCGTGGAACGCTGAGGGGCAGGGTTGAGCCGTGAGCGGTGAGTCTTGAGGTGGGTGGCACGCCCTGCAGCGGAGCGAAGGGCGTGGATTCAAAGGCTTGAGACGCAAGAAATGCCCACCGGCCGCGGCCGGTGGGCAACAAATCGGGTGCCACTGGCGGCTTGCCCGCCAGTGCGAATATCGAGCTGCATGCAATCATGGGTGCGAGGCCCTCACGCCGAAGGCGGGTGGGCATGTTGCCAACCCACGCAGACGGATCAACGCGATTGCCACGTTCTCACACGTCCTCCTGTCGCTGCGCGACCCGAGATGACGAAAGGCTTGAGGCTCGAGGCGTGAGGGAATAGCAGCCCCGTAGGGTGTGTCACGGCAGGCGTCCTTGGGACGTTCCACCACACCTGACGTCCAACGGAGATGCGGCCCGTGACGCACCAGCCATGCGACGCTTTCCAGGGCCTGCAACGTCCAGGACAGGCCCGATGCGTCACCAGCACGCAGCGCAAGCGAGTGCATTCTGACAAGAGATGAGCAGCGAGCCCCGTAGGGTGTGTCACGGCAGGCGTTCTGTGGACGTTCCACCACACCTGACGTCCAACGGGGATGTGGCCCGTGACGCACCAGCCGTGCGACGTTGTCCGGTCGATGACGGTGCGTCGCCTCCGGCGACGGCACCCTACGCTTTCGAGGGCCTGCAACGTCCAGGACAGACCCGATGCGTCACCAGCACGCAGCGCCACCAAACGCACGGGCAAAGCCCGTGGCACCCCCGGTATAACGCACCGGGCTCGCATGGTTCCGCTCCCGGACGGTCGCGGCTCTGATTCGGCTGCGGCCTCGCGTCAGTCGATCGCACCGATCCCTTCCAGCCACGTGAACTTGTCCCAGTCGACCCAGCTCTCGGCGATCTTGCCGTCTTCGTAGCGGTCGGTCTGGATGCCGGTCCAGGTCGCGGTCCTGCCGGTCGGCGGCCGGTTCTCGAACGACCCGGTGTGCCTTGCGGTCATCCGCCATCGGGAGCAGACGTAGTCCCCCTCGGCGATCTGCAGCAGGACTTCCATCTTCGCGTCGGAGAAGCCCTCGTGAAAGCCGGCGACCAGCTCCTTCCACTGGGCGAGTGAGTTGTCGGAGGTGCCTCCCCTGGCATCGGGGACCTGGTGGTTGACGTAGTTGTCGGCCAGATAGGTGGTGGCCTCGTGGACGGCGTTGTCGCCCCAGAGGTCCAGGAACGTCTTCGACGTGGCCTTGTGGTCCGCGGGCATCACAGTCTCCGTGTCTGCAGTGACGGGCCCCACCCGGAGACTACCGGGGCGTGATCGGCCCGGCAAGAACTTTCGGGAGACGCGCCCGGCATGATCCGGCCGGGACCGCCGGGGAGGGGCCGACTCCAGCCCTGCGGCACTGCTGGACAAGCCAGCAGTGGCACCCGGCGCGGCGGGTCAGGTCAGTGCGACGGACGCGTCGTGAGAGAGGGCTGCAGACGTTGGGAGCGAGCGGCGTGCGTGAGCACCGGCGTGACGGGCCCGGCCCGGCTGTTGCTGCGGGTGGGACCGGGGGGGTGGGGGATGACTCGGGGCTGCTGCGGAAGCCGGCTGTGGGAATCGGCGATCTCTCAGTAGGACTCATGTCTCAATGTCCAAGCCATCGATCTCCTTGCCGGTACGTCTGATCTCATCGATAAGCTTTGGAACTTCGTCAAACTTGAACAGCTTGACGGAGTTATCGTCGAAAACCCGACGGACAATCTCCGGTGACTCGCTATCAGTTGGACGGAACTGACCCACGACTATGAGCTGCATGTCACCCAGCTCAGAACTTTGATGGTCGTAGATTGACCGCCCTTCCACCGCGTGCCTGCACGCTGTTTGGAAAGCAATGGATGGATTGGATGCCTCGAACCGAGCGGTGTTGATGACGTTGAATCGGCCGTTCTGGAAGCCGAACGGCATTTCAACCTCTTTGTTCAGCACGGGTACGTCAACTTTCACCTTCGACACAAGCTTCTTCTCCAGACCTGCGTCTGAGAACTTCTCCGCCAAGATCTTCTCCAGGTCCATCCTCGAATGACGTTTGGCCTTGCGACCAACAAGCTTCTCGAACAGCTCCGCCAGGTCCTTGTCTGGATCGAATACCTTCACTGGTCTGGGATCCGACATCCGGATCAGGTTTGCTCGCATCGAGATGAACTGCCGCAGGTCGTCGAGCGACCGAATCGATGATCGCTCTTTCTGCAGGCGGTCCTCCATCCCCTTCTTGAACGCTTGGACTCTCTTCCAATCGTGTCCTTCCCTGCCGAAGAACTTGATGGCTCGTTGATTGTCGGGCGACGTGATGGCCTTGAGATAGCCAGTCGCGGGGCAGAAAAGGAGGACACCAACATTCGCAGCCTCGAAGCGGCTGGGCTCCGGGCAGTACTGGATGACGCTGTAGTAACCTTTCTGTGGTTTCATGTCTCCGGCTCCTCGGCTGTGTCGGCGAAGAGATCCCCCTGCGGCCAGAGTTTGCATTCGATACTGTCGGCCACGAAATGTGCTCGTTGGAACACGAGCTCTACCAGAGCGTCCAATGCTGGTTGCGCTACCTCCCATTCGACCGGAATTTGTGCGGTCATTGTTGCGACCACAGCCCGCTCAAGTCTCTTGAGATCGGCGGCCGCCTTTACCACCGCCGAACGATTGAGAAAAGATCGAAACTCCGGGAAACATCCGAACAGTCTATTATCACGGACAGTCTCGAGGTTGGAAAGTCTTCGGCTCCATTCTCGGCCACACGTGAAGCAATGTGTGTGGTCCATTGCCTTTAGGGCGAACTGTCCGTGTGGTGCATCCGTGCTGAGAAAGACATTGTCACGGTTGATTCGTGGCCTTCCCATCGGATCGTTCTTCGGCAACGAGTGCCGGTCGCAGTTCAATACCCATGTGTCGAAGACGACCAGACGGGAGATGTCGTCTGGATTGGCGAGCATCTTGAGCTCGCGTTTACCTCCGCTCCACGTGCTGCCCGATTCCGAACGAGTGATGAATGCAGGGCCGGGGACTGCCATACCTGTCTGGTTTCCCTGGCTGTCCAGAAACGGTACCTCATCAATCTCATCCAGTTCGAGAATTGCCCAATCGAACGTCGAAAGCCCGAACCATTCGGCGAGCTGGGTTGCCACCACTTCCGACGCCAGCGTGTGTGGGCCTTCGGGCCCTCCCATTGCCTTGAGGTAGCCCAGCCCAGTGTCAGTTTCGACAAGAGCAGTACGCGCGCTGCTTGGGAAGCCTTGGATGAAGCGAGTGAGTGTCGTCGGTTGCCAGCTCATCTACAGTTTGGCCCTCTGCGTCATCCCGCGCCGAACATCTCTTTCCACGTCTGGATGATGGCGACCTTGAGAACTTCGAAGGGGATGGTCGCTGTCTGGTCTCTGATCTTCTTCGTTGCCTTGTTCCAGACAGTGTCGTTGCGAGCCGCGTCAATGAACTCGTGTCTGGCCCACGTCAGGCAGTGCGGGCGCCAGTCGGTCTCGGAGTCGTCTGACAGGTCAGTTGCTTTTAGTAATCCCGCTTCCACCAGCAGCTTGACGTGGTACGACACTTCAAGTGGATCGTGTGCAGGGATGTCAACGTCGACCCAATCGACGGGGGCAGTGTCGGACTCTTCGACAACGAGCAGAATCTTCCGAATCAGATTCATGTCCCGTTTCATCGTTCAAACTCAGTCGTACGTTGCGCCGGGGTTCAGAATGGAGTCTGGCCCCCTTCTTCCTCGGGAGGGGCCGAATGGGTGGATTCACCAAGATTTGCATTGATGATCTGTTCGCAGATGCGGGTGATTCCGTCGAAGGTGAGCACTTCGATGTTCTGAAGATGGGAGTTGTACATCCGAAGAGCGAGTCGCTTGTCCTTGGCGTCTTGCTCTGCATTATCGATCGTCCCGATCAGGACTTTGGCGCGAACTTTGTACAGGTCGGTGTCGTACCTCGCGATGAAATGGTCTCGCTGTCTGTCAATTTCAGAGATGTAACTTGCCGCCTGGTTGACCGCATCGTTGACCTCGGATGACACAATCCATTTGCCGCGATGCTGCTTGAAGAGGTTCGCGTTACTCCGTTTCAGCTCGATGATGTCGTAGCCGCCGTCAGCGGTCTTGAGCATCATGTCGAGGTTCTCCTCGTCGGTCCACTGCTGTTTGGGGATGAGCTCAACGTACTGCGCCCCAAGCATCCACCAGTTCTTGTCGAAGAGCCGCTGGAAGAATCTCTCTTCAGCCTGCGATTGCATCAGCTGACGTAGCTCATCGAGGGCTGTTGCCCGGTGAGAGGCGCGAAGAGCCGACGCAACCATTCTGCGGTGGTCAGACTCGCCCAGGTCTGGGAGCTCCTGCAGATCTTTCGCGCGATCTGCAAGTGCAGAGATCAGGCCGGCGAGGTTTGCGACATCGAAATCGCGAAGGAGCGAGAACAGTTCAGATGCGTTCGGGCCAGGGCGTCCCTCGACAACTGTGTAGTCCTTCGGTGTGCTCGTCTCGTCAATTGCCGACAGGAACGCGATGACTCGGTCAATTTCGTCATCCTTGCAGGACCAGTGGCTCAGTCGATCTTTGACGTCCCATTGGATTCCCGTGTCTCTTCGGAAGGGATAGTCGCTGAAATGAGCCACCTTGTGACTAATCTGCCCCGAGACTGGATTTCGGAACTGGAGGACGCTGGCAACCTTGTAAGTACGCTGGCCACTCTTGATGATCGCGCTCTGTGAACACGCACAGTTCGTGAGCTTCGACGCCCTCGTCTTGATTTCAAGTAAGAAGTCTTCGTCGCTCGGATGCTCAAAACGCTTCTTAGCCATGCCACTCTCCGGTGACGAAGAGAGAGAGCAGCGACGTCGATTCATTGAGTGCGTACATTGTCTCACGTCGTGCGATAGAAAGTGCATTCGGGCGGGATTGCACAGCAGCGTGTAGCACCATGGATCCAAACCGTGGGGCGAACGGGCTCGATTGACCGGGGGGGCCAATCACTGGATGGGAGGTGCGCGAAGTCGCAAGAGTCCGCGCAGATGATTGCAGTGAGGATGAACCAACCGCAAAGCAGCGGTTGCCAGAAGTTGCCCGCTCATGGCCCGTGGTCCCGCACGTGTGTCTCAATTCGCTGCAGCCGCGTTTCGCTGCAATTCGATTGAAACCAAACACCGGACCGATGTCAATTCCCGAGTGGGTAGTGGGTAGTGGGCAGGAGATAGGAATCAGGAATCAGGAGGTAGGAGGTAGGAGGTAGGAGGTAGGAGGTAGGAATCAGGGGCCGGGGACGGGGCGGCTGGAAGCGGCGACCCACTGCCCACCAACGACTCCCCACCCCGCGCAAGCGATCGGGGCCGGGGGCTCTTCGCCCTCCCGACCCCGAATCTGGCCCGCACGCATCTCGTGCCCGCCTCGCGAACTCTGCGGCTCCGCATCGTCTCCCGGGCTCGCGCCCTCAACGCGCCCCGGCTACGGAACGATGTGCGCCACGACCGGACGCGGATTGGCCGGCTGAGTCGGCTCCGGCGCCGCCTGCGGCTTCTCTTCCGGCAGACGCAGCGTCTTCAGAAACGCGATCACCGCCTCCTGGTCCCGGGCGCTCAGATGCTCGAACCGTTCCCGTACCGTCAACGCTTCCCCGTGGTGATGCATGATCGCATCCCGCAGCGTCGGGGCCCGGCCATCGTGGAAGTACGGGGCCGTGTCGGCGACACCCCACAGCGGCGGCGTCTTCCATTCATCCGGACGGGGGTTCGACGAGGGGATCGGCACCTCGAACTCGATCCGGCCGTATTCGAGCCGCACCTGCGGCTGAACCACCCGGTGCAGCGCCAGGTCACTGTAGATCCCCTTCACGCTGCCCAGGTTCGGCGTGTGGCAGTCGGCACAGCCGATCGAGGCAAACAGCTGCTCGCCGTGGATCGCCAGCTCGCGGGCTCCGGTTTCGGCCGGCAGCACCCGCTCAGGCTGTTCGAGGTAGCGGCAGAAGGCAACGAGCGAATCGAGCTGCTGCTGGTTCATGTCCAGGGCGGCCTCTTCGTCCGGCACATGGGCGCCGGGGCGGTCCTGCTTCCGCATTGGATTGCTCAGTCCAATCTCGACCGCACAGGCAGTCGCGACGAACTCTTCGAGCGTGGCGAACTGGGCCTTCCACCCGAACTTGCCGATCCGGCCGTCCGGCAGCACGCGCACGCGACCGGAAGGGGTCTGATGGAAGTCGCCGGCCAGCTCGGCACCGACCGAACGGATCTGCCGCCAGCGAAGACTGTTGCGGATCGTCGCGTCGGAGATGCTGTCGATCAGCCCGGCACCGAACAGGGAGGGGGTGCTCACTTCGTCGAACAGGACCGGGTCGAGGTCGACGACTTCGATCGAGCAGCCGCCGACGATCCGTCTGGCTTTCGGGACGATCGGAAACAGTTTCTGGACGGTCTGGATGGTTTCGCGGAGGGCATCGTCGACTGCGGAGGCGTGGACGACGCCGACGTGTCCATCGAGATCCTGCCGGTTGGGGAGGACTTCGAAGGCCTGGACGTTGTGTTCGTTGGAGCCGCTGCCGCCGACGCGTCCCTGGGAGTGGCACTTGGCACAGGAGTTGGCATTGAAGACGGGGCCGAGTCCGTCACCGCCGCCCGAGAGTGGATCGTTGGGGGTCCACTCGTGCCTGAACAGATCGGCCCCCATGGAGACGAGACTGGTCCGGGTGAGGTCGGTGTGCGGTTCCCCCGGCGCTGCGATTCCCCAGGCGACATAGGACGCAAGCAGTGTAACACCGCCCCACTGGGCAATCTGTCGACGAATTCGTCCAGACATGACGTAGACCTCCACCTGAGAAGAGTCCAGGATTGGTCACAGGATGTGACGCCCGCGACTGCCGGTTGGAATTGACTTCGGCCTGGTCTGGTCTACGCGAAGATCGGGTGCCGTGATGAAAAGAAATGGCGGGAAAATGCCAGAAGAGGACATTTTCCCGCCATCGGGGGCGTCTCGGGCTGCCTGAAGGGCGGTCAGAAGGCGTCGACCGCGTTGAGTTCGATGACCGCCTCGCTTCCGGAGTCGCTGCCGGTGTTGAGCAGCGGCGGCTGGACCGGCTTGGCGACCGTGGTGGTCTGGGGGTCAGAAAGTTCGTCGGCGTGCAGGGCGATCCGCTGGTCATCCACCTTGATGTCGGCGATCTGCAGCCGGGCGGGGGCCGGCCGTGAGGTCGCGATCGTCATCGCCGGGGCGCCGCCATTGCGGGGGCCGGGGGCCTGCGGCAGCAGGGTGAGCCGGATCTGCGTCTTGTCCGGGTAGGTGAACTGGAGGGCGACCTGCATTTCGGACGGTGGCGGGGACAGGGGGGAGCCCCAGTCGAACTGGCCGGCATAGCGGAGCTGGTAGTAACCGTTTCCGGCGGCGACCTGCGGAGCACCGAGCTGCTGTCCGCCGTGCCAGACCGACAGCGACGCCAGGTGCAGCTGCCAGGTGCGGGAGGCCCGGATGACCAGGTCGTCGGGGCCGAAGAGCATCCGCGGCTGGGCTTCGAGCGAGGCGAGGACGGTATTGAGGACGTGCGGCGGGGTCTGTTCGACACCCATCACGGCGGCGCAGCGGAGGAGGATCGGGGCGGGGAGTTCGGCGACGGCTTCGCGATCGGCCAGGACCTTGGCGAGCTTGCCGCGGTCTTCGGTGTCGATGTACAGCGACGCGAGGAAGACGCGGCTCTGGGTGGTTTCGATGCCGACGTCGAGGTTGCGGAGGATGGCGTCTTCGGCGGCGGCGACGCGACCGTGCCGCTGCAGCACGCGGGCGCAGATCAGGTTCGCTTCCCAGACTTCCGTCGAGTAGTTGAGAGCCCGCTGGGCGGTCTGGGGGGCGGTGATATAGCCGAGGTGCTCCTCGATCGCCGCCTGATTGGCCAGGCCGGTGGCGAGCATGTCATCCTTGCGGAAGTGGCCCATGCCGAGTTCTTCGAGGTGGCGGTAGGTTTCGGCGGCGGCGACGAGGTCACCGCTTTCCTGCAGTGTGCGGCCGAGGTAGTACCAGTAAGGGGGATAGCACTCCATGAACGCTTCCATCCGCCGGAGGATACGGAGGCGGACTTCGGGGTCCCGTTCGGCCATGGCATTCTCGAGGGAGTCGAGGTCGTCGCTGCGGACGAGCCAGCGGTCGGGGATGTTTTCCTTCTGAGCCATCCGCCAGAAGGTGTCGAGGAACTGCGAGGACTTCTGGACGACCGCGTTCAGGCGGGTCTTGTCGATCTTCAGCACGCTGTTTTCGTGCTGGTAGCTCATGTTGCGGTAGTCCCACCAGCTGTTGGCACCGGTCCGCAGGGCGTTGCCGAACTGCCCGGTGGCGATGTCGGTCCCCATGGCGAGCACGTCCCAGGCGATTTTGCGCTGGACGGAGGTGGAATGGTTGCGGCGGGCGAGGGCCCGTTCGCGGTCGGCAATGGCGATGTCGCCGATCTCGTCGAGAACGGACGTATAGAGCTTGATGATGTCCGTGTCGTTGATCGCATCGAGCTTGAGGTTGCTGAGGATCTTCTCCTGTTCTTCGGCGAGAACCTCATCGGAGGGATCCTTGCGGATGCGATGGAAGGCGGCGCGGCAGTAGTTGAGGGCGACTGCCGTGTTGCGTGCCTTTTCGGTGGGGGCGTTGTCGGCGGGGGGATCTCCGGCGACGAGGCCGGTGGCCGACAGCATCAGGCAGGTGGTGATCATCAGGCGTTGCATGGTCCGCATGCTCCATCCCGTGTGAGGATTCAGGGGGGCTCGAGGAGGGATCGTCATTCCTTCAAGTCTAAGCCATCACTTGAGGGTCAACAGACACATAAGCAGGTCTCGTTCCAGACTGCAGCCGGTTGTGTCGCGGCATGCCGACTGGGAAGAGCGGCGCGGTCGGCGAAGCGGTGCCGGTTGCGGAGAGGTGGCGGCTGCCGATGGGCGGCCGACACGGGCGGCAGCACGCACGTAAGGCACTTTGAGCGTGCGGATTACGCGGCAGCCGGGGCGGGGGCGGCAGGGCAGGGCGGGCCGCCCGGGACTCGTCGGGCGTCTGAGACCGCCAGCAGAAAAAAGATCACGCCGACGACATCACGGGGATGCCGCCGGCGCGTATGTCTTGCAAGACCGGTTGAAATTCCGACGAGACCGCGATCAGGCGGCGCGACGATGGGAGTCGGCAGCGGGGATGACGCGGGAGCGTGCTCCGGCGACGGCCTGGGCGAACGTCTCGACGACGATGGCCTGTCGTTCGGCCCCCAGTTCGGGGTAGATCGGCAGAGCGATCGTTTCGGCGGAGGCCCGTTCGGATTCGGGGAAGTCCCCTGCCGCGTAGCCGAGAGTGCGGAAGCACTCCTGCAGGTGAAGCGGCTTGGGATAGTAGATGGCGGAGCCGACCTGTTCGCGGCGGAGTGTTGCGAGGACGTCGTCCCGCAGGCCGTCGCGAACGCGAACGCAGTACTGGTTGTACACGTGCGTACAGTCGCGGGCGGTTTCAGGAAGCTCGACGACGTCGGTCAGCCGGTGGTCGCGGAAGAGCTGCTCGTAGCGGGCCGCGTTCTCGCGTCGCTGTTCGGCCCAGTCGTCCAGGTGACGGAGCTTGACGCTGAGAACTGCCGCCTGGAGCGCGTCGAGCCGGCTGTTGATGCCGACTTCGAGGTGCTCGTAGCGGCCGGCATCGCCGTGGACCCGCAACCGGCCCAGACGTGCGGCCAGGTCGGGGTCGTCGGTGGTGATCATGCCACCATCGCCGGCACCGCCGAGGTTCTTGGTCGGGAAGAAGCTGAAGCAGCCCATGGTGCCGAGCACTCCGGCCCGACGTCCGCGGTAGCTGGCGCCGATGGCCTGGGCGGCATCTTCGACGATGGCCAGACCGTTCTTGACGGCGCATCGCCAGAGGGGTTCCATGTCGGCACACTGGCCGAACAGATGCACCGGCATGATGGCACGGGTGCGGGGTGAGATGGCGGCTTCAACCGCTTTGGGGCAGAGGTTGAAGGTCTTGGGGTCGATGTCGACGAAGACGGGGCGGGCACCGGTGCGATGGATGGCGCTGCCGGTGGCGAAGAAGGTGTACGGGCTGGTGATGACTTCGTCGCCGGGGCCGATGTCGAGCGCCATCATGGCCAGCAGCAGCGCGTCGCTGCCGGAGGCGCATCCGATCGCGAACCGGGCGTCGCAGAATGCCGCGACGTCACACTCGAACTCCGCGACCTCGTCGCCGAGGACGAATCTCTGGGTGGCGAAGACCCGTTCGACGGCATCGCGGATTTCGCCCTGGATGGTTTCGTACTGCTCGACGAGGTCAATCAGAGGGACGGGGGGACGGGACGATTGCGGTCCCGTCAGCGGCAGAATGACGTTGGACATTCAGCGACTCCATTCGCTGGTAACGCGGCTGTGCCGGGGAGATCAGGGTGCGCCGCAGGCCGCCAACACGGCGGACGGTATTTCAGCGGCGGTAACCTATGGAGGCGGCGAAATCGTGTCAATACGGACTTAACACGACGGGGCCGGGGTGCCGGCCGGGGACGGGCGTCGGGTCCGGATGCCGGCGATGTCGACGTAAGTTCGCTGACGCCGCGGACGGGGCTGGGAAGGTTAGGGCGAGGGCTGATTCGGATCGATCCCGGGTTAGGCGTGAGGAGATCGCGTCAATTTGTTGCTGCAGAACAATTTCCAGTTGACGGTGCGATCGTAACGGCTCAATAATTTCTGCAGCCTGTTGAGGTAAGTTTTTCGGCGCAGGGGCCTGCGGCTGAGGACTTGCGTTCAGCGGCAGCGGCTTGAGTCATGGATGTTGCAGCGTATCGGTTCCGACATTGACCGCATCCACGGATGCGGACTTCGAATGTGTCGTGCTTCGGATGTGCGGGTGCCGCATCGAAGCTCCGATCCACCAGCACCCACTGGTGACGCTCAAGGAGTCCACGGAATGGCGAGCTCGACCAAGACCTCAACCCGCAAGTCGTCCGGCAGTTCCACGCGAACCCGGACCACCGCCCGAAAAACCTCTGCCAGCAAAGCGACCGCCGCAAAGTCTTCTACCGGAACGAAATCCGGCCGGACCTCGAAGTCCCGGACCACTGCCTCCGCCAAGCCGGCGACCGCCGCCGGCAAGGGAAAGTCGTCCACCTCCAAATCGTCGACCGCCAGGTCAACGACACGGGCCCGGACCAGCACCTCCGCCCGCCCGACGACGGCGAAGTCGGCCACCTCCACCTCGAAGCGGGCCACGTCTTCCAAGGCATCGAAGACGACTGGAACCGGCTCGACCCGAAGCAAGTCGTCCACCACCGCCAGTTCCACCGCTGCCAGCAGTACCGCCAAGACGTCCACCGGCAGAAAGAGCCGGTCGGCAACGGCAACCGCGAAGACATCTGCCAAGTCGACCGCCAAAAAGCCGACGACCCGCTCGAAGACGTCCGCCAGTCGCGCGAAGCCGAGCACGTCCGCCTCAAAGTCGAGCGGCACTTCGTCGACCCGTTCCACCAGAACGCGAGCCACTGCCGCCAAGACCACCGCAAGCAGTTCGTCGAAGTCACGTTCCGGCACGTCCCGCCGGTCGGCAGCGAAGACGAAGGGCTGAAGCCGCCGCAAGTGCTGCGACGCAGGCAGTCTCTACCGCAGGTCGGGTCCATCGGGCCCGGCCTGTTTGCGTTGGCTCAGGGTGGGGAAGACAATAGTCTGGCGACCCGAGTGCATCGGTCGACCGTTGCCGCAAGCGAATCCCCCTGTCCGGCAGACCCGCCCGGCGAAACTGTGAGGCACCTTTGGAAGCTCATCCGCTGCGCTTCTTCCGCAATCTCAGCCGCAGCCGCGAAATCTTCACTGTCCTGCTCAATCACGGCTTTGGTGATCTGCTGGAGCGGTTGAAGCTCCGCCGGTACGTCCAGTGGGGTCGGCGGGTCATTCTGAGGAAGCGACAATCGGAGATCCCCCAGCACTACACGACCGCCGAGCGGATCCGGATGGCGCTGGAAGAACTCGGGCCGACGTTCATCAAGTTCGGCCAGGTGATGAGCACGCGTCCGGACCTCGTCCCGGCCGACGTCATTGCCGAACTCGAGCACCTGCAGGAGTCGGTCCCGCCGTTTCCCTCCGAGCAGGCCATTCATCGTCTGGAAGTCGAATTCCAGAAACCGATCGAGGAACTGTTCGCCGAATTCGATCGCGATCCGCTCGCCGCCGGTTCGCTCGGTCAGGTGCATCGGGCGCGGCATCATGACGGGACGCGGGTCGCGGTCAAGATCCGCCGGCCGAACGTCATTCGGGATGTCGAACGCGACCTGGCGCTGATGCTTGATCTGGCGACGTTGATCGAGCGGCACATTCCCGAGAGCGACGTGTTCGATCCGGTCGGGCTGGTCAATCACTTCACGCGCACGATTCGCCGCGAGATGAACTTCTGCCGCGAGGCCCGCACGCTTCAGGAGTTCGCAAAGCTGTTCCGGGACGACGCGACGCTGTCGGTGCCGTTCGTCTACGACGAACTGACCTGCGAATCGGTCCTGACAATGGAATTCGTCGAGGGCTGCCGGGCCGACGACCAGGTGGGGATCGCGCGGCTGGGACTGGAGCCGTGTCAACTGGCGGCAAATGGTGCCCGCATCTTCATGAAGATGGCGTTTGAGCTGGGCATCTTTCATGGCGATCCGCATCCGGGCAACATTCGCATTCAGTCGGATGGATCGATCGCACTGATCGACTACGGGATGGTCGGATACCTCGACCATGCCAAGCGGGATCAGCTGGTCGACCTGTTTGTCGCGATCGCGCATCAGGATGTCGACGACGCGGTACGGCTCGTCGAAGAGATGGGGAATCCATCCCGGCAGATCGACGACGTACTGCTGCACGCCGACGTGCAGGACTTTGTCGAGACGTACTACGGAGTCGAGCTGGCCCGGCTGAACGTGGGCAGCATGCTCTCGGACTTCGTGTCGATCCTTGCCCAGCATGGTCTGCGATGTCCGGCGGACCTGATGCTGCTGATCCGTGCCATCGTGACTCTCGAAGGTGTGGGACGACGGATCGATCCGCAGTTCAACCTGGCGGCCGAACTGGCACCGTATGTCGAACGGCTCGTCAAGCGGCGTTATGACCCCAAACGGGTCGCAGCCCGCGCCTTTGCAGACTTTCGCGTGCTGCTTTCCGCCGTGCACGATTTGCCGATCCATCTCGGAAACACGCTGGAGAAGCTCGGCCAGGACGAACTGAAGGTCCAGCTCGAGCATCGCAGCCTGGATCGACTGATCACCGAGTTCGACCGCTCGAGCAACCGGATCACCGTTGGTCTGGTCACATCGTCACTGATCGTCGCCTTCGCCCTGATTATTCGCAGTGCTTCCAGCTCCACCTGGATTACGGTGCCGGTCTTCGCACTTTCGGGAATGCTCGGGATCTGGCTGATCTACGGGATTCTCAGGAGCGGTCGGCTATGAGCGGACTCCCTTCGGATCTGCCGGAGAGCGATGCGCTGCCCGACACCGGTCATCGGGCCGTCTTTCGGGCACGCGAGCTGACGAAGGTCTACCACATGGGCGAGGTGGACGTGCATGCTCTGCGCGGCGTGGACCTGGATCTGTTCGAGGGAGAACTGATGGTGCTGCTGGGGCCGTCCGGCAGCGGGAAATCAACGCTGCTGAACATCCTTGGCGGCCTGGATGTGCCGAGCGGCGGTCACGTCCACTACCTCGATCACGACCTGACACAGAACGACGACGCGGCCCTCACGCGGTTTCGTCGCGAGCATGTGGGGTTCGTGTTCCAGTTCTACAACCTGATCCCGAGCCTGACGGCGCGCGAGAACGTGGCTCTGGTGACCGAGATTGCCACCAACCCGATGCGTCCCGAAGACGCCCTCGAGCTGGTCGGCCTGGGAGAACGCAAGGATCACTTTCCTGCTCAGCTCTCAGGGGGAGAGCAGCAGCGGGTGGCGATCGCCCGGGCGGTTGCCAAGCGACCCGATGTGCTGTTGTGTGATGAGCCGACGGGGGCCCTGGACGTCAAAACGGGCGTGATCGTGCTGGGCGTGATTGAGCGGATCAACCGCGAGCTGGGAACCACGACTGCCGTCATTACGCACAACGCCGTCATCTCGAAAATGGCCGACCGTGTCGTGTCGCTGTCGGATGGATTGATCCATGGTGTTCAGGTCAATCCGGAGAAGGCGACCGCGGCGTCACTGGAGTGGTAGGGCAGGTCGCATCTCCCGGCACGAGCGATGGAAACGCCGGTGCCACGCTGTTGCAGACTGGTGGGATTGTGATCCTTGTTGTCCCGCGGCGGCCGGGCGTTTTCATTGAAACTTCAGAAATGCGGGTTGTCAAAATCGGGCACGGGGCAAGACTCTCAGCAACAAAGACATCGACGAGACACTTCACTGGCAGACCTCTGCCTGACACCCTTCGAAAACAACTGAGTGCATGACGTGACCGGAGACCGCGTCTGGCCCGCCGTGGTCCGGCCGCGTCTGCTGCCCTCGCCCTTGTGGCGAGGGTTTCCTACAGATTCTCCCGAACCCGTTTGCGGGGTATTCGGGACTGCATAAGTCGACTGACACCGGCAACGGTGCGTCGCACACTGGTTCAAGTTCGCCCTGTCTGATTCGAGGGTTTGCGGCGAGGACGATTCCTGCCGTCGCAATCCAGGCCTGGTGCCGAAGCATGCTTCGCTCCGGTCCGGACAAGGTGAATCGGATGCGAGAAGGTAGTGATTCCGACGTTGTGACTGGCCCGCCGCAGCCCGGAATTACACCGGCGTCCCCGTCTTCGGGCGGGGGCGCATTGTTCAACTGAGCCTGGCTGTCAGGACGATTTGCCTAGCTTCCCGCCGTCCCGTGCTTGTGGTACGGAAGGCAGAGATCAGTCCACAGTCAGCGTTGAAACTGGTCGGTCCTGTGACTGGCCCGCCGCAAGGCCGACCAAACCGCGTCCCCATCTGCCAATGGTGGGGACGTTTCAAACACCCGCTTTCGATGCCTGTACGCGTCCACTGCGACGCCGCTGCGCACATCGTCGGCAAAGGACTCCATGAGGAAGGATGCGTCCGGCATCTGCGTCTGGCCCGCCGCAATGCCGGTTCGCTCCGGCGCCCTCGCCGCAAGGCGGGGGCGCAGCTTACACCGTCGTGACGTCGCCAGTTGATGGCTCATCGGTGACGTCGATTGAGGGTTCGATGACGATCCCTGACGTTCGATTTCCTGCCAGGAGTGCAGGGTGGTCTGCTTTGTGACTGGCCCGCCGCAAAGCTGATCCCCTCAGACGCCTCCGTCCTTCGTGGCGGAGGCGTTGAGAACAGACCGTGACGGCAAAGTGTGTCGGCACCGAACCGGTGCACCGCAGTCGTCCGGAAGGAAGGATGTGTTTCGGCGCTTGCGTCTGGCCCGCCGCGGTGTCGAGACACTCCCGCACCCTCACCTTCGGGTGGGGGTGCACTTTACATCGGGTCCCGTTTCCGGTCGTCTGCGACCCCCAGCATCAACGGATCGTCTCACAGTGCGAAGGGAATTCGCCCGGGGTTGCAGTACGGGAACGGCGGCCTGAAGACGATGGGGTTGGATCTTGTGACTGGCCCGCCGCAAGTCCGATCCCCTCTGGCACCTTCGCCATTCGTGGCGGAGGTGTCTTGTTTTGTTGCCTGCCAGTCCCGGTTGCCTGGCCAGGCCAACGAAGTTGTGCCCGTGTCCGACTTCCTCCATTGCCCGCCGGAGCGGGAAAGCGATCATAGTGGAGAGGAATCGCTGCCGGACGCTGACCGGTAGTCCGGTATCGCACCACGGAGGGGACCGCACGACCTCGGGGGCACTTGCGATGTTTGGTTGGTGGCGTCGTTGGCGGCGCGGTCAGATCCTGAAGAATCCGTTCCCGGACGACTGGAACGCGATCCTCCAGCAGTCGTTTCCGCAGCAGGACCGATTGTCGTCCGAGGAGCAGTCGCTTCTGCGGCAGCGGATCCAGGTGTTTGTCGCCGAAAAGCACTGGGAAGGCTGCCGTGGCCTGACGATGACGGATGAGATCCGGGTCCTGGTGGCCGCGCATGCCTGCCTTCTGACGCTCAAGTTGTCGGAAGACTCGCTCAATCGCGTGCTGTCCATTCTCGTCTATCCCACAGCGTACGTCGCCAAAGAGATTCACCAGGCCGGCCCGGGAGTCGTCGTTCATGGCCGGCAACTCCGTGCCGGCGAAGCCTGGTATCGGGGCCCGGTGATCCTCTCGTGGGAAGACATCGAAGCCGGGATCGAGCGGCGAACACGCGGACGCAATCTGGTGATGCACGAGTTCGCCCACCAGCTGGACATGCTCAACGGCGGATCGGTCGACGGAACACCGCCGCTCGAAGACCCGGCTCTGCGGGACCGGTGGGATGACGTCATGGAGCGGGCCTACCGACAGCTGCACCAGGACTGCCACCACTACGGCCGCAACGTTCTCGACTGCTACGGGACGACCAACCGGGCCGAGTTCTTTGCGGTTGCGACCGAGGCGTTCTTCGAGTCCCCCCGCCGACTGCTCCGCCAGGATGCCGACCTGTACGCGATTCTCGCCGGTTACTATCGACAGGATCCGGCGGGCATTTCCCGCGACGAGACCGACCTGCTGCATTCCGCCTCGCAGGTGCCGTAGCCGCAAGTCGGCGATTTGATTCGTGTTACACAGGCAGCGGCACGGCTTGCCGGTTCGGACTGCACTGCCGTGCTGCAGTTTGTGCTGCAGACGGAGTTGACATCCAATTGCAAAAAAACTGCGAATAGACTCGCTGCAGGCTGGATAGATGCGTAAAAAGGAGTGTAATACGTGCGACTGCTGATCGGGCCGGGAGAAGTGTGAAGAACGTAATGCGCAGCCGACTGACCAGATTCTGCCTGACGACGGCATTTGCCGCGTGGCTGGGAACCATCTCGTTCCTGGGGCATGGCGGTCTGCATGTCGTTGGGGGGCACGCGCACTCGCACGCCGGGCACTCTGCCAGTCATTCACACTCCGGTCACTCGCACGACCACGCGCCGGCCGATCCGCCACACTCTCCGTTTCACGAAGACGACTGTGCGATCTGTCTGTACCTGCTGACGCCGGCGGACCTCGCATCGCCGGTGTTGCTGGTCGATGCGGCTGAAGTTGTCGTCGCGACGTCGGATCCGGACTCCCTGCTCCGTCCCGGACAGGTTGAGTCGCAGCATCTGATTCGCGGACCGCCCGCTCTCGGCATCTGAAGAAGCTCCTCCCCGGACGCTCGCAGCGGATGATGATCCGTTGACCGTGGCGTCGAGTCGGTCGGTCGTTCGAGCCATTCCGACGCGACGCATCCGGTACGACGCATCACCGTTGGCGATGGCGGGCGCTGTCGGACGGACCTGATGATCGCCGGACGTGCCGGCGGTTCCTCGAGAACCGCAATGCCGTCGTCCGGAACGGTCACCGCGCCCGAACGGCACCGCGCCTGCGATGTCAACGACCGCGCCTGTCCCGTTCAGGGGGCTGCCAGCCTCATCGCGCTTTCGAAACTTCAATTTCCCCGGACCGGGTCCGTCGACGCATCCGGTGCCGCGCCTTCATTCATTCTTTCGCATTGATTGTTCCCGACGGGAACGGATGTGTTCTGGAGAGTACCCATGCGGAAATCGCGCAGCGGATTCACGCTCATCGAACTGCTCGTGGTGATTGCCATCATCGCAATCCTGATCGCCCTCTTGCTTCCCGCCGTCCAGCAGGCACGCGAGGCGGCCCGCCGGAGTCAGTGCAAGAACAACCTCAAGCAGATCGGGCTGGCCCTGCACAACTACCACGACGTCCACGGCTGCTTTCCGTCCGGATGGATCGCCGTCGAAAACGGCGTGCAGGCCGCGCACGACGGCGGCAGCGGAATCGGCTGGGGCGGGATGCTGCTGCCCCAACTCGATCAGTCTCCGCTGTTCAACCAGTTCAACCCGAACGTCACCATCGATGACCCGCTCAATGACGACTTCCGCCTCAACCGGCTGACCGTCTTCGAATGTCCCTCCGACCCGAAACCGGAGTACTTCGACATCGAAGAAGAAGCCTCGCCCGGCACGGTCATCACGTCGCTGCCGACAGCGAACTACGTCGCTTCGTTCGGGACCGAGGAACTGCACGGATGCGAGAACGCTCCGGGAACCGCCCCGGTCACCTCCTCCGGACAGTGCCTGGGAGACGGCGCGTTCTATCACAACAGCCGCGTCCGCTTCCGCGATTTCGTCGACGGCACCAGCAACACATTCGTCGTCGGCGAGCGGAAGACGAACTCGAATCTCGGATGGTACTCCACCTGGGTCGGCATGGTGCCCGAAGGCGAAGAGGCGTTCCAGCGAGTCCTCGGAAGTTTCGATCATGTGCCCAACTCCCCGTCGGCACACTTCGACGACTTCAGCAGCCAGCATGAGGGAGGCGCACAGTTCGTCCTGGGTGACGGACACGTCCGCTTCGTCTCCGAGAACATCGACGAAGGTGTCTACAAGGCGGTCGGTACCCTCAACGGAGGGGAAGTCGTCAGCGACTTCTGAGACACGGTGTTCGGCAGGCCGGTCGCGTCCTCCCACGGGGGGAGAGGCCGCTGCTGACTCGGCACTGCGCGATCGTCGGAGCACAGCCGCGTCCGGTCCATGTGACCAGATGCGGCTTTCATTATGCGCGATCAGGTGTCGCGTTGCTCTCCGGGCGGTCACCGGTCGGCACGAATCGTAGTCCCGGACAGGAAATTCCCTGACTGGCACGCGCTTCGCTCCCTCCATGTCCACGGGGTGCGAAACCGTAGCGAACACCTGTCGTTCGGGGGCAATGGACGAACCGACCCGCCTCGCACATGGACCATACGGAGACCGAGAGCAACCAGGAGCTGGTGTGACTGACGAGTTACCACTGATCAAGCAGTTTGCCGCCTTTCTCAAATCGACCGGCGAAACGTTCTTTCTGTCCGATCAGATCCAGCGGGGGCTCGGCGAATTTCTCGCCAGTCTCAACAAGGTCGACACCGCAGCCGGCCGCGCAGTCCGCCGAACCTTTCGTGGCTGTCCCGAGATCCTGATCGAAGGAGACACGCTCTTCGCCATCCTTCGTCCCCGCATGGGGCACAAACGGTGTGTCCGCGTTTCCGCCGAATCCGAACACATCGAGGACATCAGTCGCGGCGAGTATCTGCAGGCGAAGGATACCTACGTTCAGGGGCACGAACTGGCCGGCAAACGCGGGCTGGTGATCGACTTCTCGCCGTTCTTTCGCGACTTCCCCAAGATCAACGAGCCTTCCGAGATGGGGGAAGGGATCTCGTTTCTCAACCGGCATCTGTCTGCGCAGATGTACCAGAACCCACAGGTCTTCGGCCGCGCCCTGCTCAGCTATCTCCGCGATCGGGAACTCGATGGCCGGCCGATTCTCGCAAACCGGCATCTGTCCGACCCGGAGACGCTGCTGCGGGAACAGGCGGCCGTTCGCTCCTGGCTGGGAGACCTGCCCCCCGAAACACCCTACACCGAAGTCGAGCACGAGCTGCGCGTCCACGGGTTCGAAGCCGGTTGGGGACGGACCGTCGGACAGATCCGCGAACAGTTGCGTCTGCTGGCCCAGGTTCTCGAGTCGTCGGACCCGGCCCGGTTCGAACGCCTGCTCGGCCGGCTGCCCGTCGTTCGCACCGTGCTGATGGTCTCGCCGCACGGCTGGTTCGCCCAGGACGATGTGCTCGGCAAGCCGGATACCGGCGGGCAGGTGACGTACGTGCTCGACCAGGCACGGGCTCTCGAGAGTTCGATGCGGGAACTGTTCTACGAAAGCGGCGTCGATGCCACGCCGAAAGTCGTTGTTCTGACACGTTTGATTCCCGACGCCGAGGGAACCACCTGCAGTCTGCCACGCGAACAGATTCACGGAACCGAAGACGGCTGGATCATTCGGGCACCGTTCCGCAACGACAACGGCGATGTGATTCCCCAGTGGATTTCCCGCTTCCAGATCTGGCCGTATCTCGAGCAGTTCGCCGAAGACGCCCGCAATCTCGTGGTCACCGAACTGCTCGGCAAGCCGGATCTGATTGTCGGTCACTACTCGGACGGCAACCTCGTCGCTCACCGGCTGGCCGAAGACCTCGACGTGACGCACTGCGCGTGCGTTCACGCTCTGGAGAAAACGAAGTACATCCTCAGTGACATGCACTGGGGAGAGATGGAGCACGACTACCGGTTCTCGATGCAGTTCACGGCCGACCTGCTGGCGTACAACTCGGCCGACTTCATCGTCTCCAGCTCGTATCGCGAAGTGGGAGGGACCGAAAGCGAGCAGGGGATGATCGAGGCGTACGATGTCTATTCGCTGCCCGGTCTGTACCGTGTGCAGTCGGGACTCGATCCGCGTCTGGCCCGGCACAACATTGTTCCGCCCGGTGCGAGCGAAGAACACTTCTTTCCGAATGCCGATGCCGACCGCCGTGTCGAAAACGTCACCGAATCGCTGTCACAACGGTTCTTCCAGGCCGATCCGACGGAGAACTGTCTGGGCCATCTCGAGGATCCCGGACGGCCTCCCATCTTCGCCATGGCCCGGATGGACAGGATCAAGAACCTGTCCGGGCTCGTCGAGCTGTACGCGCGCAGTTCCGGTATGCGCGAACACGCCAACCTGCTGCTCATCTCGTCGGTGATTGACGCGGGCGCATCGCACGACCAGGAAGAGATCGCCGAGGTCAACCGCGTCCACGAACTGATCCGCGAACATAATCTGGAGGGACACATCCGCTGGTGTGCGGCACGGCTCGACAAGGTGGAGACGGGTGAGATCTACCGCATTGCCGCGGATCGTCGCGGCGTGTTTGCTCAGCCCGCGTTCATGGAGACATTCGGCCTGACCGTTGTCGAGGCGATGGCCTGTGGCCTGCCGGTCGTCGTGACATGCTTCGGAGGACCGTCCGAAATCGTGATCGACGGCGAGTGCGGATATGTCCGCAATCCGAACGACCAGGCCACGTTCGCAGGGGCACTCGAAGCGGTTGTCAGCGATCAGGAGACGTGGGGACGGTTCTCTCAGGCAGGCATCCGTCGTGTTCAGGAAGCATTCACCTGGGGCCGGCACGCAACGAAGCTGCTCGAGCTGACAAACGTGTACACTTACTGGAACTACATCGACGTGATGAATCGTCAGGCGCTCGATCGCTACGTTCACACGCTGTATCACACACTGTATCGCCCCCGGACGCGCGCCATGCTCGAAGAAGCGACATGAGCCAGCCCCGTCCGCATTGATTCGCAATTCCGGGTACAATGTTTTCGCCAGTCCTGCGAGGCCCTCACGTTTCTGCCGATCCGTCGGCAAGCAGCGGGTCCCGACATCGAGCGGCCTGCGCGATGAGAGTACGGCGCGCTCGTTCATCGCGCAGATGCGCAGGCTCGCGAAAGAGTTCAGTTCGGCACCGAAGTGTCCGGGGTATTCGTTTCCCGGCACCGTGGCGCGAGTCGTCCCGATGCGACGTCGTGTCCTGGGTGCCGCTTCGCCTCTCTGAGGCCAGTTCAGACGACAAGAGACCATGTACATTCAATTGATCAGCATGCACGGCCTGGTTCGTGGCGAGAACATCGAAATGGGGCGGGACGCCGATACCGGCGGACAGGTCCGATATGTCGTCGAGCTGGCCCGGCATCTGTCTCAGTTCGAAGAGGTCGAAGCGGTCGACCTCTTCACCCGACGGATCCGGGACAAGCGTGTTTCGTCCGTCTACAGCGAAGAGATCGAAGAACTCGGTCCGAAGTGCCGCATCGTCCGACTGCCCTGTGGCGGTGGACGCTACGTCCGCAAGGAGCGGTTGTGGCCGTATCTCGACGAATACGTCGACCACATGATCGCCTTCACGCGCCGCACCGGTCGCCGGCCGGCCGTTGTTCACGGCCACTACGCGGATGCCGGCTACGTCGCCTGCGAAGTCGCGTCCGTGTTCGATGTCCCGTTCGTCTTTACCGGACACTCACTCGGCAAACCGAAGCTCGACTACCTGCAGGAAGAAGGCTGGACGGTCGAACAGGCCAACAAGGAGCTGGCGATCGAACACCGCATTCACGTCGAGCAGGAGTGCCTGGCGGCGGCGGATCTGGTCATCACGAGCACGCGGCACGAGCGGGATACGCAGTACGGCAAGTACCACCGCGATGCCGACCTGCGATTCGAAGTCATCCCGCCCGGCACCGATCTCGACCGGTTCTTTCCGTATTACGAATACGACATCAACGCCAACGACATTTCCGAGGAGTGCAAGCAGGCGCGAATCCGCATGCAGCAGTCGCTGGCCCGGTTTCACTTCAATCCCGAAAAGCCGCTCATCCTCGCCCTGTGCCGGCCCGATCGACGCAAGAACATCCAGGCACTCATCAAGGCGTACGGCGAGTCCCGCCAACTGCAGGCGATCGCGAACTTGGCCGTCCTGGCCGGGATCCGCGAGGACATCGAATCCATGCCGGACAACGAGCGGCAGGTCCTCACCGACATGCTGCTGCTGATGGACCGCTACGACCTGTACGGCAAGATGGCCGTGCCCAAGCAGCACGACTCCGAATTCGAAGTGCCCGAGCTGTACCGCCTTGCTGCCTCGACGCGCGGCATCTTCGTCAACTCGGCCTTCATCGAGCTGTTCGGTCTGACGTTCATCGAATCGTCTGCCACCGGTCTGCCATTCGTCGGCACGGAGAACGGCGGACCGCAGGACATCATCGAGAACTGCCGCAGCGGCATCATTGTCGACGTCAACGACCAGCAGGAACTGACGGACGCGATGATCACGATGCTGACCGACGAGGAACGATGGAATCAGGCTTCGACGGACGGGGTCAATCTCGTCCGCAAGCACTACAGCTGGGAGACACACTGCGATCACTATCTCAGCTGTCTGAAGGATGTCGTCTCCACACCCGTCAAAACGCCTTCGGTCGTGGGACGTTCCGCTCCGGGAGCCCGACTGGCGGAAGTCGACGCCCTGCTGATGTCCGATATCGACAATACGCTCATCGGTGACGACGACGCATTGCATCGGCTGCTGGCCCTGCTGAAGGAGAACCGGGTCCGCATCGGCTTCGGCGTCGCATCCGGACGGGCGCTCGAGCTGATCGAAGAGGTCCTGCACGAGCATGACATCGCCGACCTCGATGTCGTTGTCTCGTCCGTCGGGTCCGAAATCTACTACGGACGCGACTACGTGCCGGACAAGGGCTGGGCCAGCCGCCTGCGTCACAAGTGGTATCCGGAGCGGATTCGGACGGCACTCAAAGAGCTGCCGTTCATCCATCAGCAGCCCGATGCCCATACGCAGCGTGAGTTCAAGCTGAGCTACGATCTGGACGACACGGTTGATCCGGACGAAGCGCTCCCCCGCATTCATGAAGTGCTCGACCGGACGAAGTCCGCCTACTCGCTGATCTTCTCTCACGGAACATTCGTCGACATCCTGCCGCATCGCGCCTCCAAGGGGAAAGCGATCCGGTACCTGTCCGACAAGTGGAACATCCCGCTGGAACGGATCGCGACGGCAGGGGACTCCGGCAATGACCACGACATGCTGACCGGACGGACGGCCGCAATCGTCGTCGGCAACCACGACCAGGAGATCTCGAAGCTGAAGGACTCCTCGCACCGGGTCTACTTCGCCGACGGACACATGGCCAACGGCATTCTCGAAGGGCTCGAGCACTACGGCCTGGTTGGCCAGGCGGTCGAGGCGACTGCGTGAGGGATTGAACCGGGCGAGCCCGGAGCGTGAGCACGCAGGCCGGGACAGGTCCCGGAATCATAGCGCAAGGCGAGCATGTGCGTCGAATGCTTGCTGGCCGCGTCGGCTTGCGACCGTCGCATGCCCGGCCGCCTTCGGCGTGAGGGCACGGCGTCCGTGACCCCTCACCTCTCACGACTCACCGCTCACCCCTCGGTCGGGCTGTCACGGCCCGGGCGATTCAATAGACTGCCCTGACGATGTCGGTCGCCCCGCAGCCGTTGACGGGAGCAATGTCCCGACGACGATGCCTGTTGATTCGACCCTGCCAGGAGGACATTCCGCCCGATGGCTGCTGCTCCCGTGATTGCGTTCGGCGAACTGCTCATGCGGCTCGATACACACGGGCATGAACGGTTCGTCCAGTCAGACGGCTTTCGCACGACGTTCACCGGCGGTGAAGCCAACGTCGCGGTGGCACTGACGCAATGGGGATTGCCGACCCGGCTGGTCTCCCGCGTGCCCGACCACGACATCGGCACCGCCTGCCTGAATCACTTCCGCCGCTACGGCGTCGAGACCGACCTGGTGCTGCGGGGTGGTGAGCGGCTGGGAATCCTGTTCGTCGAAACCGGCGCATCGCAGCGCGGTTCACGCGTCATTTACGACCGATTGCATTCCAGCCTCCGCAGCATCGACGCCGGCGAACTCAACTGGAACGCCATCCTGGATGGTGCCGGCTGGTTTCACTTCACCGGGACAGCACCGGCGCTGGGCGCAAATGTTGTTGAAGCACTCCACGACGGTCTGGCGGCAGCCCGCGAGCGGGACGTGCCGGTCAGCTTCGACTGCAGCTTCCGCAGTACGCTCTGGAGCGAAGATCAGGCCGCGGAGATCCTTCCGCCTCTGCTCGAGTACGTGGATGTCTTTGTCGGCAGTGCCCGCGACGCACAGACGTTCTTTGGTGTCCCCGGCGAAGGGGAGGAGTCGATGGCAGGCATGGCGGCGAAGTACGACCTGCGTGCGGTCGCCTACACCAAGCGCATCGTCGCACCGACCGGAATCAACACCTACTCCGCATCGCTGCGTCTGGATGGCTGCACGTACGTCAGCCCCGCGCTCGACGTGGCCGTCGTCGACCGTATCGGCACCGGCGATGCCTTCACCGCAGGGCTGATCCGGGGCCTTATCCTCGAGGATCCGCCGCAACGAACGCTCGACTTCTCTGTTGCCGCGGCCGTTCTCAAGCACACGGTCCCCGGCGACTTTGCTCTGCTCAGCGTTGAGGAGATTCAGCAGCTTCTGGACGGTCCGGGCGTCGGTTCGGTTCGCCGGTAGCCTGCTGCCTGTGCCAGATGGACTTCAGCGGCCACGCGGAAAGCGTGACGCGACGGGTCGTACCGCCAAGCGAGTACAGCTCGACGCCATCACTGTCCGGTGAAGGGAAGATCCGTTCGGTGATCACGGTCTCGCCATCCCCGCCGAAGACTTCAACGGAGGACTCGTCGATCAGGATGTGCATGCGGATGCGCCCGTCGCGCGGTTGAAGCGGCCCTCCGTGGATGCCGCGAAACCGGCCGTGAAAGTCCGTTTCTCCCGACTGTGTCCGGTCAACAAACAGCCGTCCGTCGATGCGGTTGTAGCCGATGACAGTCGCTTCGCCTTCGCCGGTTCGGACGCGCAGTCCGAACTCCCGGGCGTCATCCGGTTCGAACTCGGCGACAATTTCCAGGCGGGTGCCGGTGAGATCGCAGGGGACACGACCGCTCAGAGCCAGTTCCGTGATGCGGGTTTCGGCCCCGCGGAGGGACTGCAGCTCGCGCACAGGACGCTGGATCAGGCGATACCCGTCCTCGCCGTGCCGCAGCGACAGCGTTCGCGGGACGGACATGGCTCCTCGCCAGGGGTGCGTCGGCAGCATCGCTGTCTGCCAGTTGTTCATCCAGCCGATCCAGATTCTGCGGCCGTCCTCGTCCGGAACGTCGGACCACGAGACCGGGGCGTAGAAGTCGCGACCGTAGTCGACCCAGTTGGCGACATCGGTCGGGCCGTCCGGCGTGAATGTTGTCCCGTCGAAGTGACCGACGAAGTATTCGCCACCCGATCCGCCGGCAACCGACTCCCCTCCCATGTCCACTTCGAGAACCCAGCGGGTTTCGCCCGGGCGGTTCTCCACCGGCAGTTCGAACAGGTCAGGGCATTCCCAGTTCGGTTTGTTCGGGGCGCCTGCCGGGCCGAAGTCGCTCAGGTGCTCCCAGGTCTTGAGGTCTTTCGAGCCGTAGAACTGCAGCCGCTTCTCGACGGCCAGAGAGACAACCATCACCCACCGGCCCGTCGGTTCGTGCCAGAAGACCTTGGGGTCACGGAAGTCGGCATTGCCGATGTCCAGGACGGGGTTTCCTTCGTACTTCGTCCACGTCCGTCCACGGTCGTTGCTGAAGGCGAGATTCTGGACCTGCAGGCCGGGACGGTGACCGGTGTAGATGGCGACCAGCGGCGGGTCTTCCGTTCCGAAGCCGCTTGTGTTCTTCCAGTCCACGACCGCACAGCCCGAAAAGGCCATCACGTCATTGTCGTCGTAGATGGCGACCGGCAGATGCTTCCAGTGAACCAGGTCGCGACTGACGGCATGTCCCCAGCTCATGTGCCCCCAGTAATTGCGAAACGGGTGATGCTGGTAGAACAGATGATACTCCCCGTCGTAGTAGACTAGTCCGTTGGGATCGTTGATCCAGTGCAGTTCGGACGTGAAGTGAAACTGCGGCCGCCGGGCTTCGCGGTAGTACTCCGGCGATTTCCGGTAGGCAGTCAGGTCGGGGCGATGGAATCCGGAGCGGGGCTCGTCTGTGAGAATGATGTGATCGACGGTGATGTGGCCCCAGCCTCCTTCATGACGGTCAATCATGCGAATCTGCGCCTGCCGGCCGGCAAGTTCCTGTACGTCCCAGCTTTTCCATCGAAGCACCTGCGAATCATTGCCGGTGGCGCTGCGAACGACCTCGCCGTCGACGAGCAGTTCGATACCGGTCTCGCCCGGATGGTTTCCGCCGGCGATGAGAAAGCTGAGGTGCGGTCGCGTGATCTCGAAGGGAGCCGACGTAAGCCTGCCGGTGGTGCCGTCGCCGTCGTGAAACGAGTTCGCCAGCCGTTCGCCGAGGTGTCCGATCACTTCCTGCTGACCCGAGACGGAGCCCCGGACCGGTTGTTGGCCGAACGCGGTTCCTTCGATCGTCCAGCCGTCGTAGCCGGATGTCTCGAAATCGGCGATGACGATGTCGTCGGCCGGGGCCGTCAGGGGCGTGAGACAGAGCAGGGTGAGGGCACAGACCATGCGCAGGGACAACGTCACGAGTGAACTCCTCGTCAGGAGGAAACGAGCTTCCGGGATGTGCAGCGGGAGAATCTGACGATATGCACTGTGCCGGGTGGATGCGTGAAAGGCAAGCTCATTGAGAGCAACGATCTGCTGGTAACAGTGGCGGTCGGGCTGCGCTGAGAGTGGGTGAACGCTCCCGAACCTGCAACGGAGCAGGGGCGGGGAGTACAAGCCCGGTCAGTCGGCGCGGATCTGCTCGTTGTCCAGCCAACGCGAGTGCACCGGTCTGGCCGGGCTTGCTCTCTCCGTCGCGAGCATGACGTCACGTGACTGGTGCGTCACGGGTCGAATCTCCGTTGGACGTCAGGTGTGGTGGAACGTCCAAGAGACGCCTGCCGTGACGCACCCTACGGGGCTCCGTCGCGAGCATGCGCGTCGAAGGACGTTCGCACTGGCGGGCAAGCCGCCAGTGGCACCCACGGGGCTGGTCGTTCAATGCGAACTCCTCACCCCTCAAGACTCACTGCTCCCCAGGTTCCCTCTTGCGTTTGGACTCCGGAGGGGTATTATCAAAGATGGCTGGACAACTTCGATGCACGATTCGCGACCGCACTCGCCTCTGAGCGACGGGCGGTTTTTTCGTGCCTGCATGACACCGGGCCTGCACGGCACTGCGGATGTGTCCCGGGCGGATGCCGGTCACCCTGACCAACGGAGGCAGGGGCCGATCCGCCGCCTGAAACGGAGTTGACCCATGACCTCACTGACACGACGACTCTTCTTCTGTGCCGTTCTCTTCCTCGGCCTCGCCGCCCTCCCGAACCTCGCCCACGCCACGCACGGCTACGGGTACGGCGGGTATGGTGGCTACTACGGCGGCTATGGCGGGTACGGTGGTTACGGCCACGGCGCGTACTACGGCGGCTATCGCGGCTACAGCCCCGGGTACTACGGTGGCTACGGCGGCGGGTATGGAGGCGGCTACGGGTACGGTCGCTACTACCGCGGGTATGGAGGCTACGGCGGATACGAAGTCGACTACTACGGCGGGTATGGTGGCTACGGAGGTCCGTCCGTCGGATATGGAGGGTACGGCGGATACGGTTGCTACTGATCCCGAAACGGCAACTTGACCAGGTGGGCGACATGCGCACCTCGTGACCGTGTGCCCCTGCTGATGCTTCGTGCCTCTGTCGGCACGGATCGCGTGCTCGCCAGGGACGGCGAGCATGTCTGCCGAGTGCTTTTTGGCCGAATCAGCTCGCGACCGTCACATGCCGACGCGCCCCGGCATCAGGGCATCGCACCCGGATGGCTCATCTCTCAGGACTCATCTCTCAGGACTCATCTCTCACGACTCATCTCTCCCCCCTCACCTCCCGCAAACGTCCTCGGCGAGACTATACTTGTTCGGTGCCGCCCGGGTCGGCAAACGTCATTGTCTGATCCGGAAGAGCCGGCACGAGGACACGTCTCATGCAGACCGCTCAACACGCTGCCCGTTTCCCGCTCCCCGTCTGGAAGAAGCTCCTCTTCGCAGCGCTGGCGGTGATCGGATTCTTCCTGCTCCTCGAAGGGCTGCTCGTCGTGTCCGGCGTCGCGCCTGCGGACGCATCGTCCGACCCGTTTGCCGGGTTCGCCGGCCGGTCGCCTCTGTTCGTAACGGCCGGTGACGATCGCGACGGCTGTCGGATGCAGACATCGCCATCGAAGCTCCAGTGGTTCAATCCGCAGTCATTTCCGTGTGAGAAGCCGCCCGGCACCCGGCGCGTCTTCTGCCTGGGAGGCTCGACCACGTACGGCCGCCCGTACCGTGACCCGACCTCATTTGCCGGCTGGCTGCGCGAATTTCTGGCAGAAGTCGATCCGGAGACTTCGTGGGAAGTCATCAATGCCGGCGGCGTCAGCTACGCCAGCTATCGCGTCGCCCGCATCGCGGAGGAGATCGTCCATTACGAGCCGGACCTGGTGATCATCTACACCGGACACAACGAATTCCTTGAACGGCGCACATATGAATCGCTGATGCGAACACCCGAACCGGTTCGCGAAGTCGGGGGATGGTTGAGTCAGCTCCGTACGTTCTCGGTTCTGCGTTCGACCCTGGGGGGAGCCGACGAGCAGCCGGAGCCGCGTGACGGTGCAGAAGAACCGCTGGCCGGCGAGGTGAAAACCATTCTCGAAAGCACGGTCGGTCTCGATGCCTATCGCCGGGATGAGCGCCTGCGGGAACAGGTTGTCAGGGACTTTCGGGAGAATCTGGCGTACATCGCCGACGTGGCCCGTGATGCCGGGGCGCAGGTGATTGTCGTCACCCCGGCCTGTCAGCTGCGGGACTGCCGGCCGTTCAAGAGTGAACACCGGGCGGGGCTCACCGAAGACGAGCGAACGGCGTTCGAGGCGGCTGTCAGGACCGCCGAGGCTGCGCTGGACGCGGGCGATGCGAACGCCGCGCTCGAACAGATTACCGCAGCGCTGGAGATCGACGACCGGTATGCGTTGGCGCATGAACTTCACGGCCGGATCCTGTGGCGGCTCGACCGGCCACAGGAGGCAAAGGCGGCTTTCGTAAAGGCTCGTGACGAGGATGTCTGCCCGTTACGGGCGATTTCGCCCATCGAGGACGCGGTCCGGGATGTCGTGCGGAAACGCGATCTGCCGATGGTCGATTTTGTTGCGATGACGGCATCGGCGGCGGAGAAGCAGATCCCCGGGGCTGATCTGTTTCTCGATCATGTCCATCCGACGATCGAAGGGCACCGCATGCTGGCTCTGTCACTGATGGTCCGGATGGCGGAGCTGGAGCTGATTCCTCCGCAGTCCGAGCTGATTCCTCCGCAGTCCGAATGGAACAACGGCTCGATTGCCCGGGTAACCGACCGGGTCAAATCGACGGTCGATCCCTCCGAACATGCCCAGGCACTCGTGAATCTCTCGAAAGTGCTGAGCTGGGCCGGCAAGTACGACGAAGCGGACCGACTGGCCCTTCGGGCCGGGGAGATGCTCAGCAACGACTCCGAGGCGCTCTACCAGGCGGGGAGCGCTCTCTATCGGCAGGGAAACATTGCCGGTGCGATGGAGCAGTACCGGAGAGCCGTCGAGGTCGATCCGCAGTCGGCCCGGGCCCGGTTCGGACTGGGGCTGACACTGGCCGAAACCGGCCGTCATGAGGAAGCGGTCGAGCACTACCGCATTGCGGCTGCAAAGATGCCGGGTCAGTTGGAGATTCGCTTCAACCTCGGCAACTCGCTGCTCGAGCTGGGGCAGCCGGGGGCTGCCTCGCGGGAGTATGAAGCGGCGACCCGAATCCAGCCGGACTTCGCCCCGGCGTACAACAGCCTGGGGATCGCGCTGGCACAGCTGGGAGATCTGCGGGGAGCGGCGAGGAACTTTCGCAGGGCGGTCGAGCTGGACCCGTCCAACGAAGACGCCCGCTCCAATCTGAAGCGGGCGCTCTCGGAACTGGGTGAGTGATCGGACAGGGGGCAGTGTTGCCTACGAACCCTCTCCGCCGCCGGTACTGCCGCCCGGCAGCTGATTGGCGAGATCGGTCATCTGCTGCAGGATTTCCCTGGCTTCGGCGGCACTGCCGCCGCTTTCCACCTTGGAAGCGAGATCGCTCATCAGGGTCTTGATCTGGTCGGCCTTGTCTTTGGCATCACCTTCGAGGGTGGAAGTGTCGATCGAGTCGAGATTCTCGGCCGCGGACTGGACTGCATACTTCAGCGATTCCATTCCTTCACCCTGCATGGAGTCACTCAGTCCGCTCACCATTCCGCGGATCTGGTCGGCGGTGGCGCTCGCCGCGGTGCGGTCGAGCTGGAACCGTTCCTGGTCTTCGACCGAGTCTCCACCGGTACAGCCGGCGAGGGTCAACGAGACGATGGCAGCAGAGGCGACAGTGAGGGCGACGGACACGTTGCGGATCATTGCCGTGAAACCTTCCGGAGGCCATTGGGAGTCAGTGAGAGTCGAACAACGCTGGAGAACACAAGCGGCCCCGGAGTCCGTACCGGATCCCAGGGCCGCCGCATCGTCACGAGATGGTAAACACCGCATCCGGAGCGGTCCGCCGATCCGCGGGAACGAACCGGCGAACCTCGGTGGCCCGGGCGGATGCGCTGCGAGGCAGTGGCCTAGAACTCGCCGACCACTTCGTCGCCGCGAATCGTCAACAGACTGCGATACAGCACACGGTCGATGTTCGCACTGAGGAACCGAACGGTGCCGTCACCCATGGCGGCCTGAGCTCCACCGACATGACGGCTGCGCATGGCATTGCCACCACGTCCGTCGCCGCCACAGTCGAGACAGTGAAGCTGCTTGTCGCCCGCGGCACTCCCGCAGAACGTCGGGCAGTCAGCCCAGGGCGTAATGCCGCTGCCGTCGTTGGCAGGGGCATTGGGCGTGGCGATACCGTCGGGACCGTCCTGCGGTCGCCACGGCGAAGATCCGGTGGATCCGGTGTAGGCGCTGAAGACGGCTCCGTGATTGAGGGCCCAGCAGCCACGGCAGGAACCGTTTCCGGCTTCCTTCAGAATCTCGCCCAGGACTACGGTGTTGCTCGTGCCGTCCATGATGTCACGGATCGAGGCACCCCAGCGATTGTTGGCGTTGTCGCGGGCATGGAAGGGACCGAGGTTGCGGCTGCCGTTCGTCCAGCCCGGTGCGCCTTCGACGCCGTTCTGACCGCCATTCTCGTTGGCCCAGCCACCACCGTAGTTCGCTCCGTAGTTTCCTTTCGCATAGACCGAGTTGCTGCCGTTGCTCTGCTGCTGTGGCGTTGCACCACCACTGCCGCTCGCCGGGCGTTCCTGAATGTCACTGGGACACTTCATGACCGAGAGTTCGGCACTGGTGACCTGCGGCTGATCGCGGGACGGGAGTGACGAGTTCCACTGGTTGTACAGCGGAGCCTGGTCGATGTACGGGAGCAGGGCGATTGCCCAGGTGGTGCTCCAGTCCGCGTGGCGGAAGTTCGTACCGCAGGAGTTGGCCCCGTTGCCGCCGTTACACGACCCACCGAGCGGGAACTGACCGTACACATCGTGGTAGTTGTGCAGACCCAGGGCGAGCTGCTTGAGGTTGTTCTTGCACTGGGATCGACGAGCTGCTTCGCGCGCCTGCTGAACTGCAGGCAACAGAAGTGCGATGAGGATCGCGATGATGGCGATCACCACCAGCAGCTCAATAAGTGTAAACCCCCGCCGCTGCCGACTGCGCAGTTTCATGACATACTCCTCCACGGGACAGAAAGGGATAAGAACAGTCACGGGAACGTGCCCGGGACCGGCTGGCCCGCACTATCGAGTTTGCGTATGAACGTGCAGTTGGAATTGAGAAGGAATTGTCGTGAGAAGATTTGATGAATACGTTCGAGGTTAACCGCCAGTCCGAAGCCGTTCAAGATCGATTTCTCCGGAACAGCGAAGCGGGGAAGAAGAGGGGCGTCATCCGCAGTCGTCTTCGGAACCGTGGCTCGGACCCCGTACTGGACAATCCGTCTGCCTGAATGCGATCATGGTGACTCATCTCTCGCCCTGTCTCTGTGGTGACTATCATGCTCTGGTCGATTGCCGGCGCCACTCTCGTGGCGCTGCTTCTGGTCGGCTGGCTGTTCGCGATCGGAAGCCCGCAACAGCGGGTGGGCCTCGTTCTGCTGGCAGTCATCCTCTTGCCCGTCGTCGCCGTGCTGTGGACGCCAATCGACGGCGACCAGCCGCGGCCGGATGAGGAAGGGGCTGCCGAAATGCCCGCAACGGCGGGTTTGCCGGTCAGTCTCCCCGCCGCCAATCACGATGCCGGCTACGTGTCCGCGGAGACCTGTCGCGAGTGCCATCCCGATCAGCATCGGTCCTGGCACGACACGTACCACCGCACGATGACCCAGGCCGCCACCCCGGAAGCGGTCGTGCCGTCGTTCGACAACGTGACGCTCACCAGCCGCGGCCGGCAGTATCACCTGATGCGCAAAGGAGACGAGTTCTGGGTCGATACGGTCGATCCGTCCGCCGAGATGATGGCCTTCATTCAGGGGGTCGACCTGACGCAGATGTCCGGGATGCCGCGCGTCCAGCAGCAGATCGTCATGACGACCGGCTCGCACTACCACCAGACCTACTGGATGCAGACGCCCCGTGGAACGCTCATTCAGTTTCCCTGGGTGTACCACATCAATACCGATCGCTGGGTGTACCGGATCGATTCGTTCCTGCGGCCACCCAACGACAAGGTGACGTTCAACATCTGGAACATGCACTGCCTGGGCTGTCACAGTACCGGCGGAGAACCGCGGGTCAATCCGCACGACAAGACGATGTTCAGCGTTGGCGAGCTGGGGATCAGTTGCGAAGCCTGTCACGGTCCGGGGGCGGAGCACGTCCGTCTGGCCCGTGCGTCCGAGGAGGAAGTCCGCAGCAGTCCGCATATCGTCAATCCACGCGAATGTACCGCCGAAGTCTCCGCACAGATCTGCGGCCAGTGCCATGTGATCTCCGAGCGGCACGACGAGTCGGCCTTCCTGGCGCAAGGCGACCCGTTCCGTCCAGGTGGCGACGGCTTCGAAGCGGTTCGCAAGGTGATTCGCTTCTCCGAGGACATCGTCGTCGCCGACGAGAATCACGGGCAGTCGCTCAAGTCGCGATTCTGGCCGGATGGCACGGTGCGGACCGGCGGCCGGGAATACAACGGACTGATTCGTTCCTCATGCTATACCGAGGGGGAAGGGGCCCGGCAGATGAGCTGCATGTCGTGCCATTCGATGCACGACTACAACTCGCCGAGCAAGCTGATCGCCAGGGGGATGGAGACCGATCGGGCCTGCACGCAGTGTCATACCGAGCCGCAGTACACCGACCAGCTGGCCGGCCACACGCATCACGACGTCGACTCCGTTGGCAGCCGCTGCGTGAACTGTCACATGCCGCATACGTCGTACGCAATCTTTGCTGCGATCCGCAGTCACCGCATCCAGTCTCCGGGCGTTCGGGCCGGCGAGCGGGGGGGCCGTCCGAATGCCTGCAATCTGTGTCATCTTGATGAGACGAAGGGATGGGCGGCAGAAAAACTGGCGGACTGGTATGGCATCGAAACGCCCGACGTGACCGGTGACGAAGCAGACATTGCCGCGGGGCTCCTGTGGGCCCTCAAGGGGGATGCCGCGCAGCGGGCGGTCGCCGCCTGGCACATGCGGTGGGAGCCGGCCCGGAAGACAGCGGGCGACGACTGGATGCCGGCCGTGCTCGCCGAACTGCTCACGGATACCTACCCGGCCGTGCGGTACGTTGCGTATGAGTCGCTCCGGACGCATGCGGGATTTGAGGACCTGGAGTACGACTTCGATGGTCCGGAGGACGTGAGGGAAGCGATCCGGCAGGACGTGATTGCCACGTGGGAGAAGACGGCAACTGCTCCGGCGACGTCGTCTCTGGCTGCACGGTTGCTGAGAGATGCGGACGGACGACGGCAACGGGAGGTGATCCGCCGATTGATCGAGGAGCAGGACACAAGGCCAATCGCGATCCTGGAGTGATTCGGGCATGGCCGGAATGGCGTGAGGTTCGAGAGGTGAGTCTTGAGGGATGAGTCTTGAGGGATGAGTCTTGAGGGATGAGTCTTGAGGGATGAGTC
>ENA-ORCW01000193-ORCW01000193.1-marine-metagenome-genome-assembly--contig:-NODE-193-length-63269-cov-4.362831_pt1 | contig 63269 bp, 53 predicted proteins | sample MGYA00237784_ERZ508517 | MGnify/ENA primary metagenome ERZ508517 (study PRJEB26187, sample SAMN06268979) | marine metagenome | isolation source: Tt ae E1 feedstock associated aerobic enrichment on...
AGATCTACGACACGGTCGAGCTGAACGAGCCGATTCCGACGTCGATTTCGAGCCAGATCGAACAGTCCATCTGGCGGTCGTGGCAGTTCGTTGGAATCGGACCGAACGTACCGGTCGATTTCGCAGTCTTTCACAGCAGCCGCTGGAACAACCAGCAGGTGGGGCTGCTGCGGGAAGTTCGCGACGATGAGATGGTGATCCGCCGGCTGGCGAAGGAAGACGAGTCGATCCGCAGAAGTGACATTCAGTTGGGCAGCCTGTGGGTCGCGAACGGCCGGGAAGTCGCCTCGGCGATCGAGGTTGGTGATTCCTTCCTCGACTATGCCCTGCTCAACGTCGCCCAGAAGCTCAGCTTCCGCGAGGGAGAAAAGGGCTTCGTGCGGGTCGCGATTCACGCCAACATCGACCGGCTGGTCAAGGACTTTGAGAGCGGCACGAATACCGAGCTGTTCCGGATCCATTACGGAAACGAATTCCGGCACTTTGCTCCGCGTCCGGGGCGAGGGCTGGATGGTGGCGGGACCGGCTTTCCTCGCGATGTCGTGGAAAACCAGCAGCGTCCGACTCAACTGCTCCGCCAGATCGCCCGGGCCCTGGAGGACGACGTCTATTCCAAGCTCGTCGAAGTCGGAGTCCCGGTTGTCGAACGGGAGTACGGCGAGCAGCTCAAGCTCGAACAGAGCTACAAGCATGTCAGCGACATTCGCGAGTTCGCCAAGCTGGCCGACGCCACACACATGGTGATCTGCGAACTGGACGACTCGCTGGCTGGCGGGCGATATCGACTGACGGTCCGTCTGACCGATCTGTCGAACGGCATGGCCCTGTGGTCCGGGTCGGACGACGAGACGATCCCGGTCATCCGGGATGCGAATCCATTCGTGCTGCAGACCGGCCGGCCCGTCCTGCTTTCTCCGCGGCCTCCGGAAGATGGAGACCAGAAAGAGATCGAGGTCGACGTGACACCGTTCGAGCGCCCGCTGCGGGCCCCGTTTGTGGGCGCCGGTGCCCGTCGCCAGCCGGACGACGCACTTGTTCTGCTCGAAGCGGAGCTGCCGAACGAACTGGTTTACCGTCCCCTGTTCACGCGCCAGACGTTCACGGCACCGGCGAACCTGTTCAGGGTCTCTCCGGTGGCTGGCGGATCGGCCCGGGAACTCAATACGCCTGAGATCCGGTCGCAGCTGCTGCGATACATCGTCTGGAGACTGGCGCGACGGGCATTGACTCCGGCCGGCCGAATTGCGCGGGTCACGGACGACGGTCGGACCGCCGACATCACCCTTGGCCGGCGATTCGGGATCAAGAACGGCGACACACTGCGCGTGTTGCGGGAAACGCACACGACATCGGACGGAGAGACGTCGGTGCAGCTGGGCCCGCAGGAAATGCTGCTGCCGGCTCGGTTGACCGCTTCCAACGTGTTGGAGGATTCGGCCCGCGTGAACATCGCCCACAACGAGTTCGAGGGGGGATGGGGGCTGAACGAGTATCGTCCGCAGGTGGGCGACGTGGTCGTCAGCCGCGTCGAGCCCCGGCGGGAAATCGTCATCTTTCCTCCAGGCTGGGCGGAACCGGCCGGCACCTTCCTCAAGCAGAAACTGCAGTGGAACAATCGCAATCATCGCATGGGCCACATCCAGAACGCGCTGCAGCTCGGACAGGCGATCCAGGAGCGGCTCGCCCTGGGGATGAAAGAAATTGCTCCCGTGAAGACCGGCACATTGCGGCTCAACCGGGGGCAGAGCGTCAACGTGGACGCGACCATGGCCGCCGCCGGTGAGTCGGGGGCCACGCACATGCTCGGGGGAGAACTCGAGTGGATTACGGCAAACCGGTTCCGCTGCACAATCAAGCTGCGGGAACTCGAATACACCGGCTCGCGGTGGACCTTCGGCGATTCGCTCGAAACCGTCGAGTTCGAAGTCGGCGATCAGGAGTGGTGAGGCGGCCCGGTCCCGTCGGTGAGCAGAGTGCGTCCCGGTCAGGTTCCCTGGAATGTGAACTTTGTGTTCGGAGCCGCTGGCTCGGTGGTGCGAGGGCAAATCGGCGTTTATGCTGAAGGATCTGTGACGTCATCGCCCCCGGCGCGGAGTGCGATGCTCGAGCGGATCCTTCAGGGCTTTCACTCCAATGCAACCGGCTCCGACGCCGACGCCAGAAGCGGCAGACATCGACCGTCCCGACATCTGGATTGTCGTTCCCGCCTACAACGAAGGGGAACGGCTCGCCCGAACTCTCTCCAGTATCGTGCGGGACGGCTGGCGGGTTGTCGTGGTCGACGACGGGTCACGCGATGGCACCGCGGCGGTCGCCCGGGAGTTTCCGGTCTGGCTGCTCAGGCATTGCATCAACTGCGGTCAGGGGGCCTCGCTGCAGACGGGAATCGACTTCGCTCTCCAGCAGGGGGCGGACGTGATCGTCACGTTCGATGCGGATGGCCAGCATTCCGCCGAAGAGATCACCCGTCTGACCGAACCGGTCCTTCGAGGCGAGGCAGACGTCTGTCTGGGGTCCCGTTTCCTGGGGGCCTCGGAGAACCTGCCGGCCAGCCGCTGGCTGATCCTCAAGCTGGGGGTGCTGTTCACCCGGTTTGTTTCGCAGATCCGTGTGACCGACACTCACAACGGGCTGCGGGCATTGTCGCGCCGGGCGGCTGAGCGGATCCGCATCACCCAGAACCGGATGGCGCACGCGTCAGAGATCCTCGAAGAGATCCGGCAACACCGGCTGAAACATGTCGAGGTGCCGGTGACAATCCGTTACACCGAGGAGACACTGGCGAAGGGGCAGAGTTCCTGGAATGCGGTCTGCATCTCCGGCCAGATGCTGCTGGGGAAGATGATGCGATGAAGAAGATGTTGCGATGAAACTGTTTCAGTGGGTCGTCCTTCCGATCCTGCTGCTGCTGGTCGTGCTCGAACTTGTCGCGCTCGTGCGTGGACGCGAGCGTCGGCGGTTTGTCGCGATGCGTCTGCTGGTCTGGACGGTGGCAGCCGTTGCGGTGGGGCTGCCGGACACCACCAGTTCAGTTGCCCGCATGCTGGGAATCGGCCGCGGAACCGACCTGGTTGTCTACCTGTTCCTGCTCGCATTCATCGCGACAAGCTTCTTCTTCTACTCGCGGTACACCCTGCTGCAGCGACAGATCACCGAGCTGGTGCGGCGGGAGGCGATTCGCGAGGCCGAACAGGGACGCCAGTCAGCTTCGAATCCGGGCGGCGGGCAATCCACGTCGGGGCTGTCATGAGTTCGTCGTCAGGTTCCGGGGCAGATGTGACGCTGGTCATTCCGGGAAGGAATGCCGCAGCGACAGTGCGGGCCTGCCTGGATTCGGTCGTTCCTCTGCTCGAATCGGGCCAGCTGACCGAGATCATCTTCGTCAACGACGGATCGGCCGACGGGACCGAAGCGATTGTGGCCGAGTATTCCGTTCGGCAGATCCAGGGGGCCGGTGAGGGACCGGGGGCGGCAAGAAACCGCGGCTGGCGGGCTGCCCGGACGTCGCTGATCTGGTTCATTGATTCCGACTGTGTCGCCGAGCCGAATGCCCTGACGCTGCTGCGCCCCGAGCTGGATGATCCGACGGTCGGAGGGGCAGGCGGCAGCTACGGCAACATGTTTCCCGATTCGCTGCTGGCCTGTCTGATTCACGAAGAGATCATCGAGCGGCACCGGCGGATGCCGGCTGACGTCAACTTCCTGGCGACGTTCAACGTCCTGTATCGTCGCGACGTCCTCGAGCAGGTCGGCGGGTTCGACGAGTCACTCAAGCTGGCCCAGGATGCGGAGCTGGCGTACCGCATTCGCAAGGCCGATCATCGACTGCGGTTCGTCCTGGATTCGCGAGTGCGGCACCATCACCCGACGCGGTTGCGTCGGTACCTGCGGACCCAGGGGCGGCAGGGGTTTTATCGCGTGCAGCTGTACGCCCGGCATCCCGAGAAGGTGGCGGGGGATTCGTACGCGGGGCTGCTGGACTACGTTCAGCCGCCGCTGGCTCTGCTTCTGCTGGCCTCACTTCCTCTGGCGCTTTGGCCATGGGGGTGGATCGTTCCGGCCACCTGTGCCGTGCTGATCGCCCTGGCGCTGACGCCGATGACGCTGCGAATGACGTGGCGGACCGGGCAACCGAAGTACCTGCTGTTTCTACCCATGGCGGGAGTCCGGGCGGTCTGGCGTGGTGTGGGCATGGCGCTGGGGGTGCTGTCGCTCAAACGCCGTGGCAGGGTTCTGATTACGGACGAAGTACCTGCTCGAAACTGACAGGCATACCGTCGGCGGGATCTGCGTTCTGGAGGGGGGCCGGGGCAATTGCCCGTGGTTTCGGTCGGGCCGGTTCCGGTGTGGGATTGACGCTGTCCGGACGCGGCCCCAAAATCAAAGTCTCGTCCGCGTTCTGGAATCATGAGACACCGATGAATCAGCGAATCCGTGACGGTCTGCGTCCGATGGCTCTGGGCCTTGCTGCGCTGGCGGGGCTGTGGCTGCATGGCTGCGGCAGTGAAGTCTACGAGCAGCGGCTGCAGGAGACGGCGGCGTTCTTCGCCTACATGGACAAGCTGAACGACAATCTCGAGGCGGTCTGGCGTCGGCAGGAGTTCGGGATGTCGATGCGGCCTCCCAAGCCGTTCCAGTTGATGCCGGCCCCGGTTCCCCCGGAGGTCGAAGAGGGAGAAGAGCCGCCTCCCGTCGATGATATCCGTCAGCCGCTCTTTCTCGGGACGGAACTGCCCGGCCTCATCGAGGCGTGGCGCGCGGACCTACCGTCCGACAGCGGCGAACCGGTCGCGGCATTTCTCTACGTCCTGGGGAATCACCAGCGGTTTCTCGATCTGGCCCGGTCGGAAGGGGTCGGGGCAGACCCGGCGACTTTCCTCTCGGAGCTCGAAATCGTCCTGCAGCAGGCCCTCGGCGTGACGTTGCCGGAGGGAGAGTCCCGACAGGCCGATCCGAACGCCCGCTATCGCGAACGCCTGCCGAAAGAAGAGCGGTACGCGGTGCCGAAGGACTTCACTGCGATCGATTTCGAGCCGCCCGAGCCGATCGGGGGCGTGCCGCTGCGGCTGCATCTCTACCAGTACCAGACCGGGCAGGTTCAGGTGGCGTTGCTGATGGTGTACCCGGCGGACGTGCGGGATCGTCCGCAGGAGCGTCTGAAGCTGGCTCTGGAAACGCTGAATGTCAGTGGCCAGGCGCCGAAACCGCAGCGGCGGTCGAGCGACGGTGAGTCGGGCGGGCCCTCGCCGGGACGTCCAAGTCGCGCATTCTGAGCGAACAACGTCACTGCAGAGTGTCGGATCTGAGTGCCGGTCGATCGAGCGATCGCCGGTCACCACTGCCTGCCCCGGGCGTCAGAGGGGGCCGGGGCTCCATTCTGGATGGAGACGGCTGCGATGCAACTTGCGCTGTACGGGTCGATCGCCTGGAAACATCCGTTCGGTTTCTCTCAGGTCCTCCAGTGGGCCCGGCAGTTCGGCTGGGACATGGTCGATGCCCGCGGGATGACGGTCGACATTCCCGGGGGAGTGGACCGGCGGCTGCTGGCATTCGGCTACGACATGCTCGGTCCGCGGCAGATCCGTCCGTCGGCGCGCGAAACCCTCCGGCGGCGCATTGACGAGACCGGGCTGTCGGTCCTATGTCTCTACTGTCCGGCTCCGCTGAACCTGTCCGGCTCACTCGGATGCGACAGCCGCGAGCTGTTTCGGGAGTTCCTCGAGCTGGCGGCCGACCTGGGGATTCCGTGGCTGCGGGCGATCAACAATACGACGGAGGACTACGAGGGGGGCGAGATGTCGGAGGCGGAGGCGTTCGAGCGGACCGTGGAGGGGTTTCGGGCGGTCGGGGAGCAGGCGGCCGAGCTCGGGGTCGGCATTCTGCTCGAAAACAACGAGAACACCACGACATCGTCCCCGGAGGATCTGCTGCGAATGCAGGCAGCGGTCGGGGATGTCTGCCGGGTCGGCATCGCCTATGACCCGGTCAACGCCTACTTTCAGGGGCACGATCCGGTCGCAGGACTGGAGACGCTTGCCGGGCAGATCGAGGTGCTGCACGTGAAGAACGTGCGGCGTCACGAAGGTCACGAGTTCGGCTATCTGCCGCGGGGGGAGTTCAGCTACGAATGGACATCGCTGGCGGAGGGGGATCTCTGCTGGCGGACGCTGCTGGGGTGTGCGTCGTCTCAGGGCTTTGACGGACCGTTGACGTACGAGTACGTCAATCCGTTCAAGGGGATGCCTCCGTCGTACTGGGAGGTCCTGCGTGAGCCGGAAGAGGCGGCGCGAGAGGAGGGCGTCTACCTGCGGGGGCTGGTTGAAGAGCTGGCCGGCCGGTAGTGGTGTCGGGGGTCGTGACGTCGGGAGGGACCGGGGGCGAGAGGCGACGAACGTCGTCGTTCGCGCGGAGCCCGATCCCGGGATCATCCCGATCTCACCAGTGGATCACGGGATGATCAGCGGAACGCGATTGTGTGAAGGAAGCTGGTCTCAGGCGGGTTTGACCCACTCGGCGCGGGGGCCCTTGGGACCCTGGCCCGCTTCGTATTCGACGACCTGTCCTTCGTACAGCTGTTCGTACGTTGTTTCCTGTAAGGCCGACAGGTGGAAGAACAGGTCTCCCCGGTCGGTCTCAATGAACCCAAACCCTTTGTCGGTCAGTTTCTTAATCTTACCCTGGGCCATCGAACAGACTTCCTCAGCACAACGGAACGAAGCACGCGTCACTTCGACGCGTCAGGATCGCATCATTCGTCTGAACCGGACGCAGCCGTCATAGCGGCAGCCTGGGCTTCTTCGCGCTGGCGGCGGTACCGTTCAGCACACTTGGGGCAGACGGCGGCTTCGCGAACGATCTCGGTGCCGCTTCCACCCTTGTCGAATTCCTGCTTGCGTGTGCGTCCGCCGCGGCGTCCTCCTCCGCGACCGGACGGCGACTGTCCGCGGGACTCGTAGATCTTGTGACGGGTACTGATGACGACCCGTGTTGCACGAGTTCCGGCCGGTACAACGCTGTCACACAACTCACATCGAAACATGGCAGATTCTCAACTGGTTGGCAGGAACGGGGCAATCGGGCTCGCCCGCAGACCGGTGTCCTGCACATTCGGGCTTCTTATGGAAGCAGCAGAGTGCCGGGGGGAAACCCGGGCAATTGCCTGCGCGTCACGCTGCTTCCCGAGAAGCTCAGACAGCTACGTCGATGGATTCTCCTCTTTAAGAATCAGGGCGGGACCGGTTTCAGTGATCTCGATGTCGAGAGTGCAACCGTCCAACTGAGAGGCGACCTGCTGGTCAATGGCGAGAACCGCGTGACCTTCGTGGTCGAAGGTTTCGTCGGTCTCTTCAACGTCACCGATCTGCAGGGAAAACCCTTCCCCATCTTCAGCCAGGCGGGCAACCGCGCCCTCCGGCAGATTGGATTCCTGGAGCAACTGAAAGAGCACTGCACGCGCGGAGTCGCTTGTCTTCAACGGCATTCCATTTCCCGATTGTTACGGGCGTGCGAAGTCAAGCAAGCAACCGAAGGCGGCAATTACGGAGAACAGCACGATCTGTTTCCGCGCAGAAAAAAACCACCTCGATGGAGGTGGGCCTGCTTAAAACTCACGTCCACAGAGTCTGAACTCGGAATTGCTGTTCGATTAGACCAACTGCTGGTGACGAGTGCAACGTGAAATCACTGTTCACACAGGATTTGTGTTTCGCGCTCCCTCCCCGCGTATGCCGCCAGGATCCCTAGAGTCGCGCGCCGCGGTACGTCACCTGTTTACGCTCCGCCTGCCGACGCAGCTCCGGAACCGAATCGCAGTGCCCCAACAGAATTACGGTGTCTCCCGCTCGCAGTTCCGCCCCCGGCGTTACCGACCGCTCGACCGAACCGTCGGCGCGCCGGACCGCAACCACGAGCCAGCCGGCGGCACTCCCCGCCTCGAGTTCGGCCAGCGGGGTGGCGATCAGTGGCGAGTCGTCCGGAATCGTCACCTCACAGAAGTTCAGGCCGATCTGCTGCAGCTCATCATTGAACCGGTCCTCGATCGCATCGCCCGCCAGCAGTGATTCCGCGGTCGGACGCAGGATCAGTTGCGCGATCTTGGCGGCACCGATCGTGGCCGGCAGGACGACCCGGCTGGCGCCGGACCGGATCAGCTTCTGTCGGCTGGAGGGAGACTCGCCCCGGGCGACGATCTCGAGTTGCGGATTCAGATCGTGCGCGGTCAAAGTGATGAACACATTCTTGACGTCGTCCGGCAGGACACAGGCGAGGACGCTGGCCCGCTCGACGCCGGCCGATTCGAGGACGAACTCTTCGGTCGCGTCGCCAAGCACCACCAGGTATCCCCGCTCTTCAGCCTGCCGGAGGCGATCCTTGTCGGTGTCGACGATCACGAAGTCCTGTTCCGCGTCGCTCAACTCGCGGGCGAGAATCTGTCCCACACGCCCGTACCCGCAGACGATGACGTGGTTCGCCAGTCGTTCGATGCCTTTGGTCATTCGACGCGCTCCCAGGACCCGGTTGATCTCGCCTTCGGCGATCATCTGGACGAAGCCGCCCAGAACGTAAATGGCAGACGTGCAGCCGGCGACGATCACGCCGATCGTGAACAGCATCAGCCGCGGTTCGTCGATGGGACGGACCTCGCCGTAACCGACCCCGTAGATGGTGATCGTCACCATGTAGATCGATTCGAGCAGGCTCCAGCCGGCCATCCAGTAGCCAATCACCGCGATGATGGTGGCGACGACAAAGATGCTGGTCCCCAGCAGGATCTTCCGCAGTGGCGTTGTCATGCTGCGTGCGATTCGGTGCTGGGGGGGAGGTGAGCTGCCGAAGGGGCGCTGTTTTATTGCAACATCTGCAAATTGTGTTCCCGACGGTAACCGGGGTGTTCCGTAACGTGTTCTGGTAAAAGCGTTTGTGTGAGGTGGCGGCCGTCGGCGTCCTTGCGCGAATCAGGTGGGGTGCCTGTTTTCTGGGCACTGGTGGCACGCAGCGGGACGGGGAGGTCCAGGGACGGGCAGGCGTGACGCGGTTCGGGAATGGGCTACTCGGTAACCAGCCCCCGCATCAGCACGACTTCGAAGTCGCGGCCCCGGATCTGTTTGAGTGTGCTGAGAGCGTCGTTGTTCCACCGCGGGTCCGGCGTGCCCGACAGGAACCACGGGCCACCGTTATCCGCGAGAAACATCCCGTACCGCTTCAACGCCCGCAGGATGACCTGGGCCTCGGCAGGGTAGCCCTCGATGTCGACCGAGGCCTTCAGGCGGACACGCATCCCCATCGGCGGCAGGGCGGGGGAGCGGTCGCGGCTCGCCTGGTGTCGGGCCGGCCAGACATAAGCGCGGCGGGTGTCGGGGCAGGTGAATCGCAGTGCGTGTCGGATTTCCCCCTGTTCGACAACCTCGTCGTAGCGAACCAGGCCCGGGAAGATCGGCAGGCCGGCCGCATCGGCACTGGTCCAGCCTTCCGGCCGGAGTGCGTTCGAGGTCAGGTCGAAGACGGCTCCCGCATCGGCCCACCACCGTTTGCCTTCCGGGGCGGCGAACGCATGGACCAGTTCGTACAGCACCTGGTTGTCCCGATCGATCACAATCACGTGGCGATCCCCTTCGCCGCGCGGCATTCCCTCAATCGGGGCGTCCGGCGGGATCGGGTAAGGTCCGGGGTCACTTTCGCTTTCGAACTGGGTGAAGTGGACGGGAACCTCCGGCTGATCGCCAGGGACGACGATGTACGGAATCCCGATGCGGCCACCGTCGTACAGTCCCGAGCCGAAGTCCGGGTGCAGGTTCCGCTCGCGGCCGATCGTCGCGATCAGGATGTCGGAGAGGGGATCGACCGGTTCGTCGGCGATTTCCTGGTTCCAGGGATTGTCATCCGGGAACGGGCGTCGTCCACCGAGTGAGGCGAGACGGCCCAGGTGGACAGTGCCCGGCTCGAGGGGCGCGGGAGACGGTTCGTCCAGTTCCGGGCGGCCTGGATCGTGCCGATCCGTTTCGGTGGCGGCGTCCGCGGCGGGACGGGGCTCGGGCGGGGCTTCGACCGTTGCGGGAAGGGGAGCCGGTTGAACGGGCCGTGCTGGTGTTTCGCCTCCGCCGAACAGGCCCAGTTCGCTCGCCAGGACCGGCGCGATGCAGAGGACGGCGATCAGGACGATCCATGTGTCGAGTTGTCGCGGATTTGCTGGCATGACCGTGCGGATCGTCCGGATCGGAGTTTTCTGTCGTGGGGAGGCACGTCGGATGTGCTTTCAACGCCTAGTTCCGCGTGGTGGGGGCGGCAAGCACGTTTCGGCCGGAATGCGGGATCTGGGGGCGTTCGGGGAGACTTCTCAGGCCACGGCCCCTGTTGCAGTCCGCAGGATCTGCGTAGTTTCCGGGAATTGCGTGGAACGCCCATCTCGCGGCCATGGAGGCGCGGCGAGGGGGCGTGTTCCCGCGTAGAATGATGTGGCGTTTCAGAGCATTCTCCCGTGCACCCATCAGAGTCAGGTTCGATGAATCCCGTTCTGCGAACAGTCGTTGCCGTGCTGGTTCTCGCGATGCTTTCGGGCGAAGCGACCGCAGCCGGGACCGGATTCATCGAGCGGACCTTCGAGGACGAGGCCGGAACGCATCCGTATCGGGTGTTCGTGCCGGCCGGCTATCGGGCCGATCGTGAATGGCCGGTCATGCTGTTTCTTCACGGTGCGGGAGAGCGGGGGACGGACGGGCTGCTGCCGGTGACCGTCGGCCTGGGGCCGATGATCGAAGCGTGGGGGCCTGACTTTCCATTCATCGTTGTCTTTCCGCAGTGTGAGGCGAAGCGGGGGCGGATTCTCGAAGGCTGGAGTCCGGACGGCCCGAATGCCCGCAGGGCGCTGGAAATCCTCGAGCAGGTCGAGTCCGAGTTCTCGACCGATCCGCGTCGGCGCGTACTGACCGGCTGGTCGATGGGGGGCTACGGAACCTGGCGCGTTGCTGCGGCGACGCCCGACTTGTGGTCGGCTGTCGTACTGCTGGCCGGCGGCGGCGAGCCGGAGCTGGCGTCCCGACTGACGGATGTCCCGGTCTGGGTGTTCCACGGCGCGGACGATCAGGTGGTTCTTCCGGAGCGGTCCCGCGAACTGGTGGCGGCCCTTGAAGACGCCGGGGCCACATATGCATATACCGAGATTCCCGACATGGGGCACAACTGCTGGCGGCCGGTCTATGCGAGTCCGGGCGTGATTGAGTGGATGCTCAATCCGCAGCAGCCCCCCGGAGACGGATTCGGGCCGGATGAAGAGATTCTCGCCCGTGAGGTGAGCCACCGCCGCGAGAACTTCCGCGAAGCGCTGCGAATCCCCGGCGCGGTCGCACTGCGAATCGGGCCCGATGCGCTGGTGGCTGCCGGGCTGGGAGCCGCCAGCTCCGTCCCCGAGGAGTGGAAGCACGGCCGGATCGGCGACATCGAAGAGTCACTGGAGGCGCTGGGGGAGCAGTTCGCTCTGCGGATGCGCGAAATCGACTATTCGCTCGGCCTGGAACGGGTCGTTTTCCGCACGGACGATTTTGGTCGCCTGCAGCTGCGGATCGGTCTGCGTGACGTTGCGCTGCGGGTGGCGAGGACCACAATCGAAAATGACCACCAGCAGATCCGCGCCGACGGACTGCGTGCCGTTGTCGGACATCTGCGGCCCGTCTGGCTGGATGTCCAGGTGCATCCGGTCGTTCGCGACGGCCGGATGGAGTTGAGGCTGCTGGCTGCCGATTTCGAGATCCCGGATGACAACTGGTATGTCGAGGCTCCCGAGACGATCGAGGTGGATGGTGGCGACCTGACGCCCGATCTCGTGCGGATCGGACTGGTCGGCGGGCTGTATCTGCGCAAGTCACAGCTCGAGTCGGAGGTGCTTCGGCTCGTGCCGGAACTGGTGGCGACTGCTGAAGACCTCGTCTCGGAGGTGGATGCGACGGCCATCATGTCGAGCGTCTGGCCGGTGCCGGTCTATACGCCGGACGCCCGGCTGCATCCCCAGATGGTTCGGGTCGACAGTCAGGGGGCCGAGCTGGTCTTCGAGCTGGTGACCGGTCCGGTCGACGCGGTGCATGTGCCGTCGACCCCGGTGGTGGCTCAGGTTCCGTCGCCGGCTCTGGATGGGGTCGAGCGGTCGCGATTTCTGCAGCTCGATCTGGCCGCGGGCGTCGTCACGCCGCTGTCGAAAATGATTGTCGAGGCGGACGTGGCCCGGCTGCACCCTCTGGATGTACCAGACGGGCGGTTCCACGTTCTGGCGGATCGAAGCTTTCTCGAGACGGTGGTGCCGGATCTCAAGGCGTTGCCTGCGGATGTCGAGCTCCTGCCGGAATTCCAGCTTGTGGAGCCCTTGTCGGTCCGTCCGGGTGAGGTGAGCGAGAACGGGACGGAACTGGAGTTCGTGGTTCCCGGAGTCGTGTTTTCGATCGATTATCGCAGTCGGCCGTCCGATCCGTGGCAGCCGGTCGCGGAGCTGGACATCGCCGTCTCACAGAAGGCCCGGCTCGAACTGGTCCCGGGTGACGACGGTCGCCGCGTGCTGCGGCTGGGGTGGTCTGCCGATCCCGGGGTGGAGGTTGGGGGGCGATTTGCCGATACGTACTCGCCGCAGGACCGCGAACTTCATCTGGATGTGTTCCGGCAGGAGTTCACGGCGGCATGGTCGGCGTGGACGCGTCGAGCTGCGGGCAATGAGGTGGCGGTACCCAACCTGCAGGTTGGTGGGGCTGCACTTGGGTTGAGCGACCTGCAATGGTCCTCGGAGCGTCTGGTGACCGAATTTTCGATCGCGCCAGCGGAAGTTGAAAATCAGGCGGATCGAACGTTTGAGTACAAGGTGCGTGGTCCCGATTCGCCCTGGAGCCGGCCGTACAGTCTGCCGGGGGGCGCATCACACGAGTATCGGGTTCCGTACGACATGGAGCTGCGCGCCGTTTCACCGTTGCCGGGCCGGCGGGAGCGGATTGTTCCCGGCGGCCGACTTCTGCTGCAGCCGCTTCGTCAGCGTGGTCGGTTTCGCATGCGATCCGTCGATCCGGAGCCGGTGCGGAGTCCGTCCGATCAGTGAAGTGGCACGGTGTGGGCGGTCTGTGCGCTTGATTCACCTCTCAGGCCTTGCGAGAATCACGGGCCTGATGGGGAATCGGATTCAGCTGTGGCATCTCCTCTGATTCAACTGAAACAATTGCGGAATTCCGGGGTGTCGTTGTTCAACGACCACTCAGCACCCTTCGCGGCATTTGAGGCGAGCACATGAAATTCCTTGACGGGCAGACAGTCGGCATCGACCTCGGCACCACGTACTCATCGATTGCCCAGCTCGACAACGAGGGGCATCCGGCGTCCCTGAAGAATGCTGATGGAAAGACGATTACGCCGTCGGTCGTGCTTCTCGGCGACGACGGGAAGGTGATCGTCGGGCCGACCTTCGAGCGGATGGCGATCGAAGATCCGTCCAACATCGTCGAAGCCGTCAAGCGGCAGATGGGCAACAAGGACTTCTTTGTTGTCTACCAGGAGAAGAAGCTCACGCCGGAGTTCATCTCGGCCCTCATCCTGAAGAAGCTCAAGCAGGATGCAGAGAAGGAAATCGGTCCGATCACCAATGCGGTGATTACCGTTCCCTACTACTTCAACGATGTCCGCCGGAAGGCGACGCAGGATGCCGGCCAGATCGCCGGTCTGAATGTCATCGACATCATCAACGAGCCGACCGCCGCGACGCTGGCCTACGCCTGGCAGAAGGGAGAGCTGGGACGCAAGGACCTGGCCGGTCAGGAACGGACCATTCTGGTGTACGACCTGGGGGGCGGAACGTTCGACGTGACCGTCGTGCGTTACACGCCGACCAACTTCCGCGTGCTGGCGACGGACGGTGACGTGATGCTTGGCGGGCTGGACTGGAGCCGCCGCGTCGTCGACCACGTTGCCGAGCAGTTTCATCAGAAGTTCGGTGAAGACCCGCGCGAAGATCCCGAAACGCTGATGACCTTCACCCAGGAGTGTGAACAGGCCAAGCGGGATCTTTCCGGCAAGGCGCAGGTGCCGATCAGCGTCTATTACAAGGGCAAGAGCCTGACGGTCGCCCTGACCCGTGGTGACTTCGAGCGGCTGACCGGCGACCTGATGCAGCGGACCCGTGACACGACCGAACTGGTCATGCAGCAGGCGGGGGTGTCGAAGGGCGAGCTGGACGAGGTGGTTCTCGTCGGTGGTTCGACCTACATGCCCGTGGTCGAAACGATGCTCCGCGAAGTGACCGGGGTTTCCCCGTCCCGCGAAGTGACGCCGGAAGAGGCGGTCGCTCAGGGGGCCGCGATTCATGCGGCGATTCTCGAAGCCCGGGCGACGGGGGGCGAGAGCCGGCTCGGCCAGGCGGTGAATGCCCGTCTGCGGTCCGTGGCGACCTCGGACGTCAATTCGCACTCACTCGGTGTGAAGATTACCGATCCCAACAACCGGGAGCGGAAGATCAACCACATCATGATCCCCAAGAACACGCCGGTGCCGGCGAAAGTCTCGCAGCGATTCGTGACCAACTCGCCCAACCAGCAGCGGGTGCACATCGAAGTGCTCGAAGGGGATGCTCCCGATCCGGCCGCCTGCACGCTGATCGGCGACTTCCGGATCGTCAATCTGCCTCCGAATCTTCCCAAGGGCTCGCCGGTCGAAGTGACGTACTTCTACGACAAGAACGGCCGGATCAACGCGAGTGCCAAGGAGCTGACGGGAGATCTCGCGGCTCAGATCGAGATCGTCCGCGATTCCGGTCTCGATTCCGAAGGTCTCGTTTCGCTCGAGGCGCTCGCCGACGAGTACAACGTCGAGTAGCCCTGACGGAACGCCCGGTGTCACGTTCGTGCTGCGGATCGGTTGTCGGTCCGCAGCGGCATGTGAGGTGCGTTGATTTCGTGGCGGGGCCACGCGGCTGGCGGCCGTCGCGGTGCAGGTTGAGCGAGGCTGGCTTTCATGGATGTCTACAAAGAGTGGCTGGGGATTCCCGATGGGGAGCGTCCGCCCGACCACTACACGCTGCTGCGGTGCGTGCAGTTCGAGGATGATCCGGAAAAGGTCCGGGCGCACTACAAGAAGCTCAATGCGCACGTGCGAACGTACGCGACCGGTCAGTACTCCGAGCAGTCACAGGAACTGCTCAACGAGCTGGCCAAGGCGATGCTGTGCCTGACCGACCCGGAGCGGAAACGGGACTACGACGAGAGTCTCGGACGCGAGTTTGCGCCTGAACTCGACGAGTTCGGGCGCCTGCCGCTGCTGGATGTCCTGGTCGAGCAGGGGCATCTCTCGCGTGATCAGAAGAAAGAGGTCGAGGATTTCGCCGAGCGACGTGGGCTCTCGGAACGCGACGCCGTCGTGCAGATGAAGCTCGTCAACCCGAAGGTCGCCGCTCAGGCCCTGGCGCGCCAGCTCGGCTTCACCTATGTCGACCTCGAAGACATGCTGCCGGAGGACTCGGCTCTCGACCGGGTGCCGAAGAATCTGGTGAAGCGGCACTCGATTCTGCCGCTGTTCGTGGACGACGACCGGTTGCTGGTTGCCTGTGTCGACGAACCGGAGCACGAGCTGGAAGAAGAGCTGCGGCTGCGGTTCGACGTGCCGGTTCGGCCGGTGCTGGCCACACCCCGGGCGATCAATCAGGCGATCGCCAAGTACTACGCGCCGGGGGCCCGGGACGAAGCCGTCGCCGATGCGGCCCTCAGTGGCAGCAGCGGAAAGAAGAAGACGAAGTCGGGGGGCAAGTCGAAGGAGCCGGCGAAGGCCTGGTCTCAGCTGACCGACGAGGAGAGGCAGGAGCGGAAGAATCTCGGCATTCTCCTGATGTGCTGGGCCTTCGTGCTGCCGATGTTGCCGCTGGTACTCCGTGGATTTATCCCGCAGCTGCTGGCCTATCCCATCCTGGCGAACGCCTGGTACCTCGTCTTCATCACCGCGCCGGCGACGATCTGGTGGGTGACGCAGAAGTACTGGAAGTAGGCGGCGGTCGGGCATCTCTGCCACGCGCGGGGGCAGCCTGCATTTGCGGGCTGCGTTGACCCTGCCGGTGGCGTCCACCATCATCTCTGCGCCCAAACTGAACCGGAACAGGTTCAGAGTGGTCCGTCCGGTTGCCGATTCTCGCTGTCGACCGGCAGTCGGCGCTGCTGCTGATTCGGGCGCGTTGCCCTGCGTCCGTTCTTCCTTTGTCCCCGTGAGTGAAACTGTTGACCGATGGCCCAGCCGAACAAGCCCGATCGCTTCGAAGTGGCCCGCCGCCAGAAGCTGGAAAAAATCGTCGAACTCGGGCACGACCCGTTTGGACAGCGGTTTGACGGCCATCAGTCAATTGCCTCGGCCCGTCAGCTCTGCCCGGAGGAGAGCGGCGTCGACGGCGACAAGGTGCGCGTCGCCGGTCGGATCATGCTCCGCCGCAAGGCGGGAAAGCTCCGCTTTTTCGACATCAAGGACGCCACCGGGCGGATCCAGCTGCTGTTTTCCCGCGGCGACCTCTCCGAAGAGCAGTGGACGCTCATGGGGCAGCTCGACCTGGGAGACCTGATCGGGATCGACGGCGCCATGCGGCGGACCGACTCCGGCGAGGTGTCGATCTTCGTCGAGCAGCTCACGGTCCTCGGCAAATCGCTCGTGCAGCCTCCCGAGAAGTTTCACGGGGCGCAGGACGTCGAGCTGCGGCTGCGGCAGCGGTATGTCGACCTGATCTACACCGAGGGGGTGCTCGATAAGCTGTTGCTGCGCAGCCGGATCGTCGATTCCGTGCGGCAAACCCTGCGGGGTGAGCAGTTTGTCGAGGTTGAGACGCCGGTTCTCCATGCCATCGCCGGTGGGGCCGCGGCCCGCCCGTTTGTCACCCACCACAACGCGCTGGATATCGATCTGTATCTGCGGATCGCGCTGGAGCTGCATCTGAAGCGGCTGATGGTTGGCGGCATCGAGCGGGTCTACGAGATGGGCCGCGTCTTCCGAAACGAGGGGATCGACGCAACGCACAACCCCGAATTCACGATGATCGAGATCTATCAGGCCTACGGCGACTACCGCAGCATGATGGATCTGACCGAGGCGATCGTGACGAATGCCGTTCGGGCGGTGCTCGCGCAGTCGGGGCAGGACAATCCGGAGCGGCTCGTGCTTCCCTGGGGGGATGACGAGATCGACTTCACGTCACCCTGGCCGCGGCGGACCTATGCCGAGCTGTTTGCCGAGCACGCCGGCTGTGATATGACGGACCACGAAGCGGTGAAGGCGAAGGCCCGGTCGGAAGCGGAGCATGGCAGCATCAGGCGGGAATTCATCGAGCAGATGGAGGCCGGCCACGTTCACCCGGATGTGATCGTCAACGAGGTGTTCGAGGCGGCTGTCGAGCACAAGCTGACCGGTCCGCTGTTCTGTATCGACTACCCGGCGGCGATGTGCCCGCTGACCAAGCGGAAGGCCGGGCAGCCCGAGATCGCCGAGCGGTTCGAGCTGTTCGTTCAGGGAATGGAGCTGGCGAACGCCTACACCGAGCTGAATGACCCGGCACTGCAGGAGGAGCTGTTCCTGACGCAGCTGGAGGGGCTTTCAGAGGAAGACTCGATGGCGAAGATGGACCACGATTTCATCCGGGCGCTGAAGGTCGGGATGCCTCCCGCCGGCGGTCTGGGGATCGGCATCGACCGGCTGGTGATGCTGCTGACCGACAGTCGCAGTATCCGGGATGTCATCTTCTTCCCGCTGCTGCGTCCCGAGACGGCCGGTTGACGGTGTGGCGGGCGCGATCGGGGTGGCTGAGGTTCTTTGCGCCGGGAAACCGGCTGGCCAGTTGTGGGAATTTGTTCCCGCCCGAATTCGCTGCTTTGACACTGTCATGGGGCCCCACTAGACTGGCCGCGACTTTCTGACACGTATGTGCAGAGAGGCTTCCCGTCAAGGGGAGTTCATGTCGATGACAGGAATGTAATCTGCCTGCCCGGGGCAACACGTGCCTCCTTCCCGGTCCAGACGTCCGTCTTCGATGGCGGCCGGAATGTACTGGGCGGCCCGCGTCTCGTCGATTGCGATGCAGATGGCGGTGCCACCGGCACTCGGGTTCTGGGCAGATCGCCGGTGGGGGACAGCTCCCTGGCTGGTGATTGTCGGGGCCTGTCTCGGGTTTACGGTGGCGATGCTGGAGATTTTCAAGCTGGCCTCGCCGCCGCGACGTGACTCGGAATAGCCGGCAATGCGGCGCGTGTGGGTTGCCCAGGGGCGTCTGGTTGCCGTGATGGGGGCTGTCTGGCTGGTCGTCTGTGGACCGGCCTGGTGGCTGGCCGGTCGGGCCGGGGTTGAGGGTTCGCTTTATGCGGCTCTGGCCTGTCTGGTGCCCGGCCTGGTTGTTGTCTCGGTGGTGGAGAGGGTTGCACCCGAGTCGCGGGCGGTGGTCGGCCTGGTGGTCGGTCTCGTGCTCAGGCTCGCTGTAGCGGTTGCTGCAGCTGTGGTGATCGCTTCGCGACGGGATGATCTCCGCCTGGCGGAGTTTTTCGGGTGGCTGGTGTTGTTTTACCTGGTTGCCCTGGCGGCGGAGACGTCGCTGGTGTTGTCGGAAGGATCGTCGGGACGGTCCCGGGGTTCCCGTTGACAAAACTGTTGCGTGACGGACGCTGGCTGTGATTCTGGCAAGCGGAACCTTTCACCACGTCTACGATTTCAGCTACTTCGAGCTGCCGTTCGGCAATCACCCGGAGCTTCCGGATCTGCTTGGTCTGCAGATCACCAAGTTCATGGTTCTGCAGGTGATTGCGGCGCTGCTGGTGTTCTGGATCTTTCGCGGTCTCTCGCGACGGGTCCGGGGTGGCAACACCGTCTCGGGCTGGTGGTGGAATTTCTGGGAAATGCTCGCCCTCTACATTCGTGATGAGGTCGTGCGGCCGATTATCGGTGACCCGCACGAGCATGATCACGGGCACGGCGACGGGCATCACGGTGGTAATCCACTCGGGACCGAGCATCAGCATTCGCTCAAGGAGGCCCCGTATGTCGAGGCGACCGGCAAATCGTCGCACTCGCTGACCGGGGGGCATCCGGCGGACAAGTATCTGCCGTTTATCTGGTCCTGTTTCTTCTACATCCTGATCTGTAACCTGCTCGGCGCGGTCCCGTGGATGGGGTCGGCGACGGGGGATCTGAACGTGACGGTCGCCCTGGCACTGGCCGCGTTTGGCGCGACGTTCATCTACGGTGCCCAGCAGCACGGTTACGGCGGGTTCTGGCTGGCTCTGGTGCCGTCGATCGACGCGCCCGGTCCGCTGAAGATGGCCCTGATTCCGATGATGTTTGTCATCGAGGTTGTGGGGCTGTTCATCAAGCATGGCGTGCTGGCCATTCGACTCTTTGCGAACATCATGGGCGGGCATACGGTGCTGGGAGTGATCCTGGCGTTCATTGCGAGTACCGCGAACTACGGTGTGTGGTGGGTGGTCGCGCCCGCCAGTATCGCCGGCCAGGTCGGTGTCGGCCTGCTGGAGCTGCTGGTGGCGTTCATCCAGGCGTACGTGTTCGCGTTTCTGTCGACCATTTTCATCGGAATGTCGCTGCACGAGCACTGATGTGGTGGACGTGCGTCGGCGTGTGATGTCGAATCTGCGAGTGGATTCAACTTTCAGGCGAAACAGGTAGCTCAGACGAGGAGGTGCGTAAGGTGTCCCGGATTCTTCAGCTCTGCATGGTTGTTGCTGCTGTTCTGCTGGTGATCGCGACCCCGGCCATGGCCCAGGAGGCCGGACCGGAAGCGCTGATCACGTTCTCGCCGTCCTTCGGTGCCGCGATCATCATTCTCGGTGCCGGCTTCGGTATCGCCCGCATCGGTGCGGCGGCCGTCGAAAGCATGGCTCGTCAGCCGGAAGCGGCCGGCGACATCCGCGGCGGTATGGTTCTCGCCGCAGCCCTGATCGAAGGTGCGACGTTCTTCGCCCTGATCGTCTGCATTATCGCGATCTTCAGCTGAGTCGGCCCCTTGTGTGAGGCCGTCCGGCAGCCTGTGGCCTGAGGAGTGGAGAGCCAGACGTATGCGGCTCGCGATCCGTCCGGGATTCCTGTTTCTGACAGTGGCGTGTGCCTGGCTGGGCTTGGTCCAGTCGGGACTCGCCGCCGATGAAGGTGCAGAGTCCTCGCATTCGACTGCAGTCGAAACCGATGCTGACCACCATCACGCCGATGGCGAGGGTGAGCACGGTGAGGCGCATGGCGAAGGCGACGGGGAACATCACGGCGAGGGGCACGAGGCCCACGATGTCGACGGTGACGGCATTGTGGATGACCTCAACCAGCCGCCGCTGTCGATCAAGCTGCCGCGTCTGGCATTCGCCCTGATCCTGTTTGTCTCGTTCGTGCTGCTGATGAAGCGGTTCGCGTGGCAGCCCCTCATTGAAGGTTTCAACGAGCGGGAAGGTCGTGTGAACCGGGCGTATGCGGCAGCCGAAGAGGCGCGGCTCGAAGCTGCGGCTCTGCGGGATGAGCATGATGCCAAGGTGAAGGCGGTCCAGGAAGAAGTTCGCGAGATCGTTCAGCAGGCTCGCCGCGAAGCCGAAGCCGAAAAGCAGCGAATCGTTGCCGAGGCGGAAGCGACCGCGGAGAAGCTGCGGGCCGAAGCCCTCGCGGACATCGAACAGGCCCGGCAGGAGGCCATGGCGTCGCTGGATGCCCGCGTTGATGAATACGTGGGGCTGGCGACCGAGCATGTGGCCGGCCGACGGGTGACGTTGAACTGATGGGTGGAGTGACTCCGATGCGTAGCCGACGGGCATGGACCAGAGGGGCGATGGCGGCGACCGTGCTGACGGTTGTGCAGCAGTCCGTCTGTCTCGCTGCCGAAGCGGCCGGTGAGACGCCGAAGATTTTCGGTGTGGCACGGGATGACACGGCCTTCTGGTCGCTGGTCACGTTCGTGCTGTTCATTCTCGTCGTGCGGAAGCTGGGGTGGGGTTCCCTGGTCTCGGCGATGTCGGAGCGGGAGCAGCGGGAAGCAGAACTGATCGCTGCTGCGGAAAACGCCAACCGCGAATCCCAGGAACTGCTCACCGAGCAGCGGGGACGGATGGAAGCTCTGGACGAAACCCTTCGGGAAGTCCGGGCCGAAGCTCAGCGGGATGCGGATCACACTCGCGACAGCATCGGTCAGGCGGCCCGTGCCGAAACGGAAACGGTCAACCGGCGAACTCAGCTCGAGATCGAGCGGTCCCGGGATCAGGCACTGAACGAACTGTTCGAGAAGCTGGCCGACAAAGTGGTCGCGCAGACCGAGCAGACCCTCCGTTCGGGACTGGCTGCCGCCGAACAGGAACAGCTGGTCGACCAGGCCGTCAACGAGTTCGTTGCCAGCCGCGGCGAGTAGCCCGGACAGGTTGTCATTCCGGCAGGCAGACTGCCAAGTGGATCCGAGGATCGAAACCGGACGGATTGCATGTCCGAGACTGAACCGAAAACCCGTCCCAGTCACGTGCTCGAAGATCCGAGCGCCAACGTCGTGGCGCGGGTGTATGCGAACGCGTTCCTGAACGCTGCGGGAGAAGCCGGCCAGGCCGAAGCCCTCGAGGAGTTCACCTCCTTCGTGGACGACGTGCTCAGGCCGAACCCCGAATTCGCCCGTCTGCTGACGACGGAAGTGACCGGACGGGAAGAAAAACTGGGGCTGATCGATCGGGTCGTCGCCCCGACCGGGTCGGAACGATTCACGAACTTCCTGCGTGTTCTCGCGCGGCACGAGCGGCTGGAACTGCTGCCGCTCATCCTGGGTGAGACCTGGCTGGAACACGAGAAGCGGGCGGGGCGCCAGCGCGTGATCGTCCGGACCGCCGCGGCACTGGACGAGAAGCGTCTGGACGGAATCCGCGAGCGACTGGCAGCGGCGCTGCCGTTTGAACCCATTCTGATTCCTGAAGTTGATGAAACGCTGGTCGGGGGCCTCGTGGTCCAGATCGGCGATACCGTACACGACGGCTCATTGCGCACGCGGATTCGTGACCTGAAAGACCGCTTGCGGGAGAGGTACCTCAATGAAATTCAAAGCGGACGAGATCGCTTCAGTCATCCAGAAGGAAATTGAGGACTTCAAAGGTCAGATCGAGACCGCTGAAGTCGGCCGCGTCGTCGAGGTGGGGGACGGTATCGCCCGCGCCGTCGGACTGTCGTCCGCGATGGCCGGTGAAATGGTCGAGTTCTCCAACGGCACCAACGGCCTGTGCTTCAACATGGAGGAGAACTCGGTCGGTATCATCATCCTCGGTGACTACCTGAACATTCAGGAAGGCGACGAGATCAAGACGACCGGACAGCTCCTGTCCGTTCCGGTCGGCGAGGCGATGATCGGCCGTGTGATCGATCCGCTCGGCAATCCGCTGGACGGCAAGGGGCCGATCGTCACCAGCGAGCGGCGTCCGGTCGAAACGCCCGCTCCGGGTGTCGCCGATCGTCAGCCGGTGAAAGAGCCGCTGCAGACCGGTATCAAGGCGGTCGACGCCATGACGCCGATCGGACGGGGCCAGCGTGAGCTGATCATCGGCGACCGGAAGACCGGTAAGACCGCCGTCGCCCTGGATACGATCATCAACCAGAAGGGCGGCGATGTCATCTGCATCTACGTCGCCTGTGGTCAGCGGTCCGCCAGCGTCGCGCAGGTCGTGGAAGCACTCGAAGCCAACGGTGCGATGGACTACTCCATCGTGATCTCGGCCACCGCGTCGGACCCGGCCCCGCTGCAGTACATTGCTCCCTACGCCGGGGCAGCCATCGCCGAGTACTTCATGTACCAGGGCAAGCACACCCTGTGCGTGTACGACGACCTGACCAAGCAGGCACAGGCGTACCGTCAGCTGTCGCTGCTGATGCGTCGTCCGCCGGGTCGCGAAGCCTACCCTGGTGACGTGTTCTACTGTCACAGCCGCCTGCTCGAGCGGGCCGCCAAGCTCAATGCCGAGCTGGGTGGTGGCTCGATGACCGCTCTGCCGATCATCGAGACGCTCGAAGGGGAAGTGTCGGCGTACATTCCGACGAACGTGATTTCGATTACCGACGGCCAGATCTATCTGGAGCCGGACCTGTTCTTCGCCGGCGTGCGTCCCGCCATTAACGTGGGTATCTCGGTCTCCCGCGTGGGTGGTAACGCCCAGACGAAGGCAATGAAGAAGGTTGCCGGTTCGCTGCGACTGGATCTGGCGGCGTTCCGCGAACTGGAAGCGTTCGCCCAGCTCGGTACGGAACTGGACGCCGCGACGCAGCGTCAGCTCGATCGTGGTTACCGGATGGTGGAACTGCTCAAGCAGCCGCAGTACGAGCCGCTTCACTTCGCCGATCAGGTGATCTCGATCTACGCCGGTACCAAGGGGTACTTCGACACGGTTCCTGTCAATCAGGTGGCCCGTGCCGAGAAGGAAATGCTGCAGTTCATGGCGGACGAGAAGAGCGAAGTCCGGAATGCGATCATCGAGAGCAAGGAACTCTCGAGCGAGACGGAAGACGCGCTCAAGGCGGCCCTTGCCGAGTTCCGCGATCGCTTCAAGGCCGAAGCGACGGGTGGCCTGGTGGGCGAGACCGCCGAGACCGCCTGAGACGGAGGCCGGAATGCCGAGGGGCTGTCTCGCGTGAGGCGGCCCTGAGGCGGAGCGGCAGAAGTCTGTCGGCAGCCTGTCGACGTATCGTGTATTCAGAACCTGGATTCGTGAATCCCCATGGCTAACGTCCGAGCCCTCGTCAAACGCCGCAAGGCGGTCCGCAATATCCGCAAGATCACGCGGACGATGGAGCTGATCGCCACTGCCCGCTTCAAGAAGGCGATGGACCGGGCAACCGAGGCGGCGGCGTATACCCGCAAGATCAACGAGATCGTTGCCGATCTCGCTCAGGCCGACCTGTCGTTTACCCATCCGCTGCTGCAGAAGCCGGCGGAGGAAACAAAGGTCGCCATGCTGGTGCTGACGTCGAATCGCGGTCTGTGCGGCGGCTACAACGCCGGCGTGCTGCGGCAGGCGATGGGACGGATTCATGAGATTCGGGACGCCGGCCAGGAACTCGATCTGCATGTCTCCGGCAAGCGTGGTCAGGCGTTCATGAAGTTCGAGAAGGTGCCGGTCGACCAGACCTACACCGAGTTCGAGGACCAGCCCGGATTCGACGAAGTCAACGCGATCGCCAGCGGATTCGTCAAGCAGTTTATCGAAGGCGACCTGCATCGGCTGGATGTGGTCTATCAGCAGTTCCACAGTTCGGCACGTCAGACGCCCGTCGTCGAAACGCTGCTGCCGATCGGTGACCTGGCGAGCGAAGCAGCCGGTGAGGGGGCTGGCGGCAGCATCGACTACGAGTTTCTGCCGAGTGCCGAAGAAATCCTCGAAGAGATCGTGCCGGCCGCGTTCAAGGCCCGGTTCTTCAAGTGCTTCCTGGATGCGGCGGTCGGCGAGCAGATTGCCCGGATGGTGGCGATGAAGTCGGCGACGGAGAATGCCGACGAGATGATCCGGGACATTTCGCAGGAATACAACCGGGCCCGTCAGACGCAGATCACGAGTGAACTGGCCGAGATCATCGGAGGAGCCGCGGCACTTGAGTAGTGAGTAGTGGGTAGTGGGTAGTTGGCAGTGGGTAGCGTTCGCAGCCATCGTGATCTGATCGCATGGCAGAAAGCCATCGACCTGGTCGAGTGGTGCTACCAGGTAACGGAGACCTTTCCGCGAGACGAACAGTTCGGTCTGACTCAGCAGCTCCGTCGCGCGGCCGTCTCGGTCCCGGCCAACATCGCGGAGGGGAAGGGCAGAGGGGCCAGCAAGGAGTTCGTGCGGTACCTCGCAATTGCCAACGGTTCCCTGACGGAACTCGACACACACTTTGTCATCGCCGCGCGATTGGGATACATCAACGAGGCAACCTTAGAGGAGGTCGTGGAACGGATCGAGGAAGTGGGGCGCATTGTCACGGGGCTGCGCAAGTCGCTCGAGGCTCGCTGAGAACCCTGCCCACTACCCACCACCCACTACCCACCCGGGAGACCACCATGGCAACCGATACAGCCACCGCGAAGAATATCGGACACGTCACGCAGGTCATCGGCTCGACGTTTGACGTCGAGTTCTCCGAAGAGACCCTGCCTGACATCTACAACGCCGTCCGTGCCGAGCAGGACTTCAAGGGCGTGAAGGTCAACGTCGTCGGCGAGGTGCAGCAGCACCTGGGCGGCGGACGTGTCCGTTGCGTCGCTCTCGGTTCGACCGACGGCATGGTCCGCGGGATGGAAGTGGTCGACACCGGTGCTCCCGTTTCGGTGCCGGTCGGCAAGGAAACGCTCGGTCGCGTCTTCAACCTGCTGGGCGACCCGATCGATGGTCGTGGAGACGTCGGTGCGGAAGAACGCTGGCCGATTCACCGCGATCCGCCGAAGCTCGAAGATCTCTCCTCGAAGACCGAAGTGTTCGAGACCGGCATCAAGGTGGTCGACCTGCTGACCCCCTTCGTTCGTGGTGGTAAGGCGGGACTGTTCGGTGGAGCCGGTCTGGGCAAGACCGTGATTCTGACCGAGCTGATTGCCCGTATCGCCCGCGAGCACGGTGGTTACTCGGTGTTTGCGGGCGTGGGTGAGCGGACCCGCGAAGGGAACGACCTGTGGCTCGAAATGCAGGAGACGCAGATCGGTGACACGGGACGTTCCGTCATCGAGCAGACCTGCATGGTGTTCGGTCAGATGAACGAGCCGCCGGGAGCCCGCCTGCGTGTGGCTCTCTCCGGCCTGACGATGGCCGAGTGGTTCCGCGAAGCAACCGGAACGGACACGCTGCTGTTCATCGACAACATCTTCCGGTTCTCTCAGGCCGGTTCGGAAGTGTCCGCCCTGCTTGGCCGGATGCCGTCCGCCGTGGGGTATCAGCCGACCCTCGGTACCGAGCTGGGACAGCTGCAGGAGCGGATCACGTCGACGAAGCGGGGAGCCATTACCTCGGTGCAGGCCGTGTACGTGCCTGCGGACGACCCGACCGACCCGGCCCCTGCGACCGCGTTCAGCCACCTGGATGCGTTCATCTACCTCGAACGCCGGATCGCGGAGAAGGGGATTTACCCGGCCATCGATCCGCTGGCCTCGTCGTCGCGAATTCTGGACCCGCAGTATGTGGGTGAGCGGCACTACGCCGTGGCCCGCCGCACGCAGCAGATTCTGCAGCGGTATCGCGAACTGCAGGACATCATCGCGATTCTGGGTGTCGAAGAACTGAGCGAGGAAGACAAGCTGGTCGTGCATCGTGCCCGCCGCATCGAACGCTTCCTGTCGCAGCCGTTCTACGTCGCCGAGGTGTTCACCGGGAAGTCCGGTAAGTTCACCTCGCTGGAAGAGACGATTCAGTCGTTCGAAGAGATCTGCGACGGCAAGTGGGATCACCTGCCGGAAGGTGCCTTCATGTACGTCGGTGGAGTCGAAGAAGCCGCCGAGCAGGCCCGCAAGATGGCCGAAGAAGACTGACGTGCCGATCGGGCAGCGGGAGCCTGGCAGTCGTGGCCGGCTCCCGTGTCTGGTGCATCGTCCGTGTCCGGCTCCGCGAGTCGGACCCCGTTGACTGGTGATTTCCGATGATTGCAGCCACCGAACTCCGCCTTGTCCTGGTTACGCCCGAGACGACTCTGCTCGATGAGTCGGTCCGCTCGGTCACGTTCCCGCTGTTCGACGGCCAGATGGGCGTGCTGCCCGGCCATACCCCGATGGTGGGGCGGCTGGGCGCAGGCGAACTGAAGTTCGAGGGGAGCAGCGGCCAGGGCAGCTTCTTCATCGACGGCGGATTCGTGCAGATCAAGGGAGCCGTCATCTCCATCCTCACGCATCGGGCCACCGGTGCCGAGGAGATCGATCTCGAAGAAGCCGAGAAAGCCCTCGTCGAGGTTCAGCAGCAGATTCCGATCGGCGACGAGGCGATCGAAGCGAAACTGGCCGAGTTGGATCGGGCCCGCCGCCTCAGGGACATCGGTCGCCGGCGGAGTTAGGCCTTCGCAACGGATAGGCAACCCGGCGGTCACCCGCCGCCGGCTGTCGGCCGGGGGCGGCCGGCAGGCCGGTCAAACCGTGCGAAGTGCAAAAACTGCTCAGATTCTGTGGTCTGCCTGACCGGTCTGCGCCGAAGATAGAGGCGTGACCAGGTGTCCTGCCGGGGTGCGTATTGCGCTTCTCTGTTTGGCAGGGACCCGTTTCGGAGTCCTCACGGAAGTGGACCAGGCCCCATGCCTCACTCAGAATCCGCCGCCAGGGCCGGCGTGCCTGCTCATCCCGAATCGGCCAGCCAACGGACGGACGTCGTCTGCTTTGTCGTCCGACGTGGCCGGACCCGCTTTCCTCAACGACCACTGACCGGCGAACGATTTCTGATCGGTTCCGGCAGCAACTGTCAGCTGCAGCTGGGCGGTGGCGAGATCCCCATGCTGCACAGCGTGGTGGTTCGCGATGAAGAGGGCCTCTGGATTGAAGCCCTGGTCCCGACGCCCCAACTGTCGATCAATGGCGTCAATACCCGTGCCGGCCGACTCGGAGTGGGGGACGTCATCGCCATCGGTCCATTCGAATTCAGCATCCAGGCGGCCAGCATCGTGGGTGATTCGACCGAAACACGGACGGACGAGCAACCGACCGTTCCTGACAAGCCGCCTGCGGCGATGACCGCCGCGGAACTGGTGGATGCCATCGCCGACGACGTGTCGGAAGTTGAAAGCTGGGAAGAGGATCGGCGTGCTGGCGCGGCGGCGATGCTGGAGGCGGCCAAGGCGGCCGAATCCTCCGCAGCCGGTCCGGATGAGCCTGCGTCCATTCCCGTCACCGAACCGCTGGCTGCACCGCCGAACGAGCGGTTCCCGGCCGACCTGGCGCGTCGTGCCGCGGCACTGATGGCCGCCCAGAACCAGCTGGCGGAGATGCTGCAGACGCTTTCGGATCAGCTTCGTGATCTGGACTCTCCGGACGACGACCAGGAACTGCGTGTGAGTGCCTGACCGGCGGTTGAACGATCCTGCGGGCGACGTGGCGAGTCAACCATCTGCCGCGGTCGTCAGTCTCTGATCCACGGTTGCGACCGGCACCGTCGGCGTTGCTGGCGCATCCCTCAGGGAGATGCTGCGAGCCTGCCCGAAGATGGCTGATCGGGGCGGGGACGGTCTGGCGTAGGGTGCATCCTGTCCGATAGACAGGAATTGTGGATGCGGCGCCTCTGCGGGTCGGGGAGCGATCGTGCTTGACGACGCGCCGGGCGTGGTTAGACTCGGGGATGCGGTCCGGTCGGACCGTTCAGTCGGGACAGGCGAGTCGCCGCATTTCGCGCTGCAATTCCCAATCCGCTTTCGAAAAGACTTGCTCCGGCACTGCGTGAGAGGTTGAAGTCGGCGCACGTTCCATACGAAACTGATACACAGAGACGAATCAACATCTCCGGCGGTGTGTTGCGGATCGGATGGAACCGTGAGCCGCACGGTTCCCGCCGTAGGACGAGCGAAACGCAGCAGAAGGAAGTTCCATGTCTTCGAACAAGCCGACCGCGGTCCACTTCACCCTGGTCTTCTCGGTGATGCTGTGTTTGATTCTGGGTGTCGTCGCGTACCTGTACGCGAAAGAGTATTCGACCCAGGTCGTGAAGGCGAAGGAAGCTCAGGACGCCGCGACGGCTTCTGACCAGGCCCTCAGCCGGCTCAACGCGGCCGTCGAAGAACTCAAGACGGTGCTCGGATACAACTACGAGGACCTCGGCCTGGCCGATCCGCCGCCGGCGAACACCGTTCTCGGTGAGCTGAACAAGGACCTCCAGGGCCTGGGACGGGATCTCCAGCAGTCGACCGTCAAGGCGACGCTCGAGTCGCTGCGGACCTCCCTCGATGCCGCCAACGACGAGATCGCCAGCCTCAAGGCCGACAAGCAGGCCGAAGAGGCCCGCATGCTGGCCCTGCGGTCGAACTACCAGAGCATGGTGGATCAGGCGGAAGGTTCGGCCCGCGGATCGGAAACGCAGCTGCAGCAGCTGATCTCCCAGCGGGACGAAATGCTCGCCCAGAAGGATGACGAGATCACCGTACTGCGAAACGACTTCCGCCGCGAGCAGGTCGAAAAGGAAACGGTCCGCGACGACTTCGCCAAGTACCGTCGCGAGACCGAAGAAAAGATGACGCGGCTGTCGCAGCAGATCGACTTCCTCGGCCGTCAGCTGGATGAAGTCACCAAGGTCAGCTTCGAACGGCCGGACGGCACCATCGTTCGCGTCAACAACACGACCAACACGGTCTGGATCAGCCTCGGCTCGGCCGACAATCTGCGTGAGCAGGTGACCTTCAGCGTCTATTCGAAGGACAACAACGGCTACGGTCGCGAGCAGGAAGACATCAAGGCGAAGATCGAAGTCACCCGCGTCTTCGGTCCGCACCTGAGCGAAGCCAAGATTCTCGAAGACGACCTGTTCCGCCCGATCGTCGAAGGCGATCCGATCTACTCGCCGCTCTGGTCGGCCGGCCGGCAGGAATACTTCGCCTTCGTCGGCTCGATCGATCTTGATGGCGACGGACGCAGCGACCGCCAGGCGATGGAAGAGATCATCGCGAACGCCGGCGGCATGGTCGACCTGCAGGTGACCGACGAGGGACTGCGGGTTCCCGCCGACGCCCAGATTTCCGAGCGGACCAAGTTCCTGGTTGTCGGTGACATCGCCGACCCGTCCGACTTCCCGGGGCGTGCCGAAGAAGCCGAACAGGCCCGCCGGGTCATGGCCGAGCACAAGTCGCTGATCGAAGAAGCCCGCCTGTTCGGTGTGCGGGTTGTCAGTCTGAACGACTTCCTGGCCTACATCGGCTACAAGCCGCAGCAGCGACTGTTCCAGCCTGGTCAGGATCGGCCGTACAACCTTCGCCACGGGGCCCGCAGCACGGCGACGACCGAGCGGCCCGGTGCCGAGCGTTCCTCCTCCGGCGTCACCTCGGAACTGTTCCGTCGCGGACGGACCGGCCAGAAGACGTCGAGCGGTCAGACCAGCGGACGGTACGGTCAGTAGACCGACAACCGGTTCAGTGAAATCGAACAGGGGCTGGCGTCAGGGGTCTGGCGACCGGCCCCTGTTTTTTTGCGCGCGATGGTAGGCCCAGCGTGTAGGGCCGACTATTGCCGGCCGACCCTCAATCGCGTCCTGGCGAGCCCGGAGCGTGAGCTCCGGGGTGAACCCGTGGCCTGTTGCTTATGCCCCCGATCCTCACGCCGTCCCGTCACTCGCCCGCGTTCGCGGTCCCCGCCGCCAGAGCGGCGGACTCGGACATCAGGTCCGCTTCGAGTGCTTCGACCTTCGCCCGCAGCTGGTCGATCTCCTGTTCTTTTTCCCGCAGCTGGTTTCGCAGCCGCTCCAGCCGCTGTTCGGGATCAGAACGCAGAACCCGGTCGATCACCTCCATCAGCAGCAGGGCCCGCCACAGCTTCATCGCCGCCCCGCGAAGGCGGAAGATTCGGGCCGTCCGCGGCAGCTTCGAAAGCGTCGACGAGACCACCTTCAGCCGGGTGATCCGTCCCAGTCGGGCTGCACGCAGAAACGCAATCAGCGGCAGGCAGATGATCGCGATGTCGAGCCAGTGTTCCTTCGCGTAGACCACCTTCTTGTCCACGATCGAGATCATGACGAGGAACTCGAGCGTGAAGGCGAACCAGACGACGATCTCGGCCACCTGCAGCACCAGGGCCAGCAGCGGATGCGACTCCATCTGCTCGGTCAGCAGCAGGCTGGCAATCAGCAGCGGAAGCACGAGCAGCGCCACGCCCAGCATCGGCAGGCTCAGGCTGCGATGGACGCGGTCCCGCAGCGTTTCGTCCGGCACCGCCCAGCCGAGGAACGGCAGCCACAGATGCCGCCCGGTCGCGTGGTCGCGACAGCCGATCCGCAGCGGAGGAAGCAGTCCGCAGAGGAGCACGTTCCACCGTCGCCGGCTGGTCCGCCACTGCATGGCCGCTTCGACTGCGAAGAGCGGATACATTGCGATCAGTCCCCAGCCGCTGACGGAGGCGATCGCGTCGAAGCGTCCCTGCGGATCCTGCACCATGTGGACGTAGGTGCCACACAGCAGCAGAAACAGGCAACTCGCGACAAACATCGGCCCGGCCAGCATGCCGTCGAGCCGGGCTGGCGTCGGGGATGTCTCGGGATGTTGGTTGGGAGTGTTCATCGACGCAACGTGTGTGGGAATGGTCTCCGGGCAGGGATTCCGCCGGGGCTCTGCTGACTGTATCGGTGATTCGTCGTGGGCGGACAAAGTGAAAACGCGCCAACCGGGCCTGTCTTCCGTCCGGAATTCTGGGTGAGGCGTTTCGATGCGGGCCCGTTCTTCACAAACGGCCGGATCCGTCGCGGGGATCACGGCATTGGCATCAAACCGTGGGGAAGTGCATCGGCATGCGACAGAGAGACTTCGGTGGAGGGAGCGCGGCGGCAATCGACGAACACGTAGCTGTTCAGCGTCCGTTGCAGGGGATAGCATGCGGTTTCGGGGCGTGCTGCACCGTCCGCTCCTTCGCTGAACGCCAACTGCACTGTACAGGAGTTCCGCTCTCATGTCGTCGCTCTCCTACAAGGACGCCGGGGTCGACCTCGACCAGTATGCCGAGGCCATGGACCGCCTCCCCGCCCTGATGCGACAGACACACTCGGCCCGGGTGCTGCCACTGGCCGGTGGTTTTGCCGGCCTGTTCCAGCTTCAGGGAGCCGGACACGGCTACGAGGATCCGGTCCTCGTGTCGGGCACCGACGGCGTCGGCACCAAGCTGAAGGTGGCGATTCATGCGAAGCGGTTCGACACGGTCGGCATCGATCTGGTGGCGATGTGCGTCAACGACTGCCTCTGTCTGGGGGCCGAGCCGCTCTTCTTCCTCGACTACCTCGCCCTGGACCGGGACGATCCCGAGCGGATCGCCGCTCTGGTCAAGGGGGTCACCGACGGCTGCCTGCAGGCCGGTGCCGCGCTGCTGGGAGGCGAAACGGCCATCATGCCGGGCGTGTACTCCGAAGGTGAGTTCGACATGGCCGGCTTCTGCGTCGGCGTGGTCGAGAAGAAGGAGATCCTGGACGGTTCTCAGGTCTTGCCCGGGGACGTGCTGCTGGGGATTCCTTCCAGCGGTCTGCACTCCAACGGCTACAGCCTGGTGCGGAAGATCGTCTTCGACCATGCCGGGCTGTCCGTTGACGACAAGGTGGAAGGACTCGACGGGACGGTCGGCGATGTCCTGCTGACGCCGACGCGAATCTATGCGGACGTTGTCTCGACGATTCGGAAGGATGCGACGCTTCGCAACCAGGTGACGGCGATCGCGCACATCACCGGCGGCGGACTGGCAGAGAACCTGGGCCGGGTCATGCCGGACGACGTTCGCGCCCGCATTCAGCTCGGTTCGTGGAAGGTGCCGGCGGTGTTCAACTGGCTGGCCGGACTGGGGAATGTCGCGGACGACGAGATGCTCCGCGTCTTCAATATGGGAATCGGGCTGGTGCTGACAGTTCGCCCCGATGCCGTCGACGCGGTTCGACAGGCCGTTGGTGAAGAGGCGGTCGTTCTGGGGCAGGCGGTTGCAGGCGAGTCGGGGGCGGAATACGTGCCGGAGTGAACTGCCGGCAAAACCGGGTTTCGCATGACGCGATTCTGGCGTCAATCGTGGTTCTGAATGCGGGAACAACCTGTTAAGGCGGGCGCGTGCGGTCACGTCCATCTTGAGGTTTTGTTGCCGATGCGGAATAATTCCGGCACCACGTCGGTCAGGACGATCGCGCCCACACGAATTCTGCGGAGCACGGAATGATCGTGGAATCCGGGGATCTGTCCCCCAAGCTGTACGTTCTCGACACCAACGTGATTCTGCACGACTCGTCGTGCATACAGAATTTCAAGGAGAACGACCTCGCGATTCCCATCACCGTCCTCGAAGAACTCGACAAGTTCAAGAAGGGCAACAGCGAGATCAACTTCCATGCCCGGGAGTTCCTGCGGCAGCTTGATGACCTCACCGGTGATGTCCTCGCCGAGACCGGTGCACCGCTGGGGGAAGGGCTTGGTTCCATCCGGGTGGTGCTTGGCAACGATATGGATTCGCGGCTGAGGTCCGCATTCCTGCATGACTCGCCCGACCATCGCATTCTCAGTGCGGCACTGCTGCTGCAACGTCGGAATCCGACGGCCCGGGTGGTGCTTGTTTCCAAGGACTCCAACCTGCGTCTGAAGGCGAAGTCGTTCAGCCTGCCTGCGCAGGACTACAATACCGACAAGGCCGAGAGCTTCGACGCGCTGTATACCGGTCGCCGGATGCTCACCGAGATGCCCGGCGAGCTGATCGACCGCTTCTACGACAACGACGGCCAGGTTCCGCTGGAGATGGTGCCGCAGGCCGGCGATGCGATTCCCAACGAGAACTTCGTTCTCAAGAACGGTTCGAAGTCGGCGCTGGCGACGTACCGGTCGGCTCAGCAGACGCTCGCCCGCGTTTCGAAGGCGACGGCATACGGCATCACGCCCCGCAATGCCGAGCAGGCGTTCGCGTTGACCGCGTTGATGGACGACGACATCAAGCTGGTGTCGCTGACCGGCAAGCCGGGTTCGGGAAAGACGATTCTGGCGCTCGCTGCCGCTCTCGAATGCCGGTCGCGTTATCGCCAGATTCTCCTCAGCCGACCGACCGTGCCGCTGAGCAATCGCGACCTCGGCTTTCTTCCCGGCGACGTGGCGGCGAAGCTCGATCCATACATGCAGCCTCTGTTCGACAACCTGTCGGTCATTCGTCAGGAGGCGGGGGATGGGGATCGGGCCAACAGGATTCAGGAGATGCTCGAGCTGCAGAAGCTGGAGATCACGCCGCTGGCCTACATTCGCGGCCGCAGCCTGCAGCGGGTGTTCTTCATTGTGGATGAAGCGCAGAACCTGACGCCGCACGAGATCAAGACGATCATCACCCGCTCGGGCGAGGGGACGAAGATCGTGTTTACCGGTGACATCCGGCAGATCGATCACCCGTGGCTCGACTCGCTGTCGAACGGGTTGACGTACCTGATCAACCGCATGAAGGGGCAGCCGATCTACGCCCACATCACGCTCGAGAAGAGCGAGCGTTCGCCCCTGGCCGAACTGGCGGCGGACCTGCTGTAACCGGGTGGCCGGGGCACAGGTTGCACGTCTGGTGGTGCGGACGGCGTCCATGCAGGCGTGACGTGCGATTGGGGAAGAGACGTCACGGCCCCGGAACAGGCCGGCTGTTGCCTGCCGGCGAGGTGATGTCGGGCAGACTCTGCCTGCCGGAGCATGTAGGGTGCCGTCGCCGGAGGCGACGCACCAAACGCAGCCAGATCGCGCGTGAGTTGCGGGGGGTGCGTCACGGGCCGATCAGTGTGCGCCCCGCTACCTGCTGTGGACGGTCTTGTGCTGGCCTGCCGTGACACACCCTGTGCGCCTGGGAGCCTCGTGTCGCTGCGCGACCCCGGTTGGCGAGCAACCGGGGCGACCCGTTGAACCCGGCCCGTGGTCATTCGAGTCTCGAGCCTGTTCGACCACGCCCATCACTCCGCTTCGCTCCGTTCTGGGGCGTGCCACCCGGCCGGAACCCGTCCCGGCGAGCCCGGAGCGTGAGCTCCGGGGTGAACCCGTTGCCTGTTGCTTATGCCCCCGAGCTGACACTCGGGGCTCGCCAGTGGTGTCGCGACGCGGTGCTGGGACCAGTCCCAGCCTACCCGCTGAATGCCGGTGCGGGGTGGCATGCTCGCCCTGAAAGGCGAGCATGGACCGTCGCTCTCTCAGTCCACAACATCCGCAGGCGGGGCAGGGCGGTTGGGACGATTCGGATCGGGCGGCGTCGGCTTGGGCGGTTCCCGACCGGCACAGGTGGTTTTCAGATCGGCACCCAGGCCGATCCAGTACTCGCTGTTCTCCGCATAGGGGACCCAGCCGGCAGAAAAACCGTGGCCCGCTGCAACATTGCGGGCAGCCAGGTACGTCTCGAATCCATCGCTGAAGACCCGGAAGTCGATGTAATGCTGCCGGGGATTCAGCTTCCTCAGCCACTGGTTGAACAGCGAATTGCTGCGGGTGAGCACATCGGTCCGGTCTCCGACATCTTCTCTCGGGAAAACGGCCAGCCGGGGCTTGGCATCGCCGGCAATACGGATCTTCAGCTGCACGTAGCGGTCGCCAACAAACCGGTTCTCGAACAGCATTGCCAGCTTGTCGCAGTCGATGCGGCCATCGCGGATAAGCGTACGCTGCGCGGGGCGAATCACCTCCTGGGCTTCCCGCTGCAGTGCCGTCGTATTGAGCGGGACAATGCGGCCCTTGCTGCAGATGAAGACGACCGGCTTGGCACCCTTGGGAGCCGGGCGGGGATCGGGCAGATTGACAATGCGGGCATCCTGGTCGGGGCCCTTCGCCGGCGTCTCGGCCAGTCGTGCCTTGAGGCTGGCAATCATCTCCTGCTGTTCACGGACGCGTCGTTCGAGTTCCTCGACCTTCGGCTTGCGTTCGTCGACTTCCTTCTTGAGGACTTCAGGATCGATCTGCGAGGAACTGAGCTTCTCGAGTTCCTTCCTGAGCTGTTCGAGAAGTTCTTCCTGCTGGTCGAGGCGGGCCTGCTGGGTGGGGAGTTCCGGTTCGAGTTCCTTCCACTCGGCACGCTGCTGTTCGAGCAGAGCCTTGAGGTCTTCCGACTCGGCCAGGGCGGCCTGGTACTGTTCTTCGCTGATCTCCTCGACGAAGCCCTTGATGCGCTCGACGGCTTCGCCAACGCCGACCTGCGTGACGATCAGCATGATGATCAGGATGCCGACGACGTTGGTCATCGTGTCCAGCAGCGAGTCGAGGCTGGCGCCGTCGGATCCGGATTTTCTGCGTCTGGCCATGGATTCAGCGCCGGAAGATGCTCAGGTCGATATCCCCCTGGGTGGGGACGGGGAGCTTGCCGTTGCGGCAGTAACCGTTGGGCCCGTAGTGCGAACGGGCGACGTTGCGGGCGGTGTTGTAGGTGCCGACCGCATCGGGGCGGATGAGGAACACGATCTGTCCCTTCGGCTTTGCGGAGACCCGCTCGAGAAGCTTGCGGAATTCGCCGTCCTCCTTGGCGATGTCGCCGCGAAGGATCCGCTGCGGCTCGTCGCCTTCGTGGACGGCCAGGCCGGTGGCGGTGCATTCGACGAAGGTGGGATCGATGTCGACGCCGCTGCCTCCCGGGCGGATCTGGACGACCGCTTCTTCCGGGCCGGCGTTCCGTTTGCGGATCTCTTCCTTAAGTTCCGCAATGACCCGGTCGAGGTTCTCCGCCTCGGGGGCCAGTTCGGCGAGCCGCTTGCGGAGCCGGTTCGATTCGGCAAGCAGCTTCGCATAGGCACTGGCCGAGTCGGAGCGGCCCAGCATTTCCTGCTGCTTCGATTCGAGAGTCTCGGCTTCCTCGAGGGCGGCGGCAAGCTGTTTACGGAGCTGTTCGGCTTCGGCGAGGAGACGGCGGAGGTTCTCCAGTTCGGTGCGGTCCTGTTCGTTGGCCGCCTGGATCTCGGCATAGTCTTCGTAGCGGGTGACGACATCGTCGGTCTGTTCGCGGTCCATCTGCCCCAGTGCCAGTGCCGTAATCATTAGCGTCAATACGCCGATCAGGCAGGCAAGGATGCTCAGGAACGGGAACAGCGAGACGGCTTCGCCATCATCGGAGCGGCGTCTGGCCATGGCGTGGCTCCTTAGTGTCCGTTCCGGCGACCGAACAGGCTCCAGCCGGAGCGGGCCGGCTGAGCGGTGGTCTGAATGACGACCTGCTTCTCGCCAAGCTGCCCCAGCACATCGTTGAGGGAATCAACGCCCGTTTCGAGTGCCTTGAAGTATCCGTGGAGCGATTCGGCGGCGTTCTGCATGGAGGCGTTCAGGCCCTCCTGGGCGTTGCCGGTCGTCTGGGCGAGCGTCTGCATGGTCTCGGTCTGCTTGACGGAGAGTTCCTGCAGCCGTTCGCTCAGGCCATTGAGGGCGTTCATGGTCTGCTGCATCTGCTTGAGCGTTTGCTGATGCCTCTGCTGCAGCTGCTCGTCCGCCTTGCTCCACCGCTGGGCCATCTGCTGGCCGAGGGAATCGCCCATCGCCTCGAGTTTCTTCGACCAGGTTTTCAGTTCGGCATGGTGTGGAGCCAGTGCCGCATCGATTGCCGCCTGCAGGGCCTTGGGGTCGACGCCGGCGGCAGCAGGGACATCGCGGTTGCCGTCCTTGAGTCGCTTGAGCAGGTTCTCGTTGCAGTATTCGTCGACGCCGTTGAGGAGGTCGTCTTCGGCCTTCTGCATGGCGGTGGTGGGGAACATCACCATGATGCTGAAGACGAGCGCGACGAGTGTGGTGTCAAACGCGGTGGACAGTCCGCCGGTCACGCTGTTGAGCGATTCCTTGAGGGCGTCCATGTCGGCAGACGAGTTGAGCGAACCGGAGAAGCCCCCGACCGCGCTACTGATGCCGATGACCGTTCCGATGAAACCCAGGATCGGGATGGCCCAGATGAACACTTTCAGCAGTGTGTAGCTGGAGGCGACGGAGTTGGCGTCGATGTCGGACTGCGAAGCGAGTCGGGCGGCGACCTCACTGTTGCTGCGGAGCACGCGGAAGTGTTCCAGTCCCCGCAGCACGCGATTGATCAGGAAGCTCTCGCCGTGACGGACCGGCAGGCCGCGGATATGGCGGACGAACTGGTTGACCGTCTTGACGGTGATGTCCTTGGAGATCTCGTTGGGGAGCAGGTCGAAGAGCATCGAGTCCTTCTGGACGGCGAGCTTGCGGGACTTGAGGAACAGGATGGCGATCGACCAGCCGAGCAGGAACACCATCACGAACTGGACCCAGCCCCGTTCGAGAAAGAGCTGGCCGATCCAGGTGCTCTGGAGCAGGAACATGACCGCGTAGAAGGCGACGAACAGCCCGAAGCCGATTCCTGCGCCGGCGACCATGCTGACCTGTGTGGCGTCGGCGTAGTCATGTCTGGCGGCACCGTCGGCGGCCGGAGGTGTGCTGCCGCGACTCCCCGCGGTGGATGTGCCCCGTGCAGGCGTCTCGTCGACGTTGATCTGGAAGGGGAGTCCGTCGCCTGTTCCGCTCGGTGTTTCGAGGACCTGTGCGTGGTGGCAGTAGGGACAGCGGACCTTGCTGCCGACGTTCTCCTCGCGGACTTTGAGCTTCTTCTGGCACTTGGAACAGACGAATTCGAGATACATCGGCGGGCGTCTTTCCGGTGGCGTCATTCCGGGGCGGGGCAGCGGGTGGAACCGGCAGATCCGGTTGCGAAAGAGACTGCCGGGTGACGCGGCGATGGCAGCACTCTCTATTGAGAGTATCGCTCGCAGAACGGGATTGGCAACTCACGGCAGGGCACCGGCAGGGCATGCCGGGGATGGATTCCGCGGAAATCTGCGGGTTCCTGCTGTTGACCGGGCGCGGTTTCCTCCGTTTCACACGGCATGCCTGCGTCGATACGCCTGCACGAAAGCGTCTCATTTCGAACGGCGAAGTCGTGCGAAGTCATGCGTTCCCGGGGGAAGGTGTGTCTTTTCGAGGCACTGCTGCTGCGGCTCAGATCGTGTGTTAAGACCGCCGGGTTGCCCCGGAGAATTCCCGCATTTCACGCGGCGGGGGCTTGTGCAAAGTCAGAATTGATGTGTTATCATTTGACTGATCTCTGCGAGAGGGCCTGCCGAATTCCAAGGATTCGTGCGGAGAATTCTCTCTCGGAGCCAGCCAGAATCTCTCACCACCCGGATCTCGACGAGATCCGCACCCTCCGGACTGAACACACCCCTGTTCCCTCCCGAGTCAGAGTTGATCCCTGCTGTTGGCGGGCCTGATCTCGTTTTCAATTGATATTTTGTCCAGCCACGTGTCCGTGGACCAGGTCCGGTGCGCTCGAACGTACGGGTACGTGCTGACGCTCTCTCTCTCGAAATTGCTGAAGGTCCGTCTGATGAAGAGTTTTCGGAAGCGTGGGTTCACGCTGATTGAACTCCTGGTGGTGATCGCGATCATCGCGATCCTCATCGCACTGCTGCTGCCCGCCGTGCAGCAGGCACGGGAAGCGGCCCGCCGCAGCCAGTGCAAGAACAACCTCAAACAGTTCGGTCTGGCGCTGCACAACTACCACGACACGCACGGCGTCTTCCCGCAGGCGACGTTCGGTTCGATGTACGATTCCGGTGCGGGAACCAATGCGTGGCGCGGCTTCAGTGCCCACACCATGCTGCTGCCGTTCCTCGACCAGGCTCCGCTGTACAATCAGATCAATCTGAACGTGATGTACAGCGACAACAACACCGCCAACAACGATCCGACGAACCTGGTGCTCAGCCGCACGAAGATTCCGGCGTTCATCTGTCCGTCCGATTCGCGGTGGCGGGGGGCCGAGGCCGGCAACAACTACGTCGTTTCGGCCGGTCCGGCGACGTTCTGGCAGCGTCCGCAGTCACAGTCGATCGGCATGTTCAACAACGAGGCGACGATCGGCTTTCGTGACCTGCTTGATGGCTCTTCGAACACGATCGCCGCGTCTGAGGGGATCAAGGGAGACAACGACGGTTCGAGCTTCCGCGTGGAGAGCGATCTGGTCCGGGGGATTTCGATTGGCTTCGCCGACGTTCGTCCCAGCCGGGCCGACCTGGATGCCTACGGGCAGTCCTGCCTGGCGTCGTCGAGCAACCATCACTCGCACGAGCATCGTGAGTGGATGAACGGTATCGGAGGCCAGACGGTCTTCAATACGCTCAATACCCCGAACTCTCCCAATCCCGACTGCCACGAGTGCACCGGCTGCAGCTGGTATGACAGCCGCGGCGTCTGGACGGCCCGCAGCCGGCACACCGGTGGTGTGCACACCCTCATGGGAGATGGTGCGGTCCGGTTCGTCAGTGAGAACATCGACTTCGACAACTGGCACCGTCTCGGCCACATCGCCGATGGCGAGCCGATTGGCGAGTTCTGATTGCCGTTCGCGGCAGCACGAGCATTCGTTCGATACGACTGCAGCCGGGTCCGCACCTGGCTGTAGTCGTTTCTCCGTTCCGGCCGGTTGGGCGACTGTCGCTCAGCGGGTCGGTGCCGATGAGGGACGCGTCCGGTGACGGTGTGTGTCCCTGGCTGATACGGAATCTGAGCTGTGGCCACCAGGCCGCGCTGATCTGGCTGTGCGGGGCCTTCGCCTGTGCCGCAGTCCCGTCCTTCAGTGTGATTGCATTTTCTGCAGGACTGCGGGCAAGCATTGTTCCCGACAGATGTGCACGTTGATTGCGGAGCCAACGCTCTGACGCCGGGCGTCCTGGCTGTGGCCGCGACCGATACGGCGCGGCTGCGTGCACGGAGCGGCATGTGGTCTTCCGGGCCACGGTCGCAGGTGTCGACATCCTGTTCTGTTTGTCATTTGTTCCATTTCACAGGGAGTCTGTCATGACAACGTCCATTCGGAAGAGACACGGTTTCACGCTCATTGAGCTGCTCGTGGTGATTGCGATCATCGCGATCCTCATCGCACTGCTGCTGCCCGCTGTGCAGCAGGCCCGCGAAGCGGCACGGCGCAGCCAGTGCAAGAACAATCTCAAGCAGATTGGTCTGGCACTGCACAACTACCATGACGTGTACGGAAGCTTCCCGCCCGGGTACATCGACCAGCGCGGCGCCCCCGGCGGTATCCCGGATAACGACGGTCACTGGGCGTGGACGGCGATGATCCTGCCGCAGCTCGACCAGGCTCCGCTGTACAACCTGCTGGAGGTTGGTTCGCTGACCGCGACGCAGGCGATCACGGCGCACCAGGCCGAGATGCAGCGGAAGTACACGGCGTTCCGCTGTCCGTCCGATGTCGGTCCCGACACCCACGATTCGGCCGTCGAACCGGGGTATGCGATCGAGAACACGGCGAACTCCAACCTCGGACTGTCGCTGACCAACTACATCGCGTCCAACAACACCGCGCTGGTGCGTCAGCGTCAGGCCAGCGATCCGACGAACGGCGTCTCCGGAGCCATCGGAGCGTTCTTCCGTGACAGCAGGGTGGGCATGAGTGACATCCTCGACGGCAGCAGCAACACGATTCTCGTCGGAGAACGTGGCTGGCGGCTGGGTGGCGTGCGGATGTCGGCCGGTACGCTGCTGGTCGTGCGGGATGCCAACGGCAATGGTCCGTCGGCACAGGATGCCAGCGTCGCCCACAACCAGGGGCTGCTGACGATTGCCGGCAGTGTCCGCTGGCCGATCAACCCCGTGATCACCTCCCCGAACACCGAGCAGTCCCAGTCCTTCAGCAGTCTGCATGAAGGGGGCATTCAGGTGCTGCTGGGAGATGGTTCGGTCCGGTTCCTCAGCGAGAACATCGACCTTCGCAACGAGTTCGTCGGTTCGGCCTGGCCGGTCGACAGTGTGCTCGAATCGCTTGTGGGCATCGCCGACAACACGGTCGTGGGCGAATTCTGAGTCAGACGGTGCCGATTGGCAGGGAGCGGTGAGTCCGCTCCGGTTGCGGGACACGGCCCCTGCTGCACTTCACGCGTTTGACTTGATTCAACAGAGACAGAGAAACGAGGTCATGACCAATCTGACACAGTGCCGGGCATGGCTCCTGGTGACGGGCCTGCTGCTGATCGGTGTGGGGTGTTCGGGAAGTTCGGATGCGCCGGATCTCGGCCGCGTCAGCGGAACGGTGACGCTCAACGGCGAACCGCTCGCGGACGCAACGGTCGTGTTCGTTCCCGAGAGGGGACGCAGCTCGATCGCGGTTACCGACGCGTCGGGGCAGTATTCGCTGCAGTACACGAACGACAAGTCGGGGGCCATCATCGGCCAGCATACGGTCCGGATTACGACGGGCAAGGAAGGCTTCGAGGGCGAGGGGGGCGAGGGACGCCAGGCCCAGGCCGAACGTGTCCCTCCGCACTACAACACGGTCAGCGAGCTCAAGGAAGAGGTGACGTCGGGCAGCAACACGATCGATTTCGACCTGAAGTCGGATGGTGGGACCTACGCGACGTCCGGCGAAGGGGGAGCAACGGTCCCCGACGCGTGACCTGTCACGCCGAATGCCGGATCGGCAACGAAACTGAGTGACCGCCAGGGCGGCGACCGAAGCGATCGGTTGTCGCCCTTCTTACGTCCATGGGGCGTCGCACCTGTCCCGTGTGAGGGGGCGCGGCGGGTTCCCGATCATGGTGGGACTGGCATATAGTGGGATGACGGCGTCCTGCACGTGCGGACGTTGCTCATTCCTCGAGGCTGCACCGGTGCTACGGATGCTCGATCGTCGACTGCTCGTCCTGCTGCTTCTCCTTGTTCTGGCCACGGTGGCCCTGCTGTTTGTCCGGAGCCGGCAAGAAACGCAACGCTCAGCAGATGAACTGGTCACGGCTGCGGCGGAACAACTGTCGCAACGCCAGCTCGAGAAGGCGGCTGACCTCGCCCGGGCCGCTCTGGAAGAAGAGACCGACCATCCCCAGGCGCTGCTGATTGCCGGCGAAGTCGCCACCAGAACGCAACGCTACGAAGACGCGCTCGGCTACTATGCCCGCATTGCTCCGGATGCCGGCGAGGCATGGATGACGGGCCAGCTGGGGAGCGGCGAGATCCTGAGGACGGTTGGTCGGCTTTCCGAGGCGGAACGTGCGTTCGAGCAGGTGCTGTCTGTCGCGCCCGGACTGCCCCTGGCACACGAACGGCTGGCGCTGCTCAAGCGGATCACCGGACGTCCGCGTGCGGCACGCGTGCATCTGAAAGAACTGCTCGCCCGGGGGGCCTGGAATCCAGAGTATCTGGCCTGGCTCGCCAATCCCTTTCGTGTAGTCAGCCCGATTCCGTTCCTCGAACAGTCTCGCGCCGAAGCGCCTGTCGATCCGCTTCCGCTGCAGGGGCTGGCGTCGGTGGCGATGTCTCGCGGCGACTTTGCCGGTGCCCTGGAACATCTGCGGCAGGTGGTCGAGTCACGGCCGGAGTCGATCGAAGCGCAGGCGGCACTGGGGCGATGCCTGTGGGAGCTCGAAGCAACGGATCAGTTTGCCGACTGGTTCGACAGTCTGCCGAAGGCGGCCGAGTCGCATCCGGACATCTGGTTTGCGCTGGGGCTGATGGCCGGACGCAGGGAGGAGGCGCTCGCCTGTTTTGCCGAGGCGGCCCGGCAGGATCTCGAGTACCGTGCCGCCCTGCATCGCTTCGCGGTGGCCCTGCTGGAACAGCAGGGAACGGAGGCGGGGACGGAGCTGGCGATGCAGCGATCCGAACGTCTCGCCCGACTGGAGTCGGTCGTGGCGGCGATCCGTCCTGAAGAACCGAACCGCCAGGCCTGTGTTGAAGCGGGGGAGCTGCTGGTCGAACTGGCCCGGTTCGAAGAGGCGGTCGCCTGGTGGCGGATTGCCGGCGTCGAACCGGATGTCGATCGGGCCTCTGTCGAAGCGGCGTCTGAGGCGGCAGACTCGCTGCAGGAGCTTCTCACGACCGCCTCACGCAACCGTCCCGAATGGTCTGAGATCAGTACCTGGTTCCGGGATGCCAGTGCAGTCGATCCCGCGACGCTGGCTTCCACATCGATCCGGTTCGAGGATGAAGCGGCCGACCGCGGCATTACGTTCACATACTTCGAGAGTCCCGACCCGTCGACGGAAGGACGGCGGATGTTCGAGTTCACCGGTGGTGGTGTGGCGGCGCTGGATTATGACCGGGATGGCTGGCCGGACCTGTATTTCACCCAGGGGAGCGGATGGCCGCCGAATCCTGATCAGCGACGATGGCTCGATCGGCTCTATCGCAACACGGGAGAGGAACAGTTCGTCGAGGTCGCCGGTGCCGCGGGGATGTCTGAAGCCGGGTACAGCCAGGGCGTGGCCGCCGGGGATGTCAACAACGACGGGTTTCCGGATCTGTATGTGGCGAACTTCGGTCGCAACCGGTTGTTCATCAACAACGGTGATGGGACGTTTGGCGAACAGGAACTGCCGGCCGGTGATCGGGAGGCACTCTGGACGACGAGCTGCCTGATCGCCGATGTGAACGGCGACGGGCTGCCGGACCTCTACGACGTCAACTACGTCGCGGGGGACGATGTGGCGACGCGGATCTGCGAGACATCGGCCGGGCCGCGCGTCTGCACGCCGCAGGCGTTTCCCCCTGCCGGTGATCGGCTGCTGCTCAATCGCGGCGACGGTACGTTCGACGATGTCTCGGTCGAAGCCGGCATTCCCGACAGCGGGCGTGGCCTGGGCGTGGTGGCGTTCGACTTCGATGCGGACGGTGCGCTGGAACTGTTTATTGCGAACGATGCGATGCAGAACTTTCTGCTCGACAACGTCGCCGGGGCAGGGGAGACGCCCCGTTTTGAAGACGTCGCGCTGGTGTCGGGAATGGCGTATGGAAGTGACGGCGCAGCACAGGCCTGTATGGGGGTGGCATCGGCCGACTTTGACGAAGACGGGACGCCCGACCTGTTTGTGACCAACTACTTCAACGAGTCCAACACGCTGTATCTGCAGCAGTCACCGGGACTGGCGGTGGACCTGGCTGCCCCTGCCGGTCTGCGCGGTCCGAGTCTGGCCCAGCTGGGGTTCGGTACGCAGGCGATCGATGTCGATCTGGATGGTGACGAAGACCTGATCGTCACCAACGGGGATCTGGATGACTTCGCGCACGAAGGTCGTGCATTCCGGATGCGGCCACAGCTGTTCGTGAACGTCGGCGAGGGGCGGTTCGAGGAACTGCCGGAGTCACAGCAGAGCGGTTACTTCGGCGGCGCATTCCGTGGTCGTGGTCTGGCACGGCTCGACTGGAACCGGGATGGTCACGGCGACTTCGCGGTCAGCCATCTGGACGATCCGTCGGCACTTGTGACGAACCGGACGGCGAGCGGGAATCACTTTCTCGTGCTGCGGCTGGTGGGGACGCACCTGGGGCGTGATGCCGTCGGGGCACGTGTCACCGTCTCTCGGGGAGACCGGCAGCGGCGATACGATCTGACAGCCGGAGACGGGTACCAGTCGAGTAACGAGCGACAGCTGCTGATCGGGCTTGGGGAGAGTGATCAGCCGGTCGACGTCGAAGTGGTCTGGCCCGGCGGGCAGGTGCATTCCTTTGACGGGCTCAAGCCGGATGCCTGGTACACGATCGTTGAAGGCCAGAGTGATCCGGTCCAGCTCGCGGGGCGGAAACGAAAATGAGCACGGCCGCAGTTGACCGTGCTCATTGCATCGCTTTGCAGCGAAACGCTGCGGGTGTTTCGCCGCGAACGGGGGGCTGGGCCTGCGCCCGCCTCAGTCCGTCAGATCGAATTTCAGATCGGTAATTGCGTCATTGCCAACTTCTGCGGTGAACCCGGAGGTGGACCAGTCGGCGTACTTGGCGGGCAGGACATTCTCGGCTTCGGGTTCCGTCGACGCGTTGGGATCGTAGTTCGGATCGTCTTCGGACGGCTGGTCCCCGATGACGACCGGAACTTTTGAAATGCTGACCTGGTAGCTGCCGGGACGAACTCCGTCGGAGGCCTCGTACGTTCCCATTTCGAACCGGCCATCGGCATCGGTCCGGCCGTTGGCCCCGCTGCCGGTCAGCTCGGACGGCGTGAACGTAACCAGTGCTCCCTCAACGGGTTCGCCGTTGTAGGTGACCACTCCGGAGACGGGTGTGCGGTCGGGGCGGTCGTCAGCGGGTTCGCCTCCGGTGCATCCGATGGCCGTCACACACGTTACGAGGGCCAGGCTGAGAGTTTTCGCACAGCGGGCCAGACAGATCGAATTCAACATGTTTGTGAGCAATCCCGTGGCAAATGTGAGAGAGAGGTCTAGAAAGCGGTCAGCGGGTTCGAGATCGCTGCGCTCCGGACAGTGAGTTGCGAAAATGATCCTTACCGTCCCGCGCCAGGCTGTCAAGTTTCCGTGATTCCAGCGATTGTTGCCGCTGGGTTGAATTCGTCGAGTTCGCCTTCGTATGATCCTCTGCTCGCTTTGCTTCTCTTTCCGTGAACTCCGGCGCAATTCTTGCGGGATTCTCCTGCGTTCACGGTCAATCATCATCCACTCGTAACCCGGGCCATCGTCTGCGCAACAATTCTGTTGCGCCCGTTTCATTTCTCTCTGTTCTGCTCGAGGAAAGCTGGATGTCGAATTCTGGAAGACGTCAACGTAAGGGGTTCACGCTGATTGAACTCCTCGTCGTGATCGCGATCATCGCGATCCTCATCGCCCTGCTGCTGCCGGCCGTGCAACAGGCCCGCGAGGCAGCCCGGCGCACGCAGTGCAAAAACAACCTCAAGCAGCTCGGTCTGGCACTGCACAACTACCACGACGTGTACGGGATGTTTGTGCCGCGGAAGACCGGCACGAACTCGTGCAACAACGCTGTACCCGCCCGTGACAACTGCGGTCGTCTGAGCGGCTTCATGGGCCTGATGCCGTACATCGATCAGGCACCCCTGTACAACCTGGTCTCGGCCGGTGGTGGTACCGGCAACAAGCCGCCGGGTGGTCCCGAAGGCTGGGCCGGCTGGAACGAGTGGAACGTGACGATTCCGGCTGTTCTCTGTCCGTCGGACGGTCTTCAGGCCGATACGCGTCGGTCGAACAGCTACGTCTTCAACATCGGCGACTCGTCCCGCAACCCGCGTGATTCGCAGACCGTTCGTGGTCTGTTCGGCAACCGTCGCTGTGTCCGCATCCGTGACATCATCGATGGAACGAGTAATACGATCGCGATGAGCGAGCACGTGCGTGCGAACTTCGGTCAGGGAACGAACTCGCGGCGTCTGATCGTCGAGGGGATCGCCCTGGGGGCTTCCGGCCTCGACGCCGGCACGAACCCGGGTCAGTGCCTCACCTTCGTCACCGGCAACCGCTGGGCGCCGACTGCGAACGTCAAGGGCCGTCACGGCACGTCGCTGTGGGATGGCCAGGCTGAGCGGTGCGGCTTTACGACGATCGTTCCGCCGAACGGTCCTGCCTGTGCCCAGGGGACCAACAACAACGCCGACTCGACCCACGCGGTCCTGCCGCCGACCAGCCTGCACACCGGTGGTGTCCACGGTCTGATGGCGGACGGATCTGTGCGGTTCATCAGCGAGAACATCGACTCGGGCGACCTGTCGGCGACGGCACCGTCGCAGAGCGAAACCGGACTGAGCCCGTATGGCGTCTGGGGTGCTCTCGGAACCAAGGCTGGTGGCGAAGCGATCGGCGAATTCTGAGGTTACGTCAAACGGAGTTTCCTTCGCGTGCCGGCTCTTGCCGGTCGTGAAGCCGAGCAGACAGGCCGGCTGCCGCTTTGTGCGGTTGCCGGCCCTGCTTCGTTCTGGAGCGTTGTATCGGGACGCAGCGTCCCGCCGGCCGATTCGGAAAGTGTCGAATTGGACGGTTGCCTCTGCAATGACCGGACGCAATCATTCTCATCCCCGTGCGCCGGTTTCCGGCGGGCGGTGTGCCGGCCTGAATGGCCGGTCATCCTCATACAGCACAATTCATCCTGGACGGCGTTTATCGGGACGGCACGAATGCGTGTCCCTGGCGGCAGCGCTCCCGGCATCGGGCAGTCGGCCGATCCCGTTTTTGATTATGGACTGTGTGGCAAGGAGAAGACGGTTGCGACTGAGACGTGGTTTTACGCTGATTGAACTTCTGGTGGTGATCGCGATCATTGCGATCCTGATCGCGCTGCTGCTGCCCGCCGTGCAGCAGGCTCGCGAAGCGGCCCGCCGCACCCAGTGCAAGAACAACCTCAAGCAGCTGGGGCTGGCACTTCACAACTATCACGACGTCTACGGCATGTTCGTCCCCCGCAAGACCGGCACGAACTCGTGCGACAACGCCGTGCCGGCCCGCGACAACTGCGGTCGTCTGAGCGGCTTCATGGGCCTGATGCCGTACATCGACCAGGCACCGCTCTACAACCTGGTCTCGGCTGGTGGTGGTACCGGCAACAAGCCGCCGGGGGGCCCCGAAGGCTGGTCCGGCTGGGCCGAGTGGAACGTCACCATTCCGGGGCTGCTCTGTCCGTCGGATGGTCTGGCGGCCCGGTCGGAGCGGGCAACGAACTACATGTTCAACATTGGTGACTCGACACGGAACGTCCGTGATTCGGTGACCGTCCGAGGCATGTTCGCCAACCGGAGCGGCAGCCGGATCCGTGACGTCATCGACGGGACCAGCAACACCATCGCGATGAGCGAGCATGTGCGTGCCGACTTCGGTCAGAGCACGAACTCCCGCCGACTGATTGTCGAAGGGATCGCGATGAGTGCATCCGGTCTCGATGCCGGCACGAATCCCGGTCAGTGTCTGACGTTCGCCACCGGCAACCGCTGGGCGCCGTCGGCCAACGTCAAGGGACGCCACGGCATGTCGCTGTGGGATGGTCAGGCCGAACGCTGCGGCTTCACGACGATCATTGCCCCCAACGGCCCGGCCTGTGCCCAGGGGACCGACGTCAACGCCGATTCGGCTCATGCCGTCCTTCCGCCGACCAGTCTGCACACCGGCGGCGTGCACGCCCTGATGACCGACGGTGCCGTCCGGTTCATCAGTGAGAACATCGACACCGGCGACCTGTCGGCGACCGCTCCGTCCCAGGGCGAGACCGGCCCGAGTCCGTACGGCGTCTGGGGTGGACTGGGTACGAAGGCGGGGGGCGAAACCGTCTCCGACTTCTGAGACCCACGCATCACCGACATGGTCGCCTTCGGGCGAGCATCCTCAGCACGGCAAGGCCGGCGACTGTCTTCGGATGGTTGCCGGCCTTTGCCGTTTGAGGGGGCGCGGGGCGGCCCGGCCCGGTGGAGATGGCGGCCTGGAAAATTCGCGCAATCGCTGTTGACGGTGTGACGAAGCGTCCGTTCTTGAGCGGAGCCACCCAAAATGGTTGCGCGGAACAGATGGTCTTGCCGGTCCCCGTCGGGGTGCGCTCGGCAGCTGTCACAAGGAGCACTACGGTGCCGACGATTCGACGTGTGTCCGGTATTCATCGACGTGGTTTTACGCTGATTGAACTTCTGGTGGTGATCGCGATCATTGCGATCCTGATCGCGCTGCTGCTCCCCGCAGTGCAGCAGGCCCGCGAGGCAGCCCGCCGCACCCAGTGCAAGAACAACCTCAAGCAACTCGGGCTGGCGCTGCACAACTATCATGATGTCTACGGCATGTTCGTCCCCCGCAAGACCGGGGCGAACTCGTGCGACAATGCCGTACCGGCCCGCGACAACTGCGGCCGCCTGAGCGGCTTCATGGGTCTGATGCCGTACCTCGACCAGGCCCCCCTGTACAACCTGGTCTCTGCTGGCGGCGGGACCGGTCCCAAGCCACCCGGCGGCCCCGAAGGGTGGGCCAGCTGGGCCGAGTGGAACGTCACCATCCCCGGACTGCTCTGTCCCTCCGACGGTCTGGTGGCGGACACCCTGCGGTCCAACAACTACGTGTTCAACATCGGCGACTCGACGATCAACGTCCGTGACAACAATCTTGTCCGCGGGATCTTCGGCAACCGGCACTGTGTCCGGATGCGGGATGTGATCGACGGCACCAGCAACACGATCGCCATGAGCGAGCACATCCGGGCGAACTTCGCACCGGAAACGAACTCGCGACGGCTGCTGGTCGAGGGCGTCGCGTTGGGCGCCACCGGACTCGACACCGGACTGAACCCGGGCCAGTGTGTGACATTTGCCGTCGGCAACCGCTGGGCTCCCGCGACCAGCGTGAAGGGACGCCACGGTACCTCGCTGTGGGATGGCCAGGCGGAGCGGTGCGGCTTCACCACAATCGTTGCTCCCAACGGTCCGGCCTGCGCCCTCGGGACGAACGTCAATGCCGACTCGACCCACGCCGTCCTGCCGCCGACCAGCTTCCACACCGGCGGCGTCCACGGCCTGATGGTCGACGGGGCCGTCCGGTTCATCAGTGAGAACATCGATACCGGCGATCTGTCGGCGACGGCTCCGTCCCAGTCGGAAACCGGCTCCAGCCCCTATGGCATCTGGGGGGGCCTGGGAACGAAGGCGGGGGGCGAATCGATCGGCGAATTCTGAGCAGACCGTCTCCTGGTTCTGACGGTTCTGATTCGGGGCTGGTGGCCGCCCGTCCAATGTCGGTCACCAGCCCGTCATTCATCTGGCTCCGGTTCTGCGACGCTTTGTTTCCCGGATGACGCGTGTGGTAGACTGCGGCCCCGCCCTGGACCACTCACGGGACGCTCAGCCATGACGCCGCAGCAGATCTGGGACACGCTCATCACCAACTGGTGGTGGATTCACTTCATCCTGCTGGGGTTGCTGGCGGGGGGCTCCATCGGGCTGTGGGCCTACCGCGATCTCTGGTACGGGATGGCGACGTTTCTCGCAGGACCGGTTGCCACGTACTCCGTCTGGCGGACCTTCCGGCAGTGGCTGGCATCACTGATTCTGATGGTGCCGGCCGGGGCGGCGATCGCACTGTTCGTGACCCGTCCGCTCGTTTTCCGTCATGTGCCACCCGGCTCCAGTCAGGTTCTGGTCGTCGGTGCAGCGGCCGGCATCTGGGCGCTGCTGCGTCTGGTCGGGACGTTCTACAAGGCCCACGACAGGAAGGCGCCTTCGCTGCTGATCAGTCCCCGCCGCTGGGCCCACTTTCACTCGGCCGAGACGCCCGACAATCTGATCGTCGGCTGGGCGGACTTCTTTCTCGGCGCGCTGCTGCACGGCGGAATGGGGCTCGGTTGGTACGAGCTGCAGGTCATCGGCCGAACAGGCCCGGAGTGGATCGCAGCCGGGGTGGTCGGCTCCGTCCTGCTGGCGGTGCTGCTGACCGGGATCTCGGTCCTGCTGCAGCCGCCGGCGGTCTCGCACGAGTAAGAGCGGGCGATTGCCCGGATCACCACGGATACGCTTCGTAGGCGTCCTGGCGGGTGGCGTATGTGGTCCACATGGCCCGCTTGTTGTCGGCCTGCAGGAGCATCAGCCGTTCGAGCACTTCGCGAACGTGGTCCGACATGCCGATCAGGATTGCGTTCCCGCCCCGATCGCGGATCCGATGGGTCAGATTGACGAGCACACCGACCATCACCGAATCGAGGATGACGCAGTTGGTCAGGTCGAAGGCGGCGTACTGCACCTGGTCCTGCCCCAGCACGCCGTACAACCGATTGTATTCGTGCTGCATTGACTGGTAGCTGGACGATTTGACATCGGCAACCATGGTCAGGATGACGATGTCTCCGACCTGTTCGACGGAGAAGACCGGCTCGTCACCGCGCAGGGCATACAGATCGGACATCGGGCTACACGCGCATGGCGTCTGAGAGGAAGTCGGGATCGGACGGAGCGAGTTCCTGCCGGGTCTCGCGGCGAACATGCTATTGCCTCGTGTCAGGCCGATCCACCGCTTCAGGAGGGTCTTGCGGGAATATCACAGTTTCTTCATGCTGCGGCTGGCGACGGCCGCGATGTCGAAACGTGATTGCCGGGACATCGGGCGACCGATATGATATCGACGGTGTTTGATGTGTTGGCGGGGCGCCCGGCCGGCCATCAGCGACGACCTGCAGAACAGCCTGTCCGGAATCGGCAGGCTCCCACCGGAATTCCCTCCTGCCAGCAATTCCCTTGCGGATCGGACTGAACGATCCGACGAGGGCATCACGGCACACTCCGACCGCAATTCGAAGGCGTCCCTGCGACGCCCGTCATTCGAGGTGCGCATTTGAACGTCAACCCGACTCGAACGATCTCACTCGGGCTGCTTCTCGTCGTCTCGCTCGTGCCGTCTCTGGCCTGTGCGGACGAAACGGAGCTGACCTTCGAGAAGGACATCCGTCCGATTTTCCGGGCCCATTGCTTCGACTGCCACGGGGCGACCGAAGAAGTGGAAGGGGGACTGGATCTGCGACTGGTGCGATTCCTCCAGAAGGGGGGCGACAGCGGACCGGCGCTCGTCCCCGGCAATGCCGACGAGAGCTACCTGCTCGAACGGGTGCGTAGCGGCGAGATGCCGCCCGGCGAAAGTACCATCGCCGCCGAGGAACTTGCGACGCTCGAACGCTGGGTCGCTCAGGGAGCGAAGACGGCCCGCCCGGAACCGGAATCAATCGGCCCCGGGCTTGGCATCACACCGGAGGAACGGAGCTTCTGGTCCTTCCAGCCGATCCGCCGTCCCGCCGTCCCGCAGATTCTCCCGCCCCGCAAGGAGCGTGTCCGCACGCCGGTCGACGCATTCATCCTGCACGCCATGCCGGATGGGCTGACGCTCAGTGGCGATGCCGACCGGTTCACTCTGGTTCGGCGGGCGTACTTCGATCTGATCGGTCTGCCCCCCACGACAGAGCAGATGCAGCGCTGGCTGGACGAGCCGGGCGACGACTGGTACGAGCGACTGCTGACGGAGCTGCTCGATTCGCCACACTACGGTGAGCGCTGGGGCCGGCACTGGCTCGACATCGCCGGCTATGCCGACTCCGAAGGGTACACGGTTGCCGACACGGTCCGTCCCTGGGCCTGGAAGTACCGCGACTGGGTGGTTCGTTCGCTCAACGAGGACAAGCCGTTCGATCAGTTCATCGTCGAGCAGCTTGCCGGCGACGAACTGGCCGGACCGATCCAGGGAGACCTGACGCCTGAGCAGATCGAGTTGCTGACGGCGACCGGCTTTCTGCGAATGGCCGCCGACGGGACCGGCAGCGGCGCCAACACGCCCGAAGGCCGCAATCAGGTGATGGCCGACACGCTCAAGATCGTCGGGACATCGCTGCTGGGGCTCAGCCTGCAGTGCGCCCAGTGTCACGATCACCGCTACGATCCGATCCCACACACCGATTACTTTGCGATCCGTGCGGTCTTCGAGCCGGCCCTCGACTGGAAGTCCTGGCAGGTTCCCAACGGTCGACGGATTTCTCTCTATACCGAAGCCGACCGCAAGAAGGCCGCAGAGATCGAAGCGGAGGCGCAGAAGATCGCGGCCGAGAAGGCGACGAAGCAGGCCGAGTACATGGAGCAGGCCCTCGAGAAGGAACTGGCCAAGTTCGAGGAGCCGCTGCGGGAACAGTTGCGGGTTGCCTACAAGACACCGGCCGGTGAGCGGACCGACGAACAGAAGGCCCTGCTGGACAGCCATCCCAGCGTGAAGATCACGACCGGCGTGCTGTACCAGTATCTGCCCGATGCCGCCGAGGATCTCAAAGGGTACGACAAGCGAATCGCGGAAGTTCGCGCGAAGAAACCACCCGAGGGATTCATCCGGGCACTCACCGAACGTCCAGGGCACGTTCCGGAGACGCGGCTGTTCCACCGCGGCGATCACGAACAGCCGAAGCAGGTCATTGCACCGGCTGGCCTCACGGTTGCGGCTGCCGAGGGTGAACGTCCCCAGTTCCCCGTCAACGATCCGAATCTGCCCACGACAGGTCGCCGGCTGGCGTATGCCCGCTGGCTCACCAGTGGCCGGCACCCGCTGGTGGCCCGTGTGATCGTCAATCGGGTCTGGATGCATCACTTCGGTCGTGGGCTGGTCAGTACGCCGTCCGACTTTGGCAAACTGGGCGGCACGCCCACGCATCCGGAACTGCTCGACTGGCTGGCGAGTGAGTTCATGGAGAGCGGTTGGAGCCTGAAGAATCTTCATCGCCTGATTCTGATGTCGACCGTCTGGCGGCAGCAGTCCGCTGTGGACGACCAGGATCCCCGGTATGCGGTCGATTCCGCCAACAGCTACTACTGGCGCAAGCCACTGGTCCGGCTGGAAGCGGAGCTGCTGCGGGACCGGATGCTCGCCGCCACGGGAAAGCTCGACGAGGGGCTGTTCGGCACACCGGTGGGGATCAAGGAAGACGACACCGGACAGGTTGTCGTCAATGGCGAGCAGACCCGTCGCAGTCTCTACATTCAGGCCCGCCGCAGTCAGCCAGTCGCCATGCTGCAGGCCTTCGATGCGCCCGTGATGGAAACCAACTGCGAACGCCGACCGGTGTCGACGGTGGCGACGCAGTCGCTGATGCTGCTCAACGGCAGCTTCATTCTCGATCAGGCGGCCCACCTGGCCGATCGTGCCGCTGCAGAGCCGCACACGCTGCCGGACGACCGTATCGCCTCTCTCCCGCCGCTGCCCGCGCCGGTCGAGGCGATCTGGCACTTCGGCTACGGCGCTTACGACATGTCGACGCAGCGGGTCGCGACGTTCACACTGATGCCGCACTGGACCGGTTCCGCCTGGCGCGGCGGCGAAGCGCTGCCCGATCCAAAGTTGGGCTGGGCGTTTCTGACGGCGACCGGCGGCCATCCCGATGTGCCGGAGCGGTCTCCCATCCGTCGCTGGATTGCACCGGCCGATGGCATCGTCACGATTGCCGGCACTCTGCAGCATGGCTCCGAGAACGGCGATGGCGTGCGGGGACGAATCGTGTTGAGTCGTACCGGGCTGGCAGGCGAGTGGACGGCACATGCCGGCTCGTCCGAGACGACTGTTGGCGAACTGACGGTCTCGAAAGGCGACACGATCGACTTTGTGACCGACTGCATCACCAACTACACGTCTGACTCCTTCAACTGGCCGGTGACGATCACGCTGAAGGTCAACGGCGAGCCGGATCGGACGTTTGCAGCCGCGGACGGCTTTCACGGACCGGCATCGCCGCCGGAGTCCCTGCCCGGGCAGGTCGTGCGGGCGTGGGAACTGGCGTTCTGCCGGCAGCCGACCGACGATGAGCTGACGCTGGCGATGCTGTTTCTGGGACGCCAACTGGACGTGCTACGGCGTGATGCAGCGATGGTTCCTTCGGGACGGACGCCGGAGCGGCAGGCGTTGACGAACCTGTGTCACGCTCTGCTCAGTTCCAACGAGTTTCTGTACGTCGACTGAATCTGGCTGCCTGCGGGCCTGATACTGCGATCAACGAGACGGACTCACGCTGGTCCGATTGCGAGATGACTTCCATGACGACTCCCACCCGTTTTTCCCGCCGCGACTTCCTCAACCAGAATGCCATGGGGATCGGCGCAGTCGCGCTGGCCTGGCTGCTCAAGCAGGATCGTCTGCTCGCATCGCCGAAGAAGCCGCCGAAGCTGAAGGAGCATGTCGATCTTTCGCTGCGTGAGCCGCACTTCGCCCCTCGCGCGAAGGCGATGATCTCGCTGTTTCAGCACGGCGGCCCGTCGCATATGGATCTGACCGATCCGAAGCCGGAGCTGACGAAGTACGACGGCACCGACTTTCAGGGGGACATCAAGTACAGCTTCGCCAACGCGGCCAGCAAAAAGCTGATGGGAACGCAGTGGAAGTTCTCGAAGCATGGCGAGTGTGGGACCGAGCTGTCGGAACTGCTGCCGCACACCGCAGAGATCGTCGACGACATCTGCCTGATCCGCAGCATGCACACCGGTGCGAACGGGCATGAGGTATCGATCCGGTACTTTCATGGCGGGATTCCGGGTGTGCTGGGCCGTCCGCACTATGCTTCGTGGCTGCTGTACGCACTGGGAGCCGAAACGCAGGAGCTGCCCGCGTACATGGTGCTGACTGATCCGGGGGGCCATCCGGTCGACGGCGTGAACAACTGGTCAAACGGCTTCATGCCGCCCCTCTTTCAGGGAACGGTGCTGCGGCCGAAGGAGCCGCGGATCCTCAACCTCGATGCGCCGCCGCACCTGGCGGGCACGCCGCAGCGGCAGAACCTCGACTTCCTGCAGGAACTGAACCGCCGGTACGCCAGCCGGTTCCCGGGCGAGTCGGATCTGGACGCCCGCATTGCCAGCTACGAACTGGCCGCCCGCATGCAGACCGCTGCCCGCGAAGCCCTCGACATCTCGCAGGAGACGAAGGCGACCCAGGAGCTGTACGGTCTGGACAAGCCGGAGACGCGGGAGTACGGCACCCGGTGTCTGATCGCCCGCCGACTCGTCGAGCGGGGCGTGCGGTTCGTGCAGCTGTTCCTGGCCGGCCAGCCGTGGGACAACCACAGCAACCTCAAGACGGCCCTGCCGGCGGTCTGCAAGCGGACCGATCAGCCCTCTGCGGCTCTGGTGAAGGACCTGAAGCAGCGGGGGATGCTGGACGAGGTGCTGGTGCACTGGGGCGGCGAAATCGGCCGGTTGCCGGTCACCCAGAACCAGGGGAGTCCCGAGAAGAACGGCCGGGATCACAACGGCCAGGGATTCAGCATCTGGATGGCGGGGGGCGGCATTCGACCGGGAATGGCGTTCGGCACCACCGACGAGTTCGGCCACAAGGCGGTTGAGAACGTGGTGACGCCCAACGACTACCAGGCGACGCTGATGCACCTGTTCGGGCTGGACTGGAAGGAAGTGGTCTACCAGCACAACGGGCAGGAGCAGATCGTCACCGCCGGCCGGAACGCACGGGTGGTGGAAGAGATTCTGGCGTAGGGGATGCCGGTCTGCAGAGCAGGGTGGTCCGCGCGGGGCCACCGGACTGCCTGGGGCGGGATAAGCTGTTGTCCCGCAGAGAGTTAGGAGTGGGCGCTACAGGACTTGAACCTGTGACCTCTTCCGTGTGAAGGAAGCGCGCTAGCCAGCTGCGCCAAGCGCCCCGATGGAGAAGGTTTTAGCTGCTGCGGGCGGATGCTGCAAGCGCAATGGGGGCTGTTCGGCTGCACCTGTTCTGCCGGTTCACCAGAGTGCATCGTGATCTCGTGGTCTGCGTCATCGTCCGGCACGCATGGGGCGGGCTTGATTCGAGATTGATTTGCTGGCAATGTGGAAGATGCGTCTGTCCGCGGAGATGAGCAGGGACACGATAAGCGTGCATCACTGCCTGTCGAGGATCTGACGCAGGGGGGCCGACCGGTAACTTCTGCCGAATCCGTTTCGGGAGGCTCGGTTCGGCGTTCCCCTTGCGATGCCTGCGGTTGCGTTCGAATCCATCAGGGCCAGGGAGTCATGACTGCTGAAGTTGTCGTCCTCAACTCGAGTGCCGTCGCCCTGGCGGCCGACAGCGCCGTGACCATCGGGCGAGATGCCGACAAAGTCTACACCTCTGCTGAAAAACTCTTTCAGCTCAGCCAGGTCTCACCTCTCGGGATCATGGTCTATGGCAACGCAGAACTGTGCGGACTTCCCTGGGAGACCGTCATCAAGACGTTCCGGAGTCGTCACGGTCGCGATGAATTCTCCACAGTCCGTGAGTGTGCCGAGCGATTCCTTGAGTTCCTGTCCGGCGCACGACAGCTCTTCCCGCGCCAGCGTCAGAATATGCTGGCGAAGTCGATGATGGAGAGCCTGCTGCGGTACGTCAGAAAGCAGCTCAGGGAGCGCCTTGATCGCGAGGCGGAGGAGCGGGATGGACTGGATGACGAGGATCTGCCGCAGATCGTCGAGGAAGTCGCCAGCGAAATGCTTGGGCGGGTACGGCAACACGACTTCCTCGTCTCATTCGATAAGGATGGCCGGGCTGACGTGTTCGAGTATTTCCGTGAAGCGGCAGACGATGCCGTCAACGCGGTCTTTGGCGAACTGATCCTTACGGAGACGGCGCGCGAGACACTGGTGTCGATTCCACTCGAAATGCTCGTCCGCTCGCACTTCTCCGCCTCAACGTCGGGGATCGTATTCGCAGGCTTCGGGAAGGACGAGTACATGCCGTCGCTCGTCAGCTACGAGCTGGACGGAATTGTCCTCGATACGCCCAGGTGGATACAGACCGGTGCCCATTCTGTCGGGGACAGGATGGCAGCCGCTGTCATTCCCTTTGCCCAGAAGGACATGGTGCAGGCGTTCATGGATGGAGTGGACCAGCGGTTGCAGCGAGTCATGGAGGATTCTACCGGGCAGCTGTTTCGCGGCATCGTCGACGTCCTCGTCGACTTTGTTCGTCAGTCAGACCCGCAGCTTGCCGACGAGATGGTTGGCCGGACTGCTTCGGCACTTGAGGAGCTTCATGGCAGGCTGGTTCGCAGGTGGTCGCGTGAACGCCAGAAACGCTGGCAGCCGATCATCGAAGTGGTACAGTCGCTCCCAAAGGATGAAGTCGCGGCGATGGCAGAGGCGCTGGTCAACCTGACGAAGTTCCAGCGACGCGTGAGTGCCGGTCGAGAAACGGTCGGCGGACCGATCGATGTTGCGGTGATAACGAAAGGCGACGGATTCGTCTGGACGCGCAGGAAACACTATTTCGAACCGCATCTGAATCCGCGCGTCGTCGGACGGATGCAACTGGAGGGGAAAACGACATGAAGGCAGCACGATCCGGACGATATCAGAGTGGTCGAGAGGTCTTTGAGAAGTACATCCCGGGATACGTTGAGCGGCCTTGCGGAGATGCGGCGAGCGACTTTGCCGAGGTCAACGGAGTCTCGACAGCGAAGTTTGTTAACGAACTGCTGGAGCAGTTTTCGCTGTCGGTCCGCGGAGAAACCCGGGCGACGGAACAGCATGCGCCGCCGGCGTGACTGGTGCCTGCAGGTGGTGCCAGCGCTCGCTGTCGCCTCCCACCCACGGCACTCCACCCGCAGATCACACCCGCGTGACGGTGCCCCGTCCGACGGTCTTGCTTCCTTCACGGATGAGAAACGGCATCCCGACCGTGATCCGGTGGGCGTGGATCTCGTCCCAGCGCTTCTGATCGAATCGGACCAGTGCCCGGACGGTCGTTCCCGGCTCGACCATCTCGCCGTCCGCAACGTCGGGGAAGAACTGGAAGCCGTCGAAGTCGTCCCCGTCGTAGTGGAACTGTCCGCGGAAGCCGCTGAAGACGCCGTGGCGGCGACCGCCTTCTTCGGTGGTCAGATACCGGATCTCGGCTTCGATCTCGTGGCAGGCGTATGTCACGGCGGTTTTCCCGGGGGGAGATGGCGTGTGCACGTCCGGTTGAGGGGGGATGGGGAATTTGAGAATTCGCGACTCGGATGCTCAGCTCAGACGTAGTCTCGCGCAAGAAGCGACTTGGGGTCCGTGTTCACACAAGATCCTCGTAATGCCGTGCGCCGTGAAGCACCCGCAGCACACACAGAGAATCGCCTCGAACCTCGAAGAAGACGACGTACCACTTACGGACGGGCTTGCACATCAGCCCGGGACGGACTTCGTTGAGCTTGATTCCAAGGTCCGGGTTGTTGGCGAGCATTTCAAAACTAGCGCTGATCTGGCGGATGAGGCGATCCGCAGCAGCAGTGTCGTCGCGGGCAATGTACTGCCAGATCTGCGCAAGGTCTGACTCGGCCTGCGGTGTGCGAAGGATCCGCATCATCGCTCCGGTTTCGCCTCGTCACAAGCCGATCCGCCGTGCATCCGCCTCAGGAACTCGTCCACGTTCCACTCGGCGAGATCTCCGCGATCTGCCTGTTCGAATGCCGGGGTCAGATCCTTGCGCAGGTCCTCGACGGAGTCATATCCGAACAGGCCAGGTATCGCGTCCGTGCGCATCAGCACCCACGACTCTCCCTGCACAAACCCCTCGCTTGCAGCAAGAGCCTCTTGCTGTTCTGTTGTCAGTTCAGGTGTTGGGTGTTTGGAAGTGCTCATACTGAAATGCTACGAAATGGACTCGGCGTATCGCCAGAGTCGAATCATCACTTCCGCACGCTTCACGCCGCACTATCTCGAACTTCATTTCCTCTCGCCGTGTCGCGGTGGAGGTCGGCACGTCATCATGGTATCCCGCACGCACCGGACACCACAGGCCGAACCACCACCCTGAGGACTTCCCCATGCCCTGGCCCGAACCTGTCACCCTGCAGGGGCGGCACGCCACGCTGCTGCCGCTCTCGCACGATCATCACGATGCGCTCGTCGAGGCGGCGAGTGACGGCAACCTGTGGGAACTGTGGTACACCAGTGTCCCCACGGCTGAAGGCATGCGGGCGGAGATCGACCGCAGACTCGACCTGCAGGCCAGGGGCTCGATGCTGCCGTTTACGGTGCTCGATGCCGCCGGTACGCCAGTCGGAATGACGACCTACATGCACATTGACGCGGTCCATCGCCGGGTGGAGATCGGCTCGACCTGGTACGCCCGGCGGGTGCAGCGGACGGGGGTGAACACCGAGTGCAAGCTGATGCTGTTGCGGCACGCCTTCGAGACGCTGGACTGCATCGCGGTCGAGTTCCGCACGTCGTTCTTCAACCAGCCGAGCCGACGGGCGATCGAGCGACTGGGAGCGAAGCTGGACGGGATTCTGCGAAGCCACCAGCGGCACAGCGACGGCACCCTGCGGGACACGTGCGTGTACTCGATCATCGCGTCGGAGTGGCCGGCCGTGCAGAGTCATCTGAAGTTGCGGCTGGGGCGGCACGGGCAGCAAGAGAATTAACTGCACGCCGTCGCCAATGTCAGCTTGATTGGAATTGCCATCCGCGCTTTTCGCTCACGCTGCGCAGAGCCTTGGCCTTCTTGCGTATCTGGTTCTCCGAATGGCCGGCGAAGTCGATGACGGCGTGCTCGGGAAAGGGGCCGGGGTCTGAGAAGGCGTTGAGCTGTTGGTCGTGGCATTCCTGAACCGTCACGGCCAATACCCCGGCAGAAGCGTGGCCAAGAGTCTCGGTGTAGTGGCTCCAGGCACCTTGGGCATCAATCAGGTCGCCGTTGTAGACCGAGAGCTTGTGCTCATCTTTGGGCGTCGGCCTGAAGACCTGGGAGCTGACTCGCCCCCGCTGAATCCAGTTTGGGTGCACCTGGCGGTAGAGTAGTGTCGTGTCGTTCATCAGTGGGCCCGCGCATCCTCTCTGATTGACTCAACGATCCAGGTCCAGTCAGCGTCGATGTCCAGATCCAGGGACTTCTCAATCTCCTGCGTGGACTCTGTGTCGAGCATGTCCCACTCGGCTTTGTGTTCACCTTTGGGGATACGCAAAGAGATCTCGAGCGAGTCCAGCGTCCACTCCAGCTGTATTCCACCGTCGAGGGTCGGGTAGACGTACGGAAGCGGGAGGTCGTCCGGATAGTGCGTCTCGAATTGTGCTACGAACCAGTCGAGGTGTGCTTCATCCGGCGAATCCCCTTGACCGTCCATCCACCCGGACTTGATGTTCCTGATTTCGTCGATTCTCGCGGCGACATCGAGCGGTTCGAGGAGGACGACGTTCTCGAGTGTTTCGATCCTCTGGAGTCGCTGTGATTCGTCAAATACGCCGATCCCTTCCAGGAGAATTTTCATCCCATCCGGACGAATTCGGAGTGCCTCGACGATCAGGTCGCGATACACCTCCGGCAGTTGAGACGGGATCTTCTTCCCATCTGCCATTCGGACGTGGAATCGAGACTTCTCGTCGTCAACTTCTGTGACGAACCCACGGATCGAGACTTCTTCCGTAATCGCCGTGGCCTGAGTTGATGCAAGCAGTAGCCTGCGGCGTGTCTTCAGGTCGAGTCGGCACGTCAGCGTTCTCGATTCGTCGGAAAGCTCAATGGTTTCTCCTTCACGCAGACTGCGTCCGAAACCTTGAAAGTAGGTCAGAACTCGATCCGGAAGGAACCGGGCTGGGTCGTCGTTCCGCTCCGCAGCCGAGATCGCCTGGATGATCGCCTCTTTCGCTTCGTGAAAGTGGTGCTCGTAGGGGACGAAGAGTGTGCGCGAAGTGGCGATCAATTCGATGACCGGGGTGACGCTTCCCTTGTCGATGTCGCGCAGGCACAGGTCGACACCGCCCACAAATCCTCTCGGGACTCGCTGGCGATCCGGGTTCGCACTGAGGAACTTCCACTTGGAGACTTCGAGGACCAGTTCCTTGAGGACTGCGATATCTCGAAGAAACTCAAGTGGAATCGCATGACCTTCGAACCGTGCCCCCGTCAATCGTGGACGAAGAAACGCTGTTGAGTGCACCATGTCCTCTCCCCCGCCTGTCTGGGAGGCCCGGCACTCGTCAACAGGAGTTGCCCGACGCTACAACTTCTGCCGACCTTGCTTCGATCGTTCGAACCGCAAGCCACAGGAACGTGTGTGACGCGATGATCCGAGATCAAAGGGCCCACCACCGGCGTTGTTGTACTGAACAATTGTCGGTGATTTTGCGGTTGTTGTACAGATCGCCCCGGGTATTGGCGGTTGCAAGATGGACGCGAGTTGTGACTTGCATGGGCGAGGCAGAAGTGTTGTGCAGGCCACTCGCCGGAAATGCCGGGACCGGTCCTGGTCTCCTTCTCCTTCGCCAGGTTTGCTTGCCGTGACGCACCCTGCAGGACATGCGCGAGGCACCCGCAATCAACCGTCGGATCGCAGGGGCGTCCGTGAACGCGAACTTGCGTGCTGAGGGTCGGGGGCCTCTTGCCGTCTGCGCCCGCCCCGGTTGGCGAGCACCCGGGCTACCCTCTGAAAACGTTCGCGTCCGTAGGCTCCGGGCTCGCCAGAGCCGCAATGTTTGTCTTCTCAGGGCTCGTCAGTCCCCACCTCACTCCCCAATCACTTTCACCAGCACCCGCTTGGGCCGGCGACCATCGAACTCGCCGTAGAAGATCTGCTCCCACGGCCCGAAGTCGAGCTTCCCGTTGGTGATGGCGACGACGACTTCCCGGCCCATGATCTGTCTCTTCATGTGAGCGTCGGCATTGTCCTCGCCGGTTCGATTGTGTGCGTATCGCTGGGGAGAGGCGTCGAAGGGGGCGAGACCTTCCAGCCACTTCTTGTAGTCGGAGTGCAGGCCCGACTCGTCGTCGTTGATGAACACGCTGGCCGTGATGTGCATGGCGTTGACCAGCACCAGCCCCTCCTGCACGCGGCTCTCGCGGACGATCCGCTCGACCTCGGGCGTGATGTTGAGGAAGTCCATCCGGGCGGGAATGTTGAACGTGAGGTATTCGGTCTTCGATTTCATGGCATGATCCTTTGGCAGGGTGTGCCGGGATTGTTTTCGATCCGGAGGCAGTGCGGCAAGCGGGGAGGGACGCCGCGGGGGCCGGGGCTCATGTGGCGCGGGGCCGGCGGGAAGGGACCGCCGACAAGTCGGCGGCTTGGAAGGGGCCGGGTGATTCGAACGACGCCAGGTGTAACCCCCGAGCTGACGCACGGGGCTCGCCTGATTCCTGCTCACCCCTCATCACCTGCAACGAGCCCCAGGGCTTCCATCCGGCGGTACAGCCGGGGGCGGGTGAGACCAAGGAGTTCAGCCGCCTGCGACTTGTTCTGACGTGCCTGCTCCAGGGCCCGGCGGATGTGCTCCCGCTCGAAATCGTCGAGCCGGCTCTGCAGATCGATGGGCTGCGGTGTGACGGGCGGGCTGACCCGCTGTGCGTCCATGCCGGTCCGGAAGCGGAATGGAAGATCCTCGGCGGTGATCAGCGGTCCGGTCGCCTTCTGGTATGCCTCGGCGATCACCGCTTCGAGTTCGTCCTGGTTGAGCGGCCAGTTGTACTTCGCCAGCAGCGTGAGGACGTCCGGCG
>ENA-ORCW01000194-ORCW01000194.1-marine-metagenome-genome-assembly--contig:-NODE-194-length-63233-cov-4.277472_pt1 | contig 63233 bp, 51 predicted proteins | sample MGYA00237784_ERZ508517 | MGnify/ENA primary metagenome ERZ508517 (study PRJEB26187, sample SAMN06268979) | marine metagenome | isolation source: Tt ae E1 feedstock associated aerobic enrichment on...
ATTCGACTCCGTGGAGTTCGACGAGCCGCGGACGGCGATCCCGTTCGAAGACTGCGAGATTGTTTCTCGGCAGACGTTTACGTCATTTGCGGATCGCGTGGCCGAGGCTCTGCAGCCGTGGGGGATTTCGCCGGTTGTGCAGGACGTCTGGCCGGATGCCCTGGACCGGATGGCGACGACTCGCCGGCTGACCGACTGCCTCGCGGCCGCCCGACATCGACAGGAACGTCGCTGGGGCCTGGAGAACGTCGAGCTTCCGATCAGCCGGATGTGTCTGCTCGACTCGTTCCTGTGGTTTGCCAGCCATCTTCTGGCTCATCTGCCCCGGTTCCAGGACTGTCACAATTCGGCTCTGGACGAGTACCGGCAGCGGAACCGGATTCACAGCCGCACCCATCCAGTCCCGGAACTGGTTTCCCGCGACGGCTGGCTGGAGGCCCCTTTCTGGCTGTGGCGTAAAGGGGACGAACAGCGCCGCCGGGTGTTCGCCCGTCAGATCGGCAGCCGGATCCAGCTGGCCGCGGACACCGAAGTCGTCACCGAACTCCCCCTGTCCCCCGAGATGGACGCCTGCTGTTCGGTCGAAGCGCTGCGGGCACTGGAAGTGAAGGGGTGGCGGTTCCGGACCCGGGCCCTGTCGACAACACTGTTTGCCCGGCTCTGCCTGGGCGATATGTTCGTCCACGGCATCGGCGGGGCGAAGTACGACGAGATGACGGACCGGATCGTCGAAACCTTCTTCGAAATCTGTCCACCACGTTTCATGACACTTTCCGCGACGCTCTACCTGCCGCTCGGTGAGCCACATCCCGCGACGGTGGACGACCTGCGGCAGCTTCGGACCGATCTGCGCGATCTGCAGTTCAACGCGGAACGCCACGGCGTGACTGGTGAGGATGTGCAGAGTCTGGTCATCGAGAAGCAGACGCTGCTGCGGGAACAGGAACTGTCACGCCCGGAAGGCCTGTCCAAGCGTGAACGGCTGGCGCGGCGTCCCGAGAACCGGGCGCGGCATCGTCGGCTCAAGCAAATCAGCGCCGAGCTGGCCGCGCGGGCCGATTCCCAGCGCGAACGGATCGGGCGACAGATTGCCGAGACCGAGTCACAGCTCGCTGCGAATGAGATCCTCTGCAGTCGCGAGTACTCGTGGTGTCTCTTCCCGGCGGAGGAACTCCGCGAACTGTTCGGGCAACTCCGCTGACGGGGCAGGGCAGCATCGATGACGTTTCGACCCAACTATCCCCGCGTGTGGATGACGTTCTTTCGCAACTCCGTGTTGCGCGAGCTGTCGTACCGCGGGAACTTCCTGATCGAGCTGATCACGCGGATGTTCTGGTTTGTCGCGCAGCTGGTGCTGTTCGACATCATCTACCGGCATGTGCCGACGATTCAGGACTGGACGCGGGAAGAGTACTTCGGCTTCATGGCGACCGGCATGCTGATCAACGGCATTGTCGAGGCGCTGTTCATGCCGAACTGCGCGAACTTCAGCGAGCTGATCCGCACGGGCAATCTCGACTTTGCGCTGCTCAAGCCGATCGATACCCAGTTCCTGGTGTCGACCGAGCGGATCAATCTGGCGATGTTCAACCAGGTGCTGTTTGCCCTGGCGCTGCTGACGTATTCGCTGGTGTCGACAGGGGCCGAGATCACGGCCGCCCGCGTCCTGACATATCTCCTGCTGATTGCGGTGGGCGTGGCGTTTTTCTACGCCCTGATGATTGCCCTGGCGAGCACGAGTATCTGGTTTGGCCGCAACCAGGGACTGTACGACTTCTGGTTCTACATCACCTCGTTTGCCCGCTATCCGCAGGGGATCTACCGTCAGTCGGCGGTCGGCGAGGTGCTGTGGTTCGGTTTTTCGTTCGTCATTCCGATTCTGCTGGTGGTGACAATCCCGTCGCGGGTCATCCTGGGGAAAGTTCTCGAACCTTCGTGGTACGTCCTTGCCATCGTACCGGCCCTGACGCTGCTGACCCTGATGGCGTCCCGCCGCATCTTCGAGTGGTCGCTGAGGAACTACCGCAGCGCAAGCAGCTGAGCGGTCCCGGTCGTCACAGATGGCCTACTGGCTCGATGACGGCGACTTTCTGCTCCGCAGTCGCTGCTCGATGTCCTGCCGGATCTGGTCGACAAGTTCCCGGAGGCGTTCGTACTCGTTCGGGAAGTCGTCGAGGGATTCGTGCGCGCCCATCTGCTCGATCGACTCGGCGGCAGCAACGGCATCGGGGACGCCAAAGTAGCAGAGGCTTCCCTTCAGCGTGTGAGCCGTTCGACGGACCATGGGGAAATCGCCCCGGGACGCTGCGGCGCGCAGGTCACGAAGCATGGTCTCGCTGTCCGGGAGGAAGATCCCGCAGACACTGTCGAGCAGCTCGAGGTCGTGTGAAGTCCGGCGGCGTGCCATGTCCCAATCGACGGGGCCAGGAGTGACGGAACACGGCGCCGCCGCCGGAGTCTCAATGTTCGGCGGACTGGTGGACGAGGAGGGGCTTGCGGTCTCGTTGAGATGCGTGAGCGAATCGATGACCGCGTACAGTTTCTCTGGGCGGATCGGCTTGGCGACGTATCCGTCCATGCCGGCCTGCAGGCAGCGCTCGCGGTCCCCGGGCATCGCGTAGGCGGTCAGCGCGACGATGGGGATCTTGCGGGCGACGTGACGTTTCTGTTCGTACTCGCGGATCTGCCGGGTGGCGGTCAGACCGTCCAGACGGGGCATCTGGATGTCCATCAGGACCAGATCGTGCCGGCCGGAAACGGCTTCCGAAACGGCCTGATGTCCGTCCGAGACGACGGTGACCGCATGACCATGTTTTTCGAGCAACGACCGGGCGTAGACCTGGTTGACGCTGTTGTCCTCCGCCAGGAGCACACGCAATGACTGCGGAGGCCCGGTGACCGTGGCAGTGGCGTCGCTGGAATCACTTGCCTCGTCGCTGACCGCCTGATCGTTGAATGCTCCGAACAGTGCCCCGGGCAACTGATCCTTGCTGATGCAGCAATCGGCGGAGCCGACCGGAGCCGCTGCCTGTCCTGAGACAAGCAGCAGGCTCCTCGGTCGCCCCAACGCGCCGTTTCGGGCATGTTCCAGTACGCGATACAGCTCGGAGCGTTCGAGGGCCGCTTCGTCGAGCACGAGAAAGTCAAAGGGGTGTCCGGCATCGGCGGCGCTGGAGAGGAGTCGTTCGATCTCCGCTCCCTGCAGAGCCAGCCGCGTTCGCATCCCCCAGCTTCGCAGTACGGACTGAAGGATCGCGCGTGACACCGGATCGCCATCGAGCAGCAGCACGCTGCGTCCCCGAAGAACCCGGGCCTCGGTTGCGGAAACGACCGGACGGGACTGTGCTTCCTTCATCGTCACGGCGACATGAACGGTCGTTCCCTGTCGCGGAAGACTGACCGCCCAGATGCGTCCCCCCATGCGTGTGACGAGTTTGCGGCAGATCGACAGGCCCAGGCCCGATCCCCCGCAATCGGCGTCGATCGGTGGCTGGTGAGTGAACTCGTCGAAGATCGACTCGATGCGGTCTTTCGGGATGCCTTCGCCGGTATCCTCGACGGCAAAGTGCAGGCTGTACTCCCCGTCGTCGCTGGAGTCGTCAAGGGTCACGTTCACACGGACGTGACCGTGATCGGTGAACCGGACGGCATTGTCGACAAGCTGGACGAGGACCTGCTTGAGGCACTCGCCATTGCCGTGGAGACGTTCCGGAACGGAACTGCTGGTACTGCAGTTGAGATGGATCCGTTTCTGTTCGACCTGTTCGGCAAAGCGTTCCAGAACATCCCCCAGGAGGTCCTGCAGGACGAAGTCCGACTCAACCACGTGCACGGAGTCAAAACTGATGTGCGAATAGTCCAGGACATCGTTGATGATCGTTTCCAGCCAGCGGGCGGAGTTTTCGATCATCTCGACGTATTCGAGCTGTCGGGGGGCGAGTGTTGTTTCGTGCAGCAGGTGCGCCATTCCGAAGACACCGTTGAGCGGCGTGCGAATTTCGTGGCTGACCCGATGCAGGAAGCGGGACCGGGCATCGGCGGTCCGTTCGGCCTGTGCGTCGGCGAGACGGCGCTCCCGACGCTGCCGGGCAACTGCGCTGATGAGGAGCGTTCCTGCTGCGAGTAGGCCAGTCAGCATCGAAAGGATCGCCCAGCGAAGTGCAACAGCCCCGATGGTCGGGGCGGAAGATTGAGTGGTCGTCTCCAGCGCGAGGATGACCAGCCCACCGGTCAACAGGACGGTTGCTGTCAGGCCCCAGCCGTAATACAGACAGGTGCGGTCTACCCCCAATGTGCGCAGTCGCAGCAGGGCGACCAGCCAGAGTCCCACGCCTGCCAGGGAGAAGCACGCATAGTCGAGTCGGTTTCCGATCAGGAATTCATTCATGGATTCCGTGGCCCCGCTGACCGTCGAAGCATGACAGCGACTGCTGCGGCTTTCGTGTGGTCTAACGCAGTAAACGCTGCCGGAATGGGTTCCTGTCTTGAAATCGCCAAATGTTTTGTTCCGACGGACAGGTGACCGGGGCCGGACACGAAAAAAGTCCCGGATTCCTTACGAATCCGGGACTGGTTCAAATCCGCTAAGTCGTCAGCAGCAAACTACTTGACCCAGTATGTCTGTCCCCTCCATTTGACGAGCAGTTCTTCGTCGGGCTTCAGGGCACTGAGAATCTGATTCTGGGCGGTCGTGTTGTCGCGGACGAGCTGGAAGTATTCATCCGTATATTTCCCGATCACGACCAGGCCGTCCTGGTCGATTTCCGGATCCACCTCGGCCGTTGCCGGAGTCAGTAGAATCGTGCCCCGTTTGTACAACGCGTGGCCGCCGATCTCGCGGACGGTTTCGACCACGACCAGTTTGTCTTCCTCGGCATCCCGCACCGTGACACCGTATTGTCCACCGGCTGCCGGGGCCGAAGCACCGTCTAACGGTGCCGGGGAATTTGACGGACGACCGAGCAGCTGCTGCTTGACGGATCGCTGGGCGACACCACCGCGGCCGAACGACTCGCCGAGACTTCTCAATCGCGTCCCGGCCGAAGCGGTATTGCTGCGGAAGGCTTCCGACTCGGCCAGTTCGGTCGGTCGTACGTTTTCGTCTGCCAGGAACGAGGTGTACGGCGTGAGAATGCCGTGTCTGGTGGAGAGCGCGACCAGTTCCTTCACCAGTTCGTCGTTCTTCCCGTACAGGTCGAGCTGGTCGATGATCTCGCCGATCCGTCGCATCGCCCACAGTTTCGCGACAAAGGCGTTGGACGCGTCCTTGCTTCTGCGGACGAGTTTCGCCGGAAAGTCGAATGACTCGGTCTTCTCGCCCACTTCGCCGCTGATGACCACTTTCGCCGAACCGGGCGTGCGATAGCGTCCGACGAGCACGAGTTGTTCACCGGCGAACAGATCGAACGTGCCCGACGGATAAATCCGGTTCACAGGCGGCGTTTCGTCGGTCGGCTTGTCGTATTCGAAGGACACCTGGACGTCGGTCAGGACCGGGTCGGCAATGCGGGAGTACACGCGGGAGACATGCGTTTCGATGTCCTCATCCGGCCGGACGTACTCGCTGCCACCGAAGTTGTCCCGCGCGAGTCGGTCCAGCAGTCGGCTGTTGACGTCGTAGCCGACTCCGAACTGCAGCATACGGGCCCGCACCTTGTTCGCCTGCTTGACGGCTGCGGCGATCCTGGCCTCGCTGGTCTCGCCGACGGTCGGCAGACCGTCCGTGAGGAACAGAACGTAGTTCGGCCGATCGGTCTCCTGAAGTTGCCCGAGCGCGGCTGTCAGGGCGTCGTGGATGTTCGTTCCACCACCCGCGTACAGGCCGTTGACGAATCCGATCGCCTCGGTTCGGGTCTTGTCGTTGAACCGTTCCAGCTCGGGCCGGAAGAGCTGAATTTCGCTGTTGTAGGCGATGATGTTGAACAGGTCCCCCTCGCGAAGGTTGTTCAGCACGAACCGGGCGGCCTGCTTCGCCTGTTCGATTTTCGGGCCGGTCATGCTGCCGGATGTGTCGACCACGAACTGAATCGTCCTGGGCAGTGGTTCGCTCGACTTGTCGCGGATCTGCGGCGTGGTGAGCAGGACGAAGTAGCCGTCTTCGTCTTTCTCGGGCCGGTAGCTGAGGAGACTGGTGCCGACCTTCTTCGGGTTGACGTCAAACATCAGGCGGAAGTCGGTGCTGGGCGTCTGATTCGTCTGTGTCAGTTCGACGTTCGCCGCTTTGGGGCCGGACCGTGTGACGGTGATTGCGTGCGTCGGGCTGTAGACGTTTCTGATCGGCAGGCCGGATTCGATGGTCACTCGGATCTGGAGCTTCTCGACCGGTGCTGCGGTGTAGCCTGCGGTCCGCAAGGGGAAGAGGAAGTCGGTCATTCCCTGCGATTTTCTGAGCAACTGGTTGTAGTGCAGGGTGACGGTTCGTGTCGCTCCGGCCGGAACGGGAAAGACGCTGGTCTGGAACAGTCCGTGCCCCATCCACTCCAGCAGAGCCGGATCCTTGCTGCGGCGAACGATCTCCTCGTACTTCTGTCGGGCCTTGTCGGCGGGGAGCAGTTCGGCGGGAAACTCCTTGCCGTCGACCATCAGCGTCAGTCGGTCGATCGCTCCGTCATACGGCAGCGGAAAGAGGAACTGCACCTCCATCTGCGAGTTGCCGGTGTTGACGAAGCTCTGCGAGACCTGCACGCGGGCGATCTGGTCCTGCAGGCGGGCATCGACTTTCAGCTCGCTGATCTTGTAGGTGGAGGCGTTCGCCGGAGGGTTCGGAATCGGTCGGGGAAGCGGTATCGGTCGCCCTGGTGAGACGAGCACACCCTGGGCGGAGACCGTCCCGGCCAGGAGGAGCACGAGCAAACCGGGAAGAATGGGCAAGTGGCGTCTCATCGCGACGGCTCCGTGAGAAGTGAGGAATCGAGCTGCCTGAGTTCTGTACGCGCCCTGGTGATTGAAAGTTCCCGTTTTCCCGGAGGAACGGCCACGTGCAGTGAATGCCAGCCAGTCCGCGGCAATTGGGAACTCTGCCGGGAATGTGCTTGAGCCGGAAGCGGCAATGCCGGAGAATCCGGTCCGGCAAAGAATGGATTCTGACTCGGGTTACTTCCAACAAGGGAGCCTGCGATGGCGACGCTGCGTTACTGCCTTGCGTTCGGTCTGCTGATGGTCGGTCGGTATGGATACGCGGACGATCCCGCTGCGGACACGCCCGCAACGGCTGTGCAGCAGTCTGACGATGCCGAGTGGATGCCGAAGTTCGTGCTGCTGATCAACGAGTTGCCGACCGTCGCCCCGAGCAGCAAGGGAAAGCCACCGACGTACCGCGACCCGTCGCCGGGCGACAACTTTCCTGCCGAACCGTTTGCCCCGCAGGCGTCGTTTACGCCATCGGCGGAACGGAAAGAGGCCTCCGACACGAACTCCGTCACCATTCATGTTCCGGTGTACGAAACGCAGTACCGGGAGGTCGAGCGAGACGGGCGAACAGTAAAGGTTCCGATCATGGTTGCCCGCATGGTCCCGATGAAGGTGCCGGAGGGCGCTCCTCTTCCCGTCACAATCGAATGTGACGATGTGTCGATCCAGGCGACCACCACAGACGAGGGAGACGCCGGCTACACATTCGCCATCAAGGGCCGACTCCGCATGCGGCTGGTTTCCGGGGCGACGCTGCAGGCGACGAACGCAACGTTCAGGGACGGTGTCCTGAGCCTCGAAGATGTCGAGATGACCAGTGCCGACGCGGAAATCTCGTTCGCAGCCGGTGACATCAAGTTGGACGTGCGGCAGCTTCGTCTGAGCCGTCCGGTCAAGGCACCGACGCCAGCCGGGTTGACTCCGGTGCGGGACGACGCATTCGCCCCCTCATTCTCGACGAGCGACAACTCTTTCAAGCCGATTCCCAGCTACTGAGCGTCCGGCAATGCGGGGCGTCAACGCTGATGGGCGCGGGTCAGCATCTCCTGATTTACCAAGGAGTTGCGTCGGGTCAACAGCAGGCATGATTCGCCAGCGGAAAACCGCTATTCTACGACATGGCTGAAACGGGCGCACGGCGTTCCCGGTTGAGGGAACGCCGTGAACCGCCTTTCCGCTGTCCGTGTCGGCAGAATTGTCTGCGCGCGGCAGTCTCTCCGTCCCTCGGCTCACCACGAAGATCCACAGACATGCTGAACAAGTATTCCTCCCGCGTCACCCAGCCGGCTTCCCAGGGTGCTTCGCAGGCCATGCTGTACGCAACCGGCCTGACCGAAGAAGACATGCAGAAGCCTCAGGTCGGCATCGCCTCGTGCTGGTACGAAGGCAATCCCTGCAACATGCACCTGCTGCACCTGGCCGAGAAGGTCAAGGAAGGGGTTGAGGCAGCCGGGGCGGTTGGGATGCGGTTCAACACGATCGGCGTCTCGGACGGGATCTCGATGGGAACCGACGGGATGAGCTTCTCGCTGCAGTCGCGCGACCTGATTGCCGACTCGATCGAGACGATCATGGGAGGCCAGTGGTACGACGCGCTGATCGCACTGCCGGGCTGCGACAAGAACATGCCGGGCTGCCTGATCGCGATGGGACGGCTGAATCGCCCGTCGATCATGGTTTACGGGGGAACGATTCGCGCGGGCTGCTCGAGCCAGCTCGCCGGTGTCGAAGGGGTCGCAGCCGACAAGCTCGACATTGTCTCGGCCTTCCAGTCGTACGGACAGAAGGTGGGCGGGACGATCACCGAAGAGCAGCGTAAGGAGATCGTGCGGCACTCCTGTCCCGGTGCCGGGGCCTGCGGCGGCATGTACACCGCCAACACGATGGCCTCGGCGATTGAAGCGCTCGGCATGTCGCTGCCGTACTCGGCTTCGATCCCTGCAGAGGACGCCGACAAGCTGCGTGAATGCTTCGATGCCGGGCAGGCGATCTACAATCTGCTTGAGAAGGACATCAAGCCGCGGGACATCATGACCCGGGAAGCGTTCGAGAACGCGATGGTGGTCGTGATGGCGCTGGGCGGCTCGACGAATGCCGTGCTGCACCTGATTGCGATGGCTCGCAGCGTCAACGTCGATCTGACGATCGATGACTTCCAGAAGGTCTCCGACCGCATTCCGTACCTGGCCGATCTGAAGCCGTCCGGCAAGTACGTGATGGAAGACCTGCACAAGGTCGGTGGTACGCCTGCGGTCATGAAGTATCTGCTGGAAGAAGGACTGCTTCAGGGCGACTGCCTGACGGTGACCGGCAAGACGCTCGCCGAGAACGTCGCGGAGGTGCCCGGGCTGCCCGAAGGGCAGGAGATCGTCCGCCCCGTCAGCAATCCGATCAAGAAGACCGGTCACCTGCGGATCATGCGGGGGAATGTCTGCCCGGACGGTGCCGTGGCGAAGATCACTGGCAAGGAAGGTCTCAAGTTCACCGGCCCGGCCCTCTGTTTCGACAGCGAAGAGGACATGCTCAAGGGGCTGGAAGAAGGCCGCATCAAGGGAGGCGAGGTGATCGTCATCCGGTACGAAGGCCCCAAGGGGGGACCGGGCATGCCGGAAATGCTCACGCCGACCTCGGCGATCATGGGAGCCGGTCTTGGCGACAAGGTCGCGCTGATGACCGACGGCCGCTTCTCCGGCGGTTCACACGGCTTCATCATCGGCCACGTCACGCCGGAAGCCCAGGAAGGTGGCCCGATTGGCCTGCTGCAGGACGGCGACACGATCACGATCGACGCGGAGTCGAACGAGATCAACGTCGACGTCAGCGACGAGGTGCTGGCGGAACGGAAAGCGGCCTGGCAGGCTCCGGCGTACAAGTTCACCCGCGGCACGCTCTACAAGTACATCAAGAATGTGAAGAGCGCCAGTGAAGGGTGCGTGACGGATGAGTGAGTCTGGATGCCGGTGAATTCCCGCGGTAGGATGGCTCAGTGGATTTCATCTCCAACATCGGGAGGTCTCTTCCACTCGGGCCGCCGCGGGTATGCCAGAACGACGGGAACATCCTCACTATCGCATTCGCCGAGCACTCAACCGGTGCGCCAGTCGTCTGGTCCAGGACGAAGCCGCCGCTCGATGGTATCGGTGGCTGTTCGTAGCTGGTGCGGGGCTGATCCCACTGTTCATCACGGTACTTGAGTTTGCCGATCCGGAAGACCAGCAGGCGATTCCCGTCCCACAGGAATTGCTTGAGTGGTTGCACACACACCGGCTGATGGTCGTGCTGCTGCTGGCGGTGATTGAACTGGTTGGCGGACTTGCGAGTTTTCTGCTCAACGTTCTTTGCCTGTTTGACCGGCAACAGGTGCGTGAGATACTGGAGACAGCGGTTCAGCACCACTTTCAGGAGCAGAACCGCTCCGAGTATCACTACCGCGCCACACTCTTCAAGATCCGGTACTGTCCGATCCTGGGGACGTGGTTGGGGATCGTTGCCCGATCGGGAGAGAATTACACTGGCTCAAACACCATCTTTTCACTGGATCGAATGCGCAAGCAAAAGTGTACCGGGATCGTTGGTGAGTGTGCGCGGCAGAACACGCAGGTCATCGTCGCATTAGCTGGCGATGCAGCCGACGACGAGTACGCGACACGGGGCTACGTTGCCGACTGCGAGTTTCAGGCACTTAATGTCAAAGCGTCCGTGTTCTTCGCAACGCCGATTGTCCGGCAGAATGGCCGCACATGGGGTGTGCTGGTGCTGGACACGACCGATCCCCGCTACGCTCCCGCTCGTAATCAGACGTCACGCGTCCAGAACGACCTGTCGCACTGGGCACTTGCGTTGAAGACGGCAATCCGACATTGAGGGACGACAGATGGCTACTCACGTCTGGGTCAACCCGGAACGTTTCCAGGAGGTGGGACGGAAAGTGACCGTGGACGGTGTCGACCTGTATGTTCAGCTCTCTCCCTTTGATGCGCCGACGGGGGTCCAGGGGCGATACGACCGGAAGAGCCGCACTTTCGAAATCCGATTCGAGTACATGAACTCGGAGTCCGAAGGGCAGGTCCGCATCCATGACGGGATCCAGCTGATTGAGGGACGGCATTCCGGCAAGCTTTTGGCGATTCGCATTCCAGTCGATTCCCGCCCGCTGGATTCAGTAGGACTGATTCGCCTGCGGACTGAAGTGGTGCAGGCACTGAAGAAGCACTCTCAGCAACTGGATCCGACCGCAGACGTCAGTCGACCATACGGTCGGTTCCTGAACTGGGAAGCCGCGAGAGAACTGCTCGACGACGAGTCCGACTTCAAACAGGTGGCTGGTGAGTTGATGGCATCCTGATGCAACGCTATCCCGATTGAGCCATCGGAACGCTGAGCCCGACTCTCATTGCTCCCCGACCTTCGCGGCTCTGATCACACAACGACGTACGCGAGTGGTGCCTCTCATGACAGACGCCGATATCGACAAGCTCATCGCGGCGGCGTGGAAGGCGCGTGAGAACGCATATTGCCGGTACAGCGGGTTTGCGGTCGGTGCAGCCGTGCTGTCCGAGGCCGGGACGATCTACAGCGGTTGCAATGTCGAGAATGCGTCGTACGGGCTGACGATCTGCGCCGAGCGCGTCAGTCTGTTTCAGGCGATCGCTCATGGAGAGAGACGGTTCTCCGCCATCGCTGTTGTCACGGACACGGAGTCCCCCACTCCGCCGTGCGGGGCGTGCCGGCAGGTGATCCACGAACTGATGCCGGCAGGCCGGGTGTTCTGCGTGGATGGTTCGGGGCGGAGAACGGAGTTTGCGGGTCAGGATCTGCTTCCAGGCGCCTTCTCCGCTGAGAACCTCGATCCGTAGTCGGTTCGCCGCCTCCCGGTTAACGTCCCGTGAATTCCCGGTCTGCCGGAGATCTGAAGGCATGCTGGCTCCCGTGCATGCCGCCCGCTGCGCTTGCGGTTGCCGACGGAAGGTTTCACACTGACGTTCATTGATCTGTTTGCAGTGACGTCACGAACCTTTCGGGAGCCGGCCATGCCACGCCACGATCGCCTCACCCGCCGCGGTTTTCTTGCTCATTCCGCTGCCGCCACCGGGGCTGCCCTGGCCGCGCCGGCGATCCTGCCGGCGGCGGCTCCCAGCGAAACGGTGAATCTCGCCTTCATCGGCGTGGGAGGACGGGGCGGTCGCAACCTGAAGACGATGACCTCCCAGGGGCACGTCGACGTCAATGTCGTGGCAATCTGCGATGTGAACGGTGCGAATCTCGACCGCGCGGCGAAGATGTTCCCCAAGGCCCGCAAGTACGTCGACTTCCGCAAACTGTTCGACGATACCGGCGACATCGACGCCGTCGTCGTCAGCACGACGGAACATACCCACGCCTTTGCCACCATGCCGGCCCTGCAGCTGGGCAAGCATGTCTATTGTGAAAAGCCGATTACGCACAATGTCTACGAGGCCCGGCGAGTGACTGAGGCCGCCGCCGCAGCTGGCGTGGCCACGCAGATGGGCACCCAGATTCACGGCATGCCCAACTACCGGCGGGTCGTCGAGCTGATCCAGAGCGGTGCCATCGGTCCGGTGCGCGAGGCACACGTCTGGGTATCGCGTGCATGGGGGCTGCAGAGCAAAGAGGACGCCGAGAAACACCGCGACATCGTTCACGTCACCGACCGACCGGCCGGATCCATGACGCCGCCGGACTATCTCGACTGGGATCTGTGGATCGGCCCGGCCCCGTACCGGCCGTATCACGAGGTCTACTTCCCGGGACCGAAGTGGTACCGGTGGTGGGACTTCGGCAACGGGACGATGTCGGATCTGGGAAGCCACTGGAACGATCTGCCGTTCTGGGCCCTCAAGCTCGACGCGCCGAAGACGATCGAAGCGTTCGGGCCGGAGCCGCATCCGGAGATTGCCCCGGCGTCGATGTCGGCCGTCTACGAGTACGGTCCCCGCGGAGAGATGCCTGCCTGCACCGTCAGCTGGTATCAGGGATCCCACAAGCCGAAAATCTGGCAGGACGGGGGCATCCCGCAGTGGGGCAACGGTGTGCTGTTCGTCGGTGAGAAGGGGATGCTGCTCTCCGACTACGGCAAGCATGTGCTGCTGCCAGAGGAAGACTTCGCGGACTTCGAACGTCCCGCTCCCTTCATCCCGGATTCACCTGGCCAACATGAAGAATGGTTGATTGCCTGCAAGACTGGTTCAGCGACGGGCAGTCCATTCAGCTATGCCGGGCCGCTGACCGAGGCCAATCACCTGGGCAACGTGGCGTTTCGGGCGGGCCGGAAGCTGGAATGGAACGCCGAAGAGATGCGGGCCACGAACTGCCCGGAGGCAGATCAGTTTTTGAAGCGGGAGCCCCGTGAGGGCTGGAGCTTAGGCTGACGACGGGCCGGCGGCGTCTGTCGCTTCGAATCTGGAATTCAGAACGGGCCGATTGCGCCCGCAGTACGACGAACAGGGGAACGATCCGTGCGGATACTTTCGGTCGTGGTAACGCTGATTGCTCTGGTGGCAGCCATCGGCGTGGTGAACATGGAACCGGCAACACTTGATGCCGACGTGCTGAAAGCCGGCGAAGGGCGCAAGTGGTTCCGAGGCAACCTGCACACACACTCGCACTGGAGTGACGGTGACGATTACCTCGAGATGATCGCCCTCTGGTATCGGGATCAGGGATACGACTTCCTGAGTTTCACGGACCACAACGTCCTCGCGAACACCGAACGCTGGGTCACCGTGGACAAGACCAAGGGGGGCCGGAAAGCGTACGACAAACTCAAAGCACAGTTTCCGGACTGGGTTGAAGAGCGGACCCGCGACGGTCGTCTCGAAGTCCGGCTGCGGACGTTCGAGGAGGTGTTCGAGAAAATCAGCGTTCCGGACGAGTTCCTGCTGATCCAGGGCGAAGAGATCAGCGACCGGTTTGAGCGATACCCGATCCACATGAACGTGAACAATGTGGTCGAGGCGATTCCTCCGATGGGAGGCGGCAGTGTCTACGAGACGCTGCAGAACAATGTCAACGCCGCCCTTGCCCAGCGGGAACGGACCGGGCAACCAATGATTATTCACCTGAACCACCCGAACTTCGGCTATGCGGTCACCGCCGAAGACCTGATGAAGGTGCAGGGCGAGAAGTTCTTCGAGGTCTACAACGGTCATCCGGGCGTGCACAACTCGGGCGACCACCATCACGTCTCGGTCGAGCGTCTGTGGGACGTCGTGCTGGCCCACCGCCTCGGGATTCTCGGCCTGCCGGTCATGTACGGACTGGCCGTCGACGACGGTCACAACTACCACAACATCCCGAGTCGCGCCAGCGAACCGGGACGTGGTTGGGTGATGGTGCTGGCCAACGAGCTGACACCGGAGTCACTGATCGATGCCCTGGAGGCGGGGCGGTTCTACGCATCGAGTGGCGTGGCACTGCGACAGGTCATGACCTCTCCCAAGCGGCTGATGGTCGAAGTCGATCCGCAGCCCGGGGCCACTTACACGATCGAGTTCATTGGAACCCGCAAGGGGTTCAATCCGGTCAGCCAGCCGATCGTCGATGACAACGGCAAGGAGATGCACGCGACGCATCACTACGGTGACGACATCGGTACCGTACTGGCCCGTCACGAAGGTCCCAGTGCCCAGTACGTCTTCGAGGGGGACGAGCTGTACGTGCGGGCACGGATCACTTCCAGCACGCGTCATCCGAACCCGTCCGAGCCGGGTGAGTTCGAGCGGGCCTGGACACAGCCGGTTGTCGGACCGGCGGCGATTCCGGATCGGACGCGGTGAACGCCGGCAGCTACTGCAGCAGCGCGTAGAGAATGATATTGGCGGCGATCCGCGTGGCGTCTTCGGTGGGATAACCACTGCACGCGGATGTCGCCTGTCGTTCCAGGGCGCAGCTCAGGTCGTACTTGCTGTAGATGACGACGTAGCGGTCGTTGATCTTGATTCCTTCGAGAACCGGTTCAGCCCAGGACTCTTCGAAGCCGAGGGCCCCGCTGTCGGCGCTTGTCGTGGGCAGGCGACGCCGGACCCGTTTGACGTTGTAACCGAGTTCGATGTCGAACAGCTCGTGGTCGATCGGGATTCTCTCGAGCTTCTGACCGAAGATCTCCTGAATGAGATCGCGGAAGCTGGCATCGAACTGCGCCGCCCCGCAGCAGGCATCGGCAAACAGCACGCCGCCGTTTTCCAGGTACTCGCGGAGTTTCTCCTGCTCGACATCGCTGAGTGAGAAGTTCTGCCGTCCGTGCATGTAGAGCAGGGGATAGTCGAACAGGGCCGGATCGGTCGCCACGAGCGTCGGCGTTTCGGCCGAGGTGGGGATGCCGTTCTTCTGCAGCAGTGCGATCTGCAGGTGGCGGAGCGCGTGCGGAGCCGTATCCCACCCGCCGGTGTGCCGCAGCCGGGCAATGCCCAGATGGCCACGATCAGGAAGATTGTCTTCCAGTTCGGCCAGGGCGGCAGGACGTTCGAGCCGGTCATGGACTTCACGTCCGGTGGCGTAGGCGACGACGTTGACGCCCAGCTGCATCGACTTGCCTATCTCCGCCCGCAGCCCCGGCTCGCGGTTGGGCGGATCGTGTCGCAACCAGTGTTCCCACCGGCAGGCGTGGTCGTACGGTGCGTACATGACGGCGGTACGGCAGCCGAAGTCAACACCCCACAGTTCCGGCGGTTCGACAGAGAAGACGAATTCGTTGCGATAGACATCGTGTGTGTCGGGCAGCCGACGGAGCTGCATCGAGCCGTCCGGGAAAAGCCGCCGGATCAGATTCCGGAAACCGGTGTCAAACTCGGTGTTGTCGCAGTTCTGGACGGCAAATAGGAATCCGCCCTGAGCGAGGTACTCTCGCAGGAGCTCGAGTTGCGTTCCCTGGATGCTGTCGGGGGACTCGGTGCCGCTCATGAACAGGACCGGCGCCTGCAGCAGGGCTCCGACCCCCTCGGTTTCTGCCGCCTTGCGGAGATCGACTTCCTGCCAGTTGAGGAGTTTGGGCCATCGATCCCGCCCGCTGATGTGCTGGGTCAGGTTCTGGATGTCGTGCGGATGATTGTTCCAGTCGTCCGAGAGAGGCTCGCCGGTGATCGGATCGCCCGGGCCGTAGTTGAGTTTGTTGATGAGGACCGGGCTGAGTCCCTTGGAGAGGAAGAGCAGGGCGAAGCTGGTGGCGACGAGCGGATCGGCTTCGCCGCCTCCTTCACTGGCCCAGCTTCCATTGCGGACCGACTGGCGTTTGACGAGGAAATCCGCCCCTTCGCGATACCAGTCATGATCGCCGAAGAATCGCCTCCCCGAGAGACGCCCCGCGCGTTCGAGTCCGTAGAGGTAATACAGCAGCCAGCCATTGTTGCCGGGGTTGTTGCTGATGCTGAAGCGGTTGCCGATCCACCGGATTCCCGCCTCGATCGCTTCGTCGGCCGTCGACCGGTCTTCGCCACAGCAGTCGAGCTGTCCGTCCGGCGGGTCGAGTCCGAGGAATGACGAGGTGATGGTCAACGAGGAGATTCCCGCAACCGTCATACTGCCGGTGGGACTGCCCTCGCCGCCTCCCTTGTACCCCCAACCGGCTCCGGACTTGAGCTGCGAACTGCCGATCTGCTGCCGGAGCCAGTGTTCCTGGGCCCGCTGCCAGACGCGGCGACTGACCGGGACACCGGCGTGGGCTGCTTCCCGCAGACCGAGCAGGGCGAACTGCGTGTTGCTGTTGTCCCACCAGTTGCCGTTGGCATCGTACCCCCAGGCTCCGTTGGGGCGCTGATAGGACTCCAGGCGAGTGGCGAGCTTGTGGAGACGGCCGACGTCCCGGTTGTCGTTGGCGGCGGCGAGGACCATGCAGAACATGGCCAGTTCGTAGGTTTTGACCGGATCGGGAAGTGAACGGAGGTGATCGAGGCCGGCCCGCACGACCGGATCGTTCCGGTCCATGCCGGAGTAGAGCAGGGACAGGACCGCCAGGCTGGTGACCCCCGCCTTGTACTGCCCGAGTGCGGTCGGCTCCCAGGAACCATCCGGCATCTGGCGACCGCTGAGAAACTGCTGGGCCCGGGTGATCGCCGTAAGCACCTGCTCCCGCAGTGTGGCGTCGTCAACAGCGCGTGCCGGTCGCAGACCGACCACCAGCAGCTGGACGAAGATCAGGGCAAAGGTGAGAACGTGTGTGCGCAGCGGTCGTCGACGCGGCATCATCTTTCCTCCCCAGGAAGATTCGGCCAGCCGGAACGTTTTGAGAAGCTGCATTCAGATCAACGGGATCAGGAGGCCGCGGCGGCCTCGTCGTCTCCCTCCTGCAGGCTTTCGAGCCGCTCCCGGGCATCCTTGTAATCGTATTTCACGACGAGCACTTCACCGTAGTGATTTTCTGCCGTCGCGGTGTCGCCGAGTTCCTCGGCAACGCGGGCGAGCAGGTAGTGACACTCCGTAAACATCTTGGGGTCGGCGTCGTAAGAGAGTTCGACCACGGCCCGCTCGAGCTGACCACGGGCCAGCGTGAGTTTCTTGTCCTGAATGAAACATTTGCCGAGGTTGAGCAGGGCCTTGCCTTTGAGGCGGTTGTTCTGGGCCGCCTGCTGCAGGAGCGGAACCGCCTGCGTCCACTTGCGAATCTTCATCAGTCGCAGGGCGAGTTCGTACTTGATATTCACGTCCTGCGGGTGCCGCTGGATGCGACGACTGAAGACTTCGATCTCCCGCTTGACCAGCTCCTTGCGCAATCCGTCGTAGTTTTCTTTGGCTGTTGCGTCGTCGGGACTGGCGTTGGACGCCTCCCGGGCAAGATCGATGTTGTGCTTCAGGCGTGCCAGTTCGATGTCTTCGAGCTGCTCGCGGACGTTCGGATCGTTGCCGGAGACCTCGACCGCCTGCTCAAAGGTCTCATACGCTTTGTCGAGCTCTTTCTGCTGGCGATAATGTTCGCCGAGCTTGAGATAGTGCTCGACTTTCTCCGGTTCCTTCTTGATGGCCCGCTGCAGGTCCATTTCCTTCGACATGCCGGGGCCATCGGCTTCGCCGCCCGACTGGACCTTGAGCCGCTTGTTCATGGTGGCCATGACGTCCTGCGTCGACTCGGCCCCCTCGTAGCCGCCATGGTCGGTCGTTTCGAGGGCCTGCATCCGCATGACGTTGGAGCGGGCTTCGGAATCCTCGGGATTGATCCGGACGAGGTTCTGCCAGACCTTGCCGGCCTCGGCGTAGTCCCCCTTCTCGGCGAGGACTTCTGCGAGGGCGACCGAATACTCGCGGGTCTTGGGGTCGGACTGCCGGGCGCAGTTGTAGGCAAACCGGGCGATGTCGAGGTAGCCGCGGGCCCGGGCGGCGTGGCCAAGCTCGGCGTTAATGCCGGCGTCCCAGGGGTTGATGGCCAGGCCTTCTTCGGCGGCCTTGTCGACCTCGTCCCACTCTTCCTTGGCTTTCGCCTTGCGGATGCGGCCGCGAATGCTCAGCAGCTTGCTCTTGGCAAAGGTGCCGGCCCCCGACTTGTTGTCGTTGTACTTCTTGTACGTCGAGTTGCGGAGCAGTTGCCGGAAGGCGACGTTCTCGGGCTCGAGCGTCGTGCACAGCCCGAACATTTCGATCGCGTAACCCCAGTTCTGCTTCTGCATTGCTTCACTGCCGCGGCGGTAGCACTCGGCAATGCGTTTCTTCTTGTCGTACACGTTGGAACCTCAACAGGATCGCGAACGGAGAGAACCGCCGGCGAGGGATGAAGGGGCCCGGACGCAGCCCGCTACCACTCAATCTTACCGCGGAACAATAGCACAAACGAGGCCGGATCGAAAATCTCGCGGCCCGGCTTGCACCCGATCGGGGGGCTCTCCAGAATGTTGGAACAACTTGCACCACAGGTATTTCTGACAGCGCGCCACACCCGCTTCGCCCTCCCTGCAGGACTGCCCCATGGCCGAGACACTGGAGGCTCCGGGACGTACTCCCTCCGGACTGAAGCTGCGCCTGTTTCTGATGATGTTCCTGCAGTATTTCGTCCAGGGGAGTTATCTGCCGGTCGTCACCGAGTACCTCCGCAGCGGGCTGGGGTTTGCTCCGAGTCAGCTCGGGGCGTTCAGTGCCGCAATCTCCATCGGTCCGCTCGTGGCTCCGTTCTTCATCGGCCAGCTTGTCGACCGCCACATGGCCACCGAACGCGTGCTGTCGTTCTGTCACTTTGCCGGTGGGATCATCATGATCTCGCTGTTCTTCCTCGAGGGGTTCTGGCCGATCTTCCTTCTCGGAGCGGCCTATTCGGCCCTGTACGTCCCCTCGATGATGCTGACGAACTCACTCGCTTTCCAGCACCTGTCCGACCGCGAACGGGAGTTTCCCCTGGTCCGCCTGTGGGGAACAATCGGTTTTGTCCTCCCGGCATGGTGGGTGGAAATGGTCTACCTGAAAGGGCTGGAAGGGGGCGAACTGGACCGGGCCCGCGGCATTGTCCTGATGTTTGCAGGGATCAGCGGTCTGCTGATGGCGGTCTATTCGCTGACGTTGCCGCACACCCCGCCGGTCAGCAAGGACAAGCACGACCTGGCTCCCGGGAAAGTCCTGCAGCTGCTCCGTCTCCGTCATTTTGCCGTCCTGATCGGCATCAGCCTGATCGTGGCGGTCTCGCATAAGTATTTTTTCGTCTGGAACAGCCCGTTCCTGCGACACATTCTCGACGAAGTGGGGATCCGCTCGGCACTGGAGGGGCGGATCAGCTCGATCGGGCAGATTGCGGAAGTGCTCGTCATGACCGGCCTGGGCTGGTCGATCAAACGGTTCGGGTTCAAGGTGACGATGCTGGCCGGTGCGGCCGCGTACCTGTTGCGATGCCTTCTGTTCGCCCTGGCGGCGACGCTCGACGGAGCCCAGGCGAGCTACACGCTGTCCGGATGGCTTCCCCAGATCGAGATGAACGGAGCCGCGGCGGCCGTCTTCTCACTGGTTGGACTGGGACAGGCACTGCACGGATTCTGTTTCGGGTGCTTCCTGGCGACCGCGTACATGTACGTGGATCGAGTTGCTCCCATCGACGTGCGGGGCAGCATGCAGACGTTCTACGGGACGTTCATCGTCGGCGCCGGCATGTTTGCAGGCGGATTCGTCGGGGGCTGGATCGGCGAGCTGTTCGAGACCTCCGTCGATGCCACACCGCTGCGTGCTGCACTGGGAATTCAGTCCAGCGCGGGGATGTCCGAGTTCGTCCGGGAGTTGCCGGACGGCACGGCGGAGACATTTGTCGCGGACTGGCCGGGGATCTGGCTCAGCGGCGCGGTGATTGCCGCGATCGCCCTGGTCGGAATGTGGGTGATGTTCCCGAAGAACGCCGGCCTCGCCCAGGAAGCGGCGGCGGAGTAGTCAGCGGCATTCGTGCGACGGCTCGATGAGCCGTGCGCGTCACCATGTGTTGACGCGTCAGCAGCCATGACGCCCGGGCGTCGTTCGCAAATCACGCCGGCATGGAGCATGTTAGCGCCGCAACTCGCGATTGCAGCACTTCGCACGCCCGCGTTTGCCAGCTTACGATTGTGGCTCCACGACGCCGACGTAGGGCAGGTAGCGGTACTCGTCGTTGTAGTCGAGGCCGTAGCCGACCACGAAGGCATCGGGAATCGCGAAGCAGTGATAGTCGGGCGTCAGCTCGACCCGGGTGCGGTCCTTCTTCCAGAGCAGGACGGCCGACTTCAGACTCGCCGGATCGTGATGCTCGAGCGTGTGCATCAGTCGCAGCATCGTCTGCCCGGTATCGAAGATGTCGTCGACGAGCAGGACGTGTCGGTCCTTCAGATTCGGCAGGAACTCGTCATTGATCGACAGCTCGCCGGGGGCCGTCGCCGTTCCCCGGTAGCTGGACGCCTGGACGAGCCCGAGCTGGTGGGGCAGCTCGATCTGACGCATCAGGTCGGAGACGAACATGATGCTTCCGCTGAGCACGCCCAGCAGCGTGAGCGGTCGGTCGGAATAGTCGCTGGAAATCTGACGTCCCAGTCGGCGGACCGCGTCGGCGATCTCATCGGCGGCAATCATGGGGCGGACGGCATCCGTTTGCCGGTCCGCCCTCGACCCGTCACTCATTCCTGCCTCCTGCACTGATGCCTGCAGTGGACTCGGTACCGCCCGTTCCCTTTTTCAGAACGTCTTGTCGAGCGCAACGGCGACCTTGCGGCACTGCTCCATCGTCTCGGCGAACGCCTCGGGCGTCAACGACTGGGCACCATCGCTGAGGGCCTTGTGGGGATCGGGATGCACTTCGATGATCAGGCCGTCGGCCCCTGCCGCCACCGCGGCCGTACACATCGGAGGCACCAGCGAGGCGATGCCGGTCCCGTGACTGGGATCGATGACGACCGGCAGGTGAGTCCGCTCGTGCAGGTACGCCACCGAGGCAAGCGGCAGCGTGAAGCGGGTGTGCGTTTCGAACGTCCGGATGCCGCGCTCACACAACGCGACCTGCGTGTTGCCCTGGTCGAGGATGTACTCGGCGGCAAGCAGGAACTCATCCATGGTGGCGGAGGCCCCCCGTTTGAGCAGCACCGGCTTGCGGGACTCGCCGACCGCCTGCAGCAGATGGTAGTTCTGCATGTTGCGGGCCCCGATCTGCAGCACGTCGGTGTACTCTGCGACGAGGTCAACGTGATGCGGCGTCATCACTTCCGTGACGACCGCCAGGCCGGTCTCTTCGCGGGCCATGGCGAGCAGCTTCAGCCCCTCTTCCTTGAGCCCCTGGAAGGCGTACGGGCTGGTGCGGGGCTTGAAGGCTCCGCCGCGCAGGCCCGCTGCACCGGCGGCCTTCACCTGCCGGGCGACCGTGAGGATCTGTTCTTCGCTCTCGACCGAGCAGGGACCGGCAATGACGCCGACGTACCCGCCACCGATCTTCAGATCACGGGCGGCAACGACGGTCGGTTCGGGCTTGGTTTCGAGGCTGGCAACCTTGTAGGGGGCGAGGATCGGAACGACCTGGTCGACTTCGTCGTACGATTCGAGGGTTTCCCGCTCGCCATCCCGCTTTTCGCCGACGGCCGCGATCACGGTCCGTTCCGTACCCTGGATGACGTGGGCTTTCAGTCCCATGTCCTCGATCCGTCGGACCATGTCGGCGACGGTAGATTCCGACGTTCCACGTTTCATCACGACGATCATCGCTTCGGTACCTCTGACCTCTGATTGGGGACGACGTTCCGGATCGGCTACAGCAGTCGGTACACGGTCGGTCGCGGCAGCAGCTGGTGTCTTGAAGAGTCAACAAAAAAAGCGGCCCCGAAATCGCTGGGATTTCAGGGCCGCTCTGGCTTCCGGATGTTCGGCTGGACTACGCCCCGCCGCTACCCGACCCCGTCATCCCGGAGGGATACCAAAAGCGATAACCAAACCAGAAACGGGCAACGGTCCCGTTGTTCGGTGCTGGCGTGCTCATGGTCGGAAGGCCGGATAAGGAGGAAACGTATCGCCGTCAGGGCATTCACTTAAACAATAGTCGGCCCGGACCGGCCCGGTCAAGCAGTGGAACTCTGAATTCGCCGGTTCTCCGCAGGATCTGCGGCTGGGGCTCACGCAGGCTGGCCCGGCTCGACCGCTCCGTGTGGCGCGCCCTGTGTCATCTCGTGCAGAAAGCGAGATGGCAGCGACTTGCGCGGCTTGCCGTAGCGCCGACGGGTCTCGGCCCGGCTGAGCGTGAGGTAATCCTGGGCACGGGTGATCCCGACATAGGCGAGCCGGCGTTCCTCGGCGATCTCCTTCTCGGTGGCGTCGACAGACCGCTTGTGCGGCAGGATGCCTTCCTCCATGCCGACCAGATAGACCCGCGGGAACTCGAGGCCCTTGGCACTGTGCAGGGTCATCAGCTTGACGGCGTCTTCGGCTGCCTGTTTCTCCTTGTCCGGTTCGTCATCGCGTCCTTCGAGAGCGACGCTGGAGAGAAAGTCGTCCAGTGTCGGCCCCGTTGTGCGTGTGACGTAGTCGGTCAGCGAGGCAACGAAGTCGTCCAGTACTGCCGTCCGGGCCAGGGCCTGCTGCGGATCCTTGTACTGCTTCTCGATCTCACTCTCGTAGCCGATCGTGTCGATCAGCTCCCGCAGCACGACGTCCATTTTTTCGGGCTGATTCTCGACCTTGCGACGCCACGATTCGAGCAGCTCATGGAACTTCTCGATCGCATTGCCCGCCTTGACGGTGATGACGCCGTCATTGACCTGTCGCTGCGCCATGTCCCAGAAGGGAACCCCCTCCTTGACGGCGGCGGTCATGACCTTCTCGACCGTCGAGTTGCCGATCCCCCGGGCGGGTGTGTTGATGATCCGCAGAAGCGAGACCTCGTCGTCCGGATGGGCGATCACCTTGAGGTAGGCGAGCAGGTCGCGGATTTCCTTGCGGTCATAGAACGACTGGCTGCCGAGCAGCACGTAGCGGAGACCGTATCGCCGCAGTTCCGCCTCGAACAACCGGGGCTGCTCGTTGGTGCGGAACAGGATGGCGAAATCGCGCAGCGGGATGTTCTTCTGCTGGTGCAGAAAGCGGATCTCGCGAATGATCTGTTCAGCTTCGAGCGACTCGTCTGAGAACTCGAGGAAGCGAACGTCTTCCGGCGACTGCTTGTTCGGACGGAGCTGCTTCTTGTGCCGGTCCCGGTTGTGTGCCACGAGCCGGTTGGCCAGGTCGAGGATCCGGTCGGTGCAGCGGTAGTTCTCTTCGAGGCGGATCACCTTCGCGCCCGGGAAGTGCTGAGAGAACCCGAGAATGTGACGGACTTCCGCTCCTCGCCAGCCGTAGATCGACTGGTCATCGTCCCCCACGACACAGATGTTGTTGTGTTCGCGAACGAGCGCCTCGATGATGTTGAACTGCAGGCCGTTGGTGTCCTGATACTCGTCGATCTGGACGTGGTCGAACCGCTTCTGGTGCCGCTCGAGAACCTCGGGGAACTCGCGGAACAGCCGGTTCGTTAGCAGCAGCAGATCGTCGAAATCGACGCTGCCGGTTGCCCGCAGCTTCTCCTGATAGCGGCGGTAGCCGAGGGCCGCCAGGAACTCCTTGTCGTCCGCTGCGGCTTCCGCGGCACGCTGGTGGGCGACGCCGGCCGACTTCCAGCGGCTGACAATGCTGAGCAGGTCTCCGGGACGGAGCGCCTTCTCAGTGACCCGGATGTCACGGAGGACACCGCGGGCGATCGATTCCTGGTCTCCCCGGTCAATGATGGCGAACCGTTCCGGGTATCCCAGGTGGGTGATCTCGGCCCGAAGGACGCTGACGCAAAGGGCGTGAAACGTCGAAATCCAGGGACGTTTCTTCATCCGCCCCCCCAGCAGCTCCCGCGTTCGCTGGAGCATCTCCTTTGAGGCCTTGTTAGTAAACGTCACCGACAGAATCCGGTCCGGCGCCACTCCGTGACGGATCAGCTCCGCCATCCGGTACGTGATCACGCGGGTTTTCCCGGTCCCGGCACCGGCGAGCACCAGCAGGGGGCCGGAAAGGGTCTGCACCGCCTCACGCTGGGCGGGATTCAGGTGGCCGAGTCGATCCATCGGTTTGTCGTTGCTGCTTGAGTGTCGACGACGATCAGGTGTTGCTGGACGCATCGTTGCGCGGTCGCAGGCGCACAAAGCGGAGTGTCATCGCACGGGTGATGACAGTGCGGATCGGGCATCCTAGCAGGGCGCACCGGCTTCGGCCACGATCCGATCCCGAACTGATGCATGCGGCGCAAAAGGTTTTGCATTCAGCGTTTGGGACGTTGTCGAAGCGTGTGTCTCATCAGAAATCCCGCAGGACCGCATCCGACCAGGGGAAGCGGCGCGGGCGGTGCGCCGAGGAACCGGCTCGCGGGCCACCGGTGATTCCCGCCGCGCTCTCACGTCCGGCGGCAACTCCCGTTCGCCCGGATCGAACAAATGTCTATACCATTGAGGGCGAATTCGTGTAACGGATGCCGCGTTCAGCACTCGTAAGTGAGTTACGGGACATGAGTGGAGCCGGAAGCCGGGCATTGGTGACGGGAGGTGCAGTCCGCCTGGGGCGGGAGATTGCCCTCTCGCTGGCACGCTCCGGAGTGGATGTCTGCATTCACTATGGTGCGTCTGCCGACGCGGCCCGCCAGACACTCGCGGAGATTCGTGAGTACGGTGTCCAGGCGATCGCCGTGCAGGGAGATTTCCGCGAGCCGGTCTCTGCCGCCGAACAGGTCTTCCGTGCCGTGGCTGAAGAGTTCGGTCCGATCGACGTGCTGATCAACAATGCGGCCATATTCGAGTCAGGCAGTCTGGCGGAGACGGACGAATCGGCCTGGGACCGGCATCTCGACATCAACCTCAAGGCACCGTTCTTCATGACCCGGCAGTTCGCCGCTCAGTTGCCTGTCGAACAGAGCGGTGCGGTCGTGAACATCATCGACTGGCGGGCGTCGCGGCCGGTGCCCGGCCATGCCGCCTACACGATTGCCAAAGGGGGGCTGCTGACGATGACCCGGCTGCTGGCCCGGGAGCTGGCACCACGAATCCGGGTCAACGGGGTTTCGCCTGGAGCGATTCTGCCACCTCCCGGAAGCGATGAAGCATACCTGGAGGCTCTGGCCGATCAGATTCCGATGGAGCGGACCGGCAGTCCGTCCGACATCACCGATGCCGTCATGTTCCTCTTGCGATCCGGGTTTCTGACTGGTGAAGTGGTGCATGTGACTGGAGGCGAGCACCTGTAGACCTATGCTTTTCTGGCAGGACAGCGTGCTGCTCGACAACCTGCAAACTGAGAGTGAATCGGAAACCAATGCCGGACTACGTGGAAATCAACGATCTGCTGCTGCGGACGATCATCGGGATCAATCCCGAGGAACGGGTGAACCGGCAGGACGTGGTCATCAACATCCGGATGGAGACGGACAACCGTCCCGCTGCCGCGTCCGACCAGATCGAGGATGCCGTCAACTACCGGACAATCACCAAGCAGGTCATCGAACTGGTCGAAGGATCGAGTTTCTTTCTGGTGGAGCGGATGGCAGAGCGGATCGCGGCGATCTGCCTGGCCGATGCCCGCGTGACGTGGGTTCAGGTCCGGGTTGAGAAGCCGGGGGCCGTCCGGTTCGCCCGCTCCGTGGGTGTGTCGATTGAGCGGAGTCGAGATGATCTCTCCAACCTCACGCCACCTGGCTAATCTGGCGTATCTGTCGCTGGGATCGAACGTCGGGCCGGAACACTACCTGCCCGCGGCCGTAGAGAAACTGCGCACCGTGGGGGACATCCTTCGAGTGTCCCGGGTGTGGCAGTCGCCGCCGGTCGGGTACGTGCATCAGGCCGATTTCTGCAACGCGGCGGTGCTGCTGGAGGTCGACCTGGCGGCAGTTGATCTCAAGCGTGAGGTCATCGCCCGGATCGAGTCGGATCTGGATCGTGTTCGCGATCCGCGGAATCCGAGCGGACCGCGAACAATCGATATCGACATCGCCCTGTTCAACGAGGACCGCATCTCGGTGGGGGGGAACCGAATCCCCGATCCGGAGATTCTCGTTCGCCCGTTTCTGGCCATCCCGCTGGCGGAACTCGACCCGACGTACCGGCATCCGCAGACCGGTGAGACGCTTCACGCCGTGGCGGCGCGGCTCCGTCCGCAGTCGACGCTGGTCGAACGGGGCGATATCCGGCTGACATAAGAAAACCCCGCGTCTGCCGGTAAGCAGGCCGCGGGGTCTGATTCGCTGTGCGTATTCTCCGCGTGTGCAGGTCAGGCGGGTTGCCTGCCGGCAGGACGGATCACTTCAGGAACTCGCCCGCTTCGTCGAGGAATTCCGGATAGAGCGTCCGCATCGTGCCGACGGCCTCGGCGAGCGGGACGGAAACGATTTCGAGTCCCCGCAGGGCGACCATCTTGCCGAAGTCCCCCTTGAGGGCGAGACGACCGGCGTGAATGCCGAGACGCGTGCCGAGCACCCGGTCATAGGCACTCGGAGAACCGCCGCGCTGCAGGTGGCCGAGGGTGACGTCGCGGGTTTCGATCCCGGTCCGGTTCTCGATGATCTTGGCCACTTTGCGGCCGATGCCGCCAAGTTTGACGTGACCGAAGTCGTCGAGTTCGGCATCCTGGGTGACCAGGCCCTCGCCCTTGAGCTGGGCACCTTCGCTCACCATGACGATGCCGTAGTGCTTGCCGTCTTCGCGACGTTTCGCCAGAAGCTTGCAGACTTCCTCGAGGTCCGATTCCTGTTCGGGGACGAGGATGGCGTCGGCCGCACAGGCGATGCCGGAGAAGCAGGTGATCCAGCCGGCGTGACGGCCCATCACCTCGACAACCATGACGCGGCGGTGCGACTCGGCGGTGGTGCGGAGCTTGTCGACCGCATCCATCACGGTGTTCAGGCAGGTGTCGAAGCCGAACGTGAAGTCGGTGCTGCTCAGGTCGTTGTCGATCGTCTTGGGGCAGCCGATCGTCGGCAGCTGATGGTCGCTGTAGAGCTTGCTGGCCACGCCGAGCGTGTCATCACCACCGATGGCGATGAGGGCGTCGAGGCCGAGCGACTTCATGTTCTCGACGATCTTCTGGACACCGTCGCCGTCCTTGTACGGGTTCGTACGGGACGAGCCGAGGATCGTGCCCCCCTTCGGGAGGATTTCGTCGGTTTCGGCGGGGTTGAGGTCGACGTAGTTGGCCTCGATGGCACCGCGCCAGCCTTCGAGGAAACCAATCGACTGGCCACCGTTGTTTGCAATCACACGGACGACCGCACGGATGACGGCATTCAGTCCGGGACAATCTCCACCACCGGTCAGGATGGCTGCCTTCATTGTCATTACCCTTGATTGTCGCGGAGCGACCGCACTATGCGGCGGTACACCACCAGGTCAACGGAGATCATTGCGGGGCGCAACTTCAGCGAGGGCGCCGCGCGTCACCAGCCGCGAATCGTAGGAGCGGCAGCGGAGCCGATCAAGCGCACCGCTGCCGAACTTCACCGAAACGGACCGATTACCACGTCCGCTCGACAAAGCCCGTGTCCCCACGTGCCTCGGTAAAGGTGCTGTGCTCCAGAATCCGTTTGGCCAGCGGAATCGTCGTCTTCACGCCTTCCACGACCATCTCGTCCAGAGCCCGCAGGGCACACGCAATCGCCTCGGCTCGGGACTCGCGGTGCACGATCAGCTTGCCGATCATCGAGTCATAGTACGGGCTGATGCGGTAGCCCTCGTAGACGTGCGAATCGAACCGCACGCCCGGACCACCCGGCAGACGCAGTTTCGTAATCGTTCCCGGGCAGCCGCGGAAATCGTTCTCTGGATCTTCGGCATTGATCCGGATCTCCATGGCACACCCGTTACACGGGATGGAACGCTGCGTCAGCCGCAGTTTCTCGCCCGCGGCAATGCGGATCTGCTCCTTGATCAGATCCGTCCCCGTCACCATTTCGGTCACGGGGTGCTCGACCTGGATGCGGGCGTTCACTTCGATGAAGTAGAACTGGTTATCCTCGTCGACGAGGAATTCGCAGGTGCCGGCATTGCTGTAGTTCGCCGTCTGCACCAGTCGGACAGCCGCCTTGCAGATGTCTTCGCGGACTGACTGCGGCAGGCTGGGGGCCGGGGCTTCTTCGACCAGCTTCTGGTGTTTGCGCTGCATGGTGCAGTCGCGCTCCCAGAGGTGGACGGCGTTGCCGTGCTGGTCGGCGAGGATCTGCACTTCCACGTGCCGCGGCTTCTGGATGTACCGTTCCAGATACACGCCGGGGTTCTTGAACGCCTTCTCGGCTTCTGCGGATGCGGCCTTCAGTTCCGCCCGCAGGGTGATCTCGTTCATCGCCGGGCGAATGCCCTTGCCGCCACCGCCGGCCGTCGCCTTGATCAGCAGCGGATAGCCGATTTCGGCAGCGACCTTGAGGGCTTCTTCCTCGGAGGTGACCAGCCCCTGGCTGCCGGGAACGACCGGAACCTTCGCCTCCTGGGCGATTTTGCGGGCGGCCACCTTGTCGCCGAGTGTCGCCATTGCTTCGTGCGAGGGACCGATGAACTCGATTTGCGAGTCACGGCAGACCTCGGCGAAGTGGGCATTCTCGGCGAGAAAGCCATAGCCGGGATGAATCGCCTGGACGTTGCCGATCTCCGCCGCACTGATGATCCGGTCGATCTTCAGGTAGCTTTCGGACGCGGAGGCCGGTCCGATGCAGTAGGCTTCGTCGGCCAGCTCGAGGTAGTGGGCACCGCGGTCCGCTTCGGAGAAGACGGCGACGGTCTCGATGCCCAGTTCCTTGCAGGCACGAATGATCCGGAGGGCGATCTCCCCCCGGTTGGCAATCAGGATACGTTGGAACATGGGCGTCACTCCGGCTTGACGAGGAACAACGCCTGGCCGAATTCCACGGGATCGCCGTCATTGACGAGCACCTTGGAAATTGTGCCGCTCACCTCCGCCGGAATCTGATTGAAGACCTTCATCGCCTCGACAATGCAGACCACCGTGTCGGGGCGGACGGTGTCACCGACCTTGACGAAGGGGGGATCTCCCGGCTGCGGCGAGCTGTAGAACGTCCCGACCGTCGGGCTGACGATCTCGATCGTCCCGGCATCGGCTGTGGGAGCTTCCGCGGCTTCGGCAGCGGGGGCGGCCGGGGCCTGCGCGGGAGCAGCCGGCATGGCGGCGGGCGGCATCATGTTCATTGCAGCAGGCACCTGGACCACTTCCTGAGGGCCGCGGCGGAGGATCCATTTCTGGCCCCCCTTGGAGAGTTTGACCTCGCGGAGGTCGTGTTTCTCCATCATCTCAACAAGCTGCTGCAGTTTATCCAGATCGAACGATTCGTTCGCTTCATTGGCCATTGAAGGCACCTTCCTAGCGTGGCGGTCAATCCTCGCGTCGATGCGGCCGGTCGGGGAGCGTAGCTGAATCGGCTCCGACCTGATGGCGAAGAGGCTGTGTGTTTGGTGTTAATTCCCGAGATCGACGAAAGCCTGCTCAAACTCTTTCGGGACGCCGTCAGAGAGAACCTCGTGGCCGTCCCGCGTCACCAGAACGTCGTCCTCGATTCTAACCCCGCCCCAGCCCGGAAGATAAATGCCGGGCTCCACGGTGACAACCATCCCGGGCTGCAGGATCGTCTCCGAAGTCGGCGACAGGCGGGGCTGTTCATGGATATCCAGCCCGATCCCGTGGCCCAGTCCATGACCGAACCGTTTTCCATACCCGGCATTGGCGATTGTTTCGCGGGCGGCCGTGTCGACGTCCCGGCAGGAGACTCCGGGCCCAATTGCCGCAATGGCACGCAGCTGGGCCTCCAGAACGACGTTGTAAACCTTCTCCAGTTTGGCAGTTGGGCGCCCCGTCACCAGCACGCGCGTGAGATCCGAACGATACCCCGAACGCGTCTGGGCTCCCCAGTCGGTCAACAGGATCGGCGACTGGGCCATCGTCAGGTCTCCGGGATGGTAGTGAGGCAGTGCCGCACGGTCTCCCACCGCGATAATCGGCGTAAAGCTCACACCTTCTGCACCAAACCGCCGCATCGCGTGCTCGAGTTCGTGTGACGCCTGACGCTCGGTCATGTCCGGGGTCAGGGTTGCCCTGAGGAACTCGTGGCCGCGTGCGGCAAACTGGACGGCCAGGCGAAGATCGCGAATCTCGTCGGCATCCTTGATGGCACGCAGGTCGTTCTCGATCCGGCCGCTCATCGAGACCAGCTCGACGCCGGGCAGTGCCGCTCCCAGCTTCTGGTGCAGTTCGAACGTGACGTTCTGTCCTTCAAATCCCAGCTGCGAAACTTTCGCCTTGCGGAGGACCTTCGCGGACGCCTGCGGCAGCGTGACGTCGGACTTGCGGATCACCGCATCGAGTGTGGGACATTCTTCCTTGAGCTGTGTCGTGTACCGGCTGTCGCTGATGACGACGGCCAGATCCTGCCCCAGAATCAGGTAGCTGCTGTCGCCCGTGAATCCGGTCAGGTACGACACGTTCGTTTCCGAGGTGACCAGCATCGCCGGCAGACCCTCGTTGCGCAACAGCTGCAGCAGTTTCTTTCGTCGGGCCTCGAAACGGTCGCTCATGGTATTCGCTGGTTCCGGCAGACTTGCGTTCCCGGCGGCGGTCTCCGAGAACAGGGCGATGGGGACTTGTCTGGCCCGCGTTGTCAGCGGGGCACCGCGTACAGGTACGTCGGACGGACAGATGGGCCGGATGATAGCGGTTGGTGGTCGGACGGGAAACCGCCATCATCGCCCGCCGGGACTGCGATCGTCCCGCCCGCACGTCATGAGATTCTCTCGCCAGGAACGTGGAGGAACAGTTTGACTGACCAGCAGATTCGCCAGTTGCTTGAAGCGGTCGCCGGGGGCTCGGTCTCTCCGGACGCGGCCGCGGAGCAGGTTGCCCGGCTCTCCACCGCGGCCGCGAACCACACCGCTCCGCTGACCGGAGTCCGGCTTGATCTCGACCGGGCCCGCCGTTGCGGCTTCCCGGAGGTCATCTACGGACCGGGCAAGTCGGAGTCCGCCCTGATCGAGATCTTCGGGCGGTTGCGGGACGAGCAGCAGGCGGCACTTGCCACCCGCGTCAGTCCGGAGCAGGCCGAGAGCGTCTGCGGGAAGTTCCCCGATGTCATCTACAATGAGCAGGGGCGAACCCTTCGACTGGCGGGAAGCGAGCAGACAGCGGTGGGGCGGGTTCTCGTCATCACAGCCGGGACCAGTGACCGCAGCGTCGCCGAGGAAGCCCTGGAAACGCTCGCCTGGATGAACGTCGCCGGCGATCTGCTGGTCGATGTCGGCGTGGCGGGCCCGCATCGGCTGATCGAGCATCTCAACCGACTCGACGGACTCGATGCCGCGGTGGTCGTCGCCGGGATGGAAGGAGCACTTCCGTCCGTCGTGGGCGGCTGGGTCGACTGTCCGGTGATCGGTGTGCCGACCAGTGTCGGCTATGGTGCGGCTTTAGGCGGAATGGCAGCACTGCTGGGAATGCTCAACAGCTGTGCGGCCAATGTCACGGTGGTCAACATCGATGCGGGATTCAAAGGGGCGTATATTGCCGGCATGATTGCCAAACGCCGCCATGACGCCACTGCACCAGCCTGAGGGAATTGGTTGAGATGTCCATTGAACGCGTGACACAGCTGCCGTCCCTGCCGGAACGTCCACGCGATGCCCATAAGGGGACGTTCGGACGGGTTCTGATTGCGGCCGGCAGTCGCGGAATGAGCGGTGCGGCCTGCCTGGCCGGTCGTGGTGCCCTCCGCGGAGGAGCGGGCCTGGTTTACGTTGCGGTTCCGCCGGAGATCCTGCCGGTTGTCGCCGCTGCGGAACCGTCCTACCTCACGATCCCGCTGGCCGAAGACATGGAGGGCCGGATTGCCGACACATCGCTCGACATCATCCGGATCCGCGCCGCTTCGATGTCGGCACTGGCGATCGGTCCCGGGTGGGGCAGGTCGGAGGGAGTGAAGATTCTGACTGCGGATCTGTATACCCAGATCCGCCAACCGATGGTCCTCGACGCGGATGCCCTGAACGCCCTGGCGGGACAGCTGGATGATCTCAGTCGTCCCCACGCCGGTCGCGTTCTGACGCCTCATCCCGGTGAATTTGCCCGGCTGATCGACTCCGATATCGCGACCGTCCAGCAGAATCGAGAAACGTTGAGCGTCGAATTCGCCCAGCGGCATGGTGTTGTCCTCGTGCTCAAAGGGGCCGGGTCGATCATCACGGACGGGCAACGGCTGGCGGTGAATCCGACGGGCAATCCCGGAATGGCGACCGGCGGCACCGGTGACGTGCTGACCGGCCTGGTCGCCGCGCTGCTCGCGCAGGGGCTGGAACCGTTCGAGGCGGCTCAGCTCGGTGTGTGGCTTCACGGAATGGCCGGCGACTGTGCCGCCGGGGAACACACCCAGCCCGGGATGATCGCCTCGGACCTTCCCGAGTTCCTTCCGGCAGCCTGGAAACGGTACTTCACCGAACGTGGATAATCCTTCGGACGGCAGCCGAACTGGAGGTTCCTGATCGTGCGGTCTACTTTCTGCTTATCGACACTCTACTCATCGAGAGACTCCGCCGGGACGTCGTTCCGGTCCTTTCTCTGGTGCATCGCGGGGCTGACGTTGCTCTGGGGATGCGGCGGCAAGACGGACTCCGGGCCGACAGCGTCAGACAAACCGGACGAACAGAATGCGTCCGACGTCCGGCCCGAGCTTCCACCGCTTCCCCCACCTCAGTTCACGTCCGGCACGTGCCTTGTCAACTCGCAGCCGCACGGACTGCGCGTCTTCGTCGATGGACGCCCCGTCTACGACGGCGAGGGACGCCCGGTGGTCACTCCCTGCCGGATCACCGCAGAAGCCGGTCCGCACACCGTCACCCTTGCCGGAGAAAACCACCTCGACTTTTCGCGTGACGTCCGCTTCGATTCCAGCGATGAGTTCTTTCTGACGGCGACGGTTGAGGCGGGGGGGAGCCAGGTCCTGTTCCAGCCGCTGCTCGGAGTACCGGTGGGGCAGCCGTTACCGCTGGCCACGCTGAACACGACCGGACGGGAGTTCGATCCGTTCGTGGCGCCCGACGGACGTTCAATCTGGTTCGCCGGGGACCGCACGGAGGGAAAGGGGATCTACGTTGCCACCCGCAGCGGTCCGTATGCGATGTTCGGTGAGCCGCAACTGATCCGGCTCACCCGAGGAAGCGATCAGGCGGCTTCGCCCAGTGTGACAGCGGATTCGCTGGCAATCGTCTACACGTTGCGGGACAAGGCGCGGATCTGGGGACTGACCCGCCAGAACCCGTTGCAGGCGTTTTCCGAACGCGAGCCGCTTCACTTTGACTCGAAGACCGACATCGCCTGGCCAACCTGCCAGATTACCGGTGACGGTCTGCGGATCTACTACCAGCAGACTCAGAACGACGAAACCGAAACACGGGTGGTCCGCCGCAAGGAGCCGACCGGCGCCTTCTCAGATGTGCTGATCGTCGGCATGCCCGGCGGTGTGCCGTGTCTTTCCTCCGACGGGCTCCGCCAGTTCGTCTATGACGGAAAGCAGCTGCAGCGGGCCCGTCGGGCGACCGTTCGGGAACCGTTCCGCCAGCCGGAACCGCTGATGGATCTGGAGCTGCCGAACTTCGTGGCGACGTCCGGATACCGTCAGTACTTCGTCACGGATGACGAGCAGTGGATGTTCTATGTGGACGACCCTGCGGCGGGCGGCGACCTGTATGTCGTGCGTCTGAGCGACCAGCCCGGGTGGGGGCTGCCGCTGCTTGGCGAAGCCGTTCCGCCAGGCGAACTGCCCTCGAATGGGGAGTCGTCCGATTCGCCGCAGATGGCGATGCCGGAGAAACCGGCCACGGAATCACCAGACGAGCCGGTCGAGGTCGACAACCGCCTTCCCTACACCCGGCTTCGCGACGAGTTCGTGTCGCTGGTTCGACAGCAGCAGTACATTGAGGCGGAAGCACTCCTCGATCGTGCTTCCGAGGATTCTGCCATGACGGACGCGCGAGAACTCGTGCAGTGGGACCGGAGCGATCTGACGGCGCTCAAGATGTTCCCCGAAGACGTGAAACGTGCCGTCGCGGCACTCGAACCGGGCGAGGAGGTTCGTCTGGGGCGGTATCGGTTTGAATTTGTCAGTGCTTCCCCCGAAACGCTCACGCTCAAGGGGAGAACGAAAGAGATCGTTCGTCCTGTCGCGGAACTGAATCCGGACGAGCTGGCGGGGCTGGTGGCGTCGACAATTGGAGGCGATGATCCGGACGCTCGATACCGGCTGGCCGTCTACGTGACATACATGGACGGGTTTGCGCAAGGGACCCGCCAACGCTATTCGGAGCAGGCCGGGGACGACGGGCTCGCACTGCGGGAACAGCACGCGCAGCGGTTGTTCTCGCAGGCGGAGTGGGAGATGGATCGGCAGCGGACAGCCACTGCGTTCGGACTGCTGGACCAGATCGGCCGGGAGTTTCCGGATACGGACGTCGCCCGATCCGCAGGGGAACTCCGCGACTCGCTCTACACTCGCATCAAATGGACGCGACGCGGCCGGCGGGAATGGCAGACCGGTCCGTTCGGCGAGTACACGGCGACCGACGACCGGGCTGACGGCGCTCTGCTCTTGTCCGCTCAGCCCTACGATGCGTTCGAGTTGACGATGGAATACCGAACCAACTCGGCAACGGGCCAGGGGGGCGTTTTCTTCCGCTATCCGGGACGCGGTCGCCCGTATGACAACGCGTTCAAGATTCAGCTCAGCAACGACCGCGGAGTGGCTGCCGATGCCTACTGCACCGGAGCCCTCTTCTCCTACGAAGGGCCATCAATAAATGCCGCCGGCCCGCAGGGGGACTGGAACCAGTTCCGGATGGTCGTAAAGGGAACCAGGGTCACCGTCGAAATCAACGGCGAGACGGTGCTGAATACGACGGCATCCGATCCGGAGATTCCAACGTCCGGATACGTCGCTCTCGACGGAATCGCGGGTGGAATCTCCTACCGCAAGATCCTGGTTACCGATCTCTCCGCGGTTGTTCGGTAGAGAAAACCGCCGACGTTGTGTGAAGTGTTTCGGCGATCGGCCCGTTCGTCAGACGAAACGTCCGCCGATTGGACCGCGGCCGAAGAGATGTGCTCCTGGCCAGCCGCGACGGCTGCAGAGCACGTCGTCAGCGAGGCCAGGGTCAGAAAACCGGCGACGAGTCGCCGCGTCCAGCCGTCCCGATGATCGGGCTTCTGAGGAAACTGTTTCGTCTGCTCTGCCATTTCCCTGACCTCGCGTGCTCGGTCGATTGGTGAAAGACTGCGGCCATGCAGTGTGCCCTGGCCTAACGGGTCGCGATGATCCAGACCGCGTGGACGATTCCCGGGATGTAGCCGAGCAACGTCAGCAGGATGTTGATCCAGAACTGCGCGCCGAAACCGACCTGCATGAACACCCCGACGGGGGGAAGCAGAACGGCCAGCAGGATGCGAAAGATGTCGCCGGTGGTGGCGGTACGAACGGCAGGGGTACTCATACGATTGCCTCCTCAGTCTGTTCGGTTTCGACGGTCCCGGATTCCACCTGTCGGACAAAACGCCAGACGTGCCGTGCGGCTTCGTCACGTGAGATGCCGTACTTCTGCGAGATCGCCAGGTACAGCCGATTGATTCGTCCGTCGATCCAGTCGAGTTCCGGCTCCGTGAAGTCGGGCCAGTGGCGAGGGATCGCGGCGCGGAAGACGTCACTTTGCTGTGCTTCAGTTTGAACGCTCATGGGTTCCGTCCGTCGTGTTGTGTTCGTGCGGGACATCCCGACGGGATGTTCTATGCGACGGAGGAAGACCTTCCGCACGAACCGTGCCGATCGCCGGAACTTCCCGTTTCGTCCTGTTTTCCTGCGATCTTTGGCAGTCGGACGGACAGAATGCGCGGTGAGAGAACAGACGGCACGCCCTGCGTCGCAGCGGACCGACCGCTATTGGGCTGGAAGTGAGGTCGCGTCTTCGAAACACTCAAGGGAACACTCCCCTCACTCAAGGAGACGCCCATGCGGTTTCAGGTTTGTCTCGCCAGTCTGTTCAGTCTGTTCTGCGGTCAGGGAACCCTCCATGCGGAACTGACCGAGTGGGTCCGCGTCTCCGATGACCGGAGCGGCTTTGTCAGTGGAGACGAGGCAACGCCCTTCATTGCCTGGGGCTTCAACTACGACCACGACAAGGAGGGCGATCTGCTCGAAGACTACTGGGACGAGCAGTGGCCGAAGATCATCGAAGACTTTCGCGAGATGAAGCAGCTCGGTGCGAACGTCGTCCGCATCCACCTGCAGTTCGGCCGGTTCATGGAGGCCGCCGATCGGCCGAATCAGCACGCACTCGACCAGCTGGCGCGACTCGTGGCGCTGGCCGAAGAGGTCGGCCTGTATCTCGATGTGACCGGGCTGGGCTGCTACCACAAGCAGGACGTGCCGGCCTGGTACGATGCACTGTCAGAAGCGGACCGCTGGGCGGCACAGGCGGCCTTCTGGGAAGCGGTCGCCGGCGTCTGTGCGGAGAGTCCTGCGATCTTCTGCTACGACCTGATGAACGAACCGGTCGTGCCGGGCGGTGCGAAGCGGCGTGATGACTGGCTTGGCCCGGCGTTCGCCGGCAAGCACTTCGTGCAGTTCATCGCGCTGGAACGGAAGGGGCGAACGCGCCACGAGATCGCCCGCGCATGGATCGAATTGCTGGTGGAGGCGATTCGGGAGGTCGACCAGCGGCACATGATTACGGTCGGGATGGTCCCCTGGAGTCTCGACCGCCCCGGGCTCTCATCCGGCTTTGTCCCCGGCAAGGTCGCCGGTCCGCTCGACTTCATCGCCGTCCACATCTACCCGGAGAACGGCAAGGTCGAGGAAGCCTTGGAGACACTGCGCGGTTTCGACGTCGGCAAACCGGTCGTCATCGAGGAGACGTTCCCGCTCAAGTGTTCCCCCGAAGAGCTGGGAACCTTTTTCGAGGCGTCGCGTCCCCATGCCGATGGCTGGATCGGCTTCTACTGGGGTGAGCAGCCGGACACCAGCCGACCGCCCGCATCGATTCAGGAAGCCATCATGAGCGGGTGGATCGAGCTGTTTCGCACGCAGAATCCGAACCGACCGGACAAAGCCCGAAGCGACGCCGATTGAGCCCGGCCCCCGGCAGCGCACATCATTTGGCGTTGGGCCAGAGGACGTAGCCCGGCACTGCCGCCCGGATGCTCCACAACGTGCCCCCCGCGGTGACAAACAGCGTCCGCAGATCCTCACCACCGAATGCACAGTTCGTGCACTCGTCGCGTGGGATGGCGACGAACTCGAGCAGTTTCCCTTCCGGCGAGAAGACATAGATCCCCGCGGTCGGTTTCTGCTGCGTCTCGTAGGGGGGATTCTGCCGGTTCAGTCCACCGGCGACGTACAGGCGTCCGAGCGAATCGAGCTTCATCCCGTCCGGACCGCGGGTTGTTCCCCAGTCGTAGACGAGCATTCGTGACTCGGGAGTGATCGTTCCGTCCGCCTGGAGTTCGAACCGCCACAGTTTGCGGGCACCGCCGATGGTGTTGTTGTTGTTATCCGCCACGAACAGATAGCGGTCGTCCGGCGTGACGACCAGCCCGTTGGGACGGTCGACTTCGTGTGTGATGATGCGGCTGATGCTGCCGTCGGTGTCGATCCGGTAGACCCCTTCCACCTTGCGACCATTGTCATCGACGAGTTCCATGTTGCTCCGGTCGCCGTAGCGGGGATCGGAGAAGTAGATCCGTCCCTTCGAGTCGACCGTCGCGTCGTTCGGCTGGTTGAACCGCATGCCGTCGAACGTTTCGGCCAGCACTGTGAGCGCGCCATCCGGATCAATGCGTGAGACCCGCCGGCGAACCGGTTCGCAGACCACCAGCCGTCCCTTGCGATCGAACAGCAGGCCATTGGAGCCGGCGTCCTTCCGCCAGATGGTCTGCGTGCCATCGAGCGATCGCCGCATGATGTGGCCGTCGCCGCTCGTCAGCAGGCCGAGTTGCGGATGCCAGGCAGGCCCTTCCCCCGCACCCGTTTCCTGCAGGGGCTGCGTCTTCGCACCGGGTGCGAAGACGGGGGCAGCATCGTCCGCCGGCAGATCAGCACTGGCCAGGAAAACGAACAGGAGGATCGCGGGAATGCGGAATTCAGACATCAGGGGCGTCCTGGTGGATTCGTCAACTTGGCGGTGAGGCGAAGACGTCATCAGCTGGTGACGACGTACGATATCAGTCGGGGCGGGCGAATGTCTGCGCTGCCGCCGTTTGACGATCAATGATCTGACGGCCAGAATAGCGGCGTCCACGCTCATGCGGCGATTGCCCGCAGAGTGGACCTTCTCTCGCATTGGTAACCGCTACAACGGACGATTCCTCATGCGCCTGTTGCACGCACTGCTGCCGGTTCTCCTGCTGCTCGGCCTGACCTGTCCCGCTGATGCCGCCGACGTGCGGCCGAACATCATCTGGATCATTGTCGACGACATGTCGGCGAACTTCTCGTGCTACGGCGAGACGGCCATTGAGACACCGCACGTCGATCGACTCGCGGCCCGGGGGACACGGTTCTCCAGGGCATTCGTCACGGCACCGGTCTGTTCGACGTGTCGCTCGGCGTTCATCACCGGGATGTACCAGACCAGCATCGGTGCCCATCACCATCGCAGCGGACGGGGCGAGAAGAAGATTCACCTGCCGGATCACGTCGTTCCGGTACCAAAGCTGTTCCAGCAGGCGGGGTATCACACGTCGGTGGGAAGCTGGCCGGTCCGCAAGGGGCGCCTGGGCAAGACCGACTACAACTTCGAATGGGACCGGTCGATGTACGACGGTCCGGACTGGTCCGGCCGCAAACCGGGACAGCCCTTCTTCGCCCAGATCCAGCTTCCCGGCGGCAAGCTGCGTGGCGGCACAACGGAATCGGCAGGCAAGTTCCGCGAACGGGCCCGGCGGGAACTCGGATCGGTCACGCCGCTCGATGCGGTCGAACTGCCACCCTACTACCCGGCGGAACCGGCCATCGTCGACGACTGGACGGCGTACCTCGACTCGGTTCGCTTCACCGACATGGTGGTGGGTCAGATCCTCGATCGGCTCGAGAGCGAAGGCGTTCTCGATGAAACGGTTGTGCTGTTCATGACCGATCATGGAATCAGTCATGCCCGCGGCAAGCAGTTTCTGTACGACGAGGGGCTGCACGTTCCACTCGTGATTGCCGGCCCGGGGATCGGAGAAGGCGTCGTGCGGGACGATCTGGTCGAGCACATCGACATCGCAGCAACGTCATTGGGAATTGCCGGTATCCCTGTCCCCGACTGGATGGAGGCCCGTGACATCCTGGCGGATGACTACCAGCCGCGCGATGCCGTCTTTGCCGCCCGGGACCGGTGTGATGAAACGGTCGACCACCTCCGGTCGGTGCGGACGGATCGCTTCAAGTACATCCGCAATTACCTGCCCGGGCGGCCGCATCTGCAGCCAAACACGTACAAGGACAGGAAGTCGATTCTGATTGCATTGCGGGAGGCCCATCAGGCCGGGCGGCTCGACGACGTTCAGGAGCAGCTGTTTGCCCCGACACGTCCTGAAGAAGAACTGTACGACCTCGAAAGTGATCCGCACGAGATTCACAATCTGGCAGACGATCCGGCCTGGGCCGGGACGCTGCAGGCGATGCGTGCGCGGCTGAATCGGTGGGTCGAAGAGACCGGCGATCAGGGGCGCATGCCGGAACCTGCCGAGATGTACGAGAGCGACATGGCCATTTACGTCGGCACGCTGCGAACGCGAAAGGCGGACCCGGAACACATCCGCAGGGTCGAAGCGAACATCGCTCAGATGAAGCGGTGGGCTGCCGAAGGAAAGTAGCGATCGCGGCAACTACGCCTCGGGGCGAATCCAGGCGGATCGCCCCCGGCGGGTGTTGCGGTTCCACATGTTCTCCAGGCCGCGAAAGATCTGCTCGTCGGAGCTCCAGTCGGGAGCCGGGGCCTCTTCGGACTGACGGGTCGCGATGCGCAGATGGGGCGAAGACCGTTTGATTCGCCAGCGGTCAAAGATGTTCAGGCGGGTTCCCTGCAGGTGCAGCCACTCGAGTTGACGCATGTGGCTGAGGTAACTCACGCCGCGCCGTGTCAGTGAAGTTCCCCTCAGATCGACGAACCGGAGTCGCTCGAGTGACGCCAGATGCCGCACTCCCTCATCGGTGATGGCCGAATCGCTCAGGTCGAGTGACTGAATCTCTCCGACGATATTGCTGAACTCCTGCAGACCGTCGAGCGTCTTGTCGGAGACCTCGGGGCCGCTGAGACGGACAAATACGACCTCGCGCATCATGTCGGCGAAGTCCACGCCGTATTCGACGACGTGGTAGGAGTTCGGCCGGTGCAGTTCGTACTCGCCGCCAAAGCCGTCGACGTACGCCATCAGTGCCTGCCGCTGGCAGTAGCGTTCGACACGATTGCCGATCCAGGTCCGGCGGGACTTGTGAAAGACGAGGTGGTCGAGGGCCCGTTCGTAGGCAGTGTGCAGGGCCTTGAAGGCCTCGGGGTCGCCGCCGGCATCAGGATGCAGCCGCTTCGCTTTCTCGCGATACGCCTTTTTGACGTCGGTCTCGCTGTATGGTGGCAGCAGTCCGAGTGCGACCATGAATTCGGGGCGTCGTTGCGTCACCACCGTCTGCAACCTGACTGGGGGGAGGGAATACTGTCGGAACGTCGTTGTGGGATCTCGCGTGAGAGGGGGCGGCAACGCCGGGAACCGGCGGCGCCCCCACGGGTGTCCCCTCAGAGTAACGGCTACGGAAGTCCGCGAGCAACCGCCATGCGAGGTTCTCTCGCAAGTCGATCTGCCCGGCCCGCAAATGACGTCCCGGAAATGCAGAAGCGGCACACGTCAGTTGCCTGGCGCGTGCCGCTTCCGTTGCTCGAGTCTTCACCCACGTGAGGCGATCACGAGTCGGACTGAAGGTGCGCCTCGACGAACCAGAGCCGCTGATCGATGTCACGGACGACTTCCGTCAGAAGATCCTCGGTTGCGACGTCACCGATTGACGCGGCCTTCTCGATATCCTCGCGGACCGTCCCACCGAATGCCGCCAGTGCGGAGGCGACCCGTTTCGTGTGCTCGACGCCGCTGCTCAGATCTTCCGGGTAGTCCTCGAGACTGGTGTTGCCGGACACCGACTTCAGATTCCCCTGAGCGACACCTCCCAGCGCGCCGATCCGCTCGGCGATCATGTCGACGTGCTCGCGGACGGAATCGGTGATCGTGTCGAACAGCTCGTGCAGCTGCAGAAAATGCGGGCCGCGAACGTTCCAGTGGGCCAGCTTGAGCTGCATGGCCAGATGGATCGCATCCGCCAGCCTGGCATTGAGGAGCTGAATCGACTTCGTGCGGGTTTCTTCGTCAAGACTGTTGCGCGTGTCGTGCATGTCCATCTTCCTTTCGTGTCGTGCATGAAGAGCCGTCGCAGCGGACGGCGGGAGGGTGCTGAGAAGTCAGCGTTTTATACGCACCCGGTCGATTGTGAACAGGATGCGGGATGACCATCGCCCGATCTGGGCCGGAGTGTGGAATTCGGAGTCGGTTCGCCGCGACGTCGTGCCCACGCGGCAGCAATGAAGTCGGCAATCAGTCGGGCGTCATGGTGCTCAAACAGCATCAGTTCCGGATGCCACTGAATGCCGACGAGCCACTCATCCCCCTTACGTGTTTCGATCGCTTCGACGATCCCATCTTCGGATCGCCCGCAGATGGTCAGGGAATCAGCCGGGAATTCAACCGCCTGACCGTGAAGACTGCGAACGCTCGGCAGATGCCGTTGCCCCAGGATTGATCCGGCCCGCGAGCCGGACGCGATGCCGACCCGATGAGTCCTCCACCACGCATGACGCCATTTGAGCCGCCAGGACTCTCTGAGTGACCGCAACGTGCCACCGAGAGCGACGTTGAGCAACTGGCATCCGCGGCAGATTCCGAGGATGGGCATTCCGCGTTTTCGTGCAGCCCTGATGAGCGCCAGTTCGAAGCGATCCCTGCGACGATCCGAGCGGGGAAGCCGCTCTTCCGAACGATACAGCGCCGGGTCGACGTCCTCGCCGCCACTCAGCAGCAGACCATCTCCCCCTTGAACAAGCGACTCGGCGGTCTGGTCCAGCCGGTCCGGTTCCGGTCCCCCGCCGTAGTCGATCCGCATTGGAACCGCACCGTGCCGGCGGATCAGCCGATAGTAGGTCAGATGCTGGACTCCCAGCCGGTGATACCACGACCGGTCGAGCGAGACCAGGATACGCGGTCGTCCGGAACGGTCGACGCTCTGGTCGCGCGCAGTCGATTTTTCAACAAGCTGCGGTGATCGGGATTTCTGGAACAACATGGACGGTCCGCTGTTATTTGCCGCTGCGACTCAGTTCCTCGGGAAGTCGACCGTGATGGACGAGTGATCCGACGACGTAGAGCAGTCCCATCGGGGCGAGCGGATCGTCGCTCGACAGAAGTTCCGACTCGGTCTCGTGATGGTCGTCGAACCACGCCGCGATCCGCTCGATCCGGTCATTGGGATCGAGACCGGCAAGCGCACCATTGGTCCAGACCTGCAGCGCCTTCCCGATCTTGCCACGGAGCAGAATCTCCCATCCGCTGCTGAGTGACTGGCGGACCTGGTCCCACTGTCGTTCATCCCTTGTCAGCTCGGCGAGTTCTGCAACGAAACCGAGCATCGGGATGCGCGTTCGCTTTCCGATCTCCGGCGGCGGAGCGTCATCGACGTGCCCCTCGACCATCAACTGGTAGAGCAGGGCGGGGTAGTCGACTCCGGACGCGACAGACTGGAACAGTCCCCCCCAGAACCGGGGATTCACCTCGATCAGTGACGCGTTTTCTTCGTTCTCGCCGTCCCAGCGAAAGTCCACCTCCGCCACGCCATGCCAGTCGAGACCGGCCAGAAGCCGGCGTGTCTGTTCAACCAGTGGCGGTGCGGCGACGGTTTCGCGCAGCACTCCGAAACCATGTTCCGACGGGAACGTCTGCAGGTTGCGGTAGACCATCGAGGCCCGCATCGTTCCATGCTCACAAAGGGCCGTCACGCAGTAGTCCGTTCCACCAACGAGCTCCTGCAACAGCACCGGACGATCCGGTCCGACTTCGAACTGTTCACGAAACGCCTGCCAGGTTGCACGCACGTCTTCGGCGGACGCGACTTTTTCGATGCCGATCCCACCGGTGCCGTCGCACAGCTTCAACAATGCGGGAAACGGGAATCCGTCGGTGACGGTCGTGATGTCCGCTTCCGCACGGATGATGCGGGTATCGGGAATCGACACTCCCAGCGCACGGGCCGTTTCGACGAGACGGTCTTTCGGCTGCACCCGTTCGATCATCCCGATCGTTGGGGCCGCGACGCGGATCATCGGCTCGAACCGTTCCCGGTGGCGGGCGACAACGTACGTGAGCCAGTTGATCGGCATCAGAACGTATGGCCGGTCATCGTCGGGACGATACTGTTCGACGCAACGCACGAGATCGTCGACGAATCGCTCTTCGTCGTCCTGCACGGGGCCATGCAGGAACGTCTCCTTCACGTACCGTGAGAAGGAAAGGGCCATCATCGGCGTCTCGTCGCAGCCGATCACTTCGACTCCGGCGTCGGACAGGCTGCGCGCGGCAATGAGCGCCTGCAGACTCCGTCCGTGCATCAATATCACTCGTCCGCGATTCGTGCTCATGCCGGTCGTCGCCACTGTAAGGGGGGACAGCGTTCCAGATCAGGAGCCGTTTTCCCTGGGCGAGCTGCCGCTGGTGCATTCCACCAGCCCGGCAACCGCCATCCCCCTCAAGAGCACGAGGCGTGCCGATCAATCTGACGAAAACGCCAGCAACGCGTAAGCGACGCCCGCGACGCGGTTTAGGCGACGGAGACGCCCGGGACGCTGCGGCCAATTGCCTGATGGGCGTACGGTGCGATCGCTGAAACAACGATCGGGAGGTTGCCGGCTCGCTGGGGACGCACCGCACGAGTGGTCTCCATGCAGCGGACCAATCCCCGATTCAGTTGCCGCCAGCGGCGTCGCGCGTAACGCCCAACTGCTCCTCCCACCAGTCGAGGTACTCCTCGGCCGAGATGTCGGGATCGAGTCCGCGGCGGCGCATCGCCTTCTCGAAGTAGGCCTGCTTCTCAGCCTGTAGGGCGCGGAGGAATTCCGCATCGCCTTCCGCCAGGGCTCCCTGATCGCCGGTCTCCTCGATCCAGTTGTCAACGCGAGCGCGTAGGTCACGGAGCGTGGCGGCGTACTCGGACTTGCCGGCGAGATTCACCGTCTCATGGGGATCGGCCTGGAGATCGTACAGCTCTTCAACCGGACGCTCATGAGCCATGAACCGGGCCTGCACCGGTGTGAGTTCACCCCGCTCGTGCAGAACCTGCAGCAGGGTGATGACCGGGTACTGCAGCGTCTTGTAGCCGCTGCGCTGGGTGTAGGGACGCTGCGGCTCGAAGTTGCGGATGTACTTGAAGCGGTCCGTGCGGACGCTTCGGATGCGGTCGATCGCGTCGCCACATCGGTCGCGGGCCGCGAAGACGGCATCCCGGCCGGCAAAGTCCTTTGCGAGAAAATCGACGCCCTGCATTGTTGCCGGCGGAGTAATGCCAACAGCCGCCAGCGTCGTCGGAGCCAGGTCGATCAGGCTGATCATCCGGTCGTCGACCGTGCCGGGCGCGAGGTGTCCCGGCCAGCGGATGATCAGCGGCACATGAATGCCCCCGTCGTACAGCCACTGTTTGCCCCACACATGCGGTCGACCGTGATCACCGAAGAAGACAACGAGGGTATTGTCGGCGATTCCTTCGGCGTCGAGGCGGTCGAGCACTTCGCCGACCTTTGCGTCCATCACTTCGATCGACGCCAGGTAATTCGCCCAGTCACGCCGGGTGACCGGATGATCCGGGTATTGGGGCGGCAGGTCGACCTGTTGCCAGCGGTCCGGAGACGGATCGCTGACGAACGGACGATGCGGCTGCTTGATCTGCAGCTGCGCAAAGAACGGCTGTCCTTCGGCGCGGCCACTCCAGTCGTTGCCGTCAAACAGTTCCCCGTGCTGGAAGTTGTAATCGACCTTCGCCTTGCCCCGGCTGCCGGTCGGGCGATTCATGTTGCAGACGTAGTAGCCCGCATCGCGGAAGATTGCGGTGAGAGGGCGGACGCCGTCGGGGAGGACCGGCATCTTGCGGGTGCGGTGGTGATGTCCGCCGACCGTCGTCTGATACATCCCGGTGATGAATGCCGTCCGCGAGGACGAGCAGACCGGTGAGGAGGCGAACGCGCGCGCGAAACGGACGCCCTCACGCGCGAGTCGGTCGAGGTTTGGCGTGGCGACATGCTGCTCGCCGTAGCAGCCGAGTTCGATGCCCAGATCGTCGGACACAATCCAGAGGACATTGGGACGCGACGGGTCCGCCGCTCTTGCGGGAACAGTCAGGCCGACCAGCAGACCAACCAGAACGAGCGCAGCAGGAAAACGGTTCATGAGTCAACTCGGAGTGAAACGCTTGCAGTGAACGGGACCGGCCATGGGACGTCCGTGCGAACGGTTACTGGTACTCGAACCGGGCTGTCGCGACGGTGTCGCGCGAGGGAATCAGCCGGTCCGGTCGCGTTCGAAAAGACATCCCGCGCCGGTGCCGACCGACGCCAGCGATCTGTTCTCTGCATGTCAGTTGTTTTCGCTGAAGATGTCGAAGCCTTCGGCATCGTCGGGGACAACGATTTCCACCGGTTCGGCCGAATAGTCCATTTCGATTGCATAGCCGACAAAATAGGGTTCGACCGGATCGACTTCCACAGTCTCGTCTTCCACGTCACTCAGCTCGGACGGATAGGCGGTGATGCGGATCTCCAGTGGACCTCGGACGACCGCACCGGCTTCCGACGTATCGAACGCACCGTTGCGAATCTCTGCGGAGACTGTCGGTCCGGGATCGTCGTCCTCCGATACGGGGTGGAACTCGATCGTGCCGTATGGAACAGGTTCCCCCTGAAACGTCACAGTGCCCGACATGTCGCCGGTCGCGACACCGCCACCGGTGCAACCGACCAGCAGCACCAACACAGGCAGGACAATCAGGCAACGGATCAGAGTGAGGGGCATCGGGATGTTCCTGGGCAGATGAGAAAGACGGGACACATCGCCACCACCATCCCAGCAAGTGCCGGCAGACAGGCACAGCGATGTGATCGGGACGTGTTGGCTGTCAATCGATGACCGTGAGACACGGAAGCGGCGTCAGGTTATCCGAAGTCTGTCGTGAAGCGAAAGTCTGCCGTCTGGGGCCGGTCCGGCGAAGTTGCGTGAATGTCTCTGTCGGTGCAACAACTTGTGAGAATTCGCGGGCCGGATTGAACTGGTCGCTGGCATTCGGTTCCTCAAACGGTCATACTTCAACAATTCCCGATGCGTCATATTGCCGGCGATCCGGTGTGTCCCCATCACGGCGGGCCCCACCCGTTGAGCACGTGGCGTTTCTCGATTCATCTCACTCAACAGCAATCTTTCGACCACATCGTCTTTGATCTCGGGGTCGTTGCCTCGCAGGCGATCCCCGTGTTTGCGGTACTTGCGTCAGTGGCACATCTCTCTGCATCCCATTCCCTGATTGCATCGCTGCTGGCGGAACATGACAGAAAGGACGTCCAAGTGAACATCTCTGTTCGCCGTCGGCGTGGATTCACGCTGATTGAACTTCTGGTCGTGATCGCCATCATCGCGATCCTGATCGCCCTGCTGTTGCCGGCTGTTCAGCAGGCTCGCGAGGCCGCCCGCCGCCCCCCGTGCAAGAACAACTTGAAGCAGCTGGGGCTTGCCTTCCACAACTATCACGACGTGTACCGGTCGTTTCCGCCCGCGGCGACGGCCGACGGCGTCGGCAACAACATGGACCGCATCGATGCCTGGGGCTGGTCGGTCCGGTTGCTCCCCTACATCGACCAGGGCCCGCTGTACAACCAGATCGAACCGGGCGAGACGTCACGGGTTCCCCGCGATCCGGCCAACATGACGGATGTCAACGACTACCGGACGGCTGCGGACGGCACGAAGGAGAAGCTGTTTACGACGGTCATTCCCGCCTTCCTGTGCCCGTCGAGTACAGGCGATTCGCTCAACAAGTTCCAGGCATACATGGCGACGATGATGTACGCCATCAACTACCGCATCGGCGTGTACCCCAGTGCCGCTCCGTACACCGTCAAGATTGGTGACATCCTGGACGGAACGTCCAACACCGTTCTTGCCGGTGAGAAGTCACTGCATGAAACGCCGCAGGGGACTTCGATCGGCATGGCGTGGGGCGGCTACAAGCCGTGCGCGGCACGGATCTCGATCGTGACCCCGCACGCTGAAATGAACACGCCCTTTGACGGTTCATACAACGCGTCGAACAACTGCTATTCGGAGAACGCTCCGACGACCAACACGACTCGCGACGTCGTGGCCAGCCAGCACCAGGGGGGAGCCCACCTGCTGTTGTGCGACGGGACCGTCCGTTTCGTCAGCGAGAACATCGAGTCCAACCCGGCGCTCGGCAGTGCGAACGGCCACCTGGGGAACTACCTCTACCAGAACCTGTTCAACATCGACGATGACAACACGATCGGCGAATTCTGAGCGGTCCCTCCACGGGATCGGTTCGGTGTGTGTTTCACTGTCTTTCGGACGCGGGAACCAAATGAAACGTCAGTCTGTCGGTTTGTTGATCGCACTGCTTCTGTTCTGTGGTTGTGGAGGTGACGGCCGTCCTTCTCTCGTTCCTGTCGAGGGAACCGTCACGCTCGACGGCGAGCCTCTGGCCGATGCCCAGATCGTCTTTCAGGTTGTCGAGGTCGAGGGGGACTACAAGCGTCCCTCGTCCGGAACGACCGATGCCAGTGGCAAGTTCTCAATCGGCACGTACGGGAAAGACGACGGCCTGCCGATCGGCAAATACAACGTCGGCATCATGAAGCGTGAGCTGATCGGGGACCTTCCCGAAGACTTCAATGAAGAAGATCCGTCCGCGTCCCGGCGGCCGGTCCGGTACCGCTGGGTGACCTCTCCTGATATCGCCGATCCGTCCATGTCCGGCCTGACGGCCGAAGTGACAGCCGACGGACTGCAGCCGTCCACATTCGACGTCGCCGAGAGCGGCGAAGTGATTGTGGAAGGGTCCGGCGGCGGAAACGAGCCATAGATTCCATCACGTCCTTGTTCTGAATTGATCTGATCCGTTCTTCTCCCTGCTCCGTTCGGAGGAATTCGATGCAACATTCTCGAAGACGCGGCTTCACGCTGATCGAACTGCTGGTGGTGATTGCAATCATCGCCATCCTGATCGCGCTGTTGCTGCCGGCTGTCCAGCAGGCTCGCGAAGCGGCCCGCAGAACCGAATGCAAGAACAAGCTGAAGCAGTGGGGCCTGGCGCTGCACAACTATCACGACACGCACGGCGTGTTTCCGATGGGCGCCATGGGGCTGAACAACTCGACCAGCAATCCGGCGAACAACTTTCCGTTCCATGTGATGCTGCTGCCGTTTGTCGATCAGGCACCGCTCTACAACAACTTCGACTTCAACTACTACTACAACACCACCAGCCCGGTGAATAACCGCGCCAACCGGGACCGCTCCTTCTCGCTGCTGCACTGCCCCAGTGCCCGAGAACGGGACAAGAAGCCCAGCAACTCCGGCGAAGGCTGGACGCTGCACTACTACGGAGTTGCCGGCGCCAAGGGGCCGCAGCCCGCACCGCTGACTGGCAACTGGGAGATGCGCAACACCAGCAACAACTCGACCAATCACGGGAACCACGCCATCAACGGCATGCTGTACCGGCAGAGCAAACTGCGGATGCGCGACGTGCTCGACGGAACCTCCAACACCTTCATCATTGGCGAGATCTCCTCTCGCGAGAACCCCGCCTCCGGATGGAACAACAGCTATCGCGCGTGGATCCAGGGCTCCAGCAACGGCAACAACAGCTTTGCCAGCTACGCCTGCAAGAACGTCGCACACCCGATCGGCCAGAGCGGATGGCTGTCCGCCAATGCGTCCCGTCTGTTCAACGACGTTCGCTTCGGCAGCAATCACACTGGCGGAACCCACTTCCTGTTTGCCGACGGGTCGGTGCACTTCATCTCCGAGAACATCGATTTCGCCACGTATCAGGCGGCCGCCTCGCGGGACGACGGCCTGACACTGCAGATCAACTGAATTGCCGGTCTCTGCGAGATCATTCGGTCTGACGTCGTCTCCTGACGTCTCCGTGTCCGGCCCGAGCAGAAATGCCCGGGTCGGACTTTTTTTGTGCGCCAACCGGGGACTTCTGCCGTTGTTGCGGTGGAATGCGAAATCCGCGCGAACCTCCCGTGCTGTTCGGGCGACGAGCAGCTACCCTGCGTTACACTGTCGTCCGGTGCAGGGGCCGCATCCCGCCACCAGACATCCTCCGCAAGCAATCAAAAGGGATTCCCACCATGAAATGGACGTTCATTCTCTGCGGACTTGTTGCCGGTACGCTGATGCTCGCCGCTCCTCTGGCCGCTCAGGAAGCCGAAGACGTGACTGCCGCCGGTGAGTCTGCCGCGTCCGAGACCCTCGAGGGCGTGCAGGAGAAGGCCGAAGAGGTGTTCGACGAGACCAGTGGCCACGTCGAGGAATTCGCCGCCGAAGTCGATAAGAGCGAACAGGCCAAAGAGTTCTCGGCCGGCGTCCTGCAGCCGATCTACCTGCTGGCCGAGTACATGTCCTGGCCGGCGTTTCACTGGGTCGCCTTCGCGGCGATGGTGGCAGGCGTCATCAGCTTCGCACTGCAACTGGTTCTTACGAAGCTCGTGGTGCTTATGCGGCTGGGATTCAGCGTCACCGAAATCCTTGCGGACGCTCTGGGCCTGTTCATCAGCCTGGTCGGTCTGGTCCTGACGACACAGGCCGCCGCGGAGAACTCGACGTTCACCAACAGTCCGTTTGCCGTGCTGTCGGCGACGGGCGTCGGACTGCTGGTCGGCTTCATCTTCTGGCGGTGGGGCCACAGCCACGAGCTGGATGCCCTGAAGGGCCGCTCGGTCAAGAAATGAGGCGGAACGACCGGAACCGGCACGGCATGAAGGATCGGGTGGGCGGAGAGTTCTGCAAGGGACTCTTCGCCCCTGTCGCGGTGCACGCTAGCATCAGTGGGCCGTGGTCCACGTGACCGTAGACGATGCTTGCCCCTGTTGACATGCCCGGCATACCGTGCCGTCCTGCCGGTCCGAGTCCACTGTGTCCGCCAAACGCGAAAAAAACAGTTCGATCTCCCTTCGTTCGGTCGGCGTGGTGACCTTCCTGTCGGTCGGACAGCTTGTGCTGCTGTTCGTCCTGCAGCTGGTCGTCGCCAGTGCCTTCGGTGCCTCGGACGAGCTGGATGCCTACCTGGCGGCGTACGCGCTGCCGCTCGTTGTCGGAGGCATCCTCGCCGGGGCCATCGGTTCGGTCGTCGTCCCGATCTACAACGAGCAACGCGCCGCCCACGACACGGCAACCGCCGAGCGGGAACTGGGGCGGATCGGTCTGCTGCTGGCGGCAATCTCGACCACGATCGGTGCCGGCATGATGCTCCTGGCGGCTCCGCTGATCGCGATGTTTTACGGCGACTTCGACACGCCAACGGCTACCAGCGCCGCGGGCCTGCTCCGGATCCTCGCCTGGCTGGTCCCGCTGAATACGCTGACCGGATTTCTGTACGGGGCGTACCATTCGCGGCAGCAGTTTGCCCTGCCGGCCTTTGCGGGGCTGTTCGGGCCGACCGCGTCGGTGCTGCTGTTCGTGTTCGTCTTTGAGGCGACCACGCGGGGACTGGCGTGGGCGATCCTCGCGGGAGGGGCGATCGGGACGCTGATGCTGCTCCCCGGGTTCCCCCGGCACCGGCAACTGCTGGCGCTGCCGACCGACGAGACGCTCCGTCGGCTGGTCATCCTGTCGGCGCCCCTGCTGTTCGGTGCGGCCTGTTCGCGTCTGGACGTACTGGTGGACCGTCCTCTCGCGGCACGGCTGAGCGAAGGGAGCATCTCCCACATGGGGTACGCGTTTCGAATTGCCAGTGCCGTTGCCACACTGGCAACCAGCGGCCTGGCGGTCGTGATCTTCCCATCGCTGGCACGCCATGCGGCAGAGGGAGACATCGGCCAGCTCCGCAGTGATCTTGCCGAAGGTTGGCGGCTGCTCAGCGTGGTGCTGTTTCCGGTTCTGGGCGGCCTGATGTTCTGCAGCGATGCGATTATCGAGGTACTGTTCCGTCGCGGCGAGTTCACGATCGACGACGTGCTCGCGGTGGCTGCGCTGGTCCGGTTCTACTCCGGGGTCATCCTGGCAGCCGGCATCGGAGAACTGGCCAGCCGCACGTTCTTCTCGCTGGGACGGACCTGGGTGCCGACGCTCATCGGCCTGAGCGGACTCCTCTGGGGAAGCGCCCTGAAGTTCGCGGTCGTGGATCGATTCGGAGCCGCCGGGCTGATCGGCGTCACGTCGCTGTACTACATCGTGAACTCGATCGTGATGGTCTCGCTGCTGGCAGCAATTGGCGTGACGGCCTGGTCATCCACGCTGCTGCCGACGATGACTCGCGCCGGCGTCGCAGCCGTCCTGGCGATTGCTCCCGCGTGGTGGCTGATGCAGACCGCATCGCCAGCGCGTGTGGTGAGTGGGCTGCTGTTCGCGTGCGGAACCTATCCGCTGCTGCTGTACGGGATGGGAGATCCGTTTGCACGTCGGGCTGCATCGGCCGCATGGAGCTATCTGCCGGGGCGATCGCGCTAGCGATGCATCCCGATCTCGCTGGTGCATCAGTCCGTCAGGCAGAACGTCGACGTGCCACGATGACCGAATTTGGACTGAACCAGCGGCTGTTCGGCAGGTGCTGTGCGAGGCGGACAGAGAGGTTGTAGGCCCGTTCGAACAGGGCGTACGCTTTCCACGGCAGCCGTTCACGCAGGTGCGGGCACAGGTTGGACGGGGCCAGGCTGAAGTGTCCCTGATAACCGCCAGCGACGAACTCGAGATGGTCGTCCGCATCGATGGCAGTCCGCAGATCGCGGTACGACATGTGATTGTGGACCGCGTACACCTCGGGCTGGATCCGCCGCAGAATCGTTCCGTTGATGCCCGCATGATTGGGGACCGCGATCACAACCAGCCCACCGGGCCGCGCCAGTTCCCCATGCCGGCGGATCACCGGGCCGATGTCGTCGAAGTGCTCAACGACCCCGAAGCTGGCCACGACGTCGAACAGTTCGTCCTTGTCCGGCTGAAGGTCGAACAGATCGGCGGCATGGATGTCGGCGTCGACTCCGTGCGCCAGCAGCGCCTGACGGGTCATCTCGGCCGCGGGGACAACGTATTCGACGCCCGAGACGTCGTAGCGAAAGTACGTGTGGAAGTACCACAGAAAACGCCCCGGATGGCAGCCGAGTTCGAGCAGCCTCAGCCCCGTCTGCTGCAAGAGATGCTGCTGCAGAAAACGATGCAACCAGGCGAACTCGCGGTGCTCCGGATCCATCTCCAGTTCGGGGAGTGCGTCCCGGTCGAGCTTCCAGAACTCGTCTCCCCAGAACTGCGGAGTCGTCAGTGCGTTGCCTTGCGTCGAATCGGGCACGGGGCGCTCGTATGGGACGGCGAAACGGTGGGGGGGGCCGGGCGAACTGCGGGACAGATCCCGGCAGACAGCGAATTATCGGATGGTCTCCCGGGGTTGTCGACTCCACACGGTCATGGCTCGCTGAACCAGCCCGGAGCCCGAGTCCGGCCCGCTGTCCCACTGTGACAATTGGATATGCAAACTCCTTGTCGTTGCCGTACAGGAAACGGTAGCATCGGAGAGCGGCGTGCGACGGTGCGCCGGCAATCATTCTCCTCACTCACATTTTGACCCTCTCGTCCGGACGTTGCGCATGCCCGTCTCCGTCACCTGCCCAGGCTGCGGGAAGAGGTACAAGGTTCCCGACACGAAAATTGGCAGCGCGATCGGCTGCAAACAGTGCGATACGCAGATCTTCGTTTCCGCCGATGGCGATGAGTCGAAGCGACTGCGATCACGTCGCGGCGGCGCTGTCGAGTTGAGCGACGGCGACCTGCAGAAGCGGAAAATCGGCGTGACGCTGATGATCCTCGGTGTGGGAAGCCTGCTGCTGCCGATGATGGGCCTGCAGTTTCGCGTCCTCGCTCTGATGGGGGAATCCGCACAGCTCGTCGGAGCCGGGCTCGCCTACCTTGGCGCAATGATGTTCGTCGTGGCAATGCGTTCGCAACCACTGACCGCGGCGATCGTCGGTGGAGGCGCGGCTGCCGCGACAACCTTCCTGGCCGCCCCGTTCCTGCAGCAGCTCAATGGCGGACCGGGGGGCCCGGCCGGACCGGTGGCTCCGCCTCAGATGGCTCAGAACGATGCCGCCCCTCCGCCGGCCGCTCAACCGGGACCGCAGGGGCAACCCGCTCGGCCGGCTCCTCCGGGACCACAGGCGGCGCATCAACCGGATCAATCCGGCGCCACGGGACCATCCGGCCGTCCCGGAGGAGCCCGGCCGGGATTCGGCCCGGGCAACCGACCGCCATTCGGTCGTCCCGGACAGCGAAACATGCAGAACGGAGGTCCCCAGGGACGCCCGCAACGGGGCAACCCCGCAGCCCAAAGGGGGCGACAGACCAGCGCCAGTGGTTCGCGGCAGACGCAACTGGACCTCAGCCGCAGTGCGGACACGACGCCAGTCAATCTTCTTGACGTGATCCAGCCAGCGCGGGATCAGCTTATCGGGGGGTGGGCACTGCGGAACGGTGCGCTCACGTCTCCCGTGATGCAGCCGGCGCGAATCGATGTCCCGGTCATCCCTCCCCAGTCGTATGTGCTGACCATCGACGCCGAGCGTCTGCGGGGGATCGAGTCGCTCAACATCGGACTGGTGGTTGGCGGACGCGGGGTCACCGTCATTCTCGACGGCTATGGCGGACAGACAGCCGGGCTCAATCGCCTCGATGGCCGGACTGCCGACATCAACGAAGCGACGTTTCGGGGAAAGCTGCTGCACCCGGGACGGACGAACACGATTGTCTGCACGGTCGGTCCCAACTCCGTTCAGGTCACGTGCAACGGACAACAGGCGATCAACTGGACCGGCAACCCCCAGCGACTCTCCCGCGATCATCGCTGGACACCGGGGCGGGACGATCATCTCCAGCTCGGCTGCTGGGCGACGCGATGGAAGATCAGCCGGATGGAGCTGACACCTGTCCCGTGAATTGTCCTCCTGTGGCTGCGCCACCCGGACGCGTGCCGCGTCCGGGCCCCCATTGGGGTGACGAATGTCCGGGACGTAGGGTGCTGTCGCCGCAGGCGACGCACCGATCGCAGTCTGTTTGTGAACCATCGCCGTTGGTGCGTCACGGGCCGATCAGAGCATGAACGTCGTCTCCGGTGGAATCCACCTGGAACGTCTGCCGTGACGCACCCTACGCCGGGATAAGCCAGCGAAGCGTCTGTGAACCTGACGAATGTCGAACACCTGGAACGTCTTCACACGTCCTCCTGTGGCTGCGCCACCCGGACGCGTGCCGCGTCCGGGCCACCCTTGGGATGACGTATGTCCGGGACGTAGGGTGCTGTCGCCGCAGGCGACGCACCAGTCGCAGTCTGTTTGTGAACCATCGCCAGTGGTGCCTCACGGGCCGATCAGAGCATGAACGTCGTCTCCGGTGGAATCCACTGGGACGTCTGCCGTGACGCACCCTACAGCGGGTGGCACGCCTGGAACGGATCGCAGCGTGGTGATGGGCGTGGGCCAAAAGGCTTGAGGAGGCCGTGCGGCGACTCCGTTGCGCAGCGAGACCATCATCCCCCGCTTCCATTGGCCGATCAGTTCATATGGCACCAGCAATGCGTTGCCATCCGGTCGGGAGCATTCCGAAACCGATCGTGCTATCATGCCGCCGCGTTCGCATCGGAGTTGTTCGATGTCACTGCGGTGTCGTCGAACGGGTATCCCGCAGCGTCCCCTGCCAGACGAGGCCACCATGTCGCCGACCCCGAGTTCTGCCTGCAATCGCCGCGACTTCCTTGCCGTCTCAGCCGCCCTGGCTGGCGGTACCTTCCTGCCCCATGCCGCCACCGGCGATGATGCGACGACCGCACCATCCGGACCGACTCAGATTGGCGATCGCCGCGAACTGTTCGTGGACGATGCCCTGATCGACACTCTGACTGGCGAAGCCCGGCTTCAGCTGCATCACCCGGTCCCGCAGGAGCTGTCCCTCGTCCACGATGCCGACTGGGAGGGAAGCGGCAGCGGTTACCACAGCATCTTTCGGGACGAAGACCGCTACCGGATGTTCTACAAGGCCTGGCACCTGGATGTGCAGCCCAAGAAGGTGAACACCGGGCGGCATCCCCTCTACTGCTGCTATGCGGAGAGTGACGACGGCATTCACTGGACGAAGCCGGAACTGGGGCTGGTCGAGCACAACGGCTCGAAGGCGAACAACATCGTCCTCAACAGCGGACCGATGAACGGCCTGAACGTCGACGCGGGGCACCCGGCGGTGTTTCTCGACGAAAACCCCGATGCCCCGGCCGACGCCCGCTACAAGGCGATCGTCCGGTCATCAAAGCCGAACGGCCTGATCCCCCTGAAATCGCCGGACGGCTTCCACTGGACGCCGATGACCGATGCACCGATTCTCTCCGGCATTGGGGCGTTCGACTCGCAAAATCTCGCCTTCTGGGATGCCAACATCGGCAAGTACAGGGCGTACTGGCGGATCTTCACGGCCGGTGTGACAACGACCGAGACCTGGAAGCGGGCGATTCGCACGGCGACGTCGGATGATCTGATCCACTGGGAGCCGTACCACGACCTGACGTACGTCGACTCGCCTCCCGAGCAGCTCTACACGAACCAGATCAAGCCGTACCACCGTGCACCGCACCTGCTTGTCGGATTTCCGACCCGCTATATCGAACGCCCCTGGTCGGAGTCGATGCGGAGTCTGCCGGAGCGGGAGCATCGTGAAATGCGGTCGTCGGCGGTCCAGCGGTACGGCATCGCCATCACCGAGGCGCTGCTGATGGCCAGCCGCGACGGGGTCTCGTTCAAGCGGTGGAACGAAGCGCTGTTTCGCCCCGGCCCCGAACGTCCCGGCACATGGAACTACGGTCACCAGTACGTGGGCTGGCATCTCGTCGAGACAAAGTCCTCACTTCCGGGAGCGGCCGACGAACTCTCCCTCTACGCCGGCGAGAGCTACTGGACCGAACCGGGAAGTGCCGTGCGACGATACACGCTGCGGCTGGATGGCTTCGTGTCGGCGAACGCTCCCCGCACCGGTGGCACGCTCGTCACCCGGCCGGTCGTCTTCTCCGGCGATCACCTGTCGCTCAACTTCTCCACCTCGGCGGCAGGACGGATTCGCGTCGGGATCGAACGTCCCGATGGAACGCCCATCGCCGGTTACGGCCTCGATGACTGTGGCGATCTGTACGGGGACACCGTCGATCGCACCGTCGTCTGGAAGGACGGCAGCGACGTCCGTTCCATCGCAGGTCAGCCCGTCCGGCTGCGGTTCGAGCTGACGGATGCCGACCTGTATTCGTACCGGTTCGAGACCGCGTAACGGTCGCCGCGTGAGGGCCGACCACCATCGCCGTATGTTTCCCTGCGCCGAGAGTTGAGCATCGACTGAGTATGACCGGGAACTTTGAGGAGCGGGCGTCCAGTCCGCGCGAGGTGCACGCGTTTACCCGCGGTCCGCGGATCGTGGCGATCGAAACGGCAATCGCTCACGATCTGATGCGGGGGCTGATGCTGCTGCGCATCCACACGGATGCAGGGACTGTCGACGGCACGCCGGTCACTGGACACGGCGAAACGTACTACGTCCCGGAAGCCTCCGCGGCAGTGATTCACGACTGGATGGCCCAGCGACTGCTGGGGGCCGACGCGGCCGCAGTCGAGAGCCACTGGCGCTTTCTGTACGAGCGGATGACGGCGTTCGGCGGGATCGGCGCGGAGCTGCGGGCTCTCTCCGCGGTCGACCTGGCGTTGTGGGATATTCTCGGGCAGCTCAGCGGGCAACCGGTCTGGCGTCTGCTGGGCGGCCCGGTCCGCAATCATGTGCCGGTCTACAACAGTTGCGGAGGACCGTTCTACGGTCGGCGACCGGGGGCAGCGAGCAGGGCGGCGGGCTGGCCCGGCCACGGCGATCCCGGTCAGCCCGGTCCTCTGGAGGACAACTGGAGCAGCGTTCATCGCCCAGCCGAACTGGCACGCGAGCTTCTCGAAGCCGGCTACGGTGCGATGAAGCTGTGGTCCTTCGATGCCGTCTATCGCCGGGCCGGGGGACATGCCCTGAATGCCGCCGACGTCGAGGAGGGCGTCGCTCCGTTTCTTGCCATTCGCGAAGAAGTCGGCGATGCGATGGAGCTGCTGCTGGACGGGCACGGATTCTTCTCGCTGGCCGCGGCAACCCGCATCGCAGAAGGAATGGACGCGGTCCGTCCGCTGTGGATGGAGGATGTGCTGCGCCCCGATTCGGTTTCGGCGATGATCGAATTCCGCCGCCGGTCTCCGGTGCCAATCGCCGTCAGCGAAATGCTGATGAAGCGGGACGACTACCGCCGGGTGATCGACGGTGGAGCGGCCGACTTTGTGATGATCGATCCGACCTGGGTGGGCGGCATCAGCGAGACAAAGCGGATTGCCGAGCTGGCACAGATGGACAACGTCCCGGTGCTCATGCACGACTGCACCGGCCCGCTGACGCTGTTTGCGGGTCTCAACGTCGCGGCGGCCGTTCCGTGTGTCGCCTGGCAGGAGACGGTGCGGGCTCACATTCAGACGCTCTATCCCCACCTGATCGATACTGAGGTGAAGGTGGAGCACGGAGAGGTGGCGATTCCCGAGCGGCCGGGTCTGGGGGCCCGCTGGCTGGATGAGCTGTTTGATCCAGACCACGCCGGGTATCGCGTCAGCCGGCTGTGAGCGGCCCGCGGAAGAGAACCACGGAGTTGTCATGAGATCAGAGCCGCGACCGTGAGGGAGCGGAACACCGCGAGCCCGGTGCGTGAGCACCGGGGTGGCGGCGGGGGGGAAACCACGGAGTTGTCATGACGGTGCGTCGCCCCGGAGGATGAAAATCGAAGCGGGGTGCCATGGCCTCGCCGCGCAGCGGAGTGGCCATGCCGTTCTCCTCAAGCCTCGCGCCTCAGGCCTTTCGAACCACGCCCATCACTCCGCTCCGCTTCGTTCTGGGACGTGCCACCCGAGTCTATTTTCATAGGAGGCACGGAGGAGACGGCTGGCAATAGCCGGCTCTGCTGTCCGTCTGCAGCGCGCAGGCCGTGCTCCGCGATCACCCCTCGGAGCTGATGTCGATGTCGATCGTGTTCTCCCCTTCGGCCACCTGGTATTCGAGCCCGCTGGTCGAGTGCTGCTGGTACTTGCGGGGGAACTCCGGCTGGGCGGGGGGAACGTCGCCTCCACCATCGAGCATCTCTTCCGGCGACATTTCCTCGGTGTCCTTGCCGACGGCGGGCGGCTGGATGAGCACCTTGTAGGTACCGGCGGGAATCTCCGACTTGCGGTCGCCGTCGCGTGCCCAGACGATCGAGTAGTTGCCTTCGGCGTCGGTCTGGCCGAAGGCCGCGTATCCCGCTTCCATCTGCATGAAGAGCAGCTGAGTTCCTTCGGCCATCGGCTTGCCGTCCATTGTCAGCTTGCCGGACACACTTCCCATCGGGCCGAAGTCGGTCCCGCCACGACAACCGGCGAGCAGTCCAGCGACAAGGAGCAGGGCGATTCGGCCCCGGCAACGATTCCGCATTCTCGTGTTCCTCTGGTCCGGGAGTGATTGTGAGAAGTCGGGGCACGGGGACGGCCGGTGGTCGCCGGCCGTCCGCATCCCGCAGAGCGCGTTCCCAATCGGTTCCGGTCGTGGCGTCAGAATTCGCCGAGGGGGATGCCGTCGTCCCGGGTGGCCAGCTGCTTGAGTGATTCGAGGTGGACGTTCTCGGAGAGGAAGCGGACGGCTCCGTCGGAGAGCAGGATCTGCACGCCGCCGACGTGGAACGACATGAGCGGGTTGTTGGCGCCCACGTTGCTGCCCATACCGGGGAACAGCTGGTTGGCGAACGGTTCCTGGTTGGGGCTGTAGCGGACGGTGGTGAGGTTGAAGGTGCGGTCGTCCGATTCCTGATCGCCGGGGTCGAGGTTGGGCGGTGTGCCGGTGACCCGCAGGCCCATCAGCCAGCCATGCGTGGTGCCGCCCGCGGCGAGGTCGGAGTACGTGCCGGCGATGAGCCGTTCGAGCCGGCCGTTCTGCTCGCCGATCATGATCGTGTTGCTGGTGCCGTCGGTGCAGTCGCGCGGCCGGATTCCCCGGTTGGCAACCAGCATGCCGCCGCCGGAGATGAGTCCCAGGGTGCCGTCGTCGAAGATCCGCGATTCGGTGAACGTGGCGGGGTCGGCGGCTCCGGAGATGCCGGCGTAGTGAGCGAACGGGCTGAACGCGCCGTTGCGGACCGGCAGTGCGGAGGAGGGGCAGGTGAAGGCGGGGACGCCGGTAGCCATCTGGTTGACGAACTGCTGGTTGTAGTCACCGGCGCTGCCGGCCCCCTCGCGGATGTACCCGGGGGACTCCCCTTCCCACTCCATCGAGTTGTAGAGGGGGGCCAGATCGATATAGGGGAGGATCAGTCCGTAGAAGCTGGGGCCGAAGCTGTGGCCGCTCGATCCGCCGTTGCGAGGAACCTGCGAGTGCACACCACCCGGGGGGAACGTCGAGAACGAGTCCAGGTAGTTGTGCATGGCCAGGCCAAGCTGTTTGAGGTTGTTCCTGCATTGGGTCCGCCGGGCGGCCTCCCGGGCCTGCTGGACTGCCGGGAGCAGCAGGGCGATGAGAATGGCGATGATGGCGATCACCACCAGGAGCTCAATAAGCGTAAAGCCGCGCTGACGTTGGCGCATCGAAACGACTCCGGAAGAACAGAATCTGATGAGATGAGACGGAACATCGCCACGACCCGGGACTCCGGACGCTGAGTTGGCGTGTCAGGTGTTTTCTCCGCGGGGGCACGGGTTTCCCCTCAGGATTTTGGAAAAGCGAAGAATTCGTTTAGGATTGGCGGTCCGAACGCAGGAAAAACAGCCGGATCGCGAAAACGGTCGGGGGAATCGCGTGTCGCTGCGGAGAGACTCTGTCAGAGAGCGGCAGCATGGGCGGCCAACGCGTGTGCCGACGTCCGTGGTGCCGCGGAAACGTCCCTGCGACCGTGTCGCCCGACCAATGTCCGACGCTCCCCAGCGATTTGCCGAACTTCTCGTCCGGCACGACCGGGAACTGCTGCGGTACATCCTGACGCTGATTCCCCGACGTGATGATGCGGAGGAAGTTCTGCAGAGGACGGCTGTTGCGCTGTGGGAGAAGTTCAACGAGTACGACCCGCAGCGGGAATTCGTCCCCTGGGCGGTCCGGTTTGCGTATTTTGAAGTTCTGAATTTCCGCAAGGAGCAGGCCCGCAATCGCCTCGTGTTCAGCGAAGAGGTGATGGCGCTTCTGAAAGAGACGCACGCGTCTGAGCGTGCCACGCTCGACCGGCGGCGGGCAGCCCTCACACAATGCCTGGCCGCGTTGTCGTCCGATGATCGCAGCCTGCTCGAGCGGCGGTATGCTGACGCAGCAACCGTCCGGTCGCTGGCCGAAGAACGGGGCCGCACGGTCAAGTCGCTGTATCGGCGTCTGGACCGCCTTCGTGAACTGATCACCGCCTGCGTCGACCGCCGTGTCGCGGCAGGCGATATCCACTAGAGCAGCCACTGTCATGTCCGACGCACCCGGTCCCCGTGATCCTTCAGGGGATGACGCCCTTCTCCGCAGGCTGTTCGATGGCATGCTGTCGCCGGACGAGTTTGACGCCCTGCAGGCGCGACTGGTCTCCGACCCGGATTTCCGGGCGCGGTACGTTCATCTGGTCGATCTCGAAGCCGGCCTGTACGAAGCCAGCTCGCTTCCCGACCGTCCCGAAGGGGGTTCCCGACCGTCGCCGCGGGGAATGTCGCCACGCCGTTTCGGTCAGGCCGCCCTGCTGATTGCCCTTGGCTCGGTCTGCGCGGTGGCCGCCATGCTGCTGTTCAGCCTGCTGCCGGCGACTCCCGAACGGCCGCAACAGGCGGAGGTCCCTGCGGAGGAGTCCGGCTCACCTGAGAATGTGGCCGATACGCCGTTGCAGTTCCGGCCGCTGAAGATCGAAGACACGCCCCCCGTCGCGGTGCTGACCTATGTCGAGGACCCGCAGCAGGCCGGGATCGGCGTCGGGACGCGGCTGCATCCCGGGACGCTGACGATCCGCCAGGGGCGGGTCCAGCTCGACTTCTTTACCGGTGCCCGCGTGTCCCTCGAAGGGCCGGCGGAACTGCTGATCATATCGAAGGATGCGGCAACCCTGCTGTCGGGACGGGCGGCAGCGCGGGTTCCTGATTCCGCCCGCGGGTTCGTGCTCAAAACGCCCGAAGCGGCCGTCGTGGACCTGGGGACGGAGTTCGGCGTCACCGTCGCCGAGGATGGCGCCACCGACGTGGAAGTGCTCGAGGGCGAAGTCGAGGTCTCGCGGCTGGGGGACGACGGCAACACCCTGCACAGTCTGGAGCTTGCCGAGGCTCAGCGGATGCGCGTGGATGCGACCGGCATCGTCCCGGCTCCGAATGAAGGCGGGGCCGGCTTTCCGGCATTTGCCGAGCTTTCCACCACACCACTTCCGGTCACGCCGGCCTATGTCGACGCGATTCGTCAGTCCGGTCCGGTCATCTACTGGCGGTTTGAGGAGGAGGTGGATGGGCAGGTTCCCAACGAGATGTCGCCGCTCTGGCCGGCCGGGGTTACGCGTGGCGATGCAGATCCGGACAGCCTGCAGGTTCGTCGGGGATTTGCGTCGTTCCATCGCAGTGCCTCGTCGCGGTATGTCGCACCGTCCGAGTCTCTGGCGGGATTCAACGACGGTCCGTTTACGATCGAGATGTGGATTCGCCCGGCGGAGATGAACTACATGACCTGCCTGTCGATCGTTCCCGAAGGAGACGACGGGGAGAACCACATCACCGTGATCGAAGTCGCCAACCGGACCCACCTGTTCCACGAACCGGGGTCGCTCCGTTTCCTTCATCGCTTTCCGCCGTCGAAGAGCTGGGAGGCCGGCACGAATCTGTTTGCGGGGGGCACCTGCATTCCCGGCCAATGGCAGCATGTCGTTGCCGTCAAGGGGGACGGCGTTCTTGAACTCTATTCCAACGGCCGGTTGAAGCGGAGCGTGGCACTGGAGCTGACCGACGAGCCGGACCCGTACCAGCTGTATCTCGGTCAGCTGCGGATGCGTGGCAGCGAACGGCAGTTCATCGGTGCGATCGACGAGTTCGCCCTGTATGACCGTGCCCTGACGGCCGCTGAAGTCGAGGCGCACTACCGGCTGATCGACGGAGCTGCGGGGGGGGAGTGACACTTGGGGCCGTGGCGTGCGTTCCGGATGCTTACCGCGCAGTGGCCGGGCTTGACGTCGTTTCAACCACGCCCTTCACGTCGCTGCGCTCCGCTCCAGGGCGTGCCACCCACCACATCGTGGCATCGCTCGCGCTGCTCGCTCCTGCCCCGGCCACTCGGGCGGCGCCCTGCCGGGGGTAGGCTGGGACTCGTCCCGGCACTCTGTGCATCACGCGGGTGGCGCAGGCGTAAGAGGACATGGGAAGAGGTTGCAGCTGTTCGAGACTCGTCCGGTAATGCGGCGTCCTGGCAGCTTCCTCCTGTCGCTTCGCGACCCGGACAAACAAGTTGTCCGGGCCACCCGTCGCGCTGAT
>ENA-ORCW01000195-ORCW01000195.1-marine-metagenome-genome-assembly--contig:-NODE-195-length-63110-cov-4.968096_pt1 | contig 63110 bp, 51 predicted proteins | sample MGYA00237784_ERZ508517 | MGnify/ENA primary metagenome ERZ508517 (study PRJEB26187, sample SAMN06268979) | marine metagenome | isolation source: Tt ae E1 feedstock associated aerobic enrichment on...
CGCTCATCGTATTGGGCAACTTGGCGACCGGGCGTGTAATGGTCCGCGCGATCAACACGCTGCACACTGCCGACAGGGCCAGCAGCACCGCGCCGATGAGCATCATGGTGTTGCGCAGGCCTGCCGAGGGAGCCAGGATCTCCGCCGTGTTCTCCAGCGCCACCACAGCCCAGTCCGATCCGCCGAATGAAAGCGGGCGGGCTGCTGCTACATGCGACACGCCATCGATGACCGGCAGCACACCGATGCCGGAGGAGCCCTCAAGTGCGGCCGAAATGACCGGACCGCTAAGAGTCAGGTTGAAGGCTTCATCGGCCTCCGTCTCGGGTGGGTTATTGCGCACGAGCCCATCTTGGCCCACCAGGTACACATGCCCGCTTTCGCCCAGTCCCTTGGTACGCGCCAGCACTTCGCTAATTCGCCCCAGCGGCATCTGGTAGGCCAGTACACCCGCCTGCAGACCCTGGTCATAGACCGGCGCGGCGATGAAGCTGGCAGGTGCATTGTTGCTTGGTCCATAGGGCGCAAAATCGGTCAGGAACACGTCGCCCGGATTTCCCACCATGGCGGCGCGCACAACCTTGCCCAGATCAGTGTCTGCCCATGGGCCACTCCCTTCGGCAAAACTGGTGCCGAAATCGGCCTCCTTCTGCACCGAATAGACATTGTTGCCGTTCAGATCGAACAGGAAGACGTCGTAGTAGCCGCGCGTCTGCAGCAGATTGCGGAATTCATTGTGCTGACCGCGGTGGATCTGGTCATAGACCGACAGTTTTTCCGAAGTGTCGAGCAATAGGCGCTCCCCTTCGGGATGCGGATTGCTCGCCACATAGGCATCCTGCAGCAAGTCGGCTGGCTCGCCCTGGCTCTTGAGCGAGTGTACCGCACCGGTGAAGGAATAAATCGCAGCGGCCACATCCTTGCGGCCCGCGAACAGCGTCAGGTCCTGCCGGACTTCGGACAGATAGGCGTCCAGCGCGGCCGTCGCATTGTCCGCCGCCGAATTGAGGCGCTGCTCGGCCTGGCTGGTGACAATGGCATCGCCGCTGAAATAGGCTGCAATGCCCAGGCCCGCGCCGGTCGCCACGGCAATGCCGATGACAAGGATCGGCAATCGGAGCGAGAGTTTCATTTTGCTGAACATCGAAGGGTCGTACCTGACTGGATCGTGCACCGAATGACATTTGTCCGGTTGCGGCCCCTCCCTCCGCGCCCAGATCGTTGCCAAAGCATAGAAAATCAGTGGTTAACGAAGCGAGTCTGCATCTGTCACAGTGCTGCCATATCTGCTTTTTGCTTGATCCTGCGACGCAAACTGCCACATAGGACCCCATGTGCCACACCAGCCAAGGCAACCCATGACTTCCCCCCTGCCAACCATTTCCGGCCTCTCCGATCTCTCGGGGCGCTACGATGCAGTGCTGAGCGATGTCTGGGGCGTCATCCACAACGGGGTTTCGGCCTTTCCCGAGGCCGTCGAGGCATTGCGGGCCTTCCGGCGGGCCGGGGGCAGGGCAGTGTTGATCACCAATGCACCGCGCCCCTCGGCGCCCATTGTGGCCATGCTCGATCGTCTCGGTGTGCCGCGCGACGCCTATGACGCGATCGTTTCCTCTGGCGATTCGACCCGCACCATGATCGAAAGATATCGTGGCAAGGCCATCCACCATGTTGGCCCGCCAACAGAGGACGACGCGCTCTACGACGGGCTCGACCTGCGCCGCACCGGTGCCGAAGAGGCCGAAGTTGTCGTCGTCACGGATTTGGACACCGACGACGACACACCTGAGATGTATCGCGAGCGGGCCAAGCTCTGGCTCAGCCGCAAACTGCCCATGATCTGTGCCAATCCTGATCGCGTTGTGGAACATGGCGACAAGATCATCTACTGCGGCGGCGCCCTGGGCGACCTCTATTCGGCCATGGGGGGCATGGTGCATATGGCCGGCAAGCCCTACCCGCCGATCTACGAACAGGCTTTTACCCTGGCCGAAAAGGCCGCTGGCGGCACGCTGGATAAATCCCGCGTCCTGGCCATTGGCGACAGCGTGCGCACCGACGCCGCCGGCGCTGCCCAGTTCGACATAGATCTCCTTTTCATCACCGGATCCATTCACGCCGCCGAACTCGACGCCTTCGGCAAGCCCGACCCGCAGGCCATCGCCGATCTGATTGCACCTAGCCGCGCCCGCGTCGCCGGCTACCTGCCGCGCCTGGCATGGTGAGGTCTGCAGTGTCGGGCTTCACGCGCCTCTCCAGCCTCGCCGATCTTCCTGACAATCTGCGTGGCGCCTGCGTCGCGATTGGGAATTTCGATGGGCTTCATCGCGGCCACCAGTCCATCGTCGCAGCCCTGCGCGCCCGCGCCGATGCGGCTGGCGTCCCGGCCCTGATGCTGACCTTCGAACCGCATCCGCGCGATGTTTTTGCCCCGTCGCCTTTCATGTTCCGGCTGACCCAGGGTGACGCCAAGGCGCGCCTGGCCGAGGCCATGGGGCTCGATGGCATCATTGTCCTGCCGTTCGACAAGGACTTCTCGCAGAACGAGGCCGAAGTGTTTGTCGAAACCATGCTGGTCGAACAGCTTGGCGTGCGCAGTGTCATTGTGGGTGCCGATTTCCATTTTGGTCGCCAGCGGCGCGGCACGCCGGCATTTCTGCGGGCGGCCGGCGACCGCCTGGGCTTTGAGGTGGAAATCCTCGACCTGATGGACGAAAGCGACGAGCCCATCTCGTCATCGCGCATTCGGGCCGCCCTGTCGGAAGGCGCGGTCTCCGCCGCCAACCGGCTTTTAGGCTATCACTGGTTCTTTGAAGGATGCGTGGTCAAGGGCGACCAGAGGGGCAGGGAGCTTGGCTTTCCCACCGCCAACACCATGACCCCAACCGGGTTCCAGCTCGCCCAGGGCGTCTATGCCGTGCGGGCGCGCCTGGGCGATCGTTTGCTCGACGGCGTGGCGGCCTATGGCAAGCCCATGTTCGACAATCAATTGCCGCCCTTCGAAACACATCTCTTCGATTTCGACGAGGACATCTACGGCCAGACCCTGGCCGTCGCCCTGGTCGGGCATATTCGCGGTCAGGAGGTTTTTGCCGGTCTCGACGAACTGATGGCAGCCATGGATCGCGATGCGACCAAGGCGCGCGACCTGCTCACCAATGCCACGCCGGTCAGTCCCCTGGACCACGCCCTGGGTTTTTTTACCTAGAGCGCTTATTGCAGGCCTCGGACTTGTGTCGGGGTCAGGCCCGCGAGACATCAGATCTAGCCATCATACATTAAGAGGCGCACCAGCTCCGTCTGCCGACGCACACCAGTCTTGTCGAATATGCTGGTTAACTGTGTGCGTGCTGTTGCGTCCGATACGCCGCGCATTTCCGCTGCCGCCTTGCGGCTGCCGGTTTCCACCACTGCCAGTGCCAACTCGATTTCTGCACGAGTAAGGCCAAATCGCTGCGTGAGTTCGCGCATGCGCTGGCGCATCCGCTGGTTTGGATCGGTGATCATCAAGATGGCGGAAGGGCGCTGTGGGGTGGCATAGTGCATGTCGGCAGAATACGGTGCGCACTGAACGATCAGGGCGCCGTCTCGTCCGGCAATCTGCACCCGGCCACCGCCTTTGTCAGGTTGCGCCAGGCATTGCGCGATCAATTGCACCAACGCCTGGTGGCTTTCCGTGTCGGCGCATCCGATCTGCCCATCGCGGACCAGCATGCGCCCATCGGCCAGCATGGATTGGGCCGTGACGTTGCAATCCAGCACCCGCCCCGACTGATCGAGCAGCAAGGCGCCCTGACCGGCCATGTCCAGCGTGTCTAGCGTGATGCGATTGGCCAGTTGCAGTTGCTCCAGCCATTTCCAGCGTTCCACCGCGCGCTGCACGTCGGGGGCAATGGCCTGCAGCAGCTCGGTCTGGCTCGTGGTGATTTCGCTGCTTGTGTTGATCACCAGCGTCCCAAACCAGCCCGTGCCGGTGGCCAGATTGAGCGCGAGCCCGTGGATCAGCTTCTGCGGTACGCACCAGAGATTGTAGAAATCACTGCGCCGGAAATCGTCGATTTCGGGCAATGTGTCGGTCAGCGTGATCTTGCCCACGCCCTGGCGGGCCACGGCATGCATGATGATGTTGTTCTGATGATAGACATCGCGATACCGGGTGATAAAATCCGGTTCGGAGCGCGGTGCAAAGAATTCGTCGGTGCTCCCGGGTCTTCCTCCGCCCAGCACAGCCTCGCTGGCGCCCATGAGGTCGGCCAATTTCAGCAAGAACCCCGGCCATGCCGCGTCCGAAACTGCCGTGGCCTGCAAATCGTCACGTAGATTCTCATGTAAATCCATGTGCGCGCCCTGCTGTTAATCATGAACGTCGTCGTAGAACGACTTTCTGATTAAAGCAGATATTTATGGAAGCCAGTGTACAACGGTCAACAAATGGTGAAGGGAATGGATCTTCGCGGCCCAGGGACGCTGCGCTCGCCGCATGCGATCTTCCTTTTGCCACACCTCTACCCCGACCTATTCGGGGATATCGCGCGACTGGTGGGCGACCGCGTCGAGCCGCTCCTCGCCTGATCTGGCAAATCAGCCTTTGCCCCATGCGCCATGCCTTGCTAAAAGGCGCGCGAAATCTTCCAAACCGATTGCCGATCCATGAACGACACCGCACCCAGCGCGACCGAAAAAGACTATTCGGCCACGCTCTTCCTGCCGGAAACCAATTTCCCGATGCGCGCTGGCCTGCCGCAGCGCGAGCCCGACTGGCTCAAGCGCTGGGAAGACATGGATATTTTTTCCCTGCAGCGCGAACAGGCCAAGGACCGGCCGCTCTTTACCCTGCATGACGGCCCCCCATATGCCAATGGCAATATCCATATCGGCCATGCGCTGAACAAGACGCTCAAGGACATGATCTCCCGCTCCAAGCAGATGGCGGGCTTCAACTCGGCCTATGTGCCGGGCTGGGATTGTCACGGCCTGCCCATCGAATGGAAGATCGAGGAGCAGTACCGCGCCAAGGGCCTCGACAAGGATGCCGTGCCGGTCAACGAGTTCCGCAAGGAATGCCGCGACTTCGCCGAGCACTGGATCGACGTCCAGCGCGCCGAGTTCAAGCGTCTCGGCGTGATCGGCAACTGGGAAGATCCCTATCTCACCATGAGCTTCGGGGCAGAAGCTCAGATCGCACGCGAACTCATGAAGTTCGCCATGACCGGCCAGCTCTATCGCGGCTCCAAGCCCGTCATGTGGTCGGTCGTGGAGAAGACGGCGCTCGCTGAAGCCGAGGTGGAATATTACGACCACACCTCCGACACGATCTGGGTGAAGTTCCCGGTCAGTGGCGGGACCGGCCTCCTTGCCGATGCGAGCATCGTGATCTGGACCACCACCCCCTGGACGATCCCGGGCAACCGGGCGATCAGCTATTCCTCGCGCATCCCCTACGGCCTCTACGAGGTGACGGCGGCGCCGGAGGGCAACTGGGCGAAGCCCGGCGACAAGTTCGTGATCGCCGACAAGCTCGCCGCCGCCGTGATGGGCCAGGCCCGCGTGGAGGCCTATGAGCGCCGCGGCGATGTCTCGGCGACGGACCTCCAGGGCACGACCTGCACCCATCCCCTCGCCCCGCTCGGCTACGGCTTCGACGTGCCGCTGCTCGACGGCGACCATGTGACCGACGAGGACGGCACGGGCTTCGTCCACACCGCTCCGGGCCACGGCGCGGAGGACTTCGAGATCTGGATGGAGAACAAGGCGGCGCTGGAGAGGCGCGGCATCGACACGACCATCCCCTACACGGTCGACGCGGACGGCGTCTTCACCGACGACGCGCCGGGGCTCACCGGCCGGTCCGTCCTCACCTCCGAGGGCGAGAAGGGCGACGCGAACCAGGCGGTCATCGACGCCTTGACCGAGGCGGGCATGCTGGTCGCGCGCGGACGGCTCAAGCACCAGTATCCCCATTCCTGGCGCTCCAAGAAGCCGGTGATCTTCCGCAACACGCCGCAATGGTTCATCTCCATGGACCGCGACCTCGACGGCCCCGGCGACACGCTGAGGACGCGCGCGCTGAACGCCATCGACGACACGCGCTTCGTGCCGCGCAGCGGCCAGGCGCGGCTGCGCGGCATGATCGAGCATCGCCCCGACTGGGTGATCTCGCGCCAGCGCGCCTGGGGCGTACCCATCGCCGTCTTCGTGAACCGGGACACCGGCGAGGTGCTCCAGGACGAGGCGGTGAACGCGCGCATCGCGGAAGCCTTCGAGGCGGAGGGCGCGGACGCCTGGTTCGCCGACGGCGCGACGGCGCGCTTCCTCGGCAACGACTACGATCCGGAGGACTGGGATCGGGTCACCGACATTCTCGATGTCTGGTTCGATTCCGGCTCGACCCACGCCTTCGTCCTGGAGAAGCGGCCCGATCTCAAATGGCCGGCGGACGTCTATCTGGAGGGCTCCGACCAGCATCGCGGCTGGTTCCATTCCTCGCTTCTGGAATCCTGCGGCACGCGCGGGCGCGCGCCCTATGACGCGGTCGTCACCCATGGCTTCACCATGGCGGAGGACGGGCGCAAGATGTCGAAGTCGCTGGGCAACCAGGTCTTCCCGCAGGACATCATCAAGCAGTATGGCGCCGACATACTGCGCCTGTGGGTCGCCTCCTGCGACTACACCGAGGACCAGCGGATCGGCGCGGAAATCCTCAAGGCGACGGCGGAATCCTACCGCCGCCTGCGCAATACCATGCGCTTCATGCTCGGCAATCTCGCGGAATTCTCCGAGGAGGAGCGGATCGCTGTGGAGGACATGCCGGAGCTGGAGCGCTACATGCTCCACAAGCTCGCCGTGCTCGACGGGCAGGTGCGCGAGGGCTATGCGGCCTTCGATTTCCGCCGCGTCTTCACGCGCCTGTTCAACTTCTGCACGGTGGACCTCTCCACCTTCTATTTCGACATCCGCAAGGACACGCTCTACTGCGATCCGGCCTCGTCCGTCGCCCGCCGCGCCTGCCGCACGGTGATGGACGCGCTGTTCGAACGCCTGACGATCTGGCTCGCGCCCCTCCTGCCCTTCACCATGGAGGAGGTCTGGCTGTCGCGCGTCCCCGACGATACGTCCGTCCATCTGCGCCTCTTCCCCGAGCCCGTCGAGGGCTGGCGCGACGACGCGCTGAACGCCAAGTGGGAGAAGGTGCGCAAGGTGCGCCGCGTGGTGACGGGCGCGCTCGAGATCGAACGCGCCGACAAGCGGATCGGGGCGAGCCTGGAGGCCGCGCCGGAGATCCATGTCTCGGACCCCGCCCTCTACGAGGCGGTGAAGGATGTGGACCTCGCCGAGATCGCCATCACCAGCCAGGCGACGCTTGTCGAGGGCGAGGGCCCGGCGGACGCCTATCGCTGGGACGACGTCCCGGGCGTCGCGGTGGTCTCGCGGCTGGCGGAGGGGCGCAAATGCGCGCGCTCCTGGAAGATCCTGCCGGAGGTCGGCTCGGATCCGGAGTTCCCCGACCTCACCCCGCGCGACGCCGCCGCCGTGCGCGAGTGGCTTGAGCGCAATCCGGCCGATGGCTGACCGCACGACGACGGAGCCGGCCATGGCGAGCGCCAACTGGCGTATCTGGGGCGCGCTGAGCCCGCTCGGGCTCACCATCGCCGTCTTCGCCTTCGTGGCGGACCAGGCGCTCAAATGGTGGTTTCTGGGCCCGTTCGACATCGCCGCGCGCCAGCCTGTCCGCGTGACGGGCTTCCTCGACCTCGTGCTCGTGTGGAACTACGGGGTCAGCTACGGCCTTCTCGCGCAGGGCTCCGACCTCGGGCGCTGGGCGCTCATCGCACTGATGGCCGGGATCGTGGCGGTGCTCGTCGTCTGGCTCGCCGGCACCGCGCGGCCTCTCGCCGCATCCGCCTTCGGGCTGGTGATCGGCGGGGCCGCCGGCAACATCGCGGACCGCGTCCTTTATGGCGCGGTGGCGGACTTTTTCAGCTTCCATGCCTATGGATTTTATTGGTATGTCTTTAATCTTGCGGATGTCATGATTGTTGCAGGCGTCGGTCTGCTTCTGTATGACTGGTGGCGTGACCGTCGGGTCGTCGGGGCGGAGTGACGCGACAAGACACGGTTTCGCCTTGAAGTCAGGGCAGACAGTTTAGCAATCGACGATACCGAGGAGAGGGATCGCCATGGTTCGCGCAGCCCCTCCGGCAAAGTGGCTGAAGGTTCCGGATCAGTTGAGCACTGGGCGTAACATTTTCGCGGCCGTCCTCCTGGCGGCAGGCGCCGGCCTTTCGGGCTGCGGGTCGCCGGACGCCTCCATCAACGACGTGTTCGGCACGGGCAAGAACGTGCCCGACGAGCGCCAGGTGCGCACCCATCAGGTGCTCGCCATGCCCCCCGATCTCCAGCTCAGGCCGCCCGGACAGGGCGAAAGCCAGAACGGCCAGCCGAACCAGGCGGCCGTGGAGGCGCAGCAGGCCGTGGCCTCCCGCGCGCCCCTGTCCCAGCCGCCGGACGCCCAGGCCAGCGCGCCGGCCCAGACGGCCTCGGCCCCGGCTGCCCAGCCGACCGCCCCCGCATCGGGCGCCGCCAGCGCACCGACACAGATCGCCAGTGCGGGCGCGGATGCCAATACGGACCCGAGCGGCGAGGACCAGGACATCTACGCCCGCTACGGCATCTCCAAGACGCATCCGGACGGAACGCCGAAGAGCGACCGCGAGCTCATCGAGGACCTGAAGAAGAAGAAGGCCGAGCTCGAGAAGTCGAAGAACCCGAATTACGGCACTATCTGGAACATCGGCAACCTGTTCTGACCGGCCTGTCCGCGCCTCTCCGCGTCCGCCGCCTGCGGGCCGGCGGATGGCCGGGCGCGGCACGATCTCGCCTTACCGATATTTAATTGGACAAGGCGACGGCCTGTCCACACCCTTAAGCCACACAGATTAAGGGAACGGTCTGATGGTCTCAGTGAATGCCCTGCTGCGCCCCGTGCGCAGACTTCCCGCGGGTGCGGCCTGCATCGCGCTCGGCCTCGCCGCCGCGACGGCGCTCGCCGCCGCCCCCCTCGCCCCCGCCCGTGCGGAGGAGGCGGCCAAGCCCGCGGCCGGGAGCGCGCAGTTCGCGCAGAACGTCTCCACCTTCACCCTCGACAACGGCATGCAGGTCGTGGTCATCCCCGACCACCGCGCGCCGGTCGTGACCCATATGGTGTGGTATCGCGTGGGCGCCGCCGACGAGCCGAAGGGCAAGTCCGGCATCGCCCATTTCCTCGAGCATCTGATGTTCAAGGGCACCGAGACCGTGCCGCCCGGCGAGTTCTCCAAGATCGTGCGGCGCAATGGCGGCGAGGACAACGCGTTCACCGGCCAGGACTACACCGCCTATTACCAGCGCATCGCCAAGGACCGGCTGCCCCTCGTCATGAAGCTGGAGGCCGACCGCATGGTCAATCTCCAGCTCGACGAGAAGAATGTCGGGACCGAGCTGGAGGTGATCAAGGAGGAGCGGCGCATGCGGGTCGACAACGAGCCGTCGAGCCGCCTCAACGAGCAGGTCGACGCCGCCCTCTATGTGGCCCATCCCTACGGCACGCCGGTGATCGGCTGGCCGGACGAGATGGCCGGGCTCACGCTTGACGACGCCCTCTCCTTCTACCGCACCTACTACACGCCGCGGAACGCCATCCTGGTGGTCGCCGGCGACGTGACGGCGGACGAGGTGAAGTCGCTCGCCGAAACCTATTACGGGCCGCTGGAGAACACCGGCACGCCGGGCGCACGCGAGCGCGTCGCCGAGCCGGCGCCCCAGGCGGAACGCCTCGTCACCCTGCGCGACGCCAAGGTCCCCTCCCCCAGCGTGCGCCGCAGCTATCTCGCGACCTCCTATTCGCGCGCCGAGCCCGGCGAGGCGGAGGCCCTCGACATCCTCGCCTATGTGCTGGGCGACGGCACGACGAGCCGGCTCTACCGCGATCTCGTGGTCGACAAGAAGATCGCCACCTACGCCGGCGCCTGGTATTCCGGCGACGGGCTCGACTACGGCACGATCGGCGTCTATGCCGCGCCCGTTCCCGGCCACGATATCGCGGATGTGGAGGCCGAGCTCGACACCGTGCTGGCCGATGTGGTCGAGAACGGCATCACCGAGAAGGAGCTCGCCGACGCCAAGCGCTCGCTCCTGGCGGAGACCACCTATGCGCTCGACAGCCAGGTGCGGCTTGCGCGGGTGTTCGGCATCGCGCTGACCACCGGGCTCGACGTCGACGCGGTGCGCGACTGGCCGGCCCATATCGAGGCGGTCACGCTCGACGAGGTCAAGGCGGCGGCGCGCAAGTATCTCGCGCCCGAGCGCTCGGTGACCGGCCTTCTCCTGAAACCCGCCCGGGCGGCGGCGACCGAGGCCCCCGAGACGGCACCCTCCGCCAAGACAAACGGGGAGACAGAGTCGTGAGCCATACAGCCGCGCGCTTCACCGCACACCCCCTCCCGCGCCTCGCCGCGCGCTGGGCCGCCGCCTGCGCCGTCCTCGTCGCGCTGGTCGCGCTCGCGGCCCCCGCACGGGCCTTCGAGATCCAGGAGGTCAAGAGCCCCGGCGGCATCACCGCCTGGCTCGTCCAGGACGACACCGTGCCGATCATCGCCATGGACTTCGCCTTCGACGGCGGCACCGCGGCCGATCCGCAGGACAAGGCCGGGCTCGCCAACTTCCTGTCCGGCATGCTCGACGAGGGCGCGGGCGACATGACGTCGGAGGCCTTCCAGACCCGGCTGGAGGAGCTCGCCGTCAAGCTCTCCTTCAATGCCGACCGCGACAATTTCTCCGGCAGCCTGCAGACCCTGTCGCGCAACCGCGACGAGGCCTTCGGCCTCCTCAAGGTCGCGCTGACCGAGCCCCGGTTCGACGCCCAGCCGCTGGAGCGGGTGCGCAACCAGATCCTCGTCGGACTGAAACGTGCCGCGGAGGATCCCCACCAGATCGCCAATGCCGCCTGGATGAGGCTGGCGCTCGGCGACCATCCCTATGCCCGCGACCCGGACGGGACGCAGGAGACCGTCGCCGCGATCTCCGCGGACGATCTCAGAGCGCTCTCCGGCCGGCTCTTCGCCCGCGACGCGCTGACCGTCGCGGTCGTCGGCGATATCGACGCGGAAACGCTCGGACGCCTTCTGGACGAGACCTTCGGCGCCCTGCCGGAGACCTCCGGCATGCCCGAGATCGCGGAGGCCACGGTCAGCGGCAAGGGCGCGGTGGAGGTCGTCAATCGCGACATTCCCCAGAGCGTCATCCAGTTCGGCGCCAGGGGCCTGAAGCGCGACGATCCCGACTTCGTGCCCGCCTATGTCATGAACTTCGTGCTCGGCGGCGGCGGCTTCGGCTCCAGGCTCATCGAGGAGGTGCGCGAGAAGCGGGGCCTGAGCTATTCGGTCTACAGCTATATCTACCCGCTCGACCATGCCGGCCTGTTCGTCGGCGGGGCGGCAACCCGCAACGACCGCGCCCGCGAGACCATCGACATCCTGCGCAAGGAGATCGCGCGCATGGCGAAGGACGGCCCGAGCGAGACGGAGCTCGAGGAGGCCAAGACCTATCTCACCGGCTCCTACCCGCTGCGCTTCGATACCAACACCAAGATCGCCGGCGAGCTCCTCGGCATCCAGCTCGAAGACCTCGGCATCGACTATGTGGAGAACCGCAACGCCATGATCGAGGCGGTGACCATCGACGATGTCAGGCGCGTCGCCCACGAACTTCTCAAGCCCGACGCGCTCATCTTCTCCGTGGTCGGCCAGCCCCAGGGCGTGACCTCGTCGGAGCCCGAGCCGGCGGACGCGACGAAAGGGTAGTCCTCGGGGCTACCCTCCCGTCTTTCCCCGCCCTCACCCTGCCCTTGAGCTTTCCGCTCCGATCATCACGATTTCGCCCCACACTCCCGGCTAAACTCGCCTGTGCGAACAGACCAAGGGGGATGGCATTCCGTGACATACGCTCAAGATATTTCCCGCTGCCTGGAGGAGACAATCGGGTCCGGCGGCATCGGCAGGGACGCGCTCGACGCGGCGCTGGAGAAGACCGGCCCCGTCCTGGACGGCCTCAGGGCGCGCCATGAGGACGGCACGCTTCCCCTCCTGCGCCTGCCCGGCCGGAGCGACGATCTGGAGACCTGCCGGCAGGCCATCGAGACGCTGCTGCGCGGTGCGCGCGACGTCGTCGTCTTCGGCACGGGCGGGTCGAGCCTCGGCGGCCAGGCGCTCGTCCAGCTTGCCGGCTGGCGCACGCCGGGGCCGGCCGCATTGCCGGGCGCGGAAGAGCGCTATCTCCACTTCTTCGACAATCTCGACGGCCCCTCGCTTCAGACCGCGCTTGAGCGCTTCGACCTCAAGGCGACGCGCTTCATCGTCATCTCCAAATCCGGCAACACGCCAGAGACGCTCGTCCAGACCCTCGCCGCGCTCGAGGCGCTGAAGGCGGCGGGACTTGAGTGGAACCTCGCCCAGCATCTCCTTGCCGTCACCGAGCCCGGCGATGGCGAGCGCAACGCGCTGCGGCGGCTCATGACCTATCACGACGTGCCCGTGCTCGAGCACGACCCGAAGATCGGCGGGCGCTATTCCGTGCTCTCCGCGGTCGGCATGCTGCCCGCCCTCGTGGCCGGCCTCGACGTGGAGGCGCTCAGGATGGGCGCGGCCGACGTTCTCGCGCCGATCCTGGAGGGCCACCCCCCCGGCAATGTGGCGCCCGCCGTCGGCGCGGCGGTCAATCTGGCGCTTGCGGAGGAGCGCAACGTCAACGCCGTGGTGATGATGCCCTATGCCGACCGGTTGCGGCTGTTCTCGAACTGGTTCGTGCAGCTCTGGGCGGAAAGCCTCGGCAAGAACGGAGGCGGCAGCCTGCCGGTCGCCGCCGCCGGACCGGTCGACCAGCACTCGATCCTCCAGCTCTTCCTCGACGGGCCCGCCGACAAGCTCTTCAACATCGTCTCCTGGCCGAGCGCCGGCGAGGGGCCGCGTGTCCCGGCGGAGCTGCGCAACGATTCGCTCGTCGGCTATCTCGCCGGGCGCGCCATCGGCGATCTGACCGACTGCCAGCAGCGCGCGACCGCCGAAACGCTCGCCCGCCGCGGCCGGCCCGTGCGCGTGATCGCGCTCGAACGGCTCGACGAGCGCTCCCTCGGCGCTCTGCTCATGCATTTCATGCTGGAGACGATTATCATGGGGGGCCTGATGGGAGTCGATCCGTTCGACCAGCCCGCCGTGGAGGAGAGCAAGGTGCTCACCCGCGAGTATCTGGCGATGATGTAGAGACGATGAGAAGACCGGTCCCGGCTCGCTCCCCCGCCCGGCCCCATGCCAACGATCCTTCCGTGGGCGGCCGGATGGGGGAGCGGGCCGGAACCGGTCGAAGGGAAGAGAGAAACCCATGCGCATTCGGCGCCTGCCGGACGGGGTCATCAACCGGATCGCTGCCGGCGAGGTCATCGAGCGCCCCGCGAGCGTCGTGAAGGAGCTCGTCGAGAACGCGATAGACGCCGGCGCGACGGCCATCGACGTGATCTTCGCAGAAGGCGGACGCACGCTGATCCGCGTCACCGACGACGGCTGCGGCATGGATCCGCAGGAGCTGACGCTGTCGGTCGAACGCCATGCGACCTCCAAGCTCGCCGACGACGCGCTCCTGAGGATCGAGACGATGGGCTTCCGCGGCGAAGCCCTGCCCTCCATCGGGGCGGTGAGCCGGCTGTCCATCGTGTCGCGACCGCCCGGCGCGGAGACCGCGCACGAGATCCGCGTGGAGGGCGGACGCCTTGCGGGGCCGAAGCCTGCGGCGCTGGGCGGCGGTACGCGCATCGAGGTGCGCGACCTCTTCTATGCCGTGCCGGCGCGGCTGAAATTCCTCAAGTCGCAGCGCGCGGAGACCACGGAGGCGAGCGAGGTCGTCAAGCGGCTCGCCATGGCGCATCCCGACATCGCCTTCTCGCTCACGGGCAATGAGCGCAATCTCCTGACCTATCCCGCCGGCACCCGCGACGAGGCGGGTTTCCGGCGCCGGCTCGGCGCCATCATGGGCCGCGAGTTCACCGAGAACGCGCTGACCGTCGCGGAGGAGCGCGAGGGCGTGCGGCTGACCGGCCTTGCCGGCCTCCCCACCCTCAACCGCGCCTATGCCAACATGCAGTTCCTGTTCGTCAACGGACGGCCCGTGCGCGACCGCCAGCTCACCGGCGCGGTGCGCGGCGCCTATCAGGACACGCTGCCGCGCGGCCGCCACCCCATGCTCGCGCTGTTCATCGACTGCGCGCCGGAGGATGTGGACGTCAATGTCCATCCCGCGAAGGCGGAGGTGCGCTTCCGCGACCAGGGCCTCGTGCGCGGCCTCATTGTCGGCGCGATCCGCCGGGCGCTCGCGGCCGCGGGCCACCGCGCCTCGACCAGCCTGGGCGGCGCCGCGCTCGACGCGCTGCACGAGACGCCGCCGCCGCAGGCCTCCGGGCCAGCCCCCGCCGCGCACTCCCCCCCTGCCCCGCAGTACCGGCCCCACGCCATGGCCGGGCTTGCCGAGCAGGCCGCCGCCTATCACGCCCCGCTCGACCTGCCGGCGGCCGCTCCGTCGGCGACGCCCCGGCCCGCCCATGGCCTGCCGGGCCTTGCCGAACCGTCCGCCGATGCGCGCATCGAGGAACCCTCCGCGCAGGATGCCGGTCAGGTCGCCCGTCCGCTCGGCGCGGCCCGCGCCCAGCTCCATGAGAACTACATCGTCGCCCAGACGGCGGACGGCGTGGTGATCGTCGACCAGCACGCCGCCCATGAGCGGCTCGTCTATGAGCGCATGAAGGCGGCGCTGGCGCGCGACGGCATCGCCCGCCAGCCGCTTCTGGTGCCGGAGGTGGTGGATCTCGACGAGACGGCGGTCGACCGGCTCATCGCCGCCGGGGACGAGCTGGCCGATCTCGGCCTCGTCCTGGACGGCTTCGGGCCGGGCGCGGTCGCGGTGCGCGAGGTGCCCGCCCTTCTCGGCAAGGTGGACGCGAAGGCGATGCTGCAGGACCTCTCAGACGAGCTCGCCGAGCTTGGCGAGAGCTTCACGCTCAAGGAGCATATCGACCATGTGCTCGCCACCATGGCCTGCCACGGCTCGGTGCGCTCCGGTCGGCGCCTGAAGCCGGAGGAGATGAACGCCCTCCTGCGCGAGATGGAGGCCACGCCCCGCTCCGGCCAGTGCAATCACGGCCGGCCGACCTATGTGGAACTCAAGCTCGCCGATATCGAGAAACTGTTCTCCAGACGCTGAAGGGCCTACTCCGCCGCCGCCCTGGCCGGCTGCCATTTCTCGCGCATGGTGACGAGCTCTTCCGCGGCGGTGGGATGGACGGCGACCGTCGCGTCGAAGTCGGCCTTGGTGGCGCCCATCCTGACGGCGATGCCAAGCGCCTGGATCATCTCGCCCGCCCCGTCGCCCAGAATGTGGCAGCCGACCACGACGCCGCTCTCGCCATCGACCACGAGCTTCATGAGCATGCGCTCGTCGAGGCCGGACAGCGTGTGCTTCATGGGGCGGAAGGCCGACTTGTAGATATCGACGCTGTTGAGACGCTCGCGCGCCTCCGCCTCCGTCAGGCCGACCGTGCCGATCTCCGGCTGGGAGAAGACGGCGCTCGCGATGGTCTCGTGGTCGACCGCCGTCGGGTTGTCGTTGAAGACGGTCTCCGCGAAGGCCGCACCCTCGCGGATCGCCACGGGCGTGAGGTTCACCCGGTCGGTCACGTCGCCGACCGCGTAGATATTGGGAACGGAGGTCTGCGAATACTCGTCGACCGCCACATGCCCGTTCCAGCCGCGCTTCACGCCCGCCGCCTCCAGCCCCAGGCCTTCGGCGTTCGGCACGCGTCCCGTCGCATACATGACGAGGCCGGTTGCGAGCACGTCGCCGGAATTGAGCGTGACCTCGTAGCCCCCCTCGCCCGCCGGCGCGATGCGCTCGATATCGCTCATGACGCGAACGTCGATGCCCTTGGCGTCCATCGCCTCGTGAAGGCCGGCGCGCAGATCGTCGTCGAAGCCGCGCAGGATTTCATCCCCGCGATAGACGAGCGTCGTCTTCACGCCGAGCCCGTTGAAGATGCCGGCGAACTCGACCGCGATATAGCCGCCGCCGACAATGGTGATGTGGTCGGGCAGACGGTCCAGGTGGAAGGCCTCGTTGGAGGTGATGGCGTGCTCGGCGCCCTCGACATCCGGCACGAAGGGCCAGGCACCGGTGGCGATGAGGATCTTGTCCGCGGTCACGTCGCGGCCGTCGGCCTCCAGATGGACGGTATGGGCGTCCTTCAGCCGTGCCCTCGTCTGGAGGATCCCGACCCCGGCGGCCTTAAGCCCCTTGATGTAGAGGCCGTTCAGCCGGTCGATCTCGCGGTCCTTGTTGGCGATCAGCCTCGCCCAGTCGAAGCGCGCCTCGCCGGGCGTCCAGCCGAAGCCCCGGGAGGCCTCGAACTCCTCCGCGAAATGGCTCGCATAGACGAACAGCTTCTTCGGCACGCAGCCGCGGATCACGCAGGTGCCGCCGACGCGATATTCCTCCGCCACGGCCACGCGCGCGCCATGGCCCGCCGACATGCGCGCCGCGCGCACGCCGCCCGAGCCCGCGCCGATGACGAAGAGGTCGTAATCGTAGGCGCTCATCGCGTCATCTCCTCCACGCCGCCGGGCGTGCCGATCAGGGCGAGGCTCGCCATGCCGAGGAACAGGCCGTGCTCGACCACGCCCGGTATGGCGTTGAGCGCCTCTCCGAAGGCATCCGGATCGGGGATTTCCCCGAACTGGCCATCATAGACGAGGTTGCCGCCATCGGTGAGGAACGGCCCGTCGCCGGCCTGGCGCATGCGCATGCGCACCGGTCCCTCCATGCCGAAATGCTCCGCCGCCCGCTCGATCCGCAACGCGGTGGCCGCCGCGCCGAAGCGCACGACCTCGATGGGCAGCGGGAACCGCCCGAGGACATCGACGCGCTTGGACTCGTCGGCAATGACGATCATGCGCGCCGACGCGCCCGCGACGATCTTCTCGCGCAGCAGCGCCCCGCCGCCGCCCTTGACGAGCCTGAGCCTGTTGTCGATCTCGTCGGCCCCGTCGACGGTGAGGTCGAGCGCGGGCGTGTCGTCGAGCGTGGTGAGCGGAATGCCGAGCGCGCGCGCCTGCTGCTCGGTGGCCAGCGAGGTCGGCACGCACACGACGTCGAGCCCCGCCTTCACCTTCTCGCCGAGCGCGTCGACGAACAGCTTCGCCGTCGAGCCCGTGCCCAATCCGAGCCTCATGCCCGGCGTGACGTGCTCAAGCGCGGCCAGGGCCGGCGCGCGCTTGAGCTCGATTGTCTGGGAAGACCTCATCCGGTTCGCTTACCGCCCGAGGCCGCCCATCAGCATGTATTTGAGTTCGGTGAACTCCTCGATGCCGTGATGGGAGCCCTCGCGGCCGAGGCCCGATTCCTTGATGCCGCCGAACGGCACCGTCTCGCCGGAGAGAATGCCCTCATTGACGCCGACCATGCCGTATTCGAGGCCCTCCGCCACGCGCCAGCAGCGGCCGATATCGCGGCTGAAGAAGTAGGCGGCGAGCCCGAAGGGCGTGTCGTTGGCCATGGCGACCGCCTCGTCCTCCTCCTTGAAGCGGAAGAGCGGGGCGACGGGCCCGAAGGTCTCCTCGTTGGTGACCAGCATCCGGGTGGTGACGTTGCGGATCACGGTCGGCTCGTAGAAATTGCCGCCGAGCTCGTGGCGATGGCCGCCGACGACCACCTCGCCGCCATTGGCCACGGCGTCGGACACATGGCGCTCGACCTTCTCGATGGCCTGCTCGTTGATCAGCGGCCCGATATTGACGCCGACCTCCATGCCGTCGCCCACCTTGAACTTGAGCACCTCGCTGGCGAGCCGCTCCGCGAAGGCGTCGTAGATGCCGTCCTGGACGAGGATGCGGTTGGCGCACACGCAGGTCTGGCCCGCATTGCGGAACTTCGAGGCCATGGCCCCGGCGACGGCGGCGTCGAGATCGGCATCGTCGAACACGATGAAGGGCGCATTGCCGCCGAGCTCGAGCGCGACCTTCTTCACGGTGGAGGCGGACTGGCGCATCAGGAGCTTGCCGACCTCGGTGGAGCCGGTGAAGCCGATGGCGCGCACCAGCGGGCTGGTGGTCAGCTCCTCGCCGATGGCGGGTGCGGAGGCCGCCGAGCCCGTGACGATGTTGAGCACGCCCTTCGGGAAGCCCGCGCGTTCGGCAAGCTCGGCGAGCGCGAGCGCGGTGAGCGGGGTGTCCTCGGCCGGCTTGCAGACCGCCGTGCAGCCCGCCGCGAAGGCCGGCGCGACCTTGCGGGTGATCATGGCGGCCGGGAAGTTCCACGGCGTGATCGCGCCGACGACGCCGATCGGCTGGCGGATGACCACCACGCGGGCATCGGCCTTCGGGCTCGGAATGGTCTCGCCGTAAACGCGCTTGGCCTCTTCGGCGTAGAACTCGACGAAGGAGGCGGCATAGGCGACCTCGCCGCGCGATTCGGTGAGCGGCTTGCCCATCTCAGCGGTCATCAGCCGGGCGATGTCGTCCTGGTTCTCCATGATGAGCTCGAACCAGCGGCGCAGGATCAGATAGCGCTCGCGCGCGGTCAGCGCGGCCCATCCCTTGAAGGCGGCATGGGCGGCCTCGATCGCGCCGCGCGTCTCTTCCGCGCCGAAATCGGGGACAGACGCCAGCACCTCGCCGGTCGCGGGGTTCTTCACCTCGAACGTCTTGGCGCCGCCGACCCATTCGCCGCCGATATAGCTCTTGTCCTTGAACAGCGACTTGTCGTTCAGAAAGTCCATCGTGATCCTCTCCCAAAAGTGAAACTCCGCGCGCCCCGGGTCTCGTGCCCGGCGCTTCAACGGCGGCCTCGACCTGCTATTTAAGCGACGTGCCGCCCATGAGCAAATCCGGGTTCGGCGCATAGCAGGCCTGCGGCGACCGGGTGGCTTGCGGAACGGCGCCATTTGCGCTTCAACATCGCGAAGGCACGCGGCCGCGACGGTCGCCACCCCCGAACGGAGCGTTTCCCGGCATGGGCGTCATCAGACCATCCGCAATCGTGTTCGACCTCGACGGCACGCTGGTCGACACAGCACCCGACCTCGCCGCGGCGATGAACCATGTCCTCGCCCTGCACGGCCGGCGCGCGGTGCCCCTCGACAGGGTGCGCCACATGGTCGGGCGCGGCGCCCGCGTGCTCATGGCGCGGGGCTTCTCGGAGACGGGTACACCCGCAGAAGACAGAGTCATAGAAGAGCTTTATGGCGAATTTCTCGACTACTATCTGAAGAATATCGCGGCCGCCAGCCGGCCCTTTTCGGGCCTTCCCGGCGTGCTCGCGAGGCTGGAGGGCGAGGCGGTGGCGCTCGGCGTGTGCACCAACAAGCCCGAAAGCGCCGCCCACGCCCTCCTGCAGGCGCTCGGTCTCGGTGGCCATTTCGGCGCGGTCGTCGGCGGCGACACGCTGCCGGTCAGCAAGCCCGATCCGGCAACGGCGCTGGAGACGCTCAGGCGGCTCGACGCCGATCCCGCCGCGGCGGTCTTCGTGGGCGACAGCGAGACCGACATCCTGACCGCGCGGGCCGCCGGGCTGCCCGTGATCGGCGTGTCCTTCGGCTATACGGAGGCCCCCGTGGAGACCTTCGGCCCGGACGCCATGATCGACCGGTTCGACGACCTGCCCGCCGCAATCGAGGCCGTTCTCGCCAGGCGCTGAGCATTCTCTCCGCAATCGGGCCACAGCCAGCTTGACTTGGCCGAACGCTCCCCTTTATATCCCCGTCATGCGGACGGGACCTCGCGAGCCGAGATCCCCGGCGCCGGGCGGTTAGCTCAGCTGGTAGAGCACTGTGTTCACATCGCAGGGGTCACTGGTTCAAGTCCAGTACCGCCCACCATTCATTCCCCCCGATATCGCCTGAATACTTGTCTCCCGGCCGGCGGACCGGATCGCGGCCGGCTGGCAAGCGGCCATGGTTGCCCGGACGAGGCGCCCCCCGCTTCGGATCCGGTCCGTATGCCACAGTCATTCGGGGATTAGCCCCGATGAATACAACCTTTGGTTATATTTTACATTAATATATACTATTGCCCGAGAATCACCGAGAGATCCGAGAGACGGAGCGATTCGGGATACATCCGCATTTCAGTCCGACGACTATGGAAAGTGGTCGATATGCAGCATTCAACGCCACAGGCCGCCGCATGGACCGACATTGGGTCCGAGTTCGGAGCCGACAGGGATCGGTTGGTGCAGGAGACGTTGCCGGAGCCCCCCGCCAACCGCCGTCGGGACCGAGGAGACTGGCAGGACGACACGCTCTTCGACAATGCGGGCGATCCCGGTCCCGCCCTTGCGCACCGGGAGCGCGCCGCGCCGCAGCCGTGGCCTGTCCATGCCGACGACCGGGGCAGCCATGGTGCCGGGCCGGATCCGCGCCACGACCCCGCTACGGCTGACGCGGCGATGCGCCGGCTGGCAAGGCCCTATCAGGAGATCCGTCTGGCTCTCAGGTCGCAGCAGCGCCGCACCAATGTCCTGCTCGCGATAGCGGCCACCCTGTGCGTTCTCGCAAGCCTCGGCATCGTTCTCGATGTGACAGGAGCGCAACTTGCCGGACAGCTCGACAGCCCGCTCGGGTGCCGGGCCCATGGCGGCCTGTGGGGCGAGACCGGAAACGGCCAGACATATTGCGTGTTCTGGACGCAGCGCCCCTAGGCCGGGCCGTCTTGCCGTCGCGGCGTCCTTCGGCGCTCAGGCCGTCGCCGGCGCGTCGGGCTGGCGGTCGGGATGGGCGGCGGCGAAGGCCTCGAGCGCGCCGCATGTCGCCTCCACCGCCCGGATCTTCGGGAAATCGGCGAGGTCCACCTCGAAGCGGCGCGCATTGTAGACCTGCGGCACAAGGCAGATATCGGCGAGCGTGACGCGGCCACCATGGCAATAGCCATCCGCGCCGATGAGCTGCTCGATCGCCTCGAAGCCGGTCCGGATCCAGTGGGCGTACCACGCCTGCGACGTCGCACCGTCGAGATGAAGCGTGTCGGTGAGATAGTTGCGCACCCGCGTATTGTTGAGCGGGTGGATCTCGCAGGCGACCATCTGGGCGAGCGCGCGCACTCTGGCGCGGTCCTCCCGCCCGGCGGGCAGGAAGGGCGGCTGCGGCCAGGTCTCGTCCAGATACTCCATGATGGCGAGGGACTGGGTAAGCACCGTGCCGTCGTCGAGCATGAGAGCCGGCACGAGACTCTGCGGATTGATCGCCCTGAAATCCTCCGCGTGCTGGGCGCCGTCGAGCGCCACGGCGTGCGCCTCGGGCTCAAGCCCCTTCAGCTTGAGCGCGATGCGCACCCGATAGGCCGCGGAACTGCGAAAATAGGTGAAAAGCTTCACCGCCCCCTCCCTCCGGCACGGCACAATACCCTCGCGAGGGCGGGGCGCCCGGCGACAGGCCGGACGCCCGAAAGCCCAGCGCAGAGCGATTGCTACTCGTTCTCGTCCTCGCCCTTCTCGACCTGGATGGCGAGGAAGCGCATGTCGCCGTCGCGATTGGCGACCAGAAGCAGGATGGAACGGCGGCCTTCCTTGACCAGGGCGGAGACCCGGCGCTGCACGTCGACCGGCTCCGACACCGACTCCTGGCCCACCTGCACGATCACATTGCCGGCCTCGATGCCCTTGTCGGCGGCCGGCCCGTCGTCGTTGACGGCGGCGATCAGCACGCCATCGACAGACTCGTCGATACCGTAGCGCTGGCGGGCCTCAGGCGTGAGCTGCGCAAGCTCCAGGCCGAGCAGCGTCTCCGGCATGGCGCCGTCCTTGTCGCCGCCCCCGCCGGACGTCTCTCCGGCAATGAGCTTCTCGCCCTCATCGAGATCGCCGAGCGTCACCGCGATGGTCTGCTCCTCGCCATTGCGCAGCACCACGACATCGACCGCCTTGCCGATGGCCGTATTGGCCACGACGCGCGGCAGATCGCGCATTTCGGGAACCGGCTTGCCGTCGAACTCCACGATGACGTCGCCGGGCTTGATGCCGGCCTCTTCCGCGGGGCCGCCCTTGGTGACGTCGGCCACCAGCGCGCCGCGCGGCTCCGACAGGCCGAAGCTCTCCGCCAGATCGTCCGTCACGGTCTGCACCCGCACGCCGAGCCAGCCACGGCGCACCTCGCCATAACGGCGAAGCTGGTCGATCACGCGCGCCGCAGTCGTGGCGGGAATCGCGAAGCCGATGCCGATCGACCCGCCGGACGGCGAGATGATCGCGGTGTTGATGCCCACGACCTCGCCATCCATGTTGAACAGCGGACCGCCGGAATTGCCGCGGTTGATGGCCGCGTCGGTCTGGATGAAATCGTCATAGGGCCCGGCATTGATGTTGCGGTTGCGCGCCGACACGATGCCGAGCGTCACCGATCCGCCGAGGCCGAAGGGGTTGCCGATGGCCATCACCCAGTCGCCGACCCTGAGCACGTCGGACGAGCCGAAGGTCACCGCCGTCAGCGGCTTTTCCGGCTCGACCCTCAGGAGCGCGAGGTCGGTCTTGGTGTCGCGGCCGATGAGCTCGGCCTTCAGCGTGGAGCCGTCGGACAGATTGACCTCGATCTCGTCGGCATCGGAGATGACGTGGTTGTTGGTGACCACGATGCCGTCCGGATCGATCACGAATCCGGAGCCCAGCGAGTTGACCCGCCGGCGCGGCGTGTCGCCATTGGGCTGCTGCTGGTTGAAGAACTCGTCGAAGAAATCCTTGAAGGGCGATCCCGGCGGCAGGTTCGGCATCGGGATCGTTTCCTGGGCGGAGGCGCGCTGGGAGGTCGAGATATTGACCACGGCGTCCGACAGCTCCTCGGCCAGATCCGCCACCGACTGCGGTCCCTGTGCCCGGGCCGGTCCCGCCTGAAGGGCCATCATCGCCACTGCCCACAGCATGACAAGCGTCGCCAGCGACCTCATCGCGGCCCCGGACATCCCGTCGGCGCGCCGATCACAGGCTGGTGCTCGGAAACCCATTTCGCCACCTCTCTACCGCTGGTACGGACCTCTGCATTGCACCCCACGCCAATCGCACGACAAGCCGACGTCATTATGGCGCGGCGGCAAGCCGCCACGATTATCCTAGAGCAACCGGCACCCGGTCGCACACCGCTAAGTCGCTCCGGTGCTTCAGGAGCGATCAACTTTCTGCAATGCAGGCGTGACCGCCGGCATGCATGTCGCCCCCGCACGGAGACACCGGGCACGATGGTCTAGCGGACAAGCCACACGATCAGCACGCCCAGTGTCAGCGCCGCGAGCCCGCCGGACCGCAAGGTGCTGTCCGGCAGGTCCTGGGCGGCGTGCATCATCGTCTTCACGCCGCCCGGAAACGCCGCATAGAGCACTCCCTCGATCACCAGCACCAATCCGAGCGCGGTGACGAGTTCGCTCATTGCGCGGCGCCGGCCTCGTCGTCCGTGCCGGAGGCCGGCGGCACCGGAGCGGACCGGGCCTCGCCGGGCTGGCCGGCACTGCTAGCCGTGCCGCCATCGCGCATCAGCCGGTCGGAGCTGAAATACTCGAAGAACTCCGAATCGGGCCGCAGCACGAGCGTCGTGTCGTTGCCCCGCAGGCTGTTGCGATAGGCCTGCAGCGACCGGAAGAAGGCGAAGAACTCCGGTGCCTGGTTATAGGCCGCGGCGAAGATGCTGTTGCGCTCGGCATCGCCCTCGCCCCGGATGATCTCGCCGTCGCGGCGGGCTTCCGAGACCAGGATCACGGCGGTGCGGTCCGCCTGCGCCCGGATGGTGAGGCTGCGCTCGGTGCCGACCGCGCGGATCTCCTCCGCCTCGGCCAGACGTTCCGCGCTCATCCGGTCATAGGTGCTCTGCAGCACCTCCGGCAGGAGGTCGGTGCGCCGGATGCGGACATCGACGATCTCTATGCCGATCTCGTTGGCGTTCGGCCTGAGATCGTCGCGGATCTCGCGCATCATCTGCTCGCGCTCCGCCGACAGCGCCGCATCGAAGGACCGCTTGCCGTAGGTCGCCCTGAGCGCGGCTTCCAGGCGGGTTTCGAGCCGCTGGCGGGCCAGCCGCAGATTGGCCTCCACCGCCTCGCGGAACCGGCGTGCGTTATCGATGCGGAACATCGTGATCGTGTCGACGAGATAGCGCCGCCCGTCCACGACCTGGACGCGCTTGTCGTTGCTCTCGAAGAACAGGATCCGCTTGTCGATATAGACCACCTGGTCGATGAAGGGCACCTTGAAGTAGAGGCCCGGATCGTTCACGTCGCGCTGGATCTGGCCGAAGCGGACCACCAGCGCCTTCTCGCGCTCGTCGACGATGAAGGTCAAGGCATAGGTGCCGATGACCACCGCGGCGACGAGAATCAGGAGAGCGTTTCTCAGTCCTGCCTTCATTGCGACGCTCCCCTGTTGCCGGATGTCGAGTCCGAGGAGGACTGGCTGCGCTGCTTCTGCACTTCCGGCAGCGGCAGGTAGGGCACCACGCCGGAACCGCCGGCGCCTTCCTCGATGATCACCTTGTTGGACTGGCCGAGCACGCTCTCCATGGTCTCCAGGAAGAGCCGCTTGCGGGTCACGTCCTCCGCCTTCCTGTACTCCTCATAGACCTGCAGGAAGCGCTGCGAGGCACCCTGTGCGTCGGCCACGACGCGGCCCTTGTAGCCTTCGGCCTCCTCGCGGAGCTGGGCGGCCTCGCCGCGCGCCTCGCCGAGGCGGCGGTTGGAGTATTTCTGTGCGTCCTCGATGAACTTGTCCTGGTCCTGCTTGGCGCGCTGGACCTCCTCGAACGCGTCGGCGACCGCGGTCGGCGGATCGGCGCGCTCGATATTGACGCTCGCCAGCTGAATGCCGGCGCCATAGGAGTCGAGCGTGCGCTGGATGAGGTTCCGAACGGAATCCTGCACCTCCGCGCGGCCCGTCGTGCGCACCACTTCCGCCGTCGTGCGGCCGACCACGTCGCGCATGGCGCTTTCGGCGACCACGCGGACCATCTGCTCCTGATTGGAGATGTTGAAGAGATAGGCGCGCGGATCGGCGATCCGCCAGAGGACCGTGAACTCGATATCCACGATGTTCTGGTCGCCGGTGAGCATCAGCCCCTCATCGTCCTGCCGGCCCGACGTGTTGGTGCCGATCCGTGTCTCGTTCTGGCGCAGGGCCGGAACGGTCTCGACCGTCTCGATGGGCCAGAAGACATAGTGCAGGCCGGGCTGGGTCTCGCCCGGCTCGGCGCGGCCGAACAGGAGCTCGATGCCGACCGAATCCGGCTGGACGCGATAGAGCCCGTTCCAGACGAAGATGCCGATGATGCCGATGACGATCAGGCCCCAGACGAAGAAGCCCGGTCCCCCGCTGCCGCTTCCGCCCCCGCCGCCGGGGATGAAATCCTTCAGCCGGTCCTGCCCCTTCCTGAGCAGTTCTTCCAGATCGGGCGGATTGGGGCGCTGACCGCCGCCGCCACCGCCGCCTTGGGGGCCTTGGCCCCAGGGTCCGCGGCCTCCACCGCCTCCCTGCCAGCCTCCGCCGCCGCCTTGATTACTCCAGGGCATGAGTTACCTGTCCTCTTCCCGCTCTTCGCTTTGCTTTTCTGTTCGTGATGACGGATCGGTGCGACCGCAACACACTCTTTGGTTATGGGCGCTCATATAGGGGCGCACACCGCCGAAGTCCACAGAGGACGACCGGCGTCCCCGTCATTCGGGGTGCCGGCCGGCCAGTGTCAGTAGACGATCACGGAGCGGATCGACGAGCCTTCATGCATCAGATCGAACGCCTCGTTGATCTTCTCCAGCGGCATGGTGTGGGTGATCATCGGGTCGATCTCGATCTTGCCGTCCATGTACCAGTCGACGATCCTCGGCACGTCGGTGCGGCCGCGCGCGCCGCCGAAGGCGGAGCCGCGCCAGCTGCGGCCGGTGACGAGCTGGAAGGGCCGCGTGGAGATCTCCGCGCCCGCGGGCGCGACGCCGATGATCACCGATTCGCCCCAGCCCTTGTGACAGCTCTCCAGCGCCAGCCGCATGAGCTTCACATTGCCGATGCACTCGAACGTATAGTCCGCGCCGCCGCCCGTGAGCTCCACCAGATAGGCGGTCAGATCGCCATCCACCTCGTCCGGGTTGACGAAGTGCGTCATGCCGAAGCGCTCGCCCCAGGCCTTCTTGTCGGGATTGAGGTCCACGCCGACGATCATGTTGGCGCCGACGAGCTTCAGCCCCTGGATCACGTTGAGGCCGATGCCGCCGAGACCGAAGACGATGCAGTTCGCGCCCGGCTCGACCTTCGCGGTGTTGACCACCGCGCCGATGCCCGTGGTCACGCCGCAGCCCACATAGCAGACCTTGTCGAAGGGCGCGTCCTCGCGGATCTTCGCCAGCGCGATCTCCGGCAGCACGGTGTGATTGGCGAAGGTCGAGGTGCCCATATAGTGGTGCAGCTTCTGCTTGCCGAGCGAGAAGCGGCTGGTGCCGTCCGGCATCAGGCCCTGGCCCTGCGTGGAGCGGATCGCCTGGCACAGATTGGTCTTCGGGTTGAGGCAGTACTCGCATTCCCGGCATTCGGGGGTGTAGAGCGGAATCACGTGGTCGCCCGGCTTGAGCGAGGTGACGCCCGGACCGACCTCCACGACCACGCCCGCGCCCTCATGGCCCAGAATGGCCGGGAACAGCCCCTCCGGATCGGCGCCCGACAGCGTGAACGCATCGGTATGGCACACGCCGGTGGCCTTGACCTCGACCATGACCTCGCCTTCCCGCGGGCCTTCGAGATCGACCTCCGTGATCTCCAGAGGCTTTCCGGCCTCCACTGCGACAGCAGCACGCGTCTTCATCGCGCCTTGCCTCCTTCATCGACGATACTTGAAACCTGGGCCAACCCTGCGGACGGCGCACCCGACTGTGGCAGCGGGCCACCGGAATCTCAAGTGCCAGATAAGCCGCAGGGGGAAACGGCGAAACGGGCGCGCAGCCGCCCGGCCGCCCGCGCACGGCCATGCCGGCGAGCCCATCCGGCGCGAGCGCCAGGCGCGACCTTTCGGATCTGAGTCCGGAAACGGGCCTAACCGATTGTTTTCAGGGCCTGTTCGAGATCGGCGATCAGGTCGTCCACATCCTCGATGCCGACCGACAGCCGCACCAGCCCGTCATCGATGCCGAGCGCGGCGCGCGTCTCCGGCGGGATGGAGGCATGGGTCATGATGGCGGGATGCTCGATGAGGCTCTCCACGCCGCCGAGGCTTTCCGCCAGCGAGAAGAGCTCCGTGCGCTCCAGGAAGCTCTTCGCCGCGGCGAGCCCGCCCGTGAGCACCGCCGTCACCATGCCGCCGAAACCGGTCATCTGCCGTCTGGCGATGTCGTGGCCGGCATGGCTCTCAAGCCCGGGGAAATAGACGCGCGACACAGCATCGTGGGCCTTAAGATAGCGCGCCACCGCCATGGCGTTCGCGCAGTGGCGCTCCATGCGGACCGGCAACGTCTTGAGCGCGCGCAGCACCATGAAGGCGTCGAACGGGCCCATTACCCCGCCGACGGCGTTCTGGAGATAGCCGAGCCGGTCGGCGAGTCTCTCATGGGCGCTCTCCTCTCCGGCCACGACGATGCCGCCGACCACGTCGGAATGGCCGTTGAGATATTTGGTCGCGGAATGAACCACCAGGTCGAAGCCGTGGTCGAGCGGACGCTGGAGATAGGGCGAGGCGAAGGTGTTGTCGCAGACCGCGACGAGGCCGTGGCGGCGGGCGAGCGCGGAGACGGCGGCAAGGTCGATGACCTTGAGCAGCGGATTGGTCGGCGTCTCCACCCATAACATGCGCGTGCGCGGCGTGATCGCGGCCTCCACCGCGTCGAGGTCGGAGAAGTCGACGAAGCTCGTCTCAAGGCCCGCCGAGCGCTTGCGCACCCCCTCGAACAGGCGGTAGGTGCCGCCATAGAGATCGTCGGCCGCGATCACGTGGTCGCCGGCATCCAGCAGCTCCAGCACCGTGGCGGAGGCGGCGAGGCCGGAGGCGAAGGCGAAACCTCGCGAGCCGTTCTCCAGATCCGCCATGCAGTCCTCCAGCGCCTTGCGGGTGGGATTGCCGGAGCGCGAATACTCGTAGCCCTTGTGGACGCCGGGGCTCGACTGGACATAGGTCGAGGTGGCGTAGATCGGCGTCATGATGGCGCCGGTCGCAGGATCCGGCGACTGGCCTGCATGGATTGCGCGGGTGGAGAACCCGGCCCTGTTCTTCTTCATGGGATTGTCTCGCTTCGGTCTGGAGAAGGGGAGAGCGGGATTACGCTGATCTCAACACTTGGCTTCCTCGGGGTGCAGCCGCAAGTGGTTGAGCACGTCGGTCTTTGTGATGAGCCCCTGGAAGCGGCCATCGGAGACGACGGGCGCGACCATGCCGCGCCGCAGGATGGAGAGCACGTCGGTCAGCCTGTCGCCGGCATCGACCACCTTGATATCGCGGCTCATGGCGTCCGCCGCCGTGCCGTCGAACCGGCCCCCATGGCCGCAGACGAAGGCGAGCAGGTCCTCCTCGTCGAGAATGCCGACCAGCCTGTCCTCCTCCAGCACGGGAAGCTGGGAGATGTCGTAGAGCTTCATCTGGCGATAGGCCCGGTCGAGACCCGTCGAGGGCTTGACCGTCACGGTCTGCGCCTCGGCGAACTTGCGCGCCACGAGGTCCGTGAGATCGCCCTTGTGGGGTGTCTCCATGAAGCCGTTGTCGATCATCCAGAAGTCGTTGAACATCTTGGAGAGATACTTGTTGCCGCTGTCGCAGACGAAGGTGACGATGGTCTGGGGTTCCGTCTGCCGGCGGGCGTGACGCAGCGCCGCGGCGAGCAGCGTTCCCGTCGAGGAGCCGCCGAGCACGCCTTCCCGCCTCAGGAGCTCGCGCGCCGCCTGGAAGCTTTCCCGGTCCGGGATCGAATAGGCCGTCTTCACCCGCGACAGATCGGCGACCGGCGGCACGAAATCCTCCCCGATGCCCTCCACCAGCCACGAGCCGACATCCGCCGAGACCTCGCCGGTCTCGATGTAATGGCTGAGGATCGAGCCCTCCGGGTCGGCGAGCACGAACTGTGTCCCGGGGCTCGCCGTCGCGAAGAAGCGCGACAGTCCCGTCGCCGTGCCGCCCGAGCCGACGCCGCAGACGATGGCGTCGGGCGCAACCCCGGCGGCCTCGCACTGGGCGAGGATCTCCGGGCCCGTGGTCGTCTCGTGGGCACGGGGATTGGCGGGATTGGCGAACTGGTTGATGTAGTCCCAGCCATTCTCGCCGGCCAGCCGCTCCGCCATGTCCTGATAGTATTCCGGGTGCCCCTTGCCGACATCGGAGCGCGTGGTGATGACGTCGGCCCCCATGGCGCGCAGGTGGAAGACCTTCTCCTGGGCCATCTTGTCGGGCACGATCAGCACCATGCGATAGCCCTTCTGCCGGGCGACGAGCGCCAGCGCGAGCCCGGTATTGCCGGCGGTGGCCTCCACGATGGTGCCGCCGGGCGCGATGAGCCCGTCGCGCTCGGCGGCCTCGATCATCGACCGGCCGATCCGGTCCTTGATGGAGCCGCCGGGGTTCTGGTTCTCCAGCTTCAGGAACAGCCGGCACGGGCCGGTATCCAGCGCCGTGACCTCGTGGAGCGGCGTATTGCCGATCGCCTCGATGACATTGTGGAAGACGGGGGCAGTGCTGGGCATGGGCGTTCACCTCGCCGGACGACCCGCGAAGGCGCGGGGGCTGGGGCCACTGTCCCCTTAAGTGTCGGGGCGCAGGTCCGCCAAATCAAGACCGGCCGGCCACCCGGTCGAGCACGACGAGCGAGAAGGAGGCGTCGTCGCGCTCGCCCGCCTCATGGTCCTCGCGCGACGTTTCCCGCCATTCGGCGGGATCGAGCGCGGGCAGGACAACATCGCCGCCGGGGCTGGCATGCACGCGGGAGAGGTAGATGCGCTCGACGCGGTCCATCAGCGCCTCGAAGATCTCGCCGCCGCCGATGACGGCGATCTCGTCGGCACCGCGCGCCCTCGCCTTCTCCTCCGCCACCTTCAGCGCCGCCTCCAGGCTGTCCGCGACGATCACGCCCTCCGGCGCGAAATCGCCGCGGCGGGTGACCACGATATTGTCGCGGCCCGGCAGCGGGCGGCCGATCGACTCATAGGTCTTGCGCCCCATGACGAGCGGCTTGCCCATGGTGATCTCCTTGAAGCGCTGCAGATCGGAGGACAGGCGCCACGGCAGGCCGCCATCGCGTCCGATGACGCCGTTCTCGCCGGCGGCCACGACATAGACGAGCCGCGTCACTGTCCGGCCTCCGCCTCGAGCTCGGAGAGCGCGGCATCCCTGTCGCGCGTGCAGAACCATTTCGAGTCGTCGACATTGCGGAGGTCGGCCAGCGACTCCTCGGCGAAATCCCGGCGCTCCATGCACTCCTCCCGTGTGTCATAGGCGCGCGGGCTCCAGCCCTCCGGCGTCAGATCCGCCCCCGGCACCCATTGGCCATCGATGAGAACGAAGAGAACGAGCCACCACGTCATGCGTCACCCGGCCTGTCTGCCTCTCTTTCCGGTTCTCAAGACGCACAGAGAGCGCGTGGCTTGTCAACAGGGCCCCGAGCGGGACTTTGAATGGCCACAAACATTTGATTATCTCTAAAATTGCTACTTATAGTTGTTTTTTCGATGATGGGGTCGTAACGTTGGGTTCGGGGGACACTCGCATGACGCAACCGACGCTCGCCTTTCTCGACGGGCTGGGTGGCCATACAGATATCTGGTCCTTCCAGACCGCATATTTCTCCGGGAGCTATCCCGTCGCGCCGTGGTCGGCCTGGGGATATCCCCCATACCCGCCTTCGCCGTCGATCACGCTGGAAGAGCTGGCCGACCGGCTGGAGGAGTATCTGAAGGCCATCGAGGCCCGGCGTGCCGTACTGATCGGCTATTCGCTGGGCGGAATGCTCGCCCTGCACATGGCACGGCACTGTCCCGAGCGGGTCGCCGGCCTCGTCCTGATCGCGACCAGCGCGGCGTTCGGCAATCGCGAGGCTCCGTTCCAGAAGGCGTTCCTGGAGACGTGGCTCGGGCCGCTCGAGGCCGGACGGACGATGAGCGAGATCGCCTGGCAGGCCGTGGAGATGCTGGCAAGCGATGCGGCGGACCCCGTGGGCGCGAGCCTCGTGCGGCGCACGCTCGCACGGATGCCGCCGGCGCTCTTCAGGCGCCATATCGAGCTTATCGCAGGGTTCGACATGCGCGCCGAGCTGCCCCGCATTGCCTGTCCGACGCTGGTCGTCGCCGGCGCGCAGGACCCTTTCGCACCGCCGGCCATGATGGAGCGGATGGCGGCCCGCCTCCCCTCGGGCCGTTTCGCGCTCGTGGAGGATGCCGGCCATTTCGTGCCGTTCGAGCAGCCCGAGGCGGTCAACGGGCTGATCGGGGCGTTCCTGGACGAGATCCCGCAACGCTGCCGGCGAAAGGCCCGGGCGGCCTGAGGATCGGGACGCCGGGCGGTATGCCCCCGACCGGTCAGGCGGCGGGATGGAACGGGCGGCCGAGCGCTGCCGGCGCATTGAGCCGGATGCGGGTCGCATCGCGCGAGATGAGCGCCAGGACGACGACGGTCGCGATATAGGGCAGGGTCGCCATGAGCTGCGAGGACACGTCGAAGCCCAGCGCCTGCACATGGAGGCCGAGAATGGTGATGCCGCCGAAGAGGTAGGCGCCGAGTGCCACCCGAACGGGCCGCCACGTGGCGAAGACGACGAGGGCGAGCGCGATCCAGCCGCGCCCCGCCGTCATGTTCTCCGCCCATTGCGGTGTGTAGACGAGCGAGAGATAGGCGCCCGCCACGCCCGCGCAGGCCCCGCCGAAGAGCACCGCGAGGAGGCGGATGCGCAGGACCGGGTGGCCGATGGCGTGCGCGCCGTCCGGGTTCTCGCCCACCGCCCTCAGGACCAGCCCGGCGCGGGTGCGCGTCAGGAACCATGCCACGGCGGCGAGCAGGGCAAGCGACAGATAGACCATGAGGTCGTGGCCGAAGAGCAGCGGCCCGACGACGGGAAGCCCCGCCAGCCCGAACAGGTCGAGCGCCTTCAGCCCCGCAATGGGCGTGCCGACATAGTCCTGCCCGACAAAGGCCGACAGGCCGACGCCGAAAATGGTGAGCGCGAGCCCCGTGGCGACCTGGTTGGCGAGCAGCCCCAGCGTCAGCGCGGCGAAGACGAGCGCCATGGCCATGCCGGCAAGGATCGCCGCGGCGATGCCCACGAGCGGGTCGCCCGTGACGGCGGTGGCGATGAAGCCGGTCACGGCCCCCATCAGCATCATGCCCTCCACGCCCAGATTGAGGACACCGGAGCGTTCCGCGACGAGCTCGCCGAGGGCTGCGAAGACCAGCGGGGTTCCAGCCCGGATGGCTCCCGCGAGAATGGTGACCGCCTGATCGATGCCGTCCATCACGCCTCCTCCCCGGCCAGTCCCGCGATCCTTATGCGGTAGCGCACCAGGACGTCCGTCCCGAGGACGAAGAACAGCAAGAGCCCCTGGAACACGCCGGTTACCGCAAGCGGCAGGTTCTGGTTGATCTGGAGCGATTCGCCGCCGAGATAGACGAGCGACATCAGAAGGCTCGCGATCACCACGCCCACCGGATGCAGGCGGCCGAGAAAGGCCACGATGATCGCCGCAAACCCGTAGCCCGGCGAGATGACCGGCTGGAGCTGGCCGATGGTGCCCGTCACCTCCACGATGCCGGCAAGCCCCGCAAGGCCGCCGGAGACGAGGAAGCTCAGCCAGACGACCCCGGAGCGGGCGAACCCCGCATAGGCGGCGGCCGCCGGCGCCTGGCCGGCCACATCCACCTTGAAGCCGCGAAACGAGCGCGCGGTGAAGAGCCAGACCGCCGCGAACGCCACAAGGGCCAGGATCACGCCGGCATGGAGCCGCGTCCCCGACAGGAGCACGGGCATGAGGGCCGCCTCGTCGAACAGCCGCGTTTCGGGGAAGTTGAACCCTTCCGGGCTGCGCCACGGCCCGTGCACGAGATAGCCCAGCAGATGGAGCGCCACATAGCCGAGCATCAGGCTCGTCAGGATCTCGTTGGCGTTGAAGCGCGTCCTCAGGAGCGCCGGGATCGCGCCCCAGGCCATGCCGCCGAGCGCGCCCGCGGCGAGCATGAGCGGCAGGGTCCACCAGCCCGCCTCGCCATGGACAGCGAGCGCGACGCCGCCGCCGCAGATCGCCCCCATAGTGAGCTGGCCCTCCGCGCCGATATTCCAGACATTGCCGCGGAAGCCGATGGTCAGGCCGAGCGCGCACAGCGCGAGCGGCGTCGCCTTGATCGCCCATTCGCCGAGCCCATAGGCGCTCGACAGCGGGCGCACGAAGAAGACATAGAGCGCCGACGCCGGGTCGCGGCCGAGCGCGGAGAACAGAATGACGGCGGCGAGCACGGTAAGGCCCGCCGCGATCAGCGGCGAGGCGAGCCGCATGGCGCGCGAGGTCTCAAGGCGCGGCTCGAGCCTAACCAGCATGGCCGGCCTCCGCGTCCGCCTTGCGCGCGGCGCCCGCGAAGCCGCCGCTCATCCACTGGCCAAGCTCCTCCACGCCCGCCTCGCCGACGGCGCGCAGCGGCGACAGCCTGCCGCCCGCGATCACCGCGATCCGGTCGCAGACCTCGAACAGCTCGTCGAGATCCTCCGACAGGACGATGACCGCCGTGCCCTTCTCCGCGAGATCGATGATCTCCTGGCGGATCGCGGCGGCCGCCCCGACATCGACGCCCCATGTGGGATAGCCGAGCACCAAAAGGCGCGGCTCCAGCGAGATCTCGCGGCCGACGATGAATTTCTGCAGATTGCCGCCCGACAGGCCGCGCGCCTCCGTCTCGGGCCCGGGGGCTGCGACCCTGAAGCGCTCGATGATGCCTTGTGCGAAGGCGCGGGTGCGCGCGAAGTCGATCAGCCCGTGGCGCACCAGCCCCTTGCCGTGGGCGGTCAGCAGCGTGTTGCGGGCGAGCGACATGGCCGGCACCGCCCCGCGCGACAGGCGCTCCTCGGGCACATGGGCCAGGCCGAGCGCCCGGCGCCGCCCGGCGGAGAGCCGGCCCACGGCCACACCGTCCACCGCGATCATGCCGGGCGCGGGCGCGGCGGTCTCGCCATTGAGCGCGCCGAGCAGCGTGCGCTGGCCGTTGCCGGCCACGCCCGCAATGCCGAGCACCTCGCCCTCGCGCACCGTGAACGAGATGTCCTTCAGATCGGTCCCGTGGGGGTCGGGCGCGGGCACCGAAAGGCCCTCGACCGCCAGCACCGGCCGGCCCGGCTCGCGCCGCCTGTGACGCGCCACATGGGGCAGTTCGTGGCCGATCATCATGCGCGCGAGGCTCGCCGGCGTTTCCTCGCGCGGCACGCAATGGCCGCTCACCCGGCCGCCGCGCAGCACCGTCGCCGTGTCGCAGAGCGCCTGGATCTCCTCCAGCTTGTGGGAGATGTAGAGCACGCTGCGCCCCTCCCCCGCCAGCCGCCTCAGCGTGACAAACAGGCCGTCGGCCTCCTGCGGCGTGAGCACCGAGGTCGGCTCGTCCATGATGATGAGGCGCGGGTCCTGGAGCAGGCAGCGCATGATCTCCACGCGCTGGCGCTCGCCGACGGAGAGCGCATGGACATGCCGGTGCGGGTTGACGGCGAGGCCGTAGCGTTCCGCGACCTCCGCGATCTCGGCGGAGAGCGCCTTCAGGTCACTGCGCCCGTCGAGCCCGAGCAGGATGTTCTCCGCCACGGTGAGCGTCTCGAACAGGTTGAAATGCTGGAACACCATGCCGATGCCGAGCTTGCGCGCGGCATGGGGGTCGGCGATGCGGACCGGCCGGCCATCCCACCGGATATCGCCCTCGTCGGCCTGGACGACGCCGTAGATGATCTTGACCAGCGTGGACTTGCCGGCGCCGTTCTCGCCGAGCAGCGCATGGATCTCGCCCGGCATGACGGCGAGGTCGACACGGTCATTGGCCAGAACGCCCGGATAACGCTTGACGATGCCGGTGAGCTCAAGTCTTGGCGTGGGCACGCCGCCTCCCTCAAGGACGGTTCATCCCGGCCGCTTCCCCCTGAAAAACGACCCCCCTCTCCCCGTTTCTTATATCCGCTGGGCTGGGCCATGCCAGCGCTTTCTTTCAGGGTTTCCGGGGGATATGGGCGCGGATCGCCGTCACAGGCGCTCCGCGTTGAAGGTGTCGCACGAGCCCAGCCGGCCCGTGTCGAGCCCGCGGCTGAACCAGCGCACGCGCTGCTCCGACGAGCCGTGGGTGAAGGATTCCGGCACCACATAGCCCTGCGACTGGCGCTGGAGACGGTCGTCGCCGATGGCGGCCGCCGCGGTCAGCCCCTCCTCCACATCGCCGTCCTCGAGAAGGTCGGTGGCCTCGTCCGCCCGGTTCGCCCACACGCCCGCGAAACAGTCCGCCTGCAGCTCGAGCCGGACCGACAGCGCGTTGGCGTCCGCCTTCGACACGCGCCCGCGGGCCGCCTGTACCTGCTGGCTGATGCCGAGCAGGGTCTGCACATGGTGGCCGACCTCGTGGGCGATCACATAGGCCTGGGCGAAATCGCCCGGCGCGCCGAGCCGGTCGCGCAGGTCGCGATAGAAGCTCAGATCGATATAAACCTTCCGGTCGCGCGGGCAGTAGAACGGCCCCATCGCGGCCTGCGCGAAACCGCAGGCGGAATTCACCGAACCGGAGAACAGGACGAGCGTCGGCTCCTCGTAGTCCTTGCCCATGGCGCCGAACAGGCCGTGCCAGGTGTCCTCCGTGCTGCCGAGGACCACGGAGACGAACTGCTTCAGCTCGTCGTCCTCGCCCGAGCGGGCCTCGCCCGGCACGGTCTGCGCGCTGCGGTCGGTCTGGCCCGTCTGCGAGCCCGGCACCTGGATGCCGGCGCCCTCGAACAGGACGCGGGGATCGACGCCGAAATAGAGTGCGGCCACGACGATGATGATCAGCCCAAGCCCACCAATGCCGCCGCGCCGGCCGCCGACGGGAATGCGCATCCCCCCGCGCCGGCCTCCGGACGCCGGTCCCGAGCCTCGCCGATCCTCGATATTCGAACTGCGTCGTCCCTGTCGCCACCGCATGGGCCAACTGCCTCCCGGCTGCCTGAAGTAAAGCTCAGGCATACCCATTAACCCAAAAGCCGGGCGCGAATAAGCCCCGTCTCGCCTTTTGGCCTCTCGACAGCCGCATGCGCGGATGCAAACCATTGCTCCGGACCCCAAGCGACGCTAAGAGACGACCATGACCGACCGACTGGATATCGCGCTCGCCCAGCTCAACCCGACCGTGGGAGCCATCGACGCCAATCTCGCCAAGGCCCGCGAGGCGCGCGCCAGGGCCGCGGAGATGGGCGCCGATCTGGTGCTGTTCACCGAGCTCTTCATGACCGGCTATCCGCCGGAGGACCTGGTGCTCAAATCGGCCTTCCAGCGCTCGGCGCGCGAGGCCGTGGAGGCGCTCGCCGCCGACACCGCCGATGGCGGGCCCGGCGTGATCATGGGCACGCCCTGGGTGGAGAACGGCGAGGTCTACAACGCCATCGCCCTCCTCGATGGCGGGCGCGTGGAGACCGTGCGCTACAAGTACGACCTGCCCAATTACGGCGTCTTCGACGAGAAGCGGGTCTTCGCGGCGGGTCCGGCTCCGGGCCCGGTCAACTTCCGCGGCGTGCGCATCGGCGTGCCGATCTGCGAGGATGTGTGGACCGACGAGGTCTGCGAGTGCCTGGAGGAGACGGCGGCGGAGTTCTTCCTGGTGCCGAACGGCTCGCCCTACGAGAAGGACAAGACGGATGTCCGGCTCAATCTCGTCGTCGCGCGCGTGACCGAGACCGGCCTTCCCATGGTCTATCTCAACCAGGTGGGCGGGCAGGACGAGCTTGTCTTCGACGGCTCGTCCTTCGTGCTCAATGCGGACCGGTCGCTCGCCCTGCAGATGCCGGCCTGGGAGGAGCAGATCGTGCTCACCCGCTGGCGCCGCGGCGAGGAGGGCTGGATGTGCGAGCCCGGCGAGAAGGCGCTGATCGGGAACGGCATGGAGTCGGTCTACCGCGCCTGCGTTCTGGGCCTGCGGGACTATGTGAACAAGAACGGCTTCGCGAGCGTCGTGCTCGGCCTGTCCGGCGGCATCGATTCGGCGATCTGCGCGGCGCTCTGCGTCGATGCGCTCGGCGCGGACCGGGTGCGCTGCGTGATGCTGCCCTACAAGTACACCGCCTCGTCGAGCCTCGACGACGCGGAAGCCTGCGCCGCCGCCCTCGGCGTCGATTACGAGGTCGTGCCCATTGCCGAGGCGGTGGAGGGCTTCGCGGCGGTCATGAAGTCGACCTTCGACGACCTGCCCGCCGACATCGCGGAGGAGAACATCCAGTCGCGCGTGCGCGGCACCGCGTTGATGGCGATCTCCAACAAGTTCGGCCCCATGGTGGTCACCACCGGCAACAAGTCGGAGGTCTCCGTCGGCTATGCGACGCTCTATGGCGACATGAACGGCGGCTTCAACCCGATCAAGGATCTCTACAAGACGCAGGTCTACGCGCTCGCCCGCTACCGCAACCAGACGAGGCCGTCGGGCTGCCTCGGCCCGGAAGGCCGGGTGATCCCGGAAAACATCATCACCAAGGCGCCGTCGGCGGAGCTGCGGGAAGACCAGACGGACCAGGATTCGCTGCCGCCCTACGACGTTCTCGACGACATTCTCGAATGTCTCGTCGAGCACGAGATGTCGGTGAGCGATATCGTTGCGCGCGGCCATGACCGCGATCTCGTCAAGAAGATCGAACGCCTGCTCTATATCGCGGAATACAAGCGCCGGCAGGCCGCGCCGGGCGTCAAGATCACCTCGCGCATGTTCGGCCGCGACCGGCGCTATCCGATCACCAACCACTTTCGCGACAGGGACTGAATGACCGTTCGCGTCCGCTTCGCGCCGAGCCCGACGGGCCGCATCCATATCGGCAATGCACGCACCGCGCTGCTCAACTGGCTGTTCGCCCGGGGCCATGGCGGCGCGTTCCTGCTGCGCCTCGACGACACGGACCGCGAGCGCTCCACGCAGGCCTTTGCGCGCGGCATCGAGGAGGATCTCGCCTGGCTCGGCATCGTGCCGGACGAGGTCGCCCGCCAGTCGGACCGGTTCGCGCGCTACGACGAGGCCGTGGAGCGGCTCAAGGCGGCGGGACGGCTCTATGCCTGCTACGAGACGCCGGAGGAGCTGGAGCGCAAGCGCAAGCGGCGCCTGGCGCGCGGCCTGCCGCCGGTCTACGACCGGGCGGGCCTCGAGCTGACGGCGGACGAGCGCGCGCGGCTGGAGGCGGAGGGACGGAAGCCCCATTGGCGTTTCCGGCTCGAGGACCGCCGGATCGCCTGGGACGATCTGATCCGCGGCGCGCAGGGCTTCGAGGGGACCGCGCTCTCCGATCCGGTGCTGATCCGCGCGGACGGCACCTATCTCTACACGCTGCCGAGCGTGGTCGACGACATCGACTTCGCCATCAGTCATGTGATCCGCGGCGAGGACCACGTCACCAACACCGCCGTGCAGATCCAGATCTTCGAGGCGCTCGGCGCGCCGCCGCCCGCCTTCGCCCATCACAGCCTGCTCGTCGGGGCTGAGGGCGAGGCGCTGTCCAAGCGGCTCGGCACGCTCTCCATTGCGGGGCTGCGCGAGGAGGGGCTGGAGCCCATGGCGGTGGCGAGCCTCGCCGCGACGCTCGGCACCTCCGAGGCGGTCGCGCCGCATGCCGACATGGGCGAGCTCGTCCGGCAGTTCGACATCGCGCATCTGGCGCGCGCCCCGGCCCGGTTCAGCGTGGACGAGCTCAGGGCGCTCAATGCCAGGCTGCTCCACGACACGCCCTACGAGGCGGTTTCCGGCCGGCTCGAACGGCTCGGCGTGGCCGGCGGCGAGGCGTTCTGGACGGCGGTGCGCGCCAATTGCGAGACCCTCGCCGATGCCCGCTTCTGGTGGGAGATCGTCGCCGGACCGATCAGCCCGGCTATCGACGATCCGGACTATTGCCGGCAGGCGGCGGACGAGCTGCCGCCGGAGCCGTGGGACGGCACGGTCTGGAAGAGCTGGACGGGGCGCGTCAAGGCGCGCACGGGCCGCAAGGGCCGCGCCCTCTTCATGCCCCTGCGCCAGGCGCTGACCGGCCTCGACCACGGGCCGGAGCTCGCCGCCCTGCTGCCGCTCATCGGGCGCGACAAAGCCGTGAAGCGGCTGTCCGGGCAAACGGCCTAGCCGGCCGGGAAGGTTCCCACACCCCGTCATTCCCGCGAAAGCGGGACTCCATGTCTCCGACGCTGTGATGGATTCCCGCTTTCGCGGGAATGACGGGCACGGCAATCGCCCGGGCCGCCGATAGAGCCGCTGTGTCCCGGGATATGAGTCCGGGGCACAGCGGCTTTAGGGCCTTGGAGAGGCGGGAGTGCTCAATCCCTGTCGAGCAGGGCGATCAGGCTGGAGGTGTCCCAGCGATTGCCGCCCATCTTCTGCACTTCGCTGTAGAACTGGTCGACGAGGGCGGCGACGGGGAGATGGGCGCCCGTGCGCCGGGCCTCGGCGAGGCAGATATCCAGGTCCTTGCGCATCCAGTCGACCGCGAAGCCGAAGTCGAACTCGCCGTCGATCATCGTCTCGTAGCGGTTCTCCATCTGCCAGGACTGGGCCGCCCCCTTGGAGATGACGTCGATGACGGCCGCCATGTCGAGACCGGCCTTCTTGCCGAAATGGATACCTTCCGACAGGCCCTGGACGAGGCCGGCGATGCAGATCTGGTTGACCATCTTGGTGAGCTGGCCCGCGCCCGACGGCCCGAGCAGCCGGCACATGCGCGCATAGCAGTCGATCAGCGGCTCGGCCCTGGCGTAAGCGTCCTCGTCGCCCCCGACCATGACGGTCAGCACGCCGTTCTCCGCGCCCGCCTGGCCGCCGGAGACCGGCGCGTCGATGAAGGCGATGCCGAGCTCGGCGCCCTTGGCGTGGAGCTCGCGGGCGACATTGGCCGACGCGGTGGTGTGATCGACGAAGACCGCGCCCTTCTTCATGCCGTGAAAGGCGCCGTCCGACCCGATCACGACCTCGCGCAGATCGTCGTCATTGCCGACGCAGGCGAAGACGAAATCGGCGTCCTTGACGGCCTCCTTCGGCGTGGGCGCATGCTTGCCGCCATACTCGGCGGCCCATTTCTCCGCCTTGGCGCCGGTGCGGTTGTAGACGGTGACCTCGTGTCCGGCCTTCTGGAGATAGCCGGCCATCGGATAGCCCATCACGCCGAGGCCGATCCAGGCAACGCGTTCACCCATACCCCTCTCCTTCCTGATAAGATGCCCTCCTCCCGGCGAGGCGATCGCCTCCGGGACGGTGCCATGTCGCTCCCACATGTCGCTCCCAATCGATCGAATGCCGATTTGAGTGCGCTCGGAGACCCGATTGCTATTAGAAATAAGGCATGATGACAAACGCATCATGAGGCAATCCCGCGAGGCGGATTATGACGGTCACCATTTCCGATATCGAACGCGCGCGGGACGCGCTGGCGGGACAGGTCGTGAGCACGCCGATGCTCCCCGCCCCCGCGCTGTCGAAGCTCACCGGCGTCGACCTCACGGTGAAGTTCGAGAACCTGCAGGTCACCAACTCGTTCAAGGACCGCGGCGCCTTCATCAAGCTGGCCAGCCTGAGCGCGGAAGACAAGGCGCGCGGCGTCATCGCCATGTCGGCGGGCAACCACGCCCAGGCGGTCGCCTATCACGCCAGCCGCCTCGGCATTCCCGCCACCATCGTGATGCCGGAGACGACGCCCTTCAACAAGATCGAGCGCACCCGCGCGCACGGTGCGGAGATCGTGCTGTCCGGCGAGACGCTCGCCGATTCCCAGGTCACGGTGGAGGCCATAATCGCGGATCGGGGGCTCACCCTCGTCCACCCCTATGACGACGACCATATCATCGCCGGCCAGGGCACGATCGCGCTGGAGATGCTCGCCGACGCGCCCGATCTCGACACGCTGATCGTTCCCATCGGCGGCGGCGGGCTGATTTCCGGCAATGCCGTTGCGGCAAAGGCGCTCAAGCCCGACATCCGCATTGTCGGCGTGGAGACGGCTCTTTATCCTTCCATGTATCACGCCCTTCGCGGCGAGCCGGCCCAATGCGGCGGGTCGACGCTGGCGGAAGGGATTGCCGTAAAGAACGTCACGGCGCGCACCATCGCGCTGTGCAGGGAGAATGTGGACGAGATCCGGCTTGTGGGGGAGTCGGATATCGAACGGGCGGTCAACGCCTTTTTGTGTCAACAGAAGGTCGTGGCGGAGGGCGCCGGTGCCGCAGGGCTCGCCGCGGTGCTTGCCGACCCGGAAAGCTTCCGCGGCCGCAAAGTGGGACTTATCCTGTGCGGCGGCAATATCGACCCACGCATCCTGGCCTCCATCATCTACCGGGAACTGGAGCGCGAACATCGCATCGTCTCCCTGCGCATCGAGATCGACGACCGGCCGGGCACGCTCGGCCGGATCTCCACCCTTCTGGGACAGGCCGGCGCCAATATCCTGGAGGTCTGGCACCGGCGCATGTTCCTGGAGGTGCCCGCCAAGCGGGCCGACCTGGAGATCATGATCGAGACACGCGACGCCGCCCATGCCGACGAGATCATCGCGCTGATCGAGCAGCAGGGCTTCGTGACCGAGGTCCTGGACGCCCCTGCCGGCCGCGCCGCGCAGCGCCGGGATGCGGCCGCCTGAGGCGGGCGGCACCGGGCTTGGAATCGGAAACGCGCCCCAGAATGCGGTTGCCGGATTTGCGCCCGCTCGGCCATGATGCCGCCCGGTGGGTGAACGCATGATTCTCGGCGCCACGATACATATGTGGTTCACATTCGCGGTCATCGCGACCGCGATCGTGGCCTATGTGATGGAGCGGACGCCGCTGGAGGTCATCTCCGCGGCCATCGTCACGGTCCTCCTGATCTTCTTCTACGCCTTTCCCCTCGAAGGGCCCGGCGGCGAGGCGCTGCTCGGGCCCCAGACCCTGCTCTCCGGCTTTGCGAGCCCGGCGCTGATCACCATCATGGCGCTGCTGGTCATCGGCCAGGGGCTCTACCAGACCGGCGCGCTCGAAGGCCCGACACGGCAATTCGCCTCGCTGGGCGCCAGCCGGCCGCGCATCACCTTCGTGCTGATCCTGCTGACGGCGGCCGTGGTCAGCGCCTTCATGAACAACACGCCGGTGGTGGTGATCTTCATTCCCGTCATCACCGCGCTCGCCTCGCGGCTGAGCTTCAATCCCTCCAAGGTGCTCATCCCCCTGAGCTTCCTGACCATTCTGGGGGGCATGACCACCCTGATCGGCTCGTCCACCAACCTGCTGGTCGCCGGCAGCGCGGTGCGGGCGGGGCTCGAGCCCATCGGCTTCTTCGACTTCGCGATCCCCGGGCTGGTCTTCGCCTGCGTGGGCGCGCTCTATGTGATCTTCGTCGCGCCGCGCCTGCTCGCCCCGCGCGAGACCATGGCCGCGGCGATCGCGGGCGGCAGCGGCAAGCAGTTCATCGCCCAGATCGAGGTCGCCCCCGACCATCCGCTCAATGGCGAGGCGGCGGTCGCGGGCCTCTTTCCCTCGCTCAAGGACATGACGGTCCGCCTCGTCCAGCGCGGCGAGCACGCCTATCTGCCGCCCTTCGAGGACGTGACCCTGAGGGCCGGCGACGTGGTGATCGTGGCCGCCACCCGCAACGCGCTCACCGAGGCGCTGAAGGCGAGGAACAGCATTCTCGCCTCCGACCGCGTCGCCGCCCAGGCCGAGCGCGCCAACGACACCGAGACCGCCGCGCAGGAAGACGGCGCCGGCGAGATCGTGCTGGTGGAGGCCGTCGTGGCGCCGGGCTCGCGCCTTGTCGGCCGGGTCATCGAGCAGGCGGGCTTCCGCTCGCAGACCGGCTGCATCGTGCTCGGCATCCAGCGGCGCAGCCGCATGATCCGCTCGCGCATGGACGATATCCGCATCGAGGCGGGCGACGTGCTCCTCATAATGGGACCGCGCGAGCGCCTGCGCCCGCTGCGCCTCAACCGCGACATCCTGCTGCTGGAATGGTCGCTCACCGAGCTGCCCGATCTCGGCCTCGCCAACCGCGCGCTGGCGGTGTTCGCCATGACCATCGCGGCGGCGGCCACGGGCTTCGTTCCCATCGTCATCGCCGCGCTCGGCGGGGCGATCGCCATGGTGGCGACGGGATGCCTGAACATCCGGCAGGCGAGCCGGTCCTTCGACCGGCAGATCTACATGCTGATCGGCGCGTCCATCGCCATGGCGATGGCGCTCGAGGCGACGGGCGGGGCACAGTACCTCGCCCAGCACGTGGTCGGCGCGTTTCGCGATGCGGGACCGCCCGTCATCCTGTCGGCGCTGTTCCTGCTGATCGCGGTGCTGACCAATTTCCTGTCCAACAATGCCACCGCGCTGCTGTTCACGCCGATTGCCATCAACACCGCCAACACGCTCGGCGTCGACCCCAACATCTTCGTCTATGCGGTGATCTTCGCGGCGAACTGCTCCTTCGCCACGCCCATGGGCTACCAGACGAACCTTCTCGTCATGGGTCCCGGCCACTATCAGTTCTCCGACTTCGCGCGGGCCGGCGCGCCGCTGTGCCTGCTGATCTGGCTGGCTTTCTCCCTGTTTGCTCCGTGGTATTATGGCCTGATGTGACGCAGTGACGACTGGAGCAAAGACCCGTGTATGAGGGGCGGAACTTTCCGCAGTTCTATATCACCGCACCGGCCACCTGCCCCTATCTGCCGGGGCGCATGGAGCGCAAGGTCTTCACCCATCTGATCGGGGAGGATGCGGGCCGGCTGAACGACGCGCTCACCCAGGGCGGCTTCCGGCGCAGCCAGAACATCGCCTACCGGCCGGCCTGCGAGCAGTGCAACGCCTGTGTCTCGGTGCGCGTGCAGGCCGACCGCTTCGACTTCTCCCGCGGCTTCCGGCGGACATGGCGGGCCAATCGCGACCTCGCCGCGCGGATGCAGCCCGCCCAGGCGACCTCGGAGCAGTACTCCCTGTTCCGGCGCTATATCGACACCCGCCACAATGAAGGCGGCATGGCCGACATGACGGTGCTCGACTATGCCTCCATGGTGGAGGACAGCTTCGTGAAGACGCGGCTCGTCGAATATCGCAAGGGGCCGGCCGTCTCGCTCGCCGGGCCCGATCCGCGCGAGGACGAGGGCGAGCTGGTCGCCGTCGCGCTGACCGACGTCCTCTCCGACGGGCTGTCCATGATCTACAGTTTCTACGAGCCCGACGACACGCGGCGCAGCCTCGGCACCTACATCATCCTGGAGCACATCATGCGCGCCCGCGAGATGGGGCTCCCTTACGTCTATCTCGGCTACTGGGTCTCCGGCTCGCCGAAGATGGGCTACAAGTCCCGCTTCCTGCCGCAGGAGCGGCTCACCGCGGATGGCTGGAGCACGGTCGGCGGGTAAGGCCGCGCGCGGGTAGGGCGGCCCGTTCGGGCGGGGCGGGGCCCGCCCGCAGGCCGCATCGTCCGCCGCTCGCGCTTGCGCTCCACCCTCCCCGCCTATAGACAGCACTCACGGTGCTCGACCGGGCGCCGTGGCCAAAGGGGGCGAGGCGCGATATGGGGGCAGGCAGCAGCACCGAACAGGCGGCAGCCGCGCACCGCAAGGGGCTCGCGATCACCTTTGCGGGCGGCATGTTCATGACCTTCGACACGCCGCTCCTGCGGCTCGTCGACACCGATCCGTGGACGGCCATCGTCTGGCGCGGCCTCTTCGTCTTCCTCGCCATGGGCGGCTTCTGGCTGTGGTGGCGGCTCGCCACCGGCAGCCGCGACCCCTTCATCAACGGCCGCGACGGCTATGTGGTGGCCCTGCTGCACTGCGCGGCGAACATCCTGTTCATGACCGCGCTGCACTACACCACCGTCGCCAATCTGGTGTTCATCCTCGCGCTCAACCCGCTCTTCGCCGCGCTGTTCTCCTTCCTGTGGCTCAATGAGCGTGTGAACCGGGCGACGCTGATTGCCATTCTTGCCGCACTTCTCGGGGTCGTCATCATCGTGTGGGACGGGCTCGGACGCGGCAGCGCCTTCGGGGACATGCTGGCGCTCGGTTGCGCAACCGTGCTGGGCTTCGGGCTCACCTATGTGCGCCGGTCCCGCAAGAACCTGTCGCTGAGCCCGGCGCTCGGCGCGCTGATCGCCGCCGGCATCGCCGTGCCCTTCGCCCAGCAGCTCTGGCTGGAGGGCGACCAGTGGGTCTATATGGCGCTCAACGGCTTCGTGGTGATGCCCATGGCGAGCGCCATGCTGGTCGCCGGCCCGCGCTACATCACCGCGGCGGAGGTCGCCATGTTCTTCCTCCTGGAGACGGTGCTGGCCCCGGTCTGGGTCTGGCTCGTCGTCGGCGAGGTCCCGAGCGGCAACAGCCTCATCGGCGGCGCCATCATCCTCACAACCCTCGCCCTCCACAGCCTCCACCGCCTCGGTACCGGCCGCCGCAGGGCACGGAAGACGGGGTAGCCGGGCGCGGGACGTCCTGTGGACCGTTCCGCGCGGCTGTCCCCGCAACCGGGCGGTGTCGGCCGATTGCGGGGGCGGTCCGGCGCGGTGGGGCGCCGGGGTTTTGGTCAGTGCGCCATCATCTCGGTGACGATCTCCTCGCCGCTCAGCGAGGCGGGATAGTAGGTCGGCCAGTTGGTCACTTCCTTCAGGAGGGCTGCGCGGTCGTCGCCCCAGTAGAGATGGTAGTGATCGGCCCTGGCGGGGGCGATGCGGTGGTCGCTGAACTGGATGAATTGCGGGGCCCCGTCGTCGCCGCCTGTCTTCTCGAAGACATAGCGCACGCCGCGATTGCCGGCCTTGTAGGTCAGGATCTCGTATCCGTCGCCGCCATACCGGCCCTCGACCGCAGCCCCGTCCTTGTGGAACGTGACGCTGTCGCCGTCGATGACGATGCGGTCGACATCGGTGCGATATCCCGTCTCGTAATACTCGCGATACTCCTCGGCGGTCTTGTCGCCATGCTCCGCCTTGTGCGCCATGACCGGATCCAGGGTGCCGTCGCGCAGATAGGGATAGACAGACTGCCAGTCGCCCGCCCAGTCCGACAGCGTGCGCGCCTCGATCTGGCTGTCCTCGAAATAGCCGTTGTAGATATCGTCGGACCCGTGGGAATGGCTGTGTGCCTTGTCATGGTCGTGGGAATGTCCGTGCGCGGACGCCCCCTGCTCCACGCTCTGGCTTTCCTGAGTCTGCGCCTGTGCCTGCGCGGCAAGAAGCAGCATCGCCCCTATCGCCAGCGCGCCGGCATACCTGGTAATCGCCATGTTCATAGTCCCGGACCTCTTGTGTGGTGGTCGTCGAATGAGGTGATAACTCGTGGTAAGAATCGTTACGTTATAACGTAACCGTCACGACCTAACCGAATATCCGCGCCCTGACAATGGGCATTCGGAACCGGTGCCGATCCGGGGATCGTCCAGAGACCGTGGTAGCCGGGTCCACCGGCTCCCCTTGCCCTCCCGTCAGCGGGAAGGACGAGGAGACAGGTGCCCCCTCACCTGCCGAATCTGTTGGAGCGCGGGAAGCCCTTGGGCGGGAGGCGGCCGGCCTGGGCGCGGGTGCCGAGCCAGTCGCGCAGTTCCGCGACCGTCCAGGTGCGCCCGGAGGAATCGGTCCAGGTGAGGCCGTTCTCCAGCCTGAAGGCCTTAGCGTCGGACAGGCCGCCCTGGCGGTAGTTCTGCAGCTTGACGCCGCGGCCGCGGCTCATCTCCGGCAGCTCGGGAAGCGGGAAGACGAGGAGCTTCCGGTTCGCGCCGACGACGGCCACATGGTCGGCGCCCTCGGGCACGGCCACGCAGAGATGGGCCTCGACCGGCGCCTTGACGTTCAGCACCTGCCGGCCCTTTCGGGTATTGGCGACCATGTCGTTCTCCGCGGCGATGAAGCCGCGCCCGTCGGAGGAGGCCACGAGGCATTTCGCGCCCGGCCTGTGCACGAACAGCGCGACGATCTCGTCGGCGGCGTCGAGGTCGGCCATGAGCCGCACCGGCTCGCCATGGCCGCGCCCGCCGGGCAGCCTGTCGGCGCCCAGCGTGAAGGCCCGGCCGGAGGTGGTGAACACGATCAGCTTGTCGGTCGTCTCCGCATGGAACACGAAGCGCGCCTTGTCGCCCTCCTTGAAGGAAAGCGAGCCGGTATCGGAGAGATGGCCCTTGAGCGCGCGGATCCAGCCCTTCTGCGAGCACACGACAGTGACCGGCTCCTTCTCGATCATGGCCTGCTCGAGGTCGACCTCGACATCGGGCATCTCCGCGAAGCCTGTGCGCCGGCGGCCGAGCTCGGTGTCCTTGCCGAAGCGCGCGCGGGCCTCGCGGATCTCCTCGGAAATGCGCGCCCACTGCTTGTCGTCGGAGGCGAGCAGCGCGTTGAGCTCCGCCTGCTCCTCGGTCAGCGCGGCATGCTCGTGGCGGATCTCCATCTCCTCAAGCTTGCGCAGGCTGCGCAGGCGCATATTGAGGATCGCCTCGGCCTGCACGTCGGAGAGCGAGAAGGTGTGCATCAGCTCCCGCTTCGGGTCGTCCTCCTCGCGGATGATGCGGATCACCTCGTCGAGGTTCAGATAGGCGACCAGATAGCCTTCCAGCACCTCCAGCCGGTGGGCGATCTTGTCGAGCCGGAAGCGCGAGCGGCGGACCAGCACCTCCTTGCGGTGGGCGAGCCACTGGTTCAGCACCTCCCCCAGCGACAGGACGCGCGGCAGGCGGCCATCGGCGAGCACGTTCATGTTGAGCGAGATGCGCGATTCGAGCTCGGTCAGCTTGAACATCTGCTCCATCAGGAGAACGGGATCGACCGTGCGGCTGCGCGGCTCCAGGACGAGGCGCACATCCTCCGCCGATTCGTCGCGCACATCGCCGAGCAGCGGCAGCTTGCGCGCCTGCAACAGCTCCGCGATCTTCTCCACCAGCCGGCCCTTCTGGACCTGATAGGGGATCTCGGTGACGACGATCTGCCATGTGCCGCGACCCAGATCCTCCCGCTCCCAGCGCGCGCGCACGCGGAACCCGCCCCGGCCGGTCCTGTAGGCCTCCAGGATGTTCTCCCGGCTCTCCACGATCTCGCCGCCGGTCGGGAGGTCCGGGCCGGGCACGAACTCCACGAGCTTCTCCAGGCTCGCATTGGGGTGCTTGATGAGGTGGAGCGCGGCGTCGCACAGTTCGTGGGCGTTGTGCGGCGGGATGGAGGTCGCCATGCCGACCGCGATGCCGGCCGCGCCATTGGCCAGGAGGTTCGGGAAGGCGGCCGGCAGGACGATCGGCTCGGAATCCTCGCCGTCATAGGTGTCGCGGAAATCGACCGTGTCCTCGTCGAGCCCGTCGAGCAGCGCCTGGGCGACGGCGGTGAGCCGGGCCTCGGTGTAACGCATGGCCGCGGCGTTGTCGCCGTCGATATTGCCGAAATTGCCCTGCCCCTCGACCAGCGGATAGCGCACCGCGAAGTCCTGGGCCAGGCGGACCAGCGCGTCATAGACCGCCTGGTCGCCATGGGGATGGTAGCGGCCGATCACGTCGCCGACCACGCGCGCGCACTTCTTGAAGCCCGACGCCGGGTCGAGCTTGAGCTGGCGCATGGCATAGAGGAGCCGGCGGTGGACGGGCTTCAGCCCGTCGCGCGCGTCGGGCAGCGCGCGGTGCATGATGGTGGAGAGCGCATAGGCCAGATAGCGCTCTTCCAGCGCATCGCGCAGATTGATCGACTCGATGCCGTCAGGGCTGCGGGGCGGTGCGTGTTCGCTCATGATTCGGATCGCTCGTTTCGGATTTCAGAGCAATAGCAGATCGCGGCGACTCATGCGACGGGCAGCAGGGGGCGGCCAGGGCCTCACTGCTGGTGGATCATGACCCGGCAGAGCGGCTTCTTGCCCCAGTGGAGCGCCATGGCGCGGCGCACGGCGCGGCGCAGGGTCTCCGCCAGAAGGTCGCGGTCGCGCCGGCGGGCGCGCGGCAGGCCCTCCATCACCTCCTCGACGACATCGAGAACGATATCGGCCATGGGCGTGGCGTTCTCGTCTTCCGCCGGTACGCCCTCCATGGCGATCTGCGGCTCGCCGACGAGGTCGCCGCGCCCGTCCACGATCACAGACACGGCCACCATGCCCACGAAGGAGAGCTTGCGCCGGTCGCGGATCGCGGCGGCATGCTCCGACACGATGAGCCGGCCATCGACGAACAGGCGGCCGCTCGGCGCCTCGTCGACGATCTCCGGCGCACCGGGCGCGAGGCGCAGTACCTCGCCATTGGTCACGACCTGCGTGGCGGCGATGCCCTGCTCGCGGGCGAATTTGGCATGTTCCATCATGTGGCGCATCTCGCCATGCATGGGGATGAGCATGCCGGGCCTCAGCCAGTCGTAGAGCTGCCTGAGCTCGTCGCGGCGCGGATGGCCCGTGACATGGACGAGCGCATCGTCGGAGGTGACGATCTCCACCCCGCGCGCGGCGAGCTTGTTCTCGATCTCGATGACCGCCTTCTCGTTGCCGGGGATCGTCTTGGAGGAGAAGATCACCAGGTCGCCGGCCTCCAGCGCGATGGAGGGATGGCTGTCGTCGGCGATGCGCGCCATGGCCGCGCGGGGCTCGCCCTGGCTGCCGGTGCACAGGCACACGACCTTCTCCGGCGGCAGATAGCCGAAGGCGTCCGCCGGCTGGAAGTCGGGCACGTCCCTCAGATAGCCGCTGTGGCGGGCGGCCTCGATGACGGTATTCATGGCGCGGCCCGCCACCACGACCTGCCGGCCGGCCTCGTGCGCGGCGCGCGCAACGGTCTCGAGGCGGCCCACATGGGAGGCGAAGGTGGTGACCGCGACGCGGGCCTTCGCCCGGGCGATGATGGAGGTGAGGCTGGCGGCCACCTCCTCCTCGGTCGGCGAGTGGCCCTCGCGCATGGCGTTGGTCGAATCGCAGACCAGCGCGAGGCAGCCCTCCGCACCGATCTCGCGCAGCCGCGCCTCGTCGATGCGCTCGCCAAGCACCGGCGCATCGTCGATCTTCCAGTCGCCGGAATGGACCACCGTGCCGGCGTCCGTACGGATGGCGAGCGCGTTGGGCTCCGGGATCGAATGGTTGACCCTGACGAGCTCGATATCGAAGGGCCCGAGGGCGAAGCGGTCGCCGGGCTCCACGATGTGGAGCGGCACCTCCTCCTCCAGCCCCGCCTCCTCCAGCTTGTTCATGAGCAGCGCGGCGGTGAAGCGCGTCGCATAGACGGGCATGCCGAGGCGCTCCCACAGATAGGCCACCGCCCCCAGATGGTCCTCATGCGCATGGGTGAGGACGAGGCCCTCCAGAGCGTGGCGCTCCGCCTCCATGAAGGCCATGTCGGGCAGGATGACATCGACGCCCGGCTCGCGCTCGCTGCCGAACTTCACGCCGAGGTCGACCATGAGCCAGCGCCGGTCCCGCGCCGGCCCGAACCCGTAGAGATAGGCGTTCATGCCGATCTCGCCCGTCCCGCCGAGCGGCAGGAAGACGAGCTCCTCGCGCGCCTTTCCCGTCTTGCCCCTCGCTACCATCACGCCGCCCCGCGATTGCCGCCGGGCAGGAAGACGTCCCCGGCGAAGATCCGCCTCGCCGTGCCGTCCGGCAGGCGCAGGATCAGCGCGCCGTCCTCGGCAAGGTCCTCGAACAGGCCCGTCATGCGCTCACTGCCGCTGGTGACGGCGATCTGTCCGCCGAGCCCGCGCGCCCGCGCGAGCCACGCGTCGCGGATCGCGGCGAAGCCCCGGCCCTCGTCCCAGCACCCGATCCACCAGGCCGCCTTCGCCGCCAGATGCTCCAGCGCGCGCGCCGGGGCGACGGTCGCGCCGTGGTCGGCGAGCGATGTCACCGCATAATCGGCAATGTCGGGCTTGTGCGCGATATTGAGGCCGAAGCCGATGGCGAGCACGGGCGCGCCGTCGCCCTCTCGCCGGCCGACCGCCTCCAGCAGGAGGCCCGAAACCTTGGCGCCGTCGAGCAGGAGATCGTTCGGCCATTTGAGCGACAGCCCCCCGGCTTCGCGTTCCGGCAGGCAGGCCGCGGCGGCATCGTGGAGCGCGAGCGCCATGGCGAAGCTCAGATCGGCCGGGCGCGGCCCGGGCGCGGCCGTGACGAGCGTGGCATAGAGATTGCCGGGCTCCGACGCCCAGGGGCGGCTGTAGCGCCCCCTGCCCCTCGTCTGCCGGCCGGCCCACAGCCAGACCGGCCCCTCCTCGCCCGCATCAGCGCGCCGGGCGGCCTCCGCATTGGTCGAATCGATCTCGTCGAAGGCGAGAAGCCGGTAGCCGTCGGGAAGGCTGGGGCGTTGCTCCGTCATGCCGCCCTGTCAGAACAGCGAGGCGGCGGCGGCCTGCGCGGCATCGACGAAGGGGCGCGCGAACACCACGAAGCCGATGATGAAGACGCCGGCCAGCCCGACGACCAGCTTGAGCTCGCCGGCCATGGGCTCGAACTCCTCCGCCGGCTCGTCGAAATACATCACCTTCACGACCCTGAGATAGTAGAAGGCGCTCACCACGCTCGCCACCACGCCGATGACGGCAAGCGTGAACAGGTCCGCCTTGATGGCGGCGGAGAAGACGTAGAGCTTCGCGAAGAAGCCCGCGAGCGGCGGAATGCCGGCCAGCGAGAACATGAGCATGGCCAGGACGAACGCCATGGTGCCATTGGTGCGGGCGAGGCCGGCGAGATCGGAGATCTCCTCCACCGGCCCCTCGCGCCGGCGCATGGCGAGGATGCAGCCGAAGGTGCCGAGCGTCATGAGCACATAGATCGTCATGTAGATGACGACGCCCTTCACGCCCTCCGGGCTCGCCGCGGCGAGGCCGACCAGCGCGTAGCCCATATGGCCGATGGAGGAATAGGCCATCAGCCGCTTGATGTTGTTCTGCCCGATGGCCGCGAAGGCGCCGAGCACCATGGAGGCGATCGACAGGAACACCAGGATCTGCTGCCAGTCGGGCGCGATCCCCGCGAACGGCACCGCCATGGTGCGCACCAGAAGCGCGATGGCGGCGACCTTCGGTGCCGACGCGAAGAAGGTCGTCACCGGGGTTGGGGCGCCCTCATAGACGTCCGGCGTCCACATATGGAAAGGCACCGCGGAGATCTTGAAGGCCAGCCCGACCAGCAGGAAGCACAGGCCGAACAGCAGCCCCATGCCGGTGTCGCCCTCCGCGATCACGGTCGCGATGCCCTCGAAGGTGGTCGTGCCGGTGAAGCCGTAGACGAGCGATGCGCCGTAGAGCAGCATGCCGGAGGCGAGCGCGCCGAGCACGAAATACTTGAGGCCGGCCTCCGCCGAGCGCGGCGAATCCCGGTTGAAGGCGGCGACCACATAGAGCGACAGGCTCTGCAGCTCCAGCCCCAGATAGAGCGCGATGAGCCCGTTGGCGGAGATCATCATCATCATGCCGAGCGTCGCCAGAACGACGAGCACGGGGTACTCGAAGCGGTCCATCCGCTCCGCCTTGAAGTAGCCGATGGAGACCAGCACCGTGGCCGCCGAGCCGAAGATGGTGAGCACCTTCATGAAGCGCGCGAAGGTGTCGACCACGAACACGCCGTTATAGGCCGTGACGGTTCCCGTTCCGGAGAAGACGGTCAGCGCCGCCGCCACGGCGAGCACCACCAGCGCCAGCGACGAGCACAGGTCGAAGGAATTGCCCCGGCGGAAGGCGCCGATCATGAGCATGGCCATCGCGCCGACGCCGAGCACCAGCTCGGGCAGGAGCGTCATCGCATCGGCGGTCGAAAAGGTGTCCGGCATTCCGTCTTGCCCTCTGGATCACTGCGCCACGGCGACGCGCGCGGCATCGAAGGCCGCAAGCGAGGCCTGGTAGTTCGAGATAAGGTTGTCCACCGACACGGAGAACACGTCGAGGATCGGGGCCGGATAGACGCCGAAGCCGATGGTCAGCACGACCAGCGGAATGAGCACGGCGGCCTCGCGCCAGTTCATGTCCGTGATCGACTTCAGGCTCTCCTTCTCCAGCGCGCCGAAGATGATGCGCCGGTAGAGCCAGAGCGCATAACCCGCCGACAGGATAATGCCCGTGGTGGCGAACAGCGCGACCCAGCTATTGACCTGGAAGGCGCCCGTCAGCGTCAGCACCTCGCCGATGAAGCCCGACGTGCCCGGCAGGCCGACATTGGCCATGGTGAACACCATGAAGGTGAAGGCGTAGAGCGGCATGCGGTTCACCAGCCCGCCATAGGCCGCGATCTCGCGGGTGTGCATGCGGTCGTAGATGACGCCGACGCACAGGAAGAGCGCGCCGGAGACGAGGCCGTGGCTGACCATCTGGAACAGGCCGCCCTCAACCCCCTGGGTGGTGAGCGTGAACAGGCCCATGGTCACGAAGCCCATATGCGCCACCGAGGAATAGGCGATGAGCTTCTTCATGTCCTCCTGCATCAGCGCGACCAGCGAGGTGTAGACGATCGCCACCACCGACAGGGTGAACACGAAGGGCGCGAACATCTCGCTCGCCATCGGGAACATCGGGATGGAGAAGCGCAGGAAGCCGTAGCCACCCATTTTCAGAAGGATCGCCGCCAGGATCACCGAGCCCGCCGTCGGCGCCTCCACATGGGCGTCCGGCAGCCAGGTGTGCACCGGCCACATCGGCATCTTCACCGCGAAGGAGGCGAAGAAGGCGAGCCACAGCCATGTCTGCATCTCCGCCGGGAACTGGTGGTTGAGCAGCGTCGGAATGTCGCTCGTCCCGGCATTCCAGTACATGGCGAGGATCGCCAGCAGCATCAGCACCGAGCCGAGCAGCGTGTAGAGGAAGAACTTGAAGCTCGCATAGACGCGCCGCGGGCCGCCCCACACGCCGATGATCAGGAACATCGGAATGAGCCCGCCCTCGAAGAACAGGTAGAACAGCACCAGGTCCAGCGCGCAGAAGACGCCGATCATCAGCGTTTCCAGCACCAGGAAGGCGATCATGTATTCCTTCACGCGCGTCTTCACATGCCAGCTCGCCAGGATGCAGCCGGGCATGAGGAAGGTCGTGAGGATCACGAACAGCATCGAGATGCCGTCGACGCCCATATGGTAGGAGATCGCGCCGCCGAGCCACTCCGTCTTCTCCACGAACTGGAAGTCCGGCGTGTTGGGGTCGAAATTCGCCCAGATGAGCAGCGAGAGGACGAAGGTGATGATCGTCGTCCACAGCGCCACATAGCGCGCGGAGCGTTCCGCCGGCTTGTCCTCGCCGCGCACTGCCAGGATGAACAGAGCGCCGACGAGCGGCAGGAAGGTGACGACGGAGAGAAGGTGCGGAATAGCCATGTCCTACTCACATGCTCCCGAACATGAGCCAGGTGATCAAAGCGGCGATCCCCACCAGCATCGCAAAGGCGTAGTGATAGAGATAACCCGTCTGAAGCCGCACGATCCGGTTGGTGATGTCGATGACGCGGGCGGACACGCCGTCCGGGCCGAAGCCGTCAATCGCCCAGCCGTCGCCACGCTTCCACAGGAAGCGGCCGAGCGCCTTGGCGCCGCGCACGAAGACGAGGTCGTAGAGCTCGTCGAAATACCACTTGTTCAGGAGGAACAGGTAGAGCGGGCGGTGCATCTCCGCGAGCGCCTTCGGCATCTCCGGGCGCGCGATGTAGAACAGCCATGCCAGCGCGAAGCCCGCCACCATCATGACGGTCGGCGCGAACGGCACCCAGCCCGGCACGTGGTGCATGGCCTGAACGATCTCGTTGCCCTCGCCGCGCAGCAGCGCCGCGCCCCAGAACTCCGCCTCCTCGTGGCCGATGAACAGCCCCTTGAAGAGACCGCCCGCCGCGAGCGCGCCGATGGCCAGCAGATAGAGCGGAACGAGCATGACGTTCGGCGATTCATGCACATGGGCCATGACGTCGCGCGAGGCGCGCTGGCGGCCGTGGAAGGTCATGAACATGAGGCGCCAGGAATAGAAGGACGTCAGGAAGGCGGCGATGACCGTCAGCCAGAAGGCGTACTGGCCGACGCCGGAATGGGCCGCGAAGGCCGCCTCGATGATCGCGTCCTTGGAGAAGTAGCCGGCGGTGAGCGGGAAGCCGGTCAGCGCCAGCGTGCCGACGAGCATCATCGCCCAGGTCTTCTTCAGATGCGGGAAGAGGCCGCCCATCTTGCGCATGTCCTGCTCGTCCGACATGGCGTGGATGACGGAGCCCGAGCCGAGGAACAGCAGCGCCTTGAAGAAGGCGTGGGTGAACAGGTGGAAGATCGCCACCCCGTAGGCGCCGACGCCGAGCGCGGCGAACATGTAGCCGAGCTGCGAGCAGGTCGAATAGGCGATGACGCGCTTGATGTCGTTCTGCACGAGCCCGATGGTCGCCGCGAAGAAGGCCGTGGTCGCGCCGATGAAGGCGACGAAGGCGAGCGCGTCGGGGGCGAACTCGTAGATCGGCGACATGCGCGCGACGAGGAACACGCCGGCCGTCACCATGGTCGCGGCATGGATCAGGGCGGAGACCGGGGTCGGGCCCTCCATGGCGTCCGGCAGCCAGGTGTGGAGCAGGAACTGCGCCGACTTGCCCATGGCGCCCATGAACAGCAGCAGGCAGATCGTGGTCAGGATGTCGACCTCGTAGCCGAGGAACACCATGGTCTGGCCGGCCACATCCGGCGCGGAGGCGAAGATCGTGTCGAGATCGATGGCGCCGAACACGGTGAAGCAGGCGAAGATGCCGAGCGAGAAGCCGAAATCGCCGACGCGGTTCACCACGAAGGCCTTGATGGCCGCGGCATTGGCCGACGGGCGCTGGTACCAGAAGCCGATCAGCAGATAGGAGGCGAGGCCGACGCCCTCCCAGCCGAAGAACATCTGCACCAGGTTGTCCGCCGTCACCAGCATCAGCATGGCGAAGGTGAACAGCGACAGATAGGCGAAGAAGCGCGGCTGGTGCGGGTCGTGCGACATGTAACCGATGGAGTAGATGTGCACGAGCGCCGACACCGTGTTGACGACCACCAGCATGACCGCCGTCAGCGTGTCGACGCGGAACGCCCAGTCCGCCTCGAAGGCGCCGGAATGGATCCAGGAGAGCACCTGGATCTTGTAGGTCTCGTGGCCCAGCCCGACATCGTAGAAGGCCACCCAGGACAGCACCGCGGAGACGACCACGAGCCCCGAGGTCAGGACCCGCGAGGCCTGTGCGCCGATGAAGCGCCCGGCAAGGCCGGCGACCAGGGCGCCGATAAGCGGCAGAAAGACGATCAGCGAGTACATGCCCTAGCCTCAGCCCTTCATGATGTGGATGTCTTCGACGTCGATCGTGCCGCGATTGCGGAAATAGACGACCAGGATGGCGAGCCCGATGGCCGCCTCCGCGGCCGCCACCGTGAGAACCAGGAGCGCGAAGACCTGCCCGACGAGATCGCCGAGGAAGGACGAGAAGGCGACCAGGTTCAGATTGACCGCGAGCAGCATGAGCTCGATCGACATCAGGATGATGATGACATTCTTCCGGTTGAGGAAGATGCCGAAGACGCCGATCGTGAACAGGATCGCGGCAACGGTCAGATAATGTGGAAGCCCGATCTCCATGGGTCTGTCGTCTTTCGATACCTGTCTTCGTGTAATCCGGGAAGGCCTAAAGCCCCTGCCCCGGTCTGACTTTCCTGACTTCCACGCCGGTTTCCGGCGTGCGTGCCACCTGGTCGGCGATCACCTGGCGCTTGACGCCCTCCTTGTGGCGCAGGGTGAGCACGATGGCGCCGATCATGGCGACCAGCAGCACGAGCCCCGCGGCCTGGAAGAAGTAGACGTAGCGCGTGTAGAGGAGCCGGCCGAGCGCCTCCGCATTGGTCATGTCGGCAAGCGCCGGGGCGGGCGCGCTCGCCACGTTGACGGCGTCCGCCGAGATCGACCAGGTGCCGAGCACCATCACGAGCTCCACCAGGAGAATCAGCCCGATGGTCGCCCCGATCGGCAGATATTGCAGCATGCCCTGGCGCAGCTCGGTGAAGTCGATATCGAGCATCATGACCACGAACAGGAACAGGACCGCGACCGCGCCGACATAGACCACGACCAGGATCATGGCGAGGAATTCCGCGCCCAGCAGCAGGAACAGCCCCGCGCCGTTGAAGAAGGCGAGGATCAGGAAGAGCACGGAATGCACGGGGTTGCGCGCGGCGATCACCATCACGCCGGCCGCGACCGCGAGCGCGGAGAAGAGATAGAAGAAGAGTGCCGCTACGGCCATGTCGTCCTACGTCCTCAAAGTCTTCCCGAAGGCTCCCCCGCGAACCGTACGGCTCCCGGTGCCGAACCCTTGCGAGGGCTTAGCGATAAGGCGCCTCGAGCGCAAGGTTGCGCGCGATCTCGCGCTCCCACCGGTCACCGTTCGCCAGAAGCTTCTCCTTGTTGTAGTAGAGCTCCTCGCGCGTCTCGGTGGCGAATTCGTAATTGGGGCCCTCCACGATCGCGTCCACCGGGCAGGCCTCCTGGCAGAAGCCGCAATAGATGCACTTCACCATGTCGATGTCGTAGCGGGTCGTGCGTCGCGTGCCGTCATTGCGGCGCGGCCCCGCCTCGATGGTGATCGCCTGGGCCGGGCAGATCGCCTCGCACAGCTTGCAGGCGATGCAGCGCTCCTGGCCGTTGGGATAGCGGCGCAGCACGTGCTCGCCCCGGAAGCGCGGCGAGATGTGGCCCTTCTCGAAGGGGTAGTTGATGGTCGGTTTCGGCGAAACGAAATAGCGCATCGACAGGAAGAACGCCGAGACGAACTCGCTCAGGAAAACCGATCGCGCAGCCTGTGTCAGTCTCATGGGGTCAGTTCCCGCGTTCCTTGAAACCCAACTCTCAAAACAGCGACGCCAGCCGGTCGCCCAGAAGGAAGCCGAGGACCGGCATGGCGACCAGTGCGGCAAATCTCAGCACCGAGAAGACGAGGCGCGGATCCGCGCCCTGCCGGCCGGTGAGCTTCGCCTCCTCGTGATGCCGGCGCACCAGCGGATAGACGAAGCGGTTGACGAGCGCGTAACCGAACACGCCGATCGCCAGAAAGGCCACCGCGGAGACGATGCTGGCAGCCGAAACGGTCATCGCGCGCACTCCACATCATCTAGGGCGCCCAGTCGAAAGCGGTCAGCACGCCCGCAACCAGCGCCACATAGAACAGCGAGATCGGCAGGAACACCTTCCAGCCCAGCCGCATGAGCTGATCGTAGCGGTAGCGCGGGACGAACGCCTTGACCATCGCGAACAGGAAGAAGAACGCCGTGACCTTCAGCGTGAACCAGATAACCCCCGGCACCCAGGTGAAGGGCGCGAAATCGAAGGGCGGCATCCAGCCCCCGAGGAACAGGATCGTCATGAGCGCGCACATCAGCGTCATGGAGACGTACTCGCCCAGCATGAACAGCAGGAAGGGCGTGGAGGAATATTCCACCATGAAGCCCGCGACGAGCTCCGATTCCGCTTCCGGCAGGTCGAAGGGCGGCCGGTTCGTCTCCGCGAGCGCGGAGATGAAGAACACGACGAACATCGGCAAGAGCGGCAGCCAGTACCAGTTCAGGAACGACAGCCACGGCACGCCGAGCATGGTGGCGAGCCCCGTCTCCTGCGACCTGACGATCTCGCTCAGGTTCAGCGAGCCGGCGCACAGCAGCGCGGTGATGATGACGAAGCCGATGGAGACCTCGTAGGAGACCATCTGTGCCGCGGAACGCAGCGCGCCGAGGAAGGGATATTTCGAGTTCGACGCCCAGCCGCCCATGATCACGCCATAGACGCCGAGCGAGGAGATCGCGAAGATATAGAGGATGCCCACATTGATGTCGGCGATCACCCAGCCGTCGGCCACCGGCACCACCGCCCAGGCCGACAGCGCCAGAACGCAGGTGATGAGCGGGGCGAGGAGATAGACGCCCTTGTTGGCGCCCGCCGGGATCACGACCTCCTTCACCACGAACTTCATCAGATCGGCGAAGGACTGGAGCAGCCCCCAGGGGCCCACGACATTGGGTCCGCGCCGGGCCTGGACGGCGGCCCAGACTTTGCGGTCGGCATAGAGCAGATAGGCGATGAAGACGAGCAGCGTGACCAGCAGCGCAAGGCTCTGCGCCACGATGATCACGACCGGCAGTCCGTAGGTGTAGAAGAAGTCCGCCATTCCGTTGCCCCCTACTCCGCCGCGTCCATCGCCACGCCGCCGCGCCTCAGCGCGCTGCACTCCGCCATGACGGCGGAGGCCCGCGCGATCGGGTTGTTCAGGTAGAAATTCGTCACCGCGTTCTCGAACGGCGCCTTGTCCGGCGTGCCGCCGAGCCCCGCGAGCTCGTCGAGCCCGGCCGGGTCGGCCACGGCCACCTCGTCGAGCGTGGCCAGATAGGGCGCGGCCTCGTACATCGCCGCGCGCAGCTCGTCCAGGCTGTCATAGGGCAGCGTCTGGCCGACGGCGCCCGACAGCGCCCTCAGGATCGCCCAGTCCTCGCGGGCGTCGCCCGGGGGGAAGGACGCGCGGCGTGCGAGCTGCGGCCGGCCTTCCGTGTTCACATAGGTGCCCGACTTCTCCGTATAGGCCGCCCCCGGCAGGATGACGTCGGCGCGGTGCGCGCCGGCATCGCCGTGGGTGCCCTGATAGACGACGAAGGCCTGGCCGAGCGCGGTCATGTCGATCTCGTCGGCACCGAGCAGGAACACGACGTCGATCTCGCCCTTGCCGGCGCCCTCGACGATGGCGCGCGTGTCGCGGCCGCCCTCGCCCGGCAGACAGCCGATCTCAAGCCCGCCGACGCGGCCCGCCGCGGTATGCAGCACGCAGAAGCCGTTCCAGTCGCCGCCGACCGCGCCGACATCCTTTGCAAGGCGCGCGGCAGCCGACAGGATCGCCATGCCGTCGCGGCGCGCAAAGGCCCCCTCGCCGACCACGATGAGCGGGCGCTGCGCCGTCTTCAGCGTCTCCAGGAACCCGATCTCGCCCCTGGCGAGCGCATCGAGCGTCTCCGGACCCGCGCCCAGATGCTCGTAAGCGTAGGTGAGGTCCGCCGCCTCGCCGATCACGCCGACCGGCATGGCCGTGGCGCGCCAGCGCTTGCGGATGCGCGAATTGAGGATAGCCGCCTCCGCGCGCGGATTGGAGCCGATCAGCAGGACGGCGTCCGCCTCCTCGATCCCGGCGATGGTCGCATTGAACAGAAAGCCCGCGCGCCCGCCGGCCTCGCCGAGGGCAGAGCCCTCCTGGCGGCAATCGACGCTCTCCACGCCGAGCCGGACCATCAGGTCCTTCAGCGCGAACATCTCCTCCGTCGTGGCGAGGTCGCCGGCCAGTGCGGCCATGCGCTCCGGCGCGGTCTCCTTGACCTTCCCGGCGATGGCGGAAAACGCCTCCTGCCAGCTCGCCGCGCGCAAGCGCCCGTTCTCGCGCACATAGGGGCGGTCGAGGCGCTGGGTGCGAAGCCCGTCCCAGACGAAGCGGCTCTTGTCGGAGATCCACTCCTCGTTCACGTCCTCGTTGACGCGCGGCATGATGCGCATCACCTCGCGGCCGCGGACATCGACGCGGATATTCGAGCCGACGGCGTCCATCGCGTCGATCGACTCCGTCTTCCTGAGCTCCCAGGGCCGCGCCTTGAAGGCGTAGGGCCTGGAGGTCAGCGCGCCGACCGGGCACAGATCGATGACGTTGCCCTGCAGCTCCGACGTCATGGCGCGCTCGAGATAGGTCGTGATCTCCATGTCCTCGCCGCGGCCGATGGCGCCGAGCTCCTCGACCCCGCCCACCTCGGTGACGAAACGGATGCAGCGCGTGCAGTGGATGCAGCGCGTCATGATGGTCTTGACCAGCGGGCCGATATACTTGTCCTCGACCGCGCGCTTGTTCTCGTGGAAGCGCGAGCTGTCCACGCCATAGGCCATGGACTGGTCCTGCAGGTCACATTCCCCGCCCTGATCGCAGATCGGGCAGTCGAGCGGGTGGTTGATGAGCAGGAACTCCATCACCCCCTCGCGCGCCTTCTTCACCGTCGGCGACTTGGTGAGCACTTCCGGCGGCTGGCCTTCCGGGCCGGGCCTGAGATCGTTGACGGAGAGCGCACAGGAGGCCTGCGGCTTCGGCGCGCCCTTCACCTCCACGAGGCACATCCGGCAATTGCCGGCGATGGAGAGCCGCTCGTGATAGCAGAAGCGCGGGATCTCCGCGCCCGCAAGCTCGCATGCCTGCAAGAGCGTGAGCCCGTCCTCGACCTCGATCTCCTTGCCGTCGACCTTGAGCTTCGGCATGTCCGTCTCTTCGTTTTCCTCTCGGCGCCCCGTCCCTTGCGCCGGCGCAAGGGTCGGGCTGCACCCGTTTGACTTACTCGGCCGCGACCGGCGCCGCCTCGGCGTGGGAGGCCGCATAGTCGTCGATGCGCCGCTCGATCTCGCCGCGGAAATGGCGGATGAGCCCCTGGACGGGCCATGCGGCCGCATCGCCCAGCGCGCAGATCGTGTGGCCTTCCACCTGATAGGTGACGTCGAGCAGGTTGTCGATCTCGCTCTTCTCCGCCTGGCCCCTGGCCATGCGCTCCAGCACGCGCCACATCCAGCCCGTACCCTCGCGGCAGGGCGTACACTGGCCGCAGGATTCGTGCTTGTAGAAATAGGAGATGCGCGAGATCGCCCGCACGATGTCGGTCGACTTGTCCATGACGATCACCGCCGCGGTGCCGAGCCCCGACTTGACCGCCTTCAGCGAGTCGAAGTCCATCGGCAGGTCGCGGCAGGTCTCCGCCGGGATGCACGGTACCGAGGAGCCGCCCGGGATGACGGCGAGCAGGTTGTCCCAGCCGCCGCGCACGCCGCCGGCATGCTTCTCGATCAGCTCGCGGAAGGGGATGCCCATCTCCTCTTCCACATTGCACGGCCGGTTCACATGGCCGGAAATGCAGAACAGCTTGGTGCCGACATTGTTCTCCTGTAGGTGATCCTTCCACCATTGCAGGGTTTCTGCACTGTCGACGCGCAGCCCGGTGCGGCCCACGGTGTGATTGCCGCGCTGCTCGCGCATGGTGTTGAAATCGAAAAAGGTCAGGTCGGCGCCGGGCGAGGCCACGCCATCACCATAGAACAGGTGATAGGCTGAGGTGTCGTCCTGGTTCACCGTCTTCTTGATCAGGCGCATGCCTAGGGTCTGGGTGTAGAATTTAAGGTTCTTCGGCGCATCGGCCGTTACTGCGGTCAGATGGTGAATACCGCCAAGCTCGAGAGTCATGTCCAATACTCCTGATGGGCGCCGGGGGCGCTGGTGTTGAGAGCAATGTAAGGGTGGAATTCAGCGGTGAAAAGCAATCCAATCGCAACGCACTGATGCCGATTTTCGAACAAATCGATGGCCATTGACCGTGTCACACAGTTTTCGCACACAGGCTGAAGGCACCGCTTGACAGGATGAGCCGGCAAACCTTAGTAAGGCGCGCGTCGGCCAACCACCGACGGCCTGTTTGGGGCGGAGTAGCTCAGTTGGTTAGAGCAGAGGAATCATAATCCTTGTGTCGGGGGTTCAAATCCCTCCTCCGCTACCAATTCCCCCTCTTTGATGAGCAATAGAATTGGGCCGCCAAGGGCCTTGCTGCGCGCGCGTATGGCTGGCCTTTGTGCCCGTCTGCTCAGAGCATGAATTCGGCCAGATCGGCTTCTTCTTCCGCTTCGCTGCCCACATCCGTTTCGGCGCTGTGTGCGCTGCTGGCCGAAGCGAAGAGCCGGTCGTGGATCTGGCGCTCGGCCTCCATGGTGTAGCTCTTGCGCAGGCCCGCCAGAATGGCTGACAGTTCGGGTGTGAGCTGGGCCGGTGGCGCCTGTGTGCTGAGCGCGGCGGTTGCCATGGCGATGTCGTCGAGGGTCTCGGCCATGGCCGACTGGCCGGACAGACCGTCGGCGGCGGCTTCGAGCAATTTGATCACCTTGGGGCCGTCGCTGTTGAGCCGTTTGAGCGCATCGGCGAGGCCGCGATCGAGCGTGGCGAGAATGTCGAGCG
>ENA-ORCW01000196-ORCW01000196.1-marine-metagenome-genome-assembly--contig:-NODE-196-length-62538-cov-7.401659_pt1 | contig 62538 bp, 63 predicted proteins | sample MGYA00237784_ERZ508517 | MGnify/ENA primary metagenome ERZ508517 (study PRJEB26187, sample SAMN06268979) | marine metagenome | isolation source: Tt ae E1 feedstock associated aerobic enrichment on...
AGGCATCCGCCCGCCGACGCCACCACCGCGCGCTCACATCGCATTCGAAGCAGTCCCCGGTACGCTCATCCACACCACCGACCTGCTGGAGGCGTCGAGCACAACGTGCCCAACCCCGTCGATCGTCCGAGTCCGCCCGCCATGCGACCCGATCCGGCACGCTCGTGATCGGCGCACTGCTCCTGCTGCTCGCGGGCCTCGTGCTCACGGCGCTGATCATCGCCGCGAACGGCTACTTCGTCGCGCAGGAGTTCGCGTACATGTCGGTCGACCGCGCGCGGCTGCGCGCCCAGGCCGAGCAGGGCGATGCGGCCGCCGAACGCGCGCTCGCCGTCACGCGCCGCACCTCGTTCATGCTGTCGGGCGCGCAGCTCGGCATCACAGTCACGGGCCTGCTCGCGGGCTACGTCGCAGAGCCGTTCATCGGCGAGTCGCTCGGCACGATGCTCGGCATCGCGGGCGTTCCGCAGGCGGTCGGCATCACCGTCGGCACCGTGTCCGCCCTCGCGCTCGCGACGGTCGCGCAGATGATCTTCGGCGAGCTCTTCCCCAAGAACCTGGCGATCGCGAACCCGGATCCGCTCGCCCGCGGGCTGGCCCGCTCGACGCAGATCTACCTGGGCGTCTTCGGCTGGCTCATCTCGCTGTTCGACGCGGCGTCCAACGCCGTGCTCCGGCTGATCCGGGTCGAGCCGGTGCACGACGTCGACTCGAGCGCCACGGCGGAGGACCTCGAGCACATCATCGACGACTCGCGCGCGAGCGGCGACCTGCCCGACGAGCTGTCGATCCTGCTCGACCGCATCCTCGACTTCCCGCATCGCGACGTCGAGCACGCCATGGTGCCGCGCGTGCGCGTCGACACGCTGGAGCCGGACGTCGCGATCGGCGAGCTGCGCACGCTCATGGCGAGCGGGCACACCCGGTATCCGGTGCTGGGCGACGGCGAGGAGCCGGTCGGCGTGGTGCACCTCGCCGACGTGCTGCGCGCAGACCCCGCCGACCCGCGGCCGGTGCGCGAGATCATGCGCGACCCGCTCGTAGTGCCCGACCTGATGCCGATGCCCGACGCGCTGGAGGAGCTGACGCGCACGCGCAACGAGCTCGCGTGCGTCATCGACGAATACGGCGGGTTCGTCGGCGTCGTCACGATCGAGGACCTCGCCGAGGAGCTGGTCGGCGAGATCGGCGACGAGCACGACGACGAGCCCGGGGCGGGCGCCGAGCTCGACGCCGACGGCACCTGGGTCATGGACGGCGACGTGCACCTCGACGAGGTCTCGCGCCTCATCGGCCACGACCTGCCACGCGGCGACTACGAGACGATCGCCGGCCTCGTCATCGCCGAGGGGCGCGGGCTGCCGGATGCGGGTGAGAGCGTCGAGGTCGAGCTGCCCGTGAGCGGTGCCGACCTGGCCGAGGACGAGCCGGTCGCCCCGCGCATCCGCGTCGAGGTCGTCGAGATCGAACGGCACGTGCCATCCGTCGTCAGGGTGTCCCTCATCGATGCGGAGGCCGAGCGATGAGCGCGTGGGTCGTCGTCCCCGTCACGATCGGACTGATCGTGCTCAGCGCCTTCTTCGTGATCATCGAGTTCGCGCTGATCGGCGCGCGGCGCCACCGACTGGAGCAGGATGCCGCCGACAGCGCCGCCGCCCGCGCGGCGCTGCGGGGCATGAACGAGCTGACGGTGATGCTCGCCGGCGCGCAGCTCGGCATCACGGCCTGCACGTTCGCGCTCGGTGCGGTCACCAAGCCCGCGGTCGACGACTGGCTCGGGCCGGTCTTCTCCTCGTGGGGGCTGCCCGACTGGCTGGCGGGCGGCGCGGCGTTCCTGCTCGCCCTGCTGCTGGTCACGTTCCTGCACCTCGTCATCGGCGAGATGGCGCCGAAGTCGTGGGCGATCGCGCACCCCGAGGCCGCGGCGAAGCTGATCGGGCTGCCCTCGCGCGGCTTCATCCGCGTGTTCCGGCCGTTCCTGCTGTGGGTGAACCGCGTCGCGAACGTGCTCGTCGCCAAGACCGGCGTCGAGCCCGTCGACCGGGCCGCCGTCGGCGGACGCGACGCCGACACCATCCGCAACCTCGTGGAGTACTCGACCCAGGTCGGCGTGCTCGAGCCCGAGCTGCAGTCGCAGATCTCCGAGGTCATCGCGCTGCAGGAGCTCACGGTCGACGCGATCACGACCCCGAACGCGACGCCGACGGCAGCCGAAGCGGATGCCACGGTGGCCGACGTGCGCGCCGCGGCCCTCGCGTCGGGCCACCTGCGCATCCTCCTCGCCGACGGCGACGGCCGGCTGACCCGGGTCGTGCACGTGCGCGACACGCTGCTCGCCGACGACGCCGAGCCCGCCGAGGCGTTCGCGCGGGCCTCGTTCCGCGTCGACGCCGCGACACCGGCGTACGAGCTGCTGCGCCGCATGCGCGACGAGCGCGTGCAGCTCGCCGTCGTCGAGCGAGGCGACGACCTGCTCGGCATCGTCACGCTCACCGACGTGGTGCAGCGCATCCTGCCCGTCGCCGGCGAGCTGCCCGCGAACGGCTGAGCGCCGCTCGTCGAGCCCACCGAGTACGCAGAAATCGATATCGCGCGCCGGGTTCCCGCACTCTGCGTACTCGGTCAGCCGGCGACGACGTGCGCGACTTGCTCGACCACGAGCACCACCGCGAGCACGATCATCGCGGCGCCCGAGACGCGCGAGACGATCCGCATCGCCGACGGCCGCAGCCGCACGACCGTGCGGGCGCCGTAGCCGACGACCGAGTACACGACCGCGCACGCGGCGACGAACACCAGCCCGAGCACCGCCAGCTGCACCGGGAGCGGCCACGCCCCCGCGGCATCCGTGAACTGCGGCAGCAGCACCACGAGCACGAGCAGTCCCTTCGGGTTCAGCCCGCTCACCCCGGCACCCTGCATCAGGCGAAGCCAGGGGCGAGCGGATGCCTCGGGCTGCCCGCCGCCCGCCATCACGGCGTCCGATGCGACCGCGCCCGACGTGCCGCCCGTGGCATCCGCCCCGCCCACCGCCGCCACGACCGGCGGCGCCCGCAGCACCCGCACGCCCAGCACGGTGAGGTACAGCGCGGCCGCGATCGTGAGCGCGGCGATGAATCCGGGCAGCGCCGCGACCACCGCGCCCACGCCGACGGCGACCGCAGCGACCACGACGAGGTACCCGGCGAGGATGCCGACCAGCGACGGCAGGATGGTGCGCTCGCGCGTGCCGGCCGCGATCAGGTACGCCCAGTCGGGGCCCGGCACGAGCACCATCAGCGTCATCATGATCGAGCACGCGACCAGCAGTTGCACGTCCACGGCGTCTCCCATCTCCTCGATGGAAGGAATCTACGGAAGTCGGCGAGGAAGCCGCTGCCGAAGATCGCCACCCTTCGCGTCGATCGTGGAAGAATCTTCCCCATGGATGCCACGGACCGCAGAATCCTTGCCGAGTTGCAGCAGGACGGCCGCCTGAGCCTCACCGAACTCGCCGAGCGGGTGCAGCTCAGCATGTCGCCGACGCACCGCCGGCTGCGCGCCCTCGAGGAGTCGGGCGCCATCACCGGGTATCGCGCGGTCATCGACCCCGACGCGGTCGGCCTCGGCTTCGGCGCCCTCGTGTTCATCACCATGGACCAGGCGAACCGTGCCACCGTGCCCGACTTCGACCAGGCCGTCGCCGAGATCCCCGAGGTGATCCAGGCGCTGCGCCTCTTCGGCGACCCCGATTACCTGCTCCGCGTCGCCGTGCCCGACCTGCCGTCGTACCAGCGCCTCTGGGACGAGCGCCTCTCCGCGCTGCCCGGCGTGCGCCGCGTCGAGTCGACCCTCGTCATGAAGACCGTCGTCGACGACCGCCCGCTGCCGGTCTGAGCGCGCCTCCCCGTCCCGCGTGTATCGTGCCGCCATGCCCGCCACGCTGCTCGACCTCGAACCCGACTGCTGCGCGGGCGAGAGGTGCACGTGCTGAGCGGGGCGCAGCGAGTGGACGCCGACCGCCGCGAGCAGCTGCAGCGCCGCATCCGCTGGATCGTCGCCGGCACCATCGCGTACAACGTCGTCGAGGCGATCGTCGCGATCACGGCCGGCTCGATCGCGTCGTCCGTGGCGCTGATCAGCTTCGGCCTCGACTCCGTGGTCGAGGTGCTCTCCGCCGCGGCGGTCGCCTGGCAGTTCACGCGCCGCGACCCGGAACGATGGGAGCGCCCCACCCTGCGGGTGATCGCGATCGCGTTCTTCGCGCTCGCCGCCTACGTGTCGGCGAGCGCCGTGCTCGCGCTTCTCGGGCGCGACGACGCCGGCCACAGCACCGTCGGCATCGTGCTCGCCGCCGTCAGCGTCGTCGTGATGCCCGTGCTCTCCTACGCCGAACGCCGGGCCGGCCGCGAACTGGGCTCGGCCACCGCGGTCGCCGACTCGAAGCAGACCCTAATCTGCACGTACCTGTCCGCGGCCGTGCTGCTCGGCCTCGTGCTGAACAGCGCGTTCGGCTGGTGGTGGGCCGATCCGATCGCGGCCCTCGTGATCGCCGGCTTCGCGGTGCGCGAGGGCATCGAAGCCTGGAAGGGCGACACCTGCGCGACTTCGGTCGGCATGATCCTCGAGGGCGACGAGTCCGACCGCTGATCGTCGAGTCGCGCGCCTACAGCGCGAGGTGCAGCCGCAGCGCGTCGTCGATCGCGCCCATCTGCTCGGCACCCAGCCACCCGACCACCCCGCTGATCCGCGAGACGGCGACGGTGCGCACCTGTTCCGCCTGCGCCTTCGAGTCGCGCGGGAGTCCCGATTCGCGCGCCGTGACGAGCACCCGGACCTCGTGCACGCGTCCCGTGTTCGACGTCAGCGGCACCACGGTGATCACTCCGCGCTCGCTGCGCGACGCAACGGAGTTCGCGGTGTTGTTGCCGACGATGACGGCCGGTCGGGTCTTGGCAGCCTCGGAGCCGACCGGCGGATCGAGGTCGACGAGCACGATGTGTCCGCGCCGGAGCAGCGGGCGCGCGCCGGTCACGCGACCGATGTGCTGTCGGTGCCGATGCCGTCTGCTGCTGCGGTATCCCACCCGTCGTCGTCCCACTCGCGGAACGCCTCGGCGTACGCGTCGGCGAGGCGACTCTCGCGCAGCATCCTCACGGCGTCCTGCACGGCAGCCGAGCGACTCGGGTAGGCGCCCGAGAGGGTTTCGCCGTCGAGGAAGGCGATGTCGGCGTCGCTCAGGCTCAGGCTCACCTTGGCGTAGGTCATGCGTCGATGCTACTCCGGTAGCAAGAGGGTTGCCACCGCAGCGTGCGGCGCGGAGCGCGCCGACGACGCGCCCCTGCGCGATACCGTAGGGGCATGGAGATCCTGCGCGGCATCGTCGTCCTCATCCACCTCGTCGGGTTCGCCACCCTGTTCGGCGCCTGGGTCGTCGAGGTGTTCGGCAAGCGCGGCATCAACCGCATCATGCACTGGGGCCTGGCGATCGCCGCGGTCGCCGGCATCGCGCTGGCCGCGCCGTGGGGGATCGAGTGGGAGCTCGACTACACGAAGCTCGCGGTGAAGCTCGTGATCCTCGTGGTCATCGGCGCGCTGCTCGGCATCGGCGCCGGCCGCCAGCGCAAGTCCGGCTCCGTGCCGCCCGCGATCTTCTGGTCGATCGGCGTGCTGACGCTCGCGAACGCGGGTATCGCGGTGCTCTGGCGCTGAGCGAGCGGATGCCCGGCAGCCGCGGAACGGTACTCGCATGACCGGCGAGGTCCGCAACATCCACGACGCGCTCGCGTCGTTCACCGAGCACTGGCAACCGCGACGCCTTGCGAGCGTCAACGACTACGACGTGAAGGTCGTGAAGGTGCAGGGCGAGTTCACCTGGCACTCGCACCCCGACACCGACGAGCTGTTCCTCGTCGTCTCGGGCGAGCTGGTCATCCAGCTGCGCGACGGCGACGTGACGCTCGGCCCGGGCGACGTCTACGTCGTGCCCCGCGGCGTCGAGCACTGCCCGAGGGCCGACGGCGAGGTCGCGGCGCTCCTGATCGAACCCCAGGGCACGGTCAACACGGGCGACACCCCGGGCGCCCGCACCGCGCAGCTGCGCGAGCTCGGCTGACGCGGCCCCCTCCTCGAGTCGTCACGAACTGCCGGAATCGGCCAGGTCGAGGCGACATCTCATGACGACTCGCGATCAGGCGACGTCGAGCACGAGCGCGGCGGGAAACCGCGCGAGCACGAGCCGGAAGGGCCAGCGCGCCGACTCGGAGGCATCCGCCCCGTCGATGACCCGCGGGGAGCACAGCTCGACCTCGCGGCCCTTCCAGCGCAGGGTGGCGCCGCCGGCCGCGAGCACGTTGCGCGCCCAGTTCGTGCGGGCGCCCCACGGCAGCCCGATCATCACGAGCGAGCGGTCGCGCGTCGGCACGACTGCGATCGGCGTCGCGTACTCGGTGCCGCTGCGGCGCCCGCGGTGGCGGATCAGCGCCCAGAGCGGCACGAAGCGCCGGCCGGCGAGCGCCCCCGCGACCGGCGCGGTGGCGTTGACGAGCCCGCGCGGCGGGCCCGGTCGGCGGGCGGAGGGCTGTTCCTCGGCCTGAGGGCGAGAGCTTGCGCCCTCAGACGAAGAAACGGCACTCAGGCCGGGTTCGGCCGCGGGCTGCGGGTCGGTTCGGGTGGGATCGATGGTTCGGTTCATGCACATGAGACGGATGACACGTGGCCGATGTGACAGCGAACCCCGAGGCATCCGCCCTCTTGCGTCACACTCGCGACCCGTGGATCGTCGGAACTGTCATGACCGAGTTCGCCGAGCTGTGGAGCGCGCATCGCAGGGTGGTGCGCGACATCGCGTACCGCGTGCTGGGGTCGGTCGCCGACGCCGAGGACGTCACGCAGGAGACCTACGTGCGCCTCCTCGCCCGCCTCGACGACCCCGGCGCCGCGCGACTCGACGAGCCTCGCGCCTGGCTCGTGACCGTCGCATCGCGCCTCGCGATCGACCGGCTGCGTGCGCACGAGCACTCGCGCCGCGCGTACGTCGGCCCGTGGCTGCCCGAGCCCGTCGTGACCGACGAGCGCACCCTGCCGGAGGACCGCGTGACCCTCGACGACTCGGTGCGCATGGCGCTGCTCGTCGTGCTCGAGCAGCTCTCCCCCGCCGAGCGCACCGCGTTCCTGCTGCACGACGTATTCGACCTCGGGTTCGACCGCATCGCCGACGTGCTCGGGGTGAGCCCCGCCGCCGCACGGCAGTCGGCGTCGCGGGCGCGGAAGCGCATCGCCGCGGAGGGCGACGCGCGCTTCCCGGTCGACCCCGCGACGGCGCGGCGACTCACGGAGCGCTTCGCTGTAGCGGCATCCGACGGCGACATCGACGGGCTCGTCGAGCTGCTCGCCGCCGACGCGACCGGGCACTTCGACTCGGGCGGGTTCTTCCCGGATGCCCCCGAGGGCACGCTCCACGGCGCCGAGCCGGTCGCCCGGCAGCTGCTCGCCGGCCTCGGCGGGCTGGGCCTCGCGTTCGAGGTCGCCGAGGTCAACGCGGCACCCGGCGTCATCGTGCGCCGGCACGGCCGCGTGGTCACCGTGATCGCGCTCGGGTTCGTCGGCGATCGCATCGCGGCGATCCACGGCATCGGCAACCCCGACAAGCTCGCGCACGTGCGCTGAGGAGCCCGTGTCGCCACCCTCGGCTAGCCTCGCGGCCATGACCATCCAACGCATGGACAACGTCGCCATCGTGGTCGACGACCTCGACGCGGCGGTCGCGTTCTTCGCAGCGCTCGGGCTGGCGCTCGAGGGGCGTGCTGCGGTCGAGGGCGATTTCGCCGACCAGACCGTCGGGCTCGACGGCGTGCGCAGCGAGATCGCCATGATGTGCACGCCCGACGGGCACGGCCGCCTCGAGCTGACGCGGTACGACCACCCCGAGGCATCCGCCCCCTCACCGGCGCAGCCGCCGCCCAACACGCTCGGCCTGCACCGCGTGATGTTCGCCGTCGACGACCTCGACGCGACCCTCGAACGGTTGCGTCCACTCGGCGGCGAGCCGCTGCGTGGCGTCGCGAACTACCAGGACGAGTTCCGGCTCTGCTACCTGCGCGGGCCGGCCGGCATCATCGTGGCGCTGGCCGAGCAGGTGGGGTAGCGACTTCCCAGCGCTGACGAGCGTCAGTAGGGCGCCGCGAGACCCTCGAACATCGGGAAGTGCTTCACGTTCCGGGTGAGGAGGCGTGCATCGAGCACGGTCGTCGTCGCCGCGATCGCGAGCTCGGCCGCGTCGATGCCGCGGTTGCCGGGCAGCCACCGTCGTCCGAGCTCGCCGGCGACCTCGGCGACCCGCTCGTCGAGCGGGTGCCATGTGAAGGCACCGAAGAGCGCACGCGTCGCCGACTCCTCGGCGCCGCGCATGCCCGCGAGGATCTCGAGCCGGGTGACCTCGCTCGCGTGCAAGGGACCCGTCGCCCGTGCGTCGCGCAGCGCATCGACCGCCTCCCGACGTCCGCGGAGCACGTCGATGAGCACCGAGGTGTCCACCAGCGTGGTCATCGGTCGGATGCCTCGCGCAGCCGCCGCCCGCTGCGCAGGCCCTCGACGTATGCCTCGCCGTCGAGGTCGTGCTCGATCCACCCTCCGAACGCGATGTCGATGGCGCGGAGATCCGCGGCTTCGTCGCGTTCCGCCCCGTACACCTGAGCCACCGCGTCGCGGATGAGGGCAGAGATCGATCGCCCGGTGCGGCTCGCGGCGTCGTCGAGGAGACGCCGGTCCTCCTCGGTCAGCGAGATCTGGGTGCGAAGCATGATGTAATGCTACATCACGCCGTGCGGCGGGACCCAGACGCACCCACTGGCCCGCGCCCCAGCGCGGGCGTACCGTGGAACGTGAACGAGGAGGTTCACGTGAGTGCCACTCGAGCAACCACGGCCCGGTCCGCCGGTGAGCAGGGCTCCCGCGGGGTCGACGAGCAGGAGTCGCGAGCGGTCGCCGAAGCGGCCCGCGAGCAGGAGTGGCGGAAGCCCAGCTTCGCCAAGGGCCTGTACCTGGGCGACTTCGACCTGACGCTGATCCACCCGCATCCGACGCCCCCGCCCGAGCAGGCCGAGCGAGGCGAGGCGTTCCTCGCCGAACTCGAGGCGTTCCTCTCGACCGTCGACGTGGCGCAGATCGAGCGCGACGCGCTGATCCCCGACGAGGTCGTGCGCGGGCTCGCCCGCATCGGGGCGTTCGGCATGAAGATCCCGATCGAGTACGGCGGCCTCGGGCTCGGGCAGGCCGCCTACAACCGGGCGCTCACCATGATCGGCTCGGTCAACGCGAGCCTCGGCGCGCTGCTGTCGGCGCACCAGTCGATCGGCGTGCCCGAGCCGCTGAAGCTCGCCGGCACCGACGAGCAGCGACGCCGCTGGCTGCCGCGCTGCGCTGCCGGCGCCATCAGCGCGTTCCTGCTCACCGAACCCGAGGTCGGCTCCGACCCCGCGCGCCTCCGCGCGACCGCCGTGCCGAGCGAGGACGGCTCGGAGTACGTGCTCGACGGCGTGAAGCTCTGGACCACGAACGGCGTCGTCGCCGAGCTCCTCGTCGTGATGGCGCGGGTGCCGAAGTCCGACGGGCACCGCGGCGGCATCAGCGCATTCGTCGTCGAGGCGGATGCCCCGGGCATCACCGTGCACCGGCGCAACGAGTTCATGGGCCTGCGCGGCATCGAGAACGGCCTGACCGCGCTGCGCGGCGTGCGCGTGCCGGCCGACCACCTGATCGGCCGCGAGGGCGACGGGCTGAAGATCGCCCTGACGACCCTCAACGCGGGCCGCCTCGCGATCCCGGCGATCTGCGCCGGGGCGGCGAAGTGGAGCGTGAAGATCGCCCGCGAGTGGTCTGCCGAGCGCGTGCAGTGGGGCCGACCGGTCGGCGAGCATGCGGCGGTCGCGCACAAGCTCTCGTTCCTCGCCGCCACCGCGTTCGCGCTCGAGGCCGTGGTCGACCTGACGGGCGTGCTGGCCGACGAGGATCGCAAGGACATCCGCATCGAGGCCGCCCTCGCGAAGCTCTGGGCGTCGGAGATGGGCTGGCGGATCGCCGACGAGCTCGTGCAGATCCGCGGCGGCCGCGGGTTCGAGACCGCCGACTCGCTGCGGGCGCGCGGCGAACGGGCCGTGCCCACCGAGCAGCTGCTCCGCGACCTGCGCATCAACCGCATCTTCGAGGGCTCGACCGAGATCATGCACCTGCTGATCGCGCGCGAGGCCGTCGACGCGCACCTGCGCGCTGCGGGCGACATGATCGACCCGCACCTCGACCTGTCGAAGCGCCTGAAGGCCGCCGCATCCGCCAGCGGCTTCTACGCGACCTGGCTGCCGCAACTCGTCGCCGGCCCCGGCGACCTGCCCACGTCGTACGACGAGTTCGGCGCGCTCGCCCCGCACCTGCGCCACGTCGAGCGCACCAGCCGCAAGCTCGCGCGCGCGACCTTCTACGGCATGGCCCGCTGGCAGGGCGGCCTCGAGCGCAAGCAGGGGTTCCTCGCACGCGTCGTCGACATCGGCGCGGAGCTGTTCGCCACGTCGGCCGCGTGCGTGCGCGCCGCCAGGATCGCCGAGGAGCTCCCCGAGCGGCGCCGGTCCGCCTTCCAACTCGCCGACACGTTCGCCCGCCAGTCCAGGCACCGCACCGACCGCCTGCTCGACGAGCTCTGGCAGAACACGGATGCCTCGGACGAGCGCCTCGCGAAGCACCTCCTCGCGGGCGACTACGCCTGGCTCGAGGAGGGCATCCTCGACCCGAGCGAGGGCACGGGTCCGTGGCTCACCGAGGAGATCCCGGCCGACGCGACGGACGACCTGCACCGGCGCATCGTGACCGACTGACCCGGTTGCCGAGACCCGTCGAAAGACTGCGGAAAGCGAGCGGGAAGCGCAGCTTTTTGACGGGTCTCGCACTCCCACGGCGAGGCCTCACTCCCCGCGGAGCGCCTCCGCGATCGCGCCGCCGAGCACCTCGGCCCCGCGCATCGACGGGTGCACGCCGTCGAAGCTCATGCCGTCGCGGAACGCGCCGTCGGGCGTGCGCAGGCCCGCGGATGCATCGACGAAGCGCCAGCCGCGATCCTCGGCGAGCGCCGCGAGCGCGTCGTTGTAGGTCTCGGCGTCGCGGGGCGCGAGCTCCAGCGGCGGGATCGAGACCACGAGCACCTCGGAGGTCCCGACGGTGCCGACGATCGCGTCGAGGTTCGCCGCCGAGGTGTCGAACGGCACCTCGAGCGCGACGTCGTTGGTGCCGGCGAGCACCACGAGCGCGTCGGCGTCGACCGGCAGCACCGATGCCGCCATCCGCTCGGTCGTCGCACCCCACTCGGCCCACCCGCCCGCGAACGCGAACCCGGCGTCGGCGACGTACCTCGCCCACGACTCCGAGCCCAGGTCGCCCGCCGCGAAGTCGGGGCTGTTCGCGTCGGTGATCGAGTCGCCGACCGCGGCGAACGTCGGCGCATCGGCGATCGGGGCCGGCTCGGTCGGTGCAGCGGTCTCCTCGGAGCTCGTCGCCGCGCACCCGACCAGCACGCCCGCGAACGCGGCGGCGGCGACCGCCGCAACGACGCGCGCGATCCCCCGCACGGCACTCCCGGGCATGCCGCCAGTCTAGGAAGCCGCCACTCCGAGCACCCGCCGCAGCTCGCGCTCGAGCAGCGCGGGCACGTCGATCTCGTCGGGGTGCAGGGCGTCGTAGACCTGCAGGCCCTCCCATGAGGCGACGACCACGGCGGCGGCCTGCTCGGGGGTCGTGCCGTCCTCGTCGACGGCACCCGCGACGCGCTGTGCGCGGATCGCCCCGGCGAGGATGTCGCGCAACTGGTGCTGCCGCTGCTGCAGGAAGGGGCGCGCCGGGTGGTCGGCCTCGCCCGCCTCGGCGGAGAGCGTCGAGAGCAGCTGCACGAGCCCGGGCGCCTCGCGGTTGCGCCGGGCGGTTGCGACCAGGCCGTCCACGAGCTGGGTCACGGGAACGGAGGCGGGCATCTCCGAGGCGTCCGGCAGCTCCTCGGTCAGGTGCATGCGGTCGTACCAGTCGAGCACGGCGAGCAGCAGCGCGGTCTTGTCGCCGAAGTGGTGCACGAGCGTGGAGTGGTCGACGCCGGCTTCGCGGGCGATGCCGCGCAGGGTCGTGCCGTGGAAGCCGCGCTGCGCGAAGCTCTCGGCGGCGCGCGCGACGATCGTGTCCTTGGTCGCGCGGCCCTTGGCGTAGCCCACGGCGACGGCGTCGGTGTCGGATGCCACGGCAGGAGCGTATCGCGCCGATCTGCAGTGCACCTTCAGATTTCCACCATATGGTGGAGATTGGGTATCATCGAGGCGCGCAGTTCGACGGCCGAGCGTCATCGATCGACGCCATCACCGCTCCCGCCGTGGGATCCCGACCCGCACGGCACCCGAGGACCACGCATGTTCGACACGCATCGCAGCAAGATCGCCCAGATGACGCTCGCCGAGAAGGCGTCGCTCATGTCGGGCGCGAACTTCTGGAACACGAAGCCGCTCGAGCGCCTCGGCATCCCGTCGATCATGCTCACCGACGGACCGCACGGCCTGCGCAAGCAGGGCGGCGCAGCCGACCACCTGGGCCTCAACGCCAGCATCCCGGCCACGTGCTTCCCGACCGCCGCGACGCTCGCCAACAGCTGGGACACGGGCCTCCTGCACCGGGTCGGCGAGACGCTCGGTGCCGAGGCATCCGCCGAAGACGTCGCCGTGCTGCTCGGCCCGGGCCTCAACATCAAGCGCAACCCGCTCGCGGGCCGCAACTTCGAGTACTTCTCCGAGGACCCGCTGCTCGCCGGCGCCCTCGCCGCCGCGTACATCCGGGGCCTCCAGTCGACCGGCGTCGCCGCATCGGCCAAGCACTTCGCGGTCAACAGCCAGGAGACGCACCGCATGTCGATCGACGAGGTCGTCGACGAGCGCGCCCTGCACGAGATCTACCTCGAGGGCTTCCGCATCGCCGTCACCGAGGGCGGCACGTGGACCGTGATGAGCTCGTACAACAAGGTCAACGGCACCTACGCCAACGAGAGTCACCCGCTGCTCGTCGACGCGCTGCGCGCCCGCTGGGGCTTCGACGGCCTCGTCGTCACCGACTGGGGCGGCAGCAACGACCGCGTCGCCGGGCTCGTCGCGGGCAACGCGCTCGAGATGCCCTCGACCGACGGGGTGACCGACGCCGAGATCGTCCGCGCCGTCGAGGCCGAGACGCTCGACGAGGCGGTGCTCGACGCGCGCGTCGCCGAACTGCTGACGCTCATCGAGCGCACCACGCGAACGGATGCCGCTGGGCCCGCCGATCTCGCACACCACCACGAGCTCGCGACCGACGCCGCCCGGCGCTCGCTCGTGCTGCTCGCCAACCGCGACGAGACGCTCCCCCTCTCCCCCGCCGCCGGCCGCATCGCGGTCATCGGCGACTTCGCCGAGACGCCGCGCTACCAGGGCGCCGGCAGCTCGCTCGTGAACCCGACCCGGGTCGACGCGGCGCTGCCCGCACTGCGCGACACCGACCTCGACGTGATCGGCTTCGAGCCCGGGTTCTCGCGTCGCGACGGGGCATCCGCCCGCCGTCGCCGCCGCGCCGTCGCGCTCGCCCGCCGCGCCGACGTGGTGCTGCTCTTCCTCGGGCTCGACGAGTCGGCCGAGGCCGAGGGCGTCGACCGCAGCCACATGCGCCTCGCGCAGAACCAGCTCGACCTCGTCGACGAGCTGCTCGGCCTCGGCAAGCGGGTCGTGGTCGTGCTCGCGGGCGGCGCACCGGTCGAGCTGCCGTTCGCCGACGACGTGCACGCGATCGTGCACGCCTCGCTCGCGGGCCAGGGCGGCGGCCGAGCAATCGCCGACGTGCTGACCGGCGCGGTGAACCCCGGCGGCAAGCTCGCCGAGACCTACCCGCTCTCCTATGAGGACGTCCCGTCGGCCGGCGCCTTCGGCCGCACCGAGGCGACCTCCGAGCACCGCGAGAGCATCTACGTCGGCTACCGCTACTTCGACAAGGTCGGTGCGCCCGTGCGCTACCCGTTCGGCCACGGCCTGAGCTACACCGAGTTCGCCTACGCCGACCTCGTCGTGGGCGACGCGCACGCGGAACTCGCCGTCGCGAACCTCGGCGAGCGCGCGGGCAGCGAGATCGTGCAGCTCTACCTCGAGGCGCCGGATGCCGCGGAGGGCGCGTTCCGCGCACCGCGCGAGCTCGTGGGATTCGCGCGCGTCGACCTCGAGCCCGGCGAGCACGCCACCGTGCGCATCGACTTCGCCGAGCACGCGTTCGACGCGTGGGACGCAGGCCAGCACGACTGGCGGCGCGTGCCCGGGCGGCACACGCTGCTCGCCGGCGCGTCCTCCCGCGACATCCGCCTGCGCGCCCCCATCGATGTCGACGGCGAGCCGTGGGCGCTGCCCGGTGCCGACGCGCTGCCGCACTACGCGACCGGCGAGGTCGCCGCGGTCGGCGACGCCGAGTTCGCGCGCCTGCTCGGGCGCCCGCTGCCCGACGCGCACTGGCCGGTCGGGGAGCCACTCACCCGCGACGACATCGTCGCCCAGACGCGAGGGCGCGGCGGCTTCGCCGGGTTCCTGCACGGGCTCATCCTGACCACCAGCCGGGCGCTCATGCGCCTCGGCCGGCCGCACGCGGCGAACAACGTGCGCTTCGCGCTCGACCTGCCGTTCCGCTCCATCGCGCGCCTGTCGAACGGCACGTTCGACGACGCGATGCTCACGGGCCTCCTCCAGATGGTCAACGGCCGCTTCTGGCGCGGCGCGCGCGGCCTCATCGGCGCCTGGTGGCGCCATCGTTCACGTCGGCGGGCGCGCTAGCACCCGTCACTCCCCGTGCGCCGCCCACCGGCGGCCGCACCCCGAGCGAGCGCAGTCGCTCGCCACACCCCCGCAAGGAACAAGGAAATGTCAACCCGCAAGGAACGCAAGCAGGAAGCGGTCGCCCGCGTCGCGGCCGAGAAGGCAGCGAAGCGCGAGCGCCGCGCCGAGCTGAAGGCGATGTCGCCCGAGGCACGGCAGGTGGCGAAGGCCGCAGACCGCGCAGCCGCACGCGAGGCGAAGCAGGCCGCGAAGGCCGAGCGCAAGCTCCGGAAGTCGTCGATGACCCGCGCCGAGCGCCGCGAGGCGCGCAAGCGCGAGCGCGTCTACCGCAAGGTCAGCCACCGCCCCCGCCGCATCGTCGGCTGGAGCGTCGTGGCCGTCGCGATCATCGGCATCGGCGCGCTCGTCGCGCCGATCGTCGGCAACGTCTCGCGGCTGCTGAGCATCGAGGTCGACTCGACCACCGCCGAGGGCGTCGCCGCACGCGAGTACGGCAACGAGCTCGCGGGCGACATCTCCGACGAGGGCATCGTGCTGCTCGAGAACTCCGGCGGCGTGCTGCCGCTCGCGGAGAAGTCGGTGAACGTCTTCAGCTTCGCCTCGTTCAACCTCCGCTACGGCGGCGGCGGTTCGGGCGGCGCCGACCAGTCGACCGCGGTCACGCTCTACGACGCGCTCGAGCAGCAGGGCATCGCGTACAACACCGAGCTCTACGCCGCGATGGAGGAGGCCGGCGCCGGGACCGACGCGGGCTCCGGCAACGGTCTCATCCAGATCCTCAGCATGCTGGGCGGCGCCGGCGCCGAGGAGCCCGCCCCCGACTACCTCACCGACGACGTGATGGCGCAGGCGGAGGCGTTCTCCGACACCGCGCTGGTCGTGCTGGGCAACGACGGCGTCGAGGCATCCGACTTCACCGTCGACCAGCTGCGCCTGACCGACGAGCAGCGTGACCTGCTCGACGTGGTCACCGGCAGCTTCGACGACGTCATCGTCGTGATCAACTCGGGCAACACCATGGAGCTCGGCTTCCTCGACGAGTACCCCGAGATCACCGGCGCGCTCTGGATCGGCACTCCCGGCCCGCAGGGCGCGGTGTCGCTCGCGCAGATCCTCGACGGCGAGGTGAACCCCTCGGGTCACCTCACCGACACCTACGCGTACGACGTCTCGAGCGCCCCCGGCGTGGAGAACTTCGGCGACTACGGCTACGACAACGTGAACCGCTCGCTGATCGAGTACGAGGAGGGCATCTACCTCGGCTACCGCTACTACGAGACCCGGTACGCCGGCGACGAGGCGGGCTACGCCGACGCCGTGCAGTACCCGTTCGGGCACGGCCTCAGCTACACCTCGTTCGAATGGGATGCAGCAGAACCCGTCGTCACCGACGACGAGGTGCGCATCGAGGTCACCGTGACCAACACGGGCGACGTCGCCGGCAAGGACGTCGTGCAGGTCTACTTCCAGCCCCCGTACACCGAAGGCGGCATCGAGAAGTCGGCCATCGAGCTCGCTGCGTACGACAAGACGACGCTGCTCGAGCCCGGCCGGTCGGAGACCCTCTCGCTCGCGTTCGACGTGCGCGACATGTCGTCGTGGAGCACGGACCTCGGGGCGTACGTCCTCGAGGCCGGCACCTACGGCATCCAGGTCTCGACCAACGTGCACGCGCCCGTCGCGAGCTTCGAGACCGAGATCGCCGACGAGGTCGTCTACGAGACGGATGCCACGACGGGCACCGCGTACGAGAGCCGGTTCGCCGATGCCGAGGGCGGCGACCTCGAGTACCTCTCGCGCGACGACTGGGAGGGCACCTGGCCCGACTCGTCGGACGTCGCCACCGAGGCATCCGACGAGCTCATCGCGGCCATGTTCCCCGAGTTCGACGCGGTCGAGGGCGAGGTGCCGACCACCGGCGCCGACAACGGCCTCGTGCTCGCCGACCTCGTCGGCCTCGAGTACGACGACCCGCAGTGGGACGCGTTCCTCGACCAGCTGACCCTGGAGGAGCAGACCGAGATCTTCGGCACCGGCGGCTACATGACCGCGGGCGTCGAGCGCCTCGGCATCCCCGAGGCGGTGCTGCTCGACGGCCCGGCCGGCATCAGCTTCTTCTTCGGCGACATCACCGCGGCTGCGTTCCCGACCGAGGTGGTCATCGCCTCGACGTGGAACGACGACCTCGCCTACGCCATGGGCGAGGCGGTCGGCACCGAGGCGAACGCCTACGGCGTGCAGGGCTGGTACGCGCCCGGCATGAACCTGCACCGCACCCCGCTCGGCGGCCGCAACTTCGAGTACTTCTCGGAGGACCCGCTGGTCTCCGGCAAGATGGGCGCCGCGATGGTCGCCGGCGCCGAGAGCCGCGGCGTGATCACGTTCATGAAGCACTTCGCGCTCAACGAGCAGGAGACGAACGCGCGCTCCGGCGTGCACGTGTGGGCCGACGAGCAGGCGATCCGCGAGCTGTACCTCCGGCCGTTCGAGATCACGGTCACCGAGGGTGGCGCGAGCGGTGCGATGAGCTCGTTCATCCACATCGGGCCGACCTGGTCGGGCGGCAACGAGGCGCTGCTGCAGGACGTGCTCCGCGGCGAGTGGGGCTTCGACGGCCTGGTGTCGACCGACGCCGTGCTGGGCGCCTTCATGGACCCGGCCCAGGCCGTGCGCAACGGCAACGACCTGATGCTCGCGGTGCTGCCGAACTCGGTCGAGTCGGCCATCGCCGGCGAGCTCGAGGCCGACCCGGTCGGCGTGGGCGAGGCGCTGCGCGACCGCGTGCACGCGGTGCTCTTCGCCGTCGCGCAGACCGACGCGGTGTCGTAGGCCGCGCGTCGCACGGTGCGGGCCTCGGGGCGGATGCCTCGGGGCCCGCAGCCGTTCCCGCCCGCGCCCATTCCCGCCCGCGGGCGAACGCTCGAGGGCCGTTCGTGGCGCTGAGGGCGGGATCTTCCGCCCTCAGACGGAGATCCGGCCCTCAGCCGGAGATCCGGGTCAGACCTGGGCGTCCTCGAGGTGGGATGCCCCGTGGTTCACGACCTTCACGACGAGGTTGTGCTTGGCCAGCGCGCGGATCGTGCGGGTGACCTCGTCGGACTGCCGGCCCAGCGCGCGCTCGTTCGCGACGACCAGCACGTCGCCCGGCTGGAGCGTGTCGAACAGGCGGCCGAGCCGCTGCTCCCAGTTCTCCTCGGTCTCCGGCGCGGGGTAGCGGAAGTCGAGGATGTCGACGCCGAACCGGGCGAGGTCCATGCGCTGCTCGTACACGGGCGGCATGTCGTCCCGGGAGACCACGAGCCCCACCAGCCGCGACCCGTCGGGCCGTGCCTTCCACCAGAACTGGTTGCGCTGCAACTCCTCGAAGCACTCCGGGCAGCCGATGGCGTGGTGCCCCGGGCCGTGCTCCATCGTCGGTTCCGTCAGCTCACCCATCCGCACCTCCACGTCGGCTTCCATTCTCGCCGATCCGCGCGGTGAGCGGGCGCGTTCACAGGTGCACATGGCCAGCGGATGCCCGGGGCCGGTCACCAGCCCAGGTCGCGCCCGTCGCGGGTGAGCGTGCCGGGGTCGACGCTGCCGGGCAGCAGTGCGGGCCAGAGCACGCTCTCCGCGCCCACCGCCGGCGGGCGGGCGCCCATCTCCTCCATGTCGGGCGACGTCGCCGTCAGTCCTGGGTCGACGCCGTACACCTCGATGCCCTCCGGTGCGAGTTCGGTCGCGGCCTTGCGGACGAGTGCGTGCACGGCGGCCTTCGACACCGCGTAGCCGGCGGCGCCCGGGCTCGAGGTGATGCCGAACTGCGGGTCGGAGTGCGACCCCGCGCCACTGCCGACCACGATGACCTGGGGGTCCTTCGCGCGCCGCAGCGCCGGCAGGAACGCCTGGAGCGTGCGCCAGGTGCCGAGCACGTTGACCTCGAACGAGTCGAGCACGTCGTCGAGGTCGGCGTTCGACGCGGTCTGGTCCCACGGGGCGAACCGGGCGGCGTTCGCGACGAGGAGGTCGAGTGGTCGACCGTCGAACGCGCGGGCGACGTCGTGCAGCTCCGCCGCGTCGTGCAGGTCTCCGCGCACGATCGTGACGCCCTCGACGTCGGCGAGCACCTCCCCCGCGCGATCGGGATCGCGCACCACCGCGGTCACCGTCCAGCCGGCGCGCACCAGCCGTCGCACCGCCGCGGCGCCGATGCCACGACCTCCTCCGGTCACGACCGCGGTCTTGGTGGTCTCGTCGCCCTCGGGCATCCGTTCGCCCCTTCTCGGCGCGCCCGCGCCACTCGATGTTCGTCGGCCCGCGCACTCAGGCGCGCAGCAACAGCGCCTCGCGCACCCCGAACACGCTCATGATCCACGCCTCGTCGGTCGCGAACGCGGTGTCCTCGATCGGCACGACCTCGGGGTCGTGCACCACGTGGGTCTCGCCGTCGAGCTCGAGCACGGCCGAGCCCGCCTCGACGACGTTGCGCACCCAGTGCGCATCCGAACCGTACGGCAGCGCCACGACGAACCCGCCGTCGGCGGGCTTCGCGCCGATGGGCGTGGAGTACTCGGTGCCGCTCCTGCGGCCGACGTGGTGGATGACCGCCGTCTCCTCGCCCGCCTTCCCGGCGCGCTTCAGCGCCTCGGGGTTCACTGTCTCGTTGAGAAAGCGCCGCATCGGTTGCATGATCCGCGGGTCCTGCGTGCGGAAGCCGCGCACGAGCGTCGCCACGCCGGCGACGGCCGCGACGAGCGCGACCCCGAAGAGCACGAGCAGTACGCGCCAGAAGACCTTCATCGCACGAGCCCCCGTCGCTTCCGCACCGTCGTCTCGCCCATGCCGATCCCCCGATCCCGTCGGTCGTTCGCCGTCGTCCGCTGACGCTCCCAGCGTAGGGGTCGGATGCCTCGCGGCGACAGGCCCCGGAACGGGGGCGGGCACCCGTCAGCCGTTCGCGGCGAGCATCCTCAGGCCCGACGGGCGCGCAGCACGACGTCGGAGACGTGGTGGGACGCCGGGTCGGAGGCATCCGACCGTTCGCGCACCTCGTCGGCCTCGATCGTCCAGCCGTCGTCGAGCGCGGCCGCGAAGTCGGCGGGCTGGAGGTACTCGTCGGGGTCGAAGCCGTGCTCGAGGGCCGTCGCGCGGTGCTCCTCGCCGTGGCCGACGACCAGAAGCGTGCCGCCCGGCGCGACCGCGTCGAGCATCGCCCCGATCGCGCCCGAGGCCGTGTCGCGCCGCAGCGCGAGGTAGTGTCCCGCGACCAGGTCGAAGGTGCGGCCGGGCAGCGGGTGGTCGGCGATGTTCGCCGCGATCCACTCGACGGATGCCCCGGAGTCGGCCGCCGCCCGCCGCGCACGTTCGACCGCGACCGGCGACAGGTCGAGCCCCGTGACCGTCCACCCGCGCTGCGCGAGCCAGATCGCGTCGCCGCCCTCCCCGCTGCCCACGTCGAGTGCCGCGCCCGGCGCGTGCCCGTCGAGCTCCGCGACGAGCTGCACGTTCGGGCGGCCGCTCCAGCGCTGCTCGGAGTCGGCGTAGCTCGCGTCCCAGTCGGCGGCCTCGTCACCGGAGTGCCGGTGCGGTCCGCCGTGCCCGTGGTCGCCGTGCCCGTGGTCGCCGTGCCCGTGGCCGTCGTGCCCGGTGCCCTGATGCTCATGCGCGCTCATTGGTCCAGCACACCTCGCCGCGAGCGGGACGGTCAAGTCGGCGAGCGCGGGCGTGCGGGCACCGGCCCAGGGGCATCCGCTCGCCCCTCTGGTGGTCGCACCCGACGCGGCGCTATCGTGTGCGCATCGGCCCGCCCCGCCCGAGGCGGCCGAGGGACTGTGTTCGGGAGCGATTCCCGGCGCGACCGGGGAGGCATCATGCCAGCCACACCACTGCCGTCGAGCGGCGAGGCGCCGGAGGCGAAGACCTGCGACGCGCGCGGCATGGCGGAGATCCACCGCATGTTCAAGCAGGGCTTCGGCGAGGGGCCCGAGCTCGTGCGCGGAGTCCGCGCGGGCGACACCGCCCACGCCGAGGCCGTCGCGAGCCAGCTCGAGCTCATGTCGGTCGGCCTGCACGCCCATCACGAGGGCGAGGACGCGAAGCTCTGGTCGACGCTCGAGGCGCGAGCGCCGAGCTGCGCGTTGCACGTCGAGCGCATGAAGGAGCAGCACCAGGCGATGCTCGTGCAGCTCCAGGCACTCGACGCGGCACTGCCGGCCTGGCGTGCGTCGGCCTCGAACCCGGTCGACGTGCTGGCCGCGCTCGACGGCATCAACGCGGCCCTCGACGTGCACCTGCCCGACGAGGAGACGAACATCGTGCCTGTCATCGAGACGACGATGACCCAGAAGGAACTGGAGTGGTACTCCGAGCACGGCCGCAAGGCCACGCCGAAGGGTCGCATGTGGGACCAGCTCGGCGCCATCGTCACCGCCCAGGCCGACGGCGACGAGTGGATGCGGCGGAACCTGCCCGGCCCGGTACGCCTGATGTGGCGGGCCGTGGGCCGGAAGCGCTACGAGCGCACGCGCGCTGAGCTCGTCGGCGGCTGAACGCCGACGGGCGCCGGCCCGGAACTCGTGGTTCCCGGTCGGCGCCCGCCCAGCGGCATCCGCTCAGTCGGCGACGTGAATGCTCGCCTTGCCGGAGAGGCGCCCCTCGACGAGGTCGTCCATCGCGCGGCGCACGTCGCGCAGCGGGTAGACCTCCGACACCGGCGCGCGCAGGGACCCCTGCTCGATCATGCCCGCGAGGCGGGCGATGTCGTCACCCGACTCGATCGACATGAGGCCGCGGATCGTCTGGCGCGTGAACAGGTTGCGCAGCGGCGCGCTCAGCTGGCGCTGGAAGCCGCCGGTCAGCTTGCCGCCCTTCTCGCCGCCGACCATGATCAACGTACCCTCCGGCGCGAGGATGCGCTGCATGCGGCGCACCTTCGCGTTGCCGTTGATGTCGATGATCGCGTCGAAGCGCTCGTCGAGCGTGGTCACGTCGGTCGTGCGGTAGTCGATCGCGCGGGTGGCGCCGAGCGAGCGGACGTAGTCGGCCTTGCCGGCGCTCGCGACCGCGGTGACCTCGGCGCCGGCCGCCGCGGCGACCTGCACGGCGTAGCTGCCGACGCCGCCCGATGCGCCCGTGATGAGCACACGCTGCCCGGCGCTGACGCCGGCGGCCTCGACCGCCTGCAGCCCGGTGAGGCCCGAGATCGGCACCACGGCGGCGGCGTCGAAGTCGATGCCCCGGGGCATCCGCTGCAGCTTGGCGACGGGCGCGACGGCATACTCGGCGAAGCTGCTGATCGCGATGCCGAAGACGCGGTCGCCGATGGCGAAGCCGTCGACACCTTCGCCGAGCGCCGCCACGTTGCCCGCGACGTCGAGGCCCGGAGTGGGGTACTTGGGCTTGCGGAACCCGAACATGAGGCGGGTCAGGTACGGCAGGCCGGCCATGAGGTGCCAGGTGCCGCGGTCCAGCCCGGCGGCGCGCACGCGCACGAGCACCTCGCCCGGGCCGGGGGTCGGACGGTCGACCTGCTCGATGCCGAGCACCTCGCTGCCGCCGTACCGGTGCTGCACGACGGCGGTCATGGTGCCGGGCATGCGGGCGGGGCGGGGTGCGGTGCGAGGCGAAGCGGATGCCTCGGGCGCGGTGTTCGCGCCGGTGGCGCGGGTCTCGTGGCGGGTGTCCACGGTCATGGTGTGCTCCTTCGGTTCGAGCCGGTCGGCTCCGGTGTCTGTTCGTGGGCGCTTTTCGTACTAAGTACGATGCGGTAGTGTCGAAGGTACTCGTACTTAGTACGAACGTCAAGAGGGAGGCGACGAGATGTCCGGACGCGAGACTGCGGAGCATCCGCCCGCCCCTGCGCCTGCGCCCGCGCCCGCCCGCGGTTCGCTCTCGCGAGACGTGGTGCTCGCCGGCGCGGTCGAACTCGCCGACCGCATCGGCGTCGACGCGCTGACGATCCGCCGCCTCGCCGACCACCTGGGCGCGAAGCCGATGACGATCTACCACTACGTGGCGAACAAGGAGGACATCATCGACGGCATGGTCGGCCGGGTGTTCGACGAGATCACGCGCCCGCCGCTCGACCTGCCGTGGAAGGCGGCGATCCGCATGCGGGCCGAGTCGGCGCGCGAGGTGCTGCGGAGGCATCCGTGGGCCCCGCCGCTCATGGAGTCGCGCACGAACCCCGACCCGAGCATCCTCGGCCACCACGAGGCCGTGCTCGCCGTGTGGTTCCAGGCCGGGTTCCCGCTCGAGCTCATCGCACACGCGGGCGCGGTGCTCGACGCGTTCCTCTACGGCTTCGCGCTGCAGGAGGCGGCGCTGCCCTTCGGGGAGCGCGAGGGCGACCTGTCGGAGATCGCCGACCAGCTGATCACCCCGATGTCACCCGACGAGTATCCGCACATGGTGCGCTTCGCCGGCGAGTACGTCATGCAGCCCGGCTACGACTTCGGCCGCTCGTTCGACTTCGGGCTCGACCTGATCCTCGACGGGCTGGAGGCCGCCGCGGCGCGCTGAGCCCGTCACCCGCTGACGCTGGCGTGCGAGCCGTAGGAGATCCCGCGCGTGTCGCCACGCCAGCCCGGTGTGTCGCCCATCGAGTCCTACGTTTCGCACGCGGCGGCCTCGGGCACGGCTGCGTGCCACAGGGGCCCGTCAGTCCGCACGAACGACGAGGTCGGCCGACCCGCGGCGCGCGATGACGGCGCGTGCGTTCACCTCGTCGACGTCGCGCACCCACGCCTCGGCGGCACCCGGCGTCTTGCCGAACTCGACGTGGCGGGCGACCAGCCGCGCGTGCCGCACCTCGTCGGGCACGTCGACGAACCAGGTCTCGGCGAGCACCGACGGCACCAGCGACCACGGTTCGGCGTCGATCAGCAGGTAGTTGCCCTCGGTCACGACGAGCTGCACGTCGGGCTCGATCGGCACGGCCCCCGCGAGGGGCTGCTCGAGCGTCCGCTCGAAGCCAGGTGCGTAGACGATCTCGCGCGACTCGGCCACGCGCCGCAGCGTTGCCAGGTACCCCCACCCGTCGAACGTGTCGATCGCGCCCTTTCGCCCCAGCCGGCCGAGCCGCGCGAGCTCCACGTCTGCGAGGTGGAACCCGTCCATCGGCAGCAGGGCGGCACGGATGCCCCGGGCCCCGACGCCCGCGACCACCGCATCCGCCAGCGTGGACTTGCCCGCACCGGGCGCCCCGGTGATGCCGAGGATCGCGCGGCCTCGCCCGCCCGCGTGTCGCACCAACTCGACGGCACGGTCGAGCATCTGATCATCCACGGCCGGCGCTGACGGCGAGCTGGTTGGACATGAAGCGATGCGCGTGCGCCGCGAGGTCCTCTCCGTCGTCCCACAGGTCGCGCCAGACCGCGAGGTCGTCCGAGAGGCCGCGCGCCACCACACTGGAGGAGAACGACTCGAACGTGATCGGGCCCGAGTAGCCGATGTCGGCCAGCGCGTGGAAGAACGGGCCGAAGTCGAGATGCCCTGATCCGAGGTAGCCGCGGTGGTTCTCGCCGATGTGCACGTAGCCGAGACGGTCGCCGACCTCGAGCACGGGGCGGACGAAGTCGTCCTCCTCGATGTTCATGTGGTACGTGTCGAGGTGGATCATGACGTTGTCGGCGCCGATGTCATCCGCAAGCCGCAACGCCTGGCGAGCGGTGTTCACCACGTTCGTCTCGTACCGATTGCAGATCTCGAGTCCGAGCGTCATCCCCCGGCCGTCCGCCTCCGCGGCGAGCTCGCGGATCACGCCGACGGCGTTCGCCCGCCCCCGATCGCTCAGCGAGTGTCCGTACTTGCCGAGCGCACTGTAGAGCGCGCCCGTGAAGATCGGGCCGCCCAGGTCGGAAGTCGCGGCGAGCGAGCGGCGCAGCAGTTCCGCGCCGCGCTCCACCGTCGCCGAGTCGTCGCTCGAGACGTCGGCATCGAACGCAAGTCCGCGCGAGCACGCGACCCGCAGGCCGGCGTTCTCCAGCAGCGCGCGCGTGCGGGGTACGTCGAGCGAGTCGAGGTCGTGGAGTGAGAACTCGAGCAAGTCGTAACCGGCCGCAGCTGTCTGCGTGACGGCGCGGTCGACCTCGGCATCTGAGGTGTTGCCGGCCCAGACGAGCGCGTGGATGCCGAGCGGGTTGGGGATGGTGGTCGTACTCACGAGCGGTTCCTTCGTCCTACAGATTGGTCAGAATGGTCTGGATGAGGTCATCGACGACGCGCCGGCCGTCCACGTCGACGCAGGCGCGCAGGTTCGGCGCGGCCCCGCGAATTGGAACCGTCTGCCCGGTGGTCAGCGATCCGGTCGTCTCCACGCCGATCGCCATTTCCTCGAACGTGCCGATGGAACCGTCTGCGGCGACGGCGACCGCGAGTGGGTCGTACAACACGCAACCGTCCGCCCACTCGAACATCGGGTTGTCGAGGTACGTCGAGCAGATGTCGGCCAGCATGGTCGCAGCCTGCGAGTTCGGGGTCCATCCGCGAATCGTCTCCGCCTCGAGAACAAGTCCGGTGACGGGGTTGGTCACGTCCAAGCTCACCATCGTCAGCGGGATGCCGGCCGCGAACACGCGCGACGCGGCTTCCGGGTCGAACCAGATGTTGCACTCGGCCACCGGAGTCACGTTCCCGCGGCCATACGTGGGCTCGATTCCGAGTGCTCCGCCCATGAACACGATCGATGCGATCTGGTCGTCGATGTCGGGCGCGAGTTCGAGCGCACCGGCGATGTTCGTCTGAGGCCCCACTGCAACGATCGTCACGTCGCCCGGGTGCGCTCGCACGGTCTCGACGATGAATTCGTCGGCGCGGCGAGCCGTCGCCACGTCCACCTCGGGAAGGGGAATACGACCCGACTTCCCTCGGTCACCTGCGTATGCAGCGCGTAGAAGCTGAGGAAGCTCCCGCGCGATCGGAGTCGCCCGTCCGATCGCAACGGGCACCTCCGGGCGTCCGGCTGCCTCGAGCACGGCCCGTGCGCCGCGAGCGCCGAGATCGGGCGGGCAGTTGCCGAACGTCGTCGTGACACCGAGCAGGTCCAACCGCGGATCCGCGAGCGCGAGGAGCAGCGCGATGGGGTCGTCCGCATCGGTCCCGGGGATACCGACGCCCGGATCGGTGTCGAGGATGATCTTGCGCGGAGTCGTCATGCCTCGTCTCCCGTCTCCTCTTCATCATCCACTGTGACCGCGCCCGTCATGATGGCGACTGCCTCTGCGGGTGTGTGGGACTCCGGCGTGATGACGCCGGCACGCCGCCCGAGGCGCTGGATCTGGATTCGGTCGGCGACCTCGAACACGTTCGGCATGTTGTGACTGATCAGGATGACGCCCAGCCCTCGGGCCTTGAGCTCTCGGATCACATCGAGCACCTGGCTGGTCTCGCGCACGCCGAGTGCTGCGGTGGGCTCGTCGAGCACCACGACCCTGCTTCCGAATGCCGTGGCCCGTGCCACGGCGACGGCCTGTCGCTGGCCGCCGGAGAGCGTCTCGACGACTTGGGTGATGTCCTGCAGCGTGCGGATGCCCAGGCTGTCGACCTTCTCCGCCGCCTCCTTCCGCATTCCCGCATGGTCGAGCATTCGGAAGACGCTGCCGAGGATGCCCGGTCGACGACGTTCGCGCCCGAGGAACACATTCGAAGCGATGTCGAGCGCGGGCGCCAGCGACAGTTGCTGGTACACGGTCTCGATACCGACCTCCTGCGCGTCCTGCGGCCGACGGAACCGAACTTCGTTGCCGTCCACGCGGATGGTGCCGACGTCGGGGACTTCCGCGCCCGTGAGGCACTTGATCAGCGTCGACTTGCCTGCGCCGTTGTCCCCGATCACCGCCAGGACCTCGCCGGCGTAGAGATCGAGGTCGACCCCATCGATGGCGACGACTGCACCGTACGTCTTCACCAGTCCGCGCGCCGACAGCACCGGTCGTTGCTGCTCGCGCATCCGGGCGGACTCCTGCTGCGTCATACTCATCGCTGCGCTCCCGCCCGTCGAATCCACTGATCGAGGCTCACTGCGGCGATGATCAGCACACCGATCGCGAGTGTCTGCCAGAGCACGTCGACGCGTGCGAGCGCCAGCCCGTTTCGGAACACCCCGACGATCAGGGCGCCGATCAGGGTGCCGATCAGTCCGCCGCGACCGCCGAACAGGCTGGTGCCGCCGATCACGACCGCGGTGATCGAGTCGAGATTCGCGTCGACGGCCGAGTTCGTGGTCGCTGCCCCGACGCGCCCGATGAGCACCCACGCCGAAAGCGCGAAGATCACTCCGGCGGTGATGTAGACGCTCAGCAGGACTCGAGTCGTGCGGATGCCCGCGAGACGCGCTGCTGCCGGATCATCACCGACCGCGTAGACGTGACGCCCCCACGCCGTCTGCGAGAGCGCGTAGGCGCCGACGGCGTACAGCACGAGCACCAGCACGACGCCGACAGTCAGCTGGAACGGCCCGACGGCGAACGTCGTCGACGTCCAGGTGAGGAAGCCGCCGAGCTGGTCGCCGCGAATGGCGCGCCCACCGCTCATCAGGAGCGCGAGCGCCGTGAAGATCCCGAGCGTGCCCAAGGTCACGATGAACGGTGGGAGCTTCCACACCGACACGAGGACACCGTTCAGCAGACCCGCCAACGCACCCACGACCATGCCGACGAGGAACGCGAGCACGCCGGGCACTCCCGCCTCACCTGCCAGGGTCCCCATCACCATGGCGACGAAGATCATGATCGCCCCTACGGAGAGGTCGATCCCCGCGGTGAGCACGATGAGCGTCTGCCCGACGGCCAGGGCGCCGATGATCGAGACCTGCTGCAGGATCAGCGAGAGATTCGCCGGTTGCAGGAAGCGGTCGTTGATGAGGGCGAAGACGATCACCGCACCGATCAGCACGACGAGCGGGCTGATCGCGGGGTGTCGGTGCAGGACGCGCTGGACGCGCTGGAGCGGCGTAAGAGGCCTGCTCCGGAACGCTTCTGCAGCGGTCTGCTGAACGGTGTGGGTCACGGCGTGTTCACTCCCTTGTCAGTCGCGTCGTTCACCAGCAGAGCTCTGCACCCTCTGCGGTGTCAATGCTGTCGAGCCCGTCGACCGGCTCGTCGGTGACGAGCGCCGTGCCCGTGTTGACGAAGTCGGAGCCGGCGCTCGGCTCGGGCAGGCTGCCGTCTTCGAGCCACTGGATGACTGCCTCGATGCCGAGCCGGCCCATCTCACTCGGGTACTGCTGCGCCACCGCTCCGAACTCCCCGCTCGCGACCGACTCGACTCCACTGCACGATCCGTCGAGCGACACCACGAGGGCGTCCTCGTTGCCGGCGGCCTGCAGCGCCTGCACCGCTCCGACGCCCGATGTCTCGTTCGCGGTATAGACCACGTTGATGTCGGGGTTGAGCGACAGGCAGTTCTCCATAGCGGAGCGTCCGCCGTCTTCGGCGCCATTGGATGCCTCGTTGCAGACGATCTCGTAGTCTCCGCCGCTGTAGGCACCGGTCGCCGCCTCGTCGCCGTTCGCCTCGGGGTCTGCGAGGTCGATGCCCATGCCGTCGAGGAAGCCCTGGTCGCGCTGGTAGTCGACCGAGACGACCTTGTCGTCGAAGAGGTCGATGAGGGCGATGGTCGCTCGCTCCCCGTCGAGGGTGCCGGCGGCCCATTGGCCGATCAACTGGCCCGCCTCGAAGTTGTCGGTCGCGAGGGTCGCGTCGACGATGTCGAGCGGGTCGGTCGGCGTGTCGAGCGCGAGCACCAGCAGCCCTGCATCTCGCGCGCTCTGGATCGCGTCGTTCACGGCCGGGCCGTTGTTCGCGATCAGGATCGCACTGTCGCCGCGCGCGATCGCGTTCTCGATGGCCTGGATCTGGCCGTCGGCGTCGGACTGGTCCGCACCGGCATCGACGGTCAGTTCGATTCCGGCCTCATCGGCCGCGCCCTGCGCCCCCTCGACCATCGCGGTCCAGAAGTGGTTGTCGGGGTCCTTGGTGATGATGGTGACGTAGGTGGTCTCGCCGCCGGACGCATCTCCGGATCCACTGTCGCCGGACGCGCAGCCCGCGAGGGCGAGCGCCGAGATTGCGGCGCCGGCGACGAGGCCGGACCGGAGGAACGTGTTCTTGCGAAGCATCTCAACTCCCTTGGTGAGGGGCCACCGCGGGTTCGGCGGCACGGGATGACCATAGCCCCTTATGACTTTGGAAGTCAATTAGGCTATTCTCGAAGTCATTACTTGCTGGACGAAGGAGCGCAGCGAGATGGCCGATTCGCACCGCGGGCTAGCATCATGACCATGCCGCGCGCCGTCGAACCGCACCCGTGGCTGCGCGACAGCCCCGGAGCGATCCTCGGATTGTTCCGCGCGGACACCGAACCGTTGACCAAGGCGGACGTCGTGCAGCGCTCCGGTCTCTCCCGGACCGCCGTGAACGCGCGCGTGAACCCCCTGATCGACGCGGGCATCCTACGGCTTGCGCAGTCGCAGAGCACGACCGGTGGGCGTCCGGCCGAGCGATACGAACTGAATCGGGACTGGGGCGTCGTGCTGATCGCCGACATGGGGGCCACGGCCATCCGGGCGGCCGCCAGCGACCTGCGCGCGAACATCCTGGCCGAGCGCACCGAGCGCATCGACATCAGCGCAGGCCCAGACGTCGTCCTGTCCAGGGTGGAACTGTTGTTCAACGGGCTCCTCGAGGAGACGCATCGCGTCGCCGGCGACGTCGTGGGGATCGGACTCGATGTACCCGGTCCGGTCGACCACGACCGGGGCCGTGTCGTCCGCCCGCCGATCATGACCGGATGGCACGACTTCGACGTTCCCGGTCGCTTCTCGACAACCTACGCGGGACCGGTGCTCGTCGAGAAGGACACGAACGCGATGGCGTTCGGCGAGCAGCGCATCGTGCACCACGACACCGACGACGTAGTCTTCGTGAAGCTCGGCACCGGTGTCGGCACCGGCATGGTGATCCGCGGAGAGATCTATCGGGGCGCCGACGGCGCCGCGGGCGACATCGGCCATATCCCGCTGGTCGGCACGAGCGAACTCGAGAGCGCACCCGTCTGCCGATGCGGCAACCGCGGCTGCATCGAGGCGTACGCCAGCGGCTGGGCCATGGTGCGCGACCTCGATCGGCCCAACAGGCCGGTTCGCACCGTCGACGACGTCATCCGACTCGCCGAGGCGCGCGATCACGACGCACTCCGGGCGGTCCGGCGATCAGCCGAGATCGTGGGCACTGCGGTGAGCGACCTGGTGAACATCGTCAACCCGCGCACGATCGTCGTGGGCGGGCAACTCGCGGCGATCGAGGACGGGCTGATCGCCGGCATCCGCGAAGTCGTCTACCGCCGCTCGCTTCCGCTTGCGACCCGCGATCTGGAGATCGTGTCGAGCGAGCTGGGGTCGCGCGCGGGCGTCTACGGGCTCGCCCGTCTCGTCATCGACGAGGTCCTCTCGGCTCCGCGCATCGATCGCATCGTGGCTCGCCCGAACGCGACCGTGCCGGCGCGCTGATCCGTCCAATCCGCCCGGCGCACCGCTCCGAACTCCTCCCCGACGGCCGATCCGATGCCGTCACGGGCCCCGCCCGACGCGAGAGCGCACGGCGCCCGACGCTCAGCAGGACGAAGGAGTACCCGATGAGGAACGCAACACGAGCCGCACTCGCCGCGGCCGCCGGCATCGCGCTGGCGATCGGCGGTGCGACCGCGGCGAACGCCGCCCACGACACGAACCCGTCGCCGAAGGTGGCGAGCTACAGCTACGGCCTGAACGCGATCCAGCCGGCATCCGTGCCCGAGAGCGCCGCGAGCGGCACCACCCGGGTGAAGGCCCTGCCGAACGGCAAGCTGCAGGTCACCGTCGAGGCGTGGGGCCTGTCGCCGAACCTGCCGCACGCGATGCACCTGCACGGCGTGCCCGGGCCGGCGACCGACATGGCCTGCCCCGGACCCGACGCGGCCGGCGCCGACGGCGTCGTCTCCGTGGTCGACGGCGCCCCGTTCTACGGCGGCATCGTGACCTCGCTCACGTCGACCGGCGACACAAGCCCGGCCAGCGCGCTCGCGCTCGACCGCTTCGCCGTGGCCGACGCGAGCGGCTACCTGTACTACCAGCGCACGTTCACCGACGTGCCGGGCTATACCGACGCCGGCACCGTGCAGGTCGTCGTGCACGGCATCGACTTCGACGGCAACGGCGCCTACGCGTTCAACGCGGAGGACCCGTTCGCGAGCATGGCCTCGTCGCTGAGCGGCGCGATCCCGCTCGAGGCGACCGTGCCGGTGCTCTGCGGCGGCATCGCCAACTGACCGGGGGGAAACACGAGGGGAACAAACGGGGGGACAAACGGATGCCCCGGGGCCACGCGGCCCCGGGGCATCCGCTCGTCTCGGCAGTCGTCGCCGTCGCTCCCCGCGACGCAGGGCCCGCCGCCCGGAACTCAGCCGCGTCGCACCAGCGAGCGCGCGTCGGCCGCGGTCGCGCCCACCCATCGTCCGGCCCGAGACAGCGGCCCCGCGCCGTTCGCGCCGCCGTCACCGCCGCTCGGCGGCTCGACGTCGCCCGGCGCTCCGCGTGGCCCGACCAGCACCCGAGCGACCTCCTCGAGCACAGGGTCCTCCGGCGCGCGCCCCGTGGTGTCGCCCGTGTGCCACGTCATCGTGAGCCCGTCGGCGCCGTGCTCCAGCACCGACAGGTTGTTGTCGAACCACGGCCCCTTCGTCGTGCGCCACTCGAACGGCGGGTCGGGCACCTTCACCGAACGGGCCGCCGCCGCGCCGAACGGCTTCGCGACGCCGTACGACATGACGACCGAGAACCAGCGCATCACGATCGGCAGCGGGTTGCGCACGGGCGAGCACACCGCCTGCACGATGCGGCTGCCGTGGTCGCGCTCGACCTCGGCGACGTACGAGTAGTGCACGTCGCCCGAGAGCACGGTCACGGTCTCCGGGGCATCCCCCCGCTCGCCGTCGGCGACCTCGGTCGCGGCACGTGCCAGCTCCTGGAAGCTGTGCTGCCACGCACCCCAGTGCTCGAGGTCGACGGTCTGCCGCAGCTGCTCGCCGACCCGCGCCGCAGCCCTGCCCCACGCACCCTGCGAGACCGCCTCGTCCCACGCCTCCACGTGGTGCAGCCCGATCGGCAGCAGCCACGGCAGCGAGGTCGCGACGAGCAGCTGCCGGAACCCGCCCTGCAGTTGCGCGTCGACCCACTCCCACTCGCCGTGGCCGACGAGTGCACGCGCGTCGGGGTCGAGGTCGCGCGCCGCTCGCGAGTCGACCACGACGAGCCGCAGGTCGCCGAAGTCGCGCACGAAGCTGAACCGGTACGTCGACGGCTCGCGGTCGACGCGGTCGGCGAAGTCGTCGAGCACGTCGCTCAGGTCGAGCTCGTCGTCGCCGTCATGGGCGGCGATGCGCTGCCAGATCTCGTCCTCGGCACGCTCGGTGGGCGAGAGGTTGCCGAGGTGCTGGTACACCCAGTACGAGGCGAGCCCGGCGACGATGCGACCGTGCCACCACGACGTCTGCTCCATCTTCCGCTTCCAGGTGAGCGAGGCGTTCCAGTCGTCGCGCACGTCGTGGTCGTCGAAGATCATCGCGCTCGGCACGGTCGAGAGCAGCCACCGGTTCGCGTCGTCCGACCAGGCGAGCTTGTACAGGTGCGCATACTCCTCGAAGTCCTTGAGCTCCTTGCCCGGCGGCTCGCTCACGTCGCGGCGTTCGGCGATGAACTCCTGCATGGGCTTCGTGGTGACGTCGGCGTACACCTGGTCGCCGAGCAGCAGGATCAGGTCGGGCCGCAGCCCGTCGTCCTCGACCATGGCGAGCGAGAACGCCCGCATCGCGTCGACGCCATGCCGCCGGTTGCCGTACGCGTCGTGGCTCACGCTCGTGCGGCACGACCCCCACGCCATGCGCAGGCCGGCGTCGGGCGCCCGCGTCGCGATCACCGAGGGTGGGTCGTCGGATGCCTCGGGCCACGCCCGCGCACCGTCGACGAGCACCTCGTACTCGCGCCGGGAGCCGGGCTCGAGCCCGTCCACCTCGACGAGTGCGAAGTGGTGGTCGTGCACTGCCCACGTCCGCGCGGCCCACTCGCGACCGTCGGCGCGGACGGTGACCGTGGCATCCGCCGCCGTCTCGACCCAGACCGCGGCCGAAGTCTCGTCGGTGTAGCGCAGCATCGGTCCGAGGACGATCGGGGAATTCGCCATGCCCTCTGTTCTAGCGGGCCGTTCGCGCGCCGTCACGGGGTTGCGCCGGGCGCCGGCTTCTCCTAGCCGGGCTCACGCCCCGAAGTACCGTCCCGGTCGGTGGTTCAGCGCGAGCACCAGGTTGAGCAGCGCAGCGCCGAGCAGCGAGTAGACGAGCCCCAGCGGGCTGATGGTCGCGATCGCGGCGAGCACGGTGAGGAGGTCGAACGCCATCTGCACGTAGCCGGCGCGCCAACCGAGGCGCTCCTGCGCGAGCAGCGCGACGACGTTGTAGCCCCCGAGGCTCGCACCGTGCCGGAACAGCACGAGCAGGCCGATGCCCGCGAGCAGGTTGCCGGCGATCGCGCCGTACAGCGGGTCGATCTCGAACCCCGGCATGGCGAGCGGATGCAACGACGACAGCGCCGACACCGCCACGATCGCGATCGCGGTCTTGACCGTGAACCGCCAGCCCTTCCGCAGGGCCGCGAGCACGAAGAACGGCAGGTTCACGCCGAGGAACACGAGGCCGAACGGGATGCCCGTGACGTAGCCGATCAGCAGCGAGAGTCCGGCCGTGCCGCCGGTCACCATCTGCGCGCTGTTCAGCAGGAACAGGCCGAGGGATGCCACGAAGACACCGGTCGCCATGCCGGTGACGTCGTCCACGAACGAGTGGCGCACGGATGCCGCGGGGCCGCCGGCCGGCACAGCGGGCGCGTCGGCAGGGCGGGCGTCGGCAGCGGGGCGCGAGTCGGTCGTCATGATCACCGATCATCGGTTCGACCTGCCGAGTGTCGCAACTCGGTAGCATCCGACTGCGACAGATGCTCACATCGGCGCGGATGATGCGGCAGAATGCGCAGCATGGACGAGATCGACCCGCTCGACGCCCGCATCCTCCTCGCGCTCGACGACGAACCCGACGCGACGATCCTCACCCTCTCCCGCCGCCTCGGCATCGCCCGCAACACCGCGCACGCGCGCCTGCGCCGCCTCGCCGAGCGCGGCGTGCTCGGCGCGACGAGCCGTCGCATCGACCCCGCCGCGCTCGGCCTGAACCTCACCGCGTTCATCTCGCTCGAGGCCAGGCAGGCGGATGCCCCTGCCACCGAGTCCGCCCTCGTGCAGATCCCCGAGGTGGTCGAGGTCCATTCCACGACCGGGGACGCCGACTACCTGCTGAAGGTCGTCGCGCGCGACACCTCCGACCTCCGGCGCATCACGGCCGACATCCTGGCGATCGACGGGGTCGTGCGCTCGGGCACCGTCATCTCGCTCGACGAGGTGATGGGGCCGCGCGTCTCGGCCCTGCTGGAGCGCGTCGCGGCCGGCTGACGCCTGCGCGGGCGTCGACCGTGCGAAACGAAGGACTCCCGCGGCGTGTCGGGCCGCGACCCAGGGCGTGTCGCCCGTTCCGTCCTTCGTTTCGCACGCGGATGCGGAGATCCGGACCGACACGCCGCTCCCGAGGCATCCGATTCGGCGTGTCGCCTGCGATCTCCGCATCCGCGAACCCGCAGCCCGCCTACGCGACCGCCTCCACGGCCGGCCGCGCGTGCGCAACCGCCCACTCGAGCGCGTGGTCGGCGACGGCCTCCCAGCCGGGCTCGGCGCAGGTCCAGTGCGAGCGCCCGGGGAACTCGAAGTACTCGGTGACGGCCGGCGACTTGGCGTAGTGCTTCGCGTTCGACTTGTTCACCGACGGCGGCATGATGTGGTCGGCCCCGCCACCGATGAACAGCAGCGGCGCGCGATCGGCCGCGTAGTCGACCCAGGTCTCCTGGTGGCCGGGCGTGAAGTTCGCGAGCAGGCCGTAGGCCCAGATCCAATTGCCCGGCGCGCCGATCGCGTACTTCTCCCACACCGCGTCGGACTCCTCGCGCGTCAGCGTGTTCGTGAACGCGTAGTGGAACTCCTCCTGCGTGAACGAGACCGCCTGGTGCCGGGTCGCCGGGCTCTTGAGCGCCGGGAACAGCGACTTCGCCTGCGACAGCGGCGTGACGCGCACGCCCTCGGTCGGGGCCGAGTCGATGGCGACGGCGGATGCACCGAGGCCGCGTGCGAGCAGCAGCTGCGTGAGCGTGCCGCCGAAGGAATGGCCCATGATGATGGGCGGCTTCGGCAGCGCCTCGATGACGCCGGCGAGGTGGTCGACGGTCTCGGGCACGGTGAGGTTCGCGATGACGTCGGGCTGCTCGCGGAGCGCCTCGACCTCGATCTCGAACCCGGGGTAGGCGGGCGTGAGCACGGTGTAGCCCTTCGCCTCGAAGTGGGCCTTCCAGCCCTCCCAGCTGCGCGGCGTCATCCAGAGGCCGTGCACGAGCACGATCGTGTCGGGGCTGCCTGCGGCGGGTGTGGTCTCGGTCATGATGTGTCCTTCCGTGGTGGTGGGTGGCAGGGGGCGTTGCGAGTTCAGGGCGCCGGCCCGGGGCCGGAGCTCAGGAGTCGATGAAGGCGAGCAGGTCGGCGTGCAACCGGTCGCGCTCGGTGTCGGGCAGGCCGTGCGCGCCGTTCTCGTAGACGAGCAGGGTCGCGCCGTCGACCATGGCGGCCGAGCGCTTCCCGCCCACCTCGAACGGCACGATCTGGTCGTCGTCGCCGTGGATCACGAGCGTCGGCACGTCGACCTTCGCGAGGTCGTCGCGGAAGTCGGTCGCCGAGAACGCGGCGATGCACTCGTACGCGGCGCGATGCCCGCACGCCATCGACTGCAGCCAGAACGCGTCGCGCGTGCCCTGCGACACGTCGTTGTTGCGGTTGTTGCCGAAGAACGGCCCGTCGGCCAGGTCGCGGTAGAGCTGCGAGCGATCGGATGCCTCGCCGGCGCGGATCCCGTCGAACACGTCGATCGGCAATCCTTCCGGGTTGTCGTCGGTGCGGAGCATGAGCGGCGGCACCGCCGACACGAGCACGAGCTTCGAGACACGCGCGCTGCCGTGCCTGCCGAGGTAGTGCGTGATCTCGCCTCCGCCGGTCGAGTGGCCGACGAGCGTCAGGTCGGTGAGGTCGAGGTGGTCGATCAGGCAGGCGAGGTCGTCGGCGTAGGTGTCCATCTCGTTGCCGTCCCAGGTGCGACTGGAGCGCCCGTGCCCGCGCCGGTCGTGCGCGATCGCCCGGTGGCCGTGGTCGGCGAGGAACCGGGCGGCCGCCGCCCATGCGTCGGAGTTCAGCGGCCAGCCGTGGCTCAGGATCACGGGCGAGCCGCCCGAACCCCAGTCGGTGTAGAAGATCTCGGCACCGTCATCGGTGGTGACGTACGGCATGGCGGCCTCCTCATGGGCGAGCTGGTGCAGCGGATGCCTCGATCGTGCGCGCCACGAGGGGGTCGCCGAACCACGTGGCGCACGTAGTCGTCGCGGACGTGTGGACGGGGGCGGGCGTCAGCCCCGGGGCATCCGCTCGGCCAGCTGTCGGCGGGAGGTGACGCCGAGCTTCCGGAACACCTTGCGCAGGTGATAGTCGACCGTGTTGGCGCTGATGAAGAGGGTCGCGCCGATCTCGGCGTTGGTGCGGCCGGCGGCGGCGAGCTCGGCGATGGTCGACTCGCGCGGGGTGAGCTCGGCATCCGCGCCCGGTTCGCGGTGCGGCACGTGCTCGCCGGTCGCAGCGAGCTCGACGCGGGCCCGCTCGGCGAACGCGACCGCACCCGCCCGCTCGAAGATCGCGAGCGCCTCGCGCAGCTGCTCGCGCGCTTCGCGGCGTCGCTTCATGCGCCGCAGCCACTCGCCGTACACGAGGTGCGCGCGGCCGAGGTCGCCGACCGCGAGCGTCTGGCGCAGCTGCGCGATCGCGTCGAGGTGGAGCTGCTCGGCCTCGTCATCGCCCGCCATGACCGCGGCCGAGCGCGCGGCCACCCCTCGGATCCACGGCGTACCGCTCACTTCGGCCTGGTGCTCGAGCCGCGCCAGCGACGACCGCACGAGGTCTGCCTTGCCCGCCCGGGCGCCGGCCTCGACGTGGTCGGGCAGGTGCCGGTACGTCACCTGCAGGAAGTTCCGGGCGACCATCGGATCCAGCCGCTCGAATGCGTCCCGGTAGTGCCCCTCGGCGATCGCGCGCACGGCGAGGCCGTGCTCCGCGAGGGTCCACACCCCGCCCCAGCCACCGGCGCGCGCGCCCGCCGCGACCTGCTCGACGACCTCGACCGGTGCGCCCGCCCAGGCGAGGTAGCCGGCGTTGACCACCTGCTCGGCGTCGTAGCCGATGGCCCGCCGCAGCTCGCGCACCTGCTCGATCGTGCGACCGCAGGCGACGACGTCGCCGATCGCGAGCTCGATCAGCCCGAGCACCCAGAGCGTGGTGTCGAGCGCGCGCAGCGCACCGGCCTCGCGCGCCGCGCGCGCCGCCCGGTGGAGCAGGTCGAGGCAGGCCCGTTCGTCCCACAGCGCCATGGTCGACGCCACCGTGAACGTCGTGTAGTCGCCCAGCAGCGCGTCGTCGGCGGCCTCCAGCATGGTGACGGCCGCACGCAGCTTCGGCGCCGACTCCTGATACGGCGCGAGGATGTGCGCCTCGATCGCCGTGAGTGCCACGTCGAAGGCACCGTCGGCGACCCCCACGCCGGCACCGACGCGCGCGCCCACCTCGGCCAGCGTCGCGTCGCGCATCATCCACTCGGTCGTGAGGCAGAGTTCGAACGCGGTCACGAGTGCGCGCTGCTCGCGCGCGGGGTCGGCGGCGTGGAACAGGGCGGCGGCCTCGAGCATCGACGCCGTGCCGCCGGTGATGCCCTGCGCGTCGCCGACGAACAGCGAGAGCACGGCTCGCAACGCGAGCACGCGCCCGCGGCCGACGTCGTCGAGACGCTCGTCGTCGAGGGAGGCCGCGAGCTCGAGGGCGAGCTGCACGGCCCCCGCCGCCGCGGCGGTCTCGGCGGCGTCGAGCAGCCGGCGGTCGCGGTCGGCGCCGCGCGGGGTCAGGTCGGCGGCCCGGGCGAGCAGCCGGGCGCGCGACGCGGTGCCGCCGCGACCGCCCGCCGAGTCGGCGGCGCGCACGAGCCGAGCGGCGGTCGCCTCGTCGGTGCCCGAGACGGCGGCGGACGCGTGCCATGCGGCGGACGCCTCGCGACCGTCGCGCTCCGCCACCTCGGCGAGCGCGCGGTGCACGCGGCGCCGGTCGACGCTCGGCATCGCGTCGTAGACGGCCGCGCGCACCAACGGGTGTCGGAACGCGACGTCGCCCCGCACGGACACCAGGTGGAGCCGCTCGGCGGGCTCGGGGGCATCCGTCGCCAGACCCAGCTGTGCAGCCGCAGCCGCGATCGCAGCCCCGTCGCCCGTGGACTCGGCCGCCGCGACGCCCAGCCAGAGCCGCGTGTCGTCGGGCAGCGTCGCGAACCGGCGCGCGTAGTGCGCCTCGAGCCGATCGCCGATCGGCACCGGCTCCTCGGCGACGGCTCGTGCGGTGAGCTCGCTCGGCGACCCGTGGGCGAGGTCGACGAGCGCGAGCGGGTTGCCGCCCGTCTCCTCGGCCACGCGCGTCGCCAGGTACGGATCGATCGGCTCGCGGGCCGCGCCCGTGAGCAGCCGAACGGCCGCCTGCCGGTCGAGCCCTTCGAGCTCGAGCGCCGGCACGCCGGCGAGGGCAGGGGCGACGGACGCCTCGGGCCGCACCGCGAGCACCAGCGCCACCGCCTCGGCCTGGAGACGCCGGGCGACGAACGCGAGCACCTCGAGCGACTCCGGATCGAGCAGGTGCGCGTCGTCGACGATGCAGAGCACGGGCTGCTGCTCGCCCGCGGCGGCGAGCAGCGAGAGGGTGCCGAGGCCGACGAGGAAGCGGTCGGGCGGCGGGCCGTCGGCGAGGCCCGCGGCGATGCGGAGCGCCGTCGCCTGGCCCGCGGGCAGCGCGTCGAGGTGGCGCGCGAGCGGGTTGCCGAGCCGCTGCAGCGCGGCGTACGGCATCGACTGCTCGGCCTCGAACCCGTCGGCGCGGATCACGCGCACGCCCTGCGCGAGGCGGGCCAGCTCGCCGACCAGGGTGGTCTTGCCGATGCCCGGCTCGCCGCGCACCACGAGGGCGCCGCCGGCGCGATTGCGCGCGTGGGCGACGAGGGCGAGGAGTCGTTCGAGTTCGCGCTCGCGGCCGAGCAGGGAAGGGGTGTCCGCGTCTATGCGCTCAACCTAGACCCGCGGTGGGCGGGCGTCCAGAGAGCGTTTTCACGGCGGCGGTCGGATGCCCCTGGGCCGGCGCGCGTGCGAACCGCAGGAGTCTCGCGGCATGTCGCCCGCGGCGCCCGGTGTGTCGCGCATCCTCTCCTCCGCTCCGCACGCTGCGCCCGCAGACGGTACGCGGATGCGGAGATCCCCGCGGACACGCCGACCCCGAGGCGTCCGCCCCGGCGTGTCGCGCCGGATCTCCGCATCGGCACACACCGGGCGCGGGCCCGGGCCCGCACGGAGGGACGGGCCGCGGCGCGGACGTAGAGTGCGGACGAGGGGCACAGCATGCGTACGACGCGAGCGCGGGTGAGCACATGGGCCGCCGTCGGCGGCGTGTGCGGTCTGGCGTGGGCGGCGTCGTTCCGCGCGTACATGGCCGAGATCAGCGGCGCGATCTCCGCGGTGCACTGGGTCGGCACGTTCCTCGCGCTGCTGCTGCCGGGCGCGATCATCGGGGTGGCGCTCGGCGCGGCGGCCGCAGCCGACCCGGTGCGGCACCGGCGGGCGCTGCGCTGGGCGGCATCCGCTCCCCTGCTCTTCGCGGCCGTGCCGCTCGCCCTGCCCGGCGCGCTCGTCGACTTCCTGACCCAGGGCCTCGGCGGTGGCGCGGTCGCCGTGGCGCTCGCCGCGGTCGCGGCGGGCTACGCGATCGGCGGGCACCGCGCGTGGGCCCGCTGGGTGTGCGGTGTGCTGGCGGCAGCTCTCCTCGTCGCCATCGTCGCGACGGTGCCCGCCATCGCCGGCAGCGTGCTCGCGCTGAACTCCCCGCGCGGCGCGTGGGTCGCCGTGCTCGCGGGCTCCCTCCTCCTCGTGCTGTACGTCGCAGCGGCGATCCCGTTCCGCGCACTGAACGCCCCGGCGTCCGAGATCTCGTCGTAGCCCTGCCGCTCCTGCACTCCGGGGTGGTAGTTTCCGCTTCGGATGCCCTCGTCTGCGGCACCCCTCATCGAATCGAGGTGCATGGTGTACACGACCGAGATCACACAGCAGCCGTCACCGACCGCGCCCGAGACGCCCGGAATCGTGCCCGCCGACGCGCTGCGCATCGGCACGGGGCGGACGCGCCGATTCGTCGGTGCCGAGCACGGCGCGAACGTCTCGTACTTCTGGGTCGACAACGAACCAGGCGAGGGGCCGGGGTTGCACTGGCATCCGTACACCGAGACGTGGGTCGTGCTCGAGGGCACCGCCCGCATCACGATGGGCGACCGCGAGCTCGTCGCCGGGCCGGGCGACACCGCCACGGTGCCCGCGGGCGTCTGGCACCGGTTCGTCAACGCCGGCACCGATCGGCTGAAGGTGCTGTGCATCCACGCGTCGGCCGTGATCGTGCAAGTCTGGGCCGACCCGGAGCATCCGGGCTGAGGCGCCCGGCCGACCGGCATCCGCCATTCACCGCACCGACCAGCAAGGAGCACCCCATGTCGTACCAGGCCTACCTCGACACGATCGAGCAGAAGACCGGACTCACGCCGCGCCAGCTGATCGACGCCGCGCGCGAGCAGGGGTTCGAGGAGGGGGCCAAGGTCGGCCCCATCGTCGCGTGGCTGAAGGAGGAGTACGGTCTCGGCCACGGGCACGCGAACGCGCTGGCCCAGGTCATCAGCAAGGGCCCGAAGATCGTGCCGGCGAAGCACGTGGGGTCGGACGGCTCGCACCGCGACGCATCCGACACCCTCTGGCTCGACGGCGCCGCGACGAACCCCAACCGCTGACCCCGGCCTAGCGGTAGGCGCGCTCGTACGCCCGCGGCGTGTAGTCGACCTCGACGCCGAGCTCGCGCGCGGCGCGCAGCGGGAAGTTCGGGTCGCGCAGCACTTCACGCCCGACGAGCACCACGTCGGCGGCGCCCGATGCGACCACCTCGGCCGCCTGCTCCGCCTCGTCGATCAGGCCGACCGCCGCGGTCGGCACGCCCGTCGCATCGCGCAGCCCCGACGCGAACGGCACCTGGTAGCCGGGCCCGACCGGGATACGCGCGTGCACGTTGCCGCCCGACGACACGTCGACGAGGTCGATGCCGCGGTCGGCGACCCAGCGCGCGACCTGCTCCATCTCCTCAGGGGTCCACCCGCCATCGGTCCAGTCGGTCGCCGAGAAGCGCACCAGCAGCGGGACTGCCTCGCCGACCTCGGCGCGCACGGCGTCGACCACCTCGAGCACGATGCGCGCCCGGTTCTCAAGCGACCCGCCATACGCGTCGGCGCGCTGGTTGCTGAGCGGCGACAGGAACTCGTGCAGCAGGTACCCGTGCGCCGCGTGGATCTCGAGCAGGTCGAAGCCGGCGTCGACGGCACGGCGAGCGGATGCCGCGAAGGCCGCCACGACCTCCGCGATGCCGTCGACGGTGAGCGCCGTCGGCTCCGCGTACCCGTCGAAGGCGACCGCACTCGGCGCGAACGCCTCCCAGCCGCCCTCGGCGACCGGCACCGATCCGCGCTCCGCCGCCCACGGACGGTACGTCGACGCCTTGCGACCCGCGTGCGCGAGCTGGATGCCCGCGAGCGCGCCCTGCACGTGCATGAAGTCCACGATGGGGCGCAGCGCGTCGCGCTGCTCGTCGTTCCAGAGCCCGAGGTCCTCGGGGCTGATGCGCCCCTCGGGCACGACCGCCGTCGCCTCGACGATGATCGCGCCGGCCCCGCCGCGCGCGAGGGCGCCGAGGTGCACGTGGTGCCATTCGGTCGGCATGCCGTCACGGGCATCCGCACTGTACTGGCACATGGGCGGCACCCAGATGCGGTTGCGGGCGGTGACGCCGCGGAGCGTGATCGGGTCGAAGAGCGTGGCAGGCAGGGGAACTCCAGGGTCGAGGCGTGGGGCGACGGTCCCGTGCCCCGGGCGATCATCGCATGACGGCGACGATCACCCGCCGAAGCCAACGTGGCGGGATGCACGGGTGTTCCCGAGTTATTAGAGTGTTTATACTACGAACATGACGGATGCCCCCGCAGCCGAGCGTCGCCCGCAGCGCACCGCGCGCCGCCGCGACGAGCTGCTCGAGACCGCCCTGCGCCTGTTCAACGCGCACGGCACCGCCGCCGTGTCGGCGAACCGCATCGCGGCCGCGACCGGCATCAGCCCGGGCAACCTCTACTACTGGTTCCCGAACAAGCAGGCGATCATCCGGGCGCTCTTCGCGGAATGGGCGACGGCTTCGACCGCACCCGAGGCGCTGCCGGATGCCCCGCACGCCCTCCGCACCTTCATCGACGCCCTCGCGGCCCAGCCGCTCGTGACCGCACGCTTCGCGTTCTTCTCGCGCGAGCTGACGGGCCTGCTCACGGCCGACCCCGAGCTCGCCGCCGCATACCGGGCCAACTTCACCGCCAAGGTCGACGCGATCACGGCGCTGGTCGAGCAGCTCGTCGCCGCCGGGCTCCTCCACGAGCCGGCGCCCCGCACCGACCCCCGTGAGATCGTCGTCGCCGCCTGGATCGTCAGCGAGGCGACGCCCGCGTTCCTCGAGGTGGTCGACCCCGAGGCATCCGCCCTCTCCGCCCCCGCGGTCTCGACCGCGCTCGTCCGTGCGCTCCTCACCGAGGAGGGCGCGCGGGCCCTGCACCCGCCCGCCGACTGACACGGCACCACCTCGGAGAGGACGCACCATGGCACCGTCCCGACGCACCGACCGCGACACGTTCGAGCCCGGCGAACAGCTCGCCGCACCCGATCGACGTCCGACCCGCCGCACCGTGCTCACCGCCCTCGGCCTCGGCGCGGGCGGCCTCGTGCTCGCCGGCGCGAGCGTCGTCGGCGTGCGCGGCGCGACGAACGGCGTCTGGACGAGCGGCCAGGGCGACCCCTACGAACTCTGGTCGGCGTGGCCGAACCTCACCGGACTAAACGCGATCGTCGCCGCCGGCGTGCTCGCGGCGAACCCGCACAACACGCAGGGCTGGCGCTTCCACGTCGACGGGGCGGCGGCCGACGGCGCCGTCATCGAGGTGCACGACGATGCAGGGCGGCGGATGCCCGTGACCGACCCGTTCTCGCGCGAGCACCGCGCGGGCCTGGGCTGCGCCGTCGAGAACGTGGTGACCGCGGCTCGCGGGCAGGGCGTCGACGCGGCGGTCGAACTGCTGCCGGAGGCATCCGACCCCGAGTTCGTCGCGCGCATCACGCTCGCCGCCGAGGCCGCGCCGACCTCGCTCGACCGCGCCCGAGCCGAAGCCATCGCCGAGCGCCACACCAACCGCGGGCCGTTCACCGCTGACCCGGTCGGCCCTGTCGATCTGGCCGCGCTCGAGGCTCTCGGCGACGACCGTGCCCGGGTCGTCTTCGTGACGGATGCTGCGGACCGCACCGCCCTCGGCGACCTCTACGTGCGCGCGACCGAGGGCATCGTCGCCGACCATGAGCAGTCGGTCGAGGGGTTCGCGTGGTTCCGCAACGATCGCGCCGACATCGACCGGCACCGCGACGGGCTGACCCTCGACGCGCAGGGCCTGGACGCGTTCACGCTCGCGATGGCGAAGCTGCTGCCCGCGTCGTCGCGCGCTGACGGCGACGAGTTCTGGCTCGCCTCGACGCGCGACATCCACACCGCGTCTGCTGCGGCCTACGGCGTGATCGTCGTCGACGACGCGCTCGACCCGGCCGCGCAGGTCACGGGCGGGCGCCTCCTCCAGCGACTCCACCTCGAGGCGACCCGGCTCGGCCTCGCGTTCCACCACATGAACCAGGTCACCGAGCGCATCGATCGCGCCCGCGCGACCGGCGCCGCCGACGACTACTCCGACGAGTGGTCCGCCCTCATCGGCGCGCCCGCAGCGCATGGCCTCGTCTCGTTCCGCCTGGGCTACCCCGAGCGCGCCCCGCGCCCGAGCCCCCGCCGCCCCATCGCCGACGTCGTCACCACCTGACCCGGGCCACCGAACCACCGCGCAGATGTTCCACAGTTCTTCTCGGGCGTTGACGATCCGCACAATTCAGCGGACCCCCCGGTCCGTACAACTGTGGATCCCCCCGAACTTTCGCGCCCACCCCCGCGAACGAACGCTAGCTTGCGTGCCAGATTCCGCTGATCCCAAGGGAGGGACCCATGCGACGCACGATGATGTGTGCCGTGATCGGAGCACTGGCCGTCGGCCTGCTCGCCGCAACCCCCGCGAACGCCGCGGGCTCGTTCTACGATCCACCGCCCGAGGTCACCGCAGCACCTGGCGAACTCGTGCGCGCCGAACCGATGCGCCTGGCCGCGTCCGTCTCGTTCGGCGGCAAAGTGTCGGCCCTGCCCGGCACCGCCACCCGCATCATGTACAGCTCGACGGATGCCACGGGCCGGCCCGTCGCCGTCTCCGGCGTGTACATCGAACCGACGAAGCGCTGGTGGGGCGGCGGCGACCGCCCGCTCGTCTCGTTCGCCGAGGGCACGCAGGGGCAGGGCGACGCGTGCGCACCGTCGCGCACGCTCGAGAAGGCGCTCGTCGTCGACTCGGAGGCGATCGCGATCGGCTACGAGATCCCGAACATCTACGCCTTCCTCGACCGGGGCATCGCGGTCGTCGTGACCGACTACATCGGACTCGGCACGACCGACCGGGTGCACTCCTACGTCGTGCGCCTCGACTCCGGCCACGCGGTGCTCGACGCGGCGCGCGTGGCGAGCGCGGTGCCCGGCGCGAGCGTGACCGACGACTCGCCGGTCGGGCTCTACGGGTACTCGCAGGGCGGCGGCGCAGTGGCATCCGCTGCCGAGCTCGCCCCGACCTACGCGCCCGAGCTCGACGTGAAGGGCGCCTACGCGGGCGCCCCGCCGGCCGACCTCGCCGCGGTGATGCGGAGCGCCGACGACACCTCGCTCACGGGCGTGATCGGCTTCGCGCTGAACGGCATCTCGCAGTACGAGCCGGGCCTGCAGGCCGCGCTGGAGCCCGAGATCAGCGACCACGGCCGGGCCACGCTCTCCGCCCTGTCGACGGGCTGCATCGGCGATGCGCTGCTCACGAGCGGCACCGCGTTCACGTCGACCGCGTCGTGGACGACGAGCGGAGACTCGCTGTACGACGTCGCCCAGCGCGTGCCCGAGGCGCTCGCCGCGATCGACCGACAGCGCATCGGCACGCTGGCGCCCGAGGTGCCCGTGATGGTGCTGACCGGCACGAAGGACGACATCGTCGGCCACGGCCAGACCAAGCAGCTGGCGAAGGACTGGTGTGCGAAGGGCGTCGACGTGCGCTACGTGCCGGTCGTGCAGCCGGCCTCATCGCACGGCACCGCGCTGAACCACCTCGGCCCGGCGATCACCCGCAGCCTGCAGAGCCAGGAGTGGCTGGTCGACCGCCTGGAGGGCAGGACGATGTACGACAACTGCGCGTTCCTGCCGCTGCTGCCGTAGGGCGACGGATGCCTCAGGCGGCGCGTTCCGCCCGAGGCATCCGCTCGCCTGCCCGTCCCGCTCAGACGCGGGCGAAGACGGCGGCGAGCGCCTGGCCGCCGCCGATGCACATGGTCTCGAGCGCGAGGTCGCCGTCGAGGTCGGGCAGTTCGTGCGCGAGCGTCGCGAGCATGCGCAGGCCGGTCGCGCCGATCGGGTGCCCGATGGAGATGCCGCTGCCGCGCGGGTTCAGCCGCGGGTCCTCGGCGTCGAGGCCCCAGTCGGCGAGACAGGCGAGCACCTGCACCGCGAACGCCTCGTTGAGCTCGATCACGTCGAGGTCGGCGAGGCCGAGGCCGGCCCGCTCGAGCGCGCGGTTCGCGGCGGGCACGGGGGCGACGCCGAAGCGCAGCGGGTCGTTGCCCGCGGCAGCCCACGACACCAGGCGCAGCACCGGGGTCAATCCCAGATCGGCGGCGCGCTCCGGCGTCGTGACGATGCAGGCCGCGGCCGCGTCGTTCTGGCCGCTGGCGTTGCCGGCCGTCACGGTGGCATCCGGGTCGCCGCGACCCAGGATGGCCCGCAGCCCGCCGAGCGCCTCGAGCGTCGTGTCGGCCCGCGGATGCTCGTCGCGGTCGACGACGGTGGACCCGCGACGGCCCGGCACGGTCACCGGCACCGTCTCGGCGTCGAACGCGCCCGACTCCCACGCCGCCACCGCCCGCTGGTGCGAGCGCAGCGCCAACGCGTCCTGCGCCTCGCGCGAGATGCCGTACTCGCGCCGCAGCAGCTCGGCCGAACCGACGTTGCCCTCGGGCGTCGGGAACCGCACGCCGCCGATCGTCTCGCGTCCGCGCGCCAGCGCGTCGTGCAGCATCAGCCCACCGGTGGGCAGCCCGCGCCGCCCCTCCTCGGTGTAGAGCGGTGCGTTCGACATCGACTCGGCGCCGAGGGCGACGACGACATCGGATGCCCCGGTCTGCACCTCCATCGCCGCGTTGACCACGGCCTGCAGGCCCGATCCGCACCGGCGGTCGAGCTGGTAGCCGCCCGTGGTCACGGGAAAGCCCGCGTCGAGGGCTGCGACCCGGCCGAACGCCGGCGACTCCATGGTCGGGTACCCCTGCGAGCCGATGACTCCGTCGACGGCGGCGGTGTCGATGCCGGTGCGCTCGAGCAGCGCCTCGAGCACCGTGACCGCGAGGCCACGCGCGTGCACGGGCGCGAGCGCCCCGCCGAAGCGCCCGACGGGCGTGCGCAGGGGCGCGCAGATGACCGCGGTGCGCAGCTCGGTCACGCCGCCACCCCCTCGGCGACGGTGAACGGCGCCTCCGTGGCATCCGTCACCTGCTCGAGGCTCACGTCGGGCGCGAGCTCGATGAGCACCAGCCCCGCGTCGGTCACGTCGAACACCGCGAGGTCGGTGATGATGCGGTCGACGCAGCCGCGGCCGGTGAGCGGCAGCGTGCACTGCGGCACGATCTTCGACGAGCCGTTCTTCGCCACGTGCTCCATCACGACGAGCACGTGCTCGGCGCCGTTCACGAGGTCCATCGCCCCGCCCATGCCCTTGACCATCTTGCCGGGCACGGCCCAGTTGGCGATGTCGCCGCCCTCGGACACCTGCATGGCCCCGAGCACCGCGTGCGTGACGCGCCCGCCGCGGATCATGCCGAAGCTCGACGCCGAGTCGAAGTACGCCGCTCCCGGCACGACCGTCACGGTCTCCTTGCCGGCGTTGATGAGCTTCGGGTCCTCCTCGCCCTCCCACGGGTAGGGGCCGACGCCGAGGATGCCGTTCTCGGAGTGCAGCACGACCTCGACGCCCTCGGGCAGGTGGTTCGGGATCAGCGTCGGCAGCCCGATGCCGAGGTTCACGTACGAGCCGTCCTCGAGCTCGCGGGCCGCGCGCGCGGCCATCTCGTCGCGGGTGAGCGGCATCAGCGATCTCCTCGGGTACGCACGGTGACCTTCTCGATCGGCAGGTCGGCCGACTGCTCGGGCGTGAGCTCGACCACGCGGTCGACGTAGATGCCGGGCAGGTGGATGTCGTCGGGCCCGAGCACGCCCGGTTCGACGAGCTCGTCGACCTCGGCGATCGTGACCTTCCCGGCCATGCCGGCGAGCGGGTTGAAGTTGCGCGTGGCCTTCTCGAACCGCAGGTTGCCGTGCCGGTCGCCGACGGCGGCGCGCACCAGCCCGTAGTCGGTGCGGATCGCCTGCTCGAGCACGTACTCGCGACTCGCGCCGAAGGTGTCGAACGGGCGCAGCTCCTTCGGGTCGCTCGCGAGGGCGATGGAGCCGTCGGGCGCATAGCGCAGCGGCATCCCGCCGTCGGAGACCGCCGTGCCCGCGCCGGTCGCCGTGTAGAACGCGGGGATGCCGACGCCGCCCGCGCGCAGCCGCTCGGCGAGCGTGCCCTGCGGGGTGAGCTCGACCTCGACCTCGCCGGAGAGGTACTGGCGCCCGAACTCCTTGTTCTCGCCGATGTAGCTGGCGATGATGCGGCGGATGCGACCGTCGGCGAGCAGCAGCCCGAGGCCCCAGCCGTCGACGCCGCAGTTGTTCGACACGATCTCGAGCTGGTCGACGTCGCGGGCGAGCAGCGCGCGGATCAGCACGATCGGCACGCCCGAGAGTCCGAACCCGCCGACGGCGAGCGACGACCCCGAGGGGATGTCGGCGACGGCCTCGTCGGCCGACGCGTAGGTCTTGTCCATAATTCCTCCGGGTCAGTCCTGGTCAGGCGCGGTCGGCTGGGTCGGCCGAGTCGGGCGCGGTACCGGATGCCTCGTCGGCGGCGACCTCCGCGAACACCTCGCGCGCGATGGCGAGCCCCGAGTTCACCGGCGGCAGGCCGGCGTAGAGCGCGGTGTGCAGCAGCACCTCGGAAATCTCGTCGGGGCTGAGTCCGTTCCGGAGCGCAGCGCGCACGTGCATGCGGAGCTCGGCCTCGTGGCCGCCGGTGACGAGGCTCGCGAGCGTGGCGATCGACCGCTCGCGGCGGCTCAGCCCGGGGCGCGACCACACGTCGCCCCAGGCGTAGCGGGTGATGAAGTCCTGGAACGCGGCCGTCTCGGGGGTGGTGCCCGCGATCGCGCGATCGACGTGCGCGTCGCCGAGCACCCCGCGGCGGGTGCGCATGCCGCGGGCGTGGGCAGCGGATGCCTCGGCGCCGGCCTCCGCGCGCAGCAGGAGCCCGAGCAGCAGGTCGGCCGCCGCATCCGGGGCCTCGAGCACGGCGAGGTGCGAGACGCCGTCGAGCTCGACGTGCACGGCGTCGGGCATGGCGTCGGCCATCGCCTGCATCGAGGCGGGGGCCGTGACCGCGTCGTGCTCGCCGCTCACGAGCAGCGCGGGCACATCGAGGGCGAGCAGGTCGGCCGTGCGGTCGAACGCGGCGAGCGCCTCCGCGCAGCGCGCGTACGACTCGTCGTCGATGTCGACGAGCGCGTGCAGCGCGCGCGACCCGGCACCGTCGTCGGCGCCCAGGAACCCGGGTGCGAACCAGCGCTCGGCGCTGCCGGTCACGAGCGAGGCCGTGCCGCTGGCCCGCACGGCGGCGGCCCGGTCTGCCCACCCCTCGGGGGTGCCGATGCGCGCCCCGCTGCACGAGTCGAACAGGCTGCGCGCCCGGTCGGGGTGGGCTGCGGCGAGCTCGAGCGCGACCGTGCCGCCGAGCGAGACGCCGGCGACGTGGAAGGCGCCCCCGCCCGCCTCGTCGACGATCGCGAGCACGGCGTCGGCGAGCTCGGCGACGGTGAACGGCTCGGTCGCGGCCGGGCTCGCGCCGTGGCCGGGCAGGTCGACGCGCAGGATGCGCAGGCGCGACCCCGCGGCGTCGGCGCGCAGCCGGGCGACGACGCCGTCCCAGACCGCGGTCGTGGTGCCGAGCGACGGCAGCAGCACCAGCAGCGGCTGGGTGCCGGCGGCGACGGTGCCGGGCGCGAACGATCCGCGCAGCACGGGTGCGCTCATGCGTCTCCTCCTCTGACGTGGGCGAACCGGGCGACGGCCCGGTCGACGATGCGGTCGGATGCCGCGAGCTCGACCTCGCCCGCGCTCCCGACGCCGCTCGAGGCGAGCAGTTCGGCCGCGCGGCCGGCGTCGAACGCCATGCCCCAGGCGAGCCGGGCGGACGCGGCCGACACCGACTCGGCAAGCGCGAGCAGCCGTCGGAAGGCGCCCCAGCCGGCATGCCACTCCCCCGCGGGCCGCTCGTCGGCGGCCGATGCCGACGCGGTCACGGTGGCGACGAGTCCCGGCGCCTCGACCGCGGCCGCCGTGAGCGCCACGGCGTCGACGGGATTGCGCTTGTGCGGCATCGCACTCGATCCGCCGCCGCCCGCGAGCACGACCTCGCCGAACTCGGGGCGGGAGAGCAGGGTGGTGTCCCGTCCGATGCGCCCGAGCACCGCGACGACGGTCGAGGCCGCGTGCGCCACGGCGAGCGCCGCGCTGCGCTCGGTGTGCCACGAGCGGCCGGGGTCGGCGAGCCCGAGGCGCGCGGCGAGCGCCGCCCGCACCTCGTCGGCCGCACCGGAGCGTCCGGCAGCGGCATCCGCCCTCACCCCCGTGCCGACCGCGCCGCCGAACTGCACCGGGCACTCGAGCGCGTCGAGGGCCGCGATCGCGGAGGACACCCCGTCGAGCCAGCCCGCGGCGAGCACGCCGAGCGTCGAGGGGGCCGCGGGTCGGGCGAGCGTGCGGGCCGCACGCGGGTCGCGGCGCCCCGCGGCGGCGAGCGCCGCGAGGGCCGACCCGGTGGCGAGCAGCGACTCGCGCGCCGACGCGAGCGCACGCGATGCGACGAGCATGAGCGCCGAGTCGACGACGTCCTGGCTGGTCGCGCCGAGGTGCAGCCGGTCGGCGGGCTCACCCGCGGCCTCGAGCTGTGCCCGCAGTAGCGGCACGAGCGCGACCACGACGACCCCGTCGCGCGACACGCCCTCGACGAGCGACGTGCGGTCGAGCGCGTCGGCGTCGAGCACCGCAGCCGCCGCGTCGAGCGGCTCGCCGAGCACGTCACCCCACGCGCGCAGCAGCGCCGCCTCGACGTCGACCATCGCACGGAGCACCGCGTCGTCGCCGGTCGCCGAGGCGCCGGCACCGGCCGGGTCCAACAGACCCCAGGAGGCTGCGGTCATATCTCCGTCCCGTAGTCGAGGAACACCGTCTCGCCCTCGCCCTGCAGCACGATGTCGAACCGGTACGAGCGCTCGGCGTCGGGCACCGCGATCAGGGTGTCACGGCGGCCCTCGTCGATGCGGCCGAGCAGCGGGTCGGCGGCGTTCGCCTCGGGCTCGTCGCCGAAGTAGGCGCGCGTGAACAGGTGTTGGAGGATGCCCCGGCCGAACACCGCGACCAGCAGGTACGGCGCCGAGCCCTCGCGCATCGCGCCGGGCTTGATCGTGGTGAACGAGTAGTGGCCGGCGCGGTCGGCGGCCGACCGCCCGAAGCCCGCGAACCCGTGCTGGTCGCGGTCGAACGAGCCGAGTTCGGTGGAGGGCTGCCCGGAGGCATCCGCCCCCCAGATCTCGACGAACGCGTCGGGCATCGGGTCGCCGGCCCCGTCGAGCACGGTGCCGTGCAGGCGCACGGCGTCGGGCTGCCACGGTGCGCGCACGTCGGGGCCGCCCGCGTACGGCAGCGCATAGCCGAAGAACGGGCCGACGGTCTGCGAGGGGGTCTGCAGGTACTCGGGCTGGGCGTGCTCGGGCTGGTCGGTCTGCTCAGGCATGGTCGGCGTCCTCCGGCTCCATCCAGGTCGACGAGGGCCCCGTGAGCACCACGTCCCATCGGTAGCCCGTGGCCCACTCGGGCACGCTCACGTCGTGGTCGTAGCCGGCGACGAGCCGCTCGCGGGCGGCCGGGTCGACGATCGACTGGTAGATCGGGTCGAGGCCGAACAGCGGGTCGCCGGGGAAGTACATCTGCGTGATGAGGCGCTGCGTGAACGCGGTGCCGAAGAACGAGAAGTGGATGTGCGCCGGGCGCCACGCGTTGCGGTGGTTCTTCCACGGGTACGGGCCGGGCTTGATGGTCGTGAGGCGGTACGAGCCGTCGTCGCCCGTGACGATGCGGCCGACGCCCGTGAAGTTCGGGTCGAGGGGAGCCGGATGCTGGTCGCGCTTGTGCACGTACCGGCCCGACGCGTTCGCCTGCCAGATCTCGACGAGCTGGTTGCGTACCGGGCGGCCGTCGCCGTCGAGGATGCGGCCGGTCACGATGATCCGCTCGCCGAGGGGCTCCCCCGCGTGCTGGATCGTCATGTCGGCCTCCTCGGGCGCGACATCGGTGTGGCCGAACGCCGGCGAGACGAGCTCGATCTCCTCGGGATCGGCACGGACCAGCTCGTGGGTGGGGTGGCGCAGGGTGGTCGACCGGTAGGGGCGGTAGTCGCGACGCGGATGCGACGGGAGGGCGCCGCCCGCGGCGGCATCCGTCTCGGCGGCGCTGCGCTCGGCGATCTCGACGTCGATGTCGGCCTGGGTCAGTTCCGGCTGGTTCGCGCTGGGGTGCATGTGCGCTTCGGTGCCTCTCGCATCATCGGGGTGGGACGTGGTCGATGATGACTCCGGCGGATGCCGCGTGGGAGGCGATTTCCACTGAGTGGAAGGCTTTCCGTGCCGGGCGACTCAGGGGCATCCGCTCACGTGCCCGGCGGCCGATACCCCAGCGCCGCCGAGATGCCTCGCGCGGCGATGCGCACGCCGAGCGCGAACTGCGGCTCGCCCAGCCGCTCGACGTGGGCGATGATCGACACCGCCGCGACCACCTCGCCCGTCGCGTCGCGCACCGGCGCCGCTACCGAGAACGCGCCGCGCGTCAGCGCCTGCACGCTCGTGGCGATGCCGGTGCCGCGCACCTCGGCGAGCCGGCGGCGCAGCTCGGGCTCCTCGGTGATCGTGTTCGGCAGGAACCGCGTGAGGCCTGCCGCGACCACGTCGTCGTACACCTCGCCCGGCGCGTGCGCGAGCAGCGCGAGGCCGACGCCCGTGGCGTGCAGCGGCAGCACCGTGCCGACGTCGGAGACCATCGCGACCGCGTGCTCGCCGCTGCGCCGTTCGAGGTAGACGACCCCGAGCCCGTCGCGCACGGCGAGGTGCACGTGCTCGCCGGTCGCGTCGAGGAGGTCCTCGAGGTACGGCATGGCGGCGTTGCGCAGTCGCATCGCGGTCGGCTGCCGCACGCCGAGGCGCCAGAGCCGCATGCCCACCCGATAGCGCCCGTCGTCGGCGCGCACGAGCCCGCCCCACTCGGCCCACTGGCCGACCAGGCGGTGCGTGGTCGACAGCGGCAGCCTCGCGCGCCGGGCAATGTCGGTGAGCGTCAGCTCCTCGCCGCCCGCGAACGCGTCGGCGATCGCGAAGAGCTTCTCGGCGACCGACCGGTCGCCCCTGCCGCCTCCCGACATGCGCTCACTCTATCCAGCCCCGACACGCCGAACCCCTCCGCCGAGTCGTCATGAGGTGCCGCTTCGGGTGCCGGGATTCCGGCACTTCGTGACGACTGGGCAGAGCGAAACAAGAACGCAATTTGGTTTTCACAGCCCTACCGGTCACACTTGTCCGGTCCCCCGACCCCCGCGGCGCGCACCCCCGACTCGCGCGCTGACGCCCGAAAGGCCGACTTCAATGGCGAACGACCAGCCCGCCGACCCCGCGTCGACACCCGAGCCCGACGCGACCGGCTCCTCGAAGAAGCCCAAGAAGCGCCTCGGCCGGCGCATCCTGAAGGCCACCGCACTCGTACTCGCGCTCCCCGCCATGCTCCTGGTCGCGGGCCTCGGCTACGTGGTCTTCGAGCTCCTCACGAACCGGCCCGACGACTCGCCCGAGCACGAGGCGCGCAAGGAGGAGTACGTCAACCGGCTGAGCGCGACGCCGGTCTCGGGCGATGCCCCGAACGTGCTGCTCGTCTACTACGACGACATGGGGTACGGCGACCTCGGCTTCATGGGCGAGACCCCCATCGAGACGCCGAACCTCGACGCCCTCGCCGAAGCCGGCGTGGTCATGACGAACTACCACGCGCCATCGGCCGTGTGCACGCCGTCGCGCGCCGCACTGCTGACCGGCCGCCTCGCACCCCGCGCCGACGTCCCCGACGTGCTCTTCCCCACCGAGGGCGTGAGCAACGTCATCAACACGGTCTCGGGCACCTTCGGGCTGACCCAGGCCGAGATCACGATCCCCGACGTGCTCGGCGCCGCCGGCTACGAGACCGGAATGATCGGCAAGTGGCACATCGGCGACACCGAGGGGTCGCTGCCGAACGACTTCGGGTTCGACTCGTTCCTCGGCTCGCGGTACTCCAACGACATCTCGCCGTTCAAGATCTACCAGGACGACGAGGTGCTGATCGAGACGGTCGACCAGACCGAGCTCGACGAGCTGTACACCGACACCGCCGTCGAGTTCATCGGCGACGCCGCCGAGACCGAGGAGCCGTTCTTCCTCTACTTCGCGCACAACTTCCCGCACGAGCCGCTGTTCACGGCGGAGGAGAACGAGGGGCGCTCGGACGCCGGCCTCTACGGCGACGTCGTGGAGACGCTCGACGACGGCATCGGCCGCATCGTCGACGAACTCGAGGCGACGGACCAGCTCGACAACACGATCATCCTGGTCACGAGCGACAACGGCCCGTGGTTCGAGGGCGACTCGGGCGACCACCGCGGGCGCAAGGGATCGATCTCCGAGGGCGGCATGCGCGTGCCGTTCCTCATGCACTGGCCCGACGGCCTCGACGGCGGGCGCACGCTCGACACGATGGCGATGGGCACCGACGTGCTGCCGACGCTGCTCGACCTGCTCGACCTGCCCGAGCCCACCGACCGGGCGCTCGACGGCACGAGCATGGCCGACGTGCTCGCGGGCACCGGCGAGACGGTCAGCGACCACTACTACTTCTACTCGAGTCGGAACCTGCTCGCGGTGAGCGACGGCCGCTTCAAGTACTACCCCGAGCAGCCGTACCTCTACACGATCAGCGGCACGTCCTTCGCCACGCCGTACTCGCAGGGCCCCTGGCTGTTCGACCTCGAGTCCGACTCGAGCGAGTCGTACAACGTGCTCGACAAGTACCCCGAGGTCGTCGCCGACCTCGCCGCCGAACTCGAGCGTCGCAACGCCGAGATGGACGAGAACCCGCGCGGCTGGCTCGAGACGAGCAGCGCCGCGGGCTTACCTCAGCGGGCGGCGCCGACCCAGCCGACGACCACGTCGCCGATCATCGCGCGGTAGTGGTCGCGGCGGTCGGCCGCGAGCAGGTCGCGGTCGAACAGGTAGCCGAACGTGTACTGGTTGGCGACCTGGAAGAAGCAGTACGAGCTGATCACGAGGTGCACGTCGAGCGCGTCGACGTCGTCGCGCAGGCTGCCGTCGGCGCGGCCGCGCTCGAGCACGCCGTCGAGTATGCCGAGCGCGGGCTGGTTGAGCTCGCGCAGCGAGTCGAGGCGGCGGATGAAATTGCCGCGGTGGATGTTCTCGATCGACACCAGGCGGATGAAGTCGGTGTGCGCGAGGTGGTGGTCGTAGGTGAGCTCGGCGAGCCGGCGCAGCGCCTCGACCGGCTCCAGGTCGCCGACGTGCAGGGCCTGCTCGGCCTCGCGGATGCTGCGGTAGGCGCGCTCGAGCACGGCCATGTACAGCTGTTCCTTGCCGCCGAAGTAGTAGTAGATCATGCGCTTCGTCGTGCGGGTGCGCTCGGCGATCTCGTCGACGCGCGTGCCCGAGAAGCCCGACTCGGCAAAGGCCTCCGTGGCGACCGTGAGGAGGTCCTCGCGCGTGCGCTCGGGATCGCGCTGGCGGACCACCGGTTGTTCGCTCACGATCCCACCCTAGTTCTCGGGGGGACTGCCGCCCGGGAGCGACAGGGCCGACAGATCGGATGCCACGGACTCACGCCCCCGCGAGCACGCGCCGCGGGTTCTCGACGAGCAGCTGCTCGATCGTCGCCTCGTCGACGCCCGCGTCGCGGAGCCGTGGCAGGATGCCCGTGAAGAGGTGCTCCATGTGCCAGTCGGGCGCGTGCGCGGCGCGCCACGACGGCGGGGTCACGCGGCTGAAGAACGCGGCGTCGTGCGAGAGCACGATGCGCCCGGCGTACCCGAGCTCGAGCAGCGCGAGCAGCATCCGCACGCGGTCGTCATCGGATGCCACGTGCGCCATGCCGAACCGGTCGAAGCCCAGGTACGAGCCGGCGTCGGCCAGCTCGCGCAGGGAGTCGAGGTCGGTCGAGTCGCCGCTGTGGCCGATCACGACCCGGTCGAGGGGCACGCCCAGCTCGCGGAGCATCCGCTGCTGTTCGCGCCCCCCGCCCGACGAGGCGTGCGAGTGCGTCGTGATCGGCACGCCCGTGCGCAGGTGCGCCGCGGCCGCCGCCTCCCACACGCGCCGCACGTCGGGCGTGAACCCCTCGACATCGGTGACGACCTTGAGCATGCCGGCGCGGATGCCGGTGCCTGCGATGCCCCGCTCGATGTCGCCGATGAACAGCCGCTCGAGCGGGTCGGGCCCGTCGACCATGCGCCCCGGCCCGTGCAGGCGGATCGCGTGCGGCAGCACGTCCGCCGTGTAATACCCGGTGGCGACGACGATCTCGACCGGGGCCCGCTCGGCCACGCGCCGCACGCGTGCGACGTCGCGGCCGAGCCCGGGCACCGTGAGGTCGACGACGGTCCGCACGCCGAGCGCGTGGAGGCGCTCGAGTCCGGTCACGGCCCGCTCCACCGCGTCCTGCTCGTCCCACTCGGGGTGCGGCAGGTTCAGGTCGAGCTCCTGGTGCACCACGAACAGGTGCTCGTGGATCAGGGTCGTGCCGAGGCGTTCCGACTGCACCCCGCCCGTGCAGGTCGGAACCGTGCGGACCATCTCGTCGTCAGTCGATACAGCGTCCGATCACTCGGCGGTCGCGCGGATCGCCTCGAACACCGCGAGCGACTCGCCCTCGAAGTTCTCGAGGAAGAACTCGACCGCGGGGCCCTGGAAGGCCTCGACGTCGACGTCCTCGATGACCTCCCAGTCATCGCCGTTGCGCCACTCGTCGAGCACGACCTCCTCGTCCTCGGCGACGCAGGCCGTCACCTCGGTGACCGCGGTCTCGACCGCGGCGGTCAGCGCGTCCTGCTGCTCGGTGCTCAGCTCGTCGTAGATCGGGCTCATCACGACGAGGTTCGTGTTGAGCTGGTGCTCCGACAGGCTGACGTAGTCCTGCACCTCCTGGAAGTTCTGGGCGACGATGTTGGTGATCGGGTTCTCCTGCCCGTCGACCGTGCCCTGCTGCAGCGCCAGGTAGAGCTCCTCGTACGCGACCTCGGTGGCGTCGGCACCGAGTGCCTGCGCGTTGAGCAGGTACTGCGGCGAACCCGGGAAGCGCATGCGCACGCCGTCGAGGTCCTCCGGGGTGCGGATCGGCACGTTCGCGGTGAAGAGCCGCGCGCCGGCCGACCATGCGCCGAGCGTCTGCACGCCCGAGGCCTCCTTGAAGCCCTCGACGAGCACGGCTGAGTCGTCGCTCGCCATGAAGGCCGCGAGGTGGTCGGGCCCGTCGAACACGTAGGCCGCGTCCATCACGCTGATCGGCTCGTACACGGCACCGAGCGCCGAGGCGCCCTGGATGTCCATGTCGATGTCGCCGGATGCCACGGAGGCGATGCGGTCGGCGTCGCCGCCGAGCTGGCTCGCCGGGAAGATCTCGATCGTGAGACCCACGTCGGCCGCCTCGACCTCGTCGGCGATCACCTGCGCCCCGCAGCGATGCTGGGGCTGGTCCTCGGTGTAGCTGTGGGCCAGGGTGAGCTCGATCGTCTCCATCTCACCCGACTCGTCGCCGGTGTCGGTTCCGCCATCGGAACCGCTCGAGCAAGCCGCCAGCAGGAACAGTGCCGGCGCCGCTGCCAGAGCGATCCACGTCGTTCGCTTGGTGCGTCGTGCAATCACGGTTGCATTCCTCTCATCGGTGCCATGGTGGTGGGGTCCCGCTCGCCTCGACGGCGACCAGGTCTGTGAGGTCCGCGAGCATGGCCTCGCGGTCCGCAGGTTCTCCGGTGAAGATCTCGAAGGCGTCGGCCGCCTGGTGCATCGCCATGCCGAGGCCCGACATGACGCGGCATCCGCGGTCGCGTGCGGCGACGAGCAGCTCGGTCTCGACGGGCCGGTAGACGACGTCGGCGACGAACGCGCCGCCCGGAACCAGGCCCACGTCGAACGCGGCGCCGGGGTGCGCGGCCATGCCGAACGGGGTCGCGTTGACCACGCCGTCGGCGCCGGGGAGCACATCTGCCAGGGCGTCGGGGCCGATGGCGCGCACGCGCCCGGTCGAGGCCTCGGCGACGGATGCCGCGAGGGCGGCCGCCCGCCCCGCGGCCGCGTCGGCGATGACCAGTTCGCCCACGTCGCGCGCGGCCAGCGCGCTGGCGACCGCGGCACCGGCCCCGCCGGCGCCCACGAGCACGACGAGGTCGCGGCCGGCGTCGCCGAGCGTGTCGTCGAAGGCGGCGCCGAACCCCGTGACATCCGTGTTGTGCCCGATCATGCGGTCGCCGTCGAAGACGACCGTGTTGACGGCGCCGACGGTCTGCGCGGTGGGGGCGAGTTCGTCGAGCAGCGGCAGCACCGTCTGCTTCACGGGGTGGGTGACGTTCAGGCCGTCGAAGCCGAGGCGCCGGGCGTCGGCCAGGAGCCGCCCGACGTACTCCTCGGTGCTCTCGCCGGGTGCGAGGTCGATCGTCCGGTACACGTAGTGCATGCCGTGGCGGGCGCCCTCGAGCTCGTGCATCGGCGGGGTCAGCGACGGGGTGACCCCCTCGCCGATCAGCCCGATCAGCACGGCCCGCCGCAGCGGTACCTCGGGCAGCGCATCGATCGTCACAGGCCCAGCACCCCCGGCAGCCACATCACCCAGTCGGGCACGAGGATCAGCAGCAGCATGATCGCGAGCGACGGGATGAGGAACGGCAACGAGCCGCGGAACACCTCGCCGACGCGCGTCTTCGAGACCGATGCGGTCACGAACAGCACGGTGCCGACGGGCGGCGTGAGCAGGCCCACCATGAGCGAGACGATCATGAGCACGCCCGCGGCGATCGGGTCGATGCCGTAGTCGCGCACGAGCGGCAGCAGGATCGGCACGACGAGCACGAGGATCGCGGTCGCGTCGATCACGGTGCCGAGGATCAGCATGAGGATCGCGATGAGCAGCAGGAACACCGTCGGGTTGTCGGTGATGCCGAGGAAGAACTCCGCGAGCAGCTGCGGCAGGCGCTCGATCGCGAGGATGTAGCCGAGCAACGACGCGGAGGCGACGATCAGCATGATGCCCGCGGTCGTGAGCACCGCGTCCTTCACGGCCTCGAAGAAGCCGCGCCAGCTGAGCGAGCGCTGCACGATGCCGACGATGATGATGTACACGACGCCGACCGCGGCCGCCTCGGTCGGGGTGAAGATGCCGCCGAGGATGCCGCCCAGGATGATGATGGGCGAGATCAGAGGCAGCACCACGCCCTTGAGCGACGCGACGAACTCGGCGCGGTCGAACTCGCCGCGGGTGATCTTCGGGTTGCGCCGCACGAGCACCCAGACGACGACGCAGAGGCCCGCCGCCATGAGCAGGGCTGGTATGACGGATGCCGCGAAGAGCGCGCCCGTCGACACCGCGGCGAGTCCCGCGAAGATGACCGCCGGGATGCTCGGGGGCATGATCGGCGCGATAAGCGACGAGGACCCGGAGAGGCCGGTCGCGAACCGGCGGCTGTAGCCGTTGCGCAGCATCGCGGGGATCTGCACTTTGCCGAGCGCGGCCGCATCGGCGACGGCCGACCCGCTCATCCAGGAGAACCCGACGCTCACGCCGACGGCCACGTAGCCGAGGTTGCCGCGCAGGCGTGCGAGCAGCGCGAGCGCGAACCGGAAGAGCCGGTCGGCGATGCCCGCGTGGTTGGCGAGCGCGCCGAGGAAGACGAACAGGGGCACGGCGAGCAGGGGGAAGCTGGCTGCGGCGTTGGTGACCTGACGGAGGGCGAACCCGGTGGACTGCCCCTCGATGGCCAGGTAGACGAGGGCCGGGCCGAGGAAGGCGAACGCGACGGGCACCCGCAGCACCAGCAGCAGGGCGATGGCGAGGCCGAGGAGCGCGAGCGTCATGCGGTCGCCTCCTGCTCGCCGTTGCCAGCCGACCGGTCGGCCTCGGCGCCGTCAGCGGACGCGTCGGTGCTGATGACCGGGCCGTTCACGGCCACGTCGATCGCGGCGATGGTCGCGCGGATGGCGGTGCTCGCCGCGCCGATGAGCACGGGCACGTAGACCCACGACATGGGCATGCGCAGCACGGGCGACTTGATGATGCCCTGCGTCTCGATGAGCGCCCACGCCTCGAGCGTGAGGCCCACGCCGGTCGCGGCGACGACGAGCATCGCGAACACCTGCACGACACGCACGAGCATCTTGTTGCGGGCGACGTCGACGACCTCGAGCGCGATGTGGCCGCGGCTCGTGACGAGCAGGCCCGCCGCCGAGAACGTGAGCCACACGAGCGAGAACCGGGCGAGCTCGCCGGTCCACGGGAACCCCTCGATCGGCAGGTACCGTTGCAGCGCCTGGAGGAAGACGAAGGCGAGGATCGCCAGCAGCGCGACCGACCCGATCGCGAGTTCTGCGAAGAAGACGATCCTCGAGATGCGCCGCAGCACGGGCACCCTGCCCTGCGGTCGTTCAGGTTCGGTCACGAAACACCCTTGTCCGTTCCGGCGGTCGAGGCGTCAGCGCCTCGGGCCGTAGTTATACGTACCGGTTATTACATTACGCACCGCGCGAAGTCGATCTCCAGCCCGGAAGGTCTCGATCCGGTCTCGGAACTCGCCCTGCCCACGGTATGTACGAACTGGTACATTACATGCATGCGCACTTCGATCGCCACCGTCTGCCTCTCGGGCGGGTTGGTCGAGAAGCTCCATGCCTGCAGCGACGCCGGCTTCGACGGAGTGGAGATCATGGACGCCGACCTCATCGGCGCCATGGAGTCCCCCGAGGAGATCCGGGCCCTCTGCGCGAGGCTCGGGCTCTCGATCGACCTGTTCCAGCCGTTCCGCGACCTCGAGGGCGTCGCCGACGACGTCTTCGCCGACAACCTCCGCCGCGCCGAGGCGAAGTTCGACGTCATGCAGCGGCTCGGCGCCGACACCATCCTCGTCTGCAGCAACGCGGGCACCGCCACGATCGACGACGACGAGGTCGCCGCCGCACAACTCGCCGGCCTCGCCGACGCGGCCGCGCAGCGGGGCATCCGCATCGCCTACGAAGCGCTCGCCTGGGGCCGGTTCGTCGACGACTACCGGCACGCCTGGCGCATCGTGCAGCTGGCCGACCGGCCGAACCTCGGGGTGTGCCTCGACAGCTTCCACATCCTCTCCCGCGGGCACGACCCCGCAGGCATCGAGGAGATCGACGGCGAGAAGATCTTCTTCCTCCAGCTCGCCGACGCGCCGGCGCTCGACATGGACGTGCTCTCCTGGAGCCGCCACCACCGCCTCTTCCCCGGCGAGGGCGACTTCGCGCTGACCGACTTCCTCGCGCACGTGCTGCGCGCCGGGTACACCGGCCCGCTCTCGCTCGAGGTGTTCAACGACACGTTCCGCCAGACCGACGTCGTGCGCACCGCCGGCCACGCCCGCCGGTCGCTCACCTGGCTCGCCGACCGCACCGCCGCCGCCAACGGCTGGAGCGACGACCTGCTCGGCGAGCCGCAGGTCGCGCGCGGCATCGACTTCGTCGAGATCGCGGGCGCCGACCTCACGACCGTCGACGAGACCCTCGAGCTGCTCGGCTTCGCGTTCGGCGGCCGGCACCGCAGCAAGCGCGTGCGGCTCTGGACCGCCGGCGAGGCGCGCATCATCCTCGACGAGCAGGTGCGCGACGAGACCCCACGGCTCACGGGCATCGGGTTGATGGTCGACGACGCGGATGCCGCGGTGGACCGCGCCGTGGCCCTCGGCGCGCCCGCGGCGTTCCGGCGCACCTACGCGGGCGAGCAGGAACTGCGGGGCGTCGCCTCACCCGACGGCACGGTCGTGTACTGGAGCGACCGCCCCGCCGACACCTCGTGGATCACCGAGTTCGAGGGCGGCTCCCCCGGTTCCGACGCGTGCGCATCGGGCGTGGTCGACCACGCGAACGTCGGCTACCGCTGGCAGGACTTCGACGAGGCCGTGCTCTTCGCGTCGAGCGTGCTCTCGCTCACCACGCAGTCGTCGGCCGACGTGCCCGGCCCGCAGGGGCTCGTGCTCAGCCAGGTCATGCGCACCGCCGACGGGGTCGTGCGCCTGCCCATGAACCTCGCCCCGCCGACCGCGCCCGTGCCCGACCGGCACGTGGCCGTGCGCTGCGACGACGTGGTCGCCGCCGCCCGTGCGGCGCGCGCGGAGGGGCTCGACTTCCTGCGCATCCCCGAGAACTACTACGACGACCTCGCCGCGCAGTTCGACCTCGATCCGGCGCTGCTCGCCGAGCTCCGCGAACTCGACCTGCTCTACGACCGCGACGGGTCGGGCGGCGAGTTCATCCACTTCTACACGCCCACCATCGGCGGCATCTTCTTCGAGCTCGTCGAACGGCGCGGCGGCTACGACGGCTACGGCGCCGCGAGCGCGCCCGTGCGCCTCGCGATGCAGCGCCGCGCCCGCGCCTGACGTCGAAGACCGTCGCTTTTCAGGAGCCCCAGCGGGCCCGACGGCGGATTCCGGCGTCGCGGGCCCGGATCCGGCCGATTCCGGCCGAGATCCGGGCCCCCACGCAGCATCCGTGCACGGCACCGCAACCAGTTCCTGAAAAGCGACCCCCGAACGTCAGGGGCGGACGATCGCGACGTCCTGCGGGGCGAGCACCAGCCCGGAGGCATCCGAGCCGGTGAGCAGGTCGGTTCCCGTGAGCAGCACGCGGGCATCGGATGCCCCGTGGTTGATCACGAACGTCAGCTCCCCGCGCCGCACGACCTCGACCTCGTCGCCCTCGGAGGCGGCGGTCAGCGTGCCACCCGGTGTGAGCAGCGCCCCG